>Ga0315289_10000175_pt1 | contig 101905 bp, 122 predicted proteins | sample YL17G11_40_MG_FD_203452 | JGI IMG/M metagenome (GOLD analysis project Ga0315289, IMG submission 203452) | Sediment microbial communities from Yellowstone Lake, YNP, Wyoming, USA - YL17G11_40 | ecosystem: Environmental > Aquatic > Freshwater > Lake > Sediment | place: USA: Wyoming | collected... | reverse complement strand
TTAGGTGGATGGAGCAGAAATTTGGATCAAAAGACTCAAAGGAAAAGGATGCCAAAAATGAGTTGTCGAACAGTTAAGGTAAAGATCACTGAAGTCAATTATCCCGAAGGTGGAGCATCGCATGGCCCGACTTGTTGCATTTGTCTGCGCGGCTTGCCCAATCCGCATTATCGTGTGGAACTCAAGGAACCAAGTCATCCTTTCAGTATATCTAGGACCGTTTTCGAACGGCTTTTCCATAGAGAATATTCTCCCCAATCACGTCCTCGCATTGGTTGGGGATTCAGGGTCTGTAGCAAAAACTGTAGTAGAGTTATGGCATTGTGGTTAGATGTTAGTTCTGCTTGGGAAGTTATCGCCCCGCACAGAAATTTCTATATTTCACTCTGTCTAGCGCACAGTTGTCATAAGGTTCTTGAGGTAGAATGATGGCATATCTGCATTGCCATAATTGCAAATGGCAACAGGACGACTTCTGGGATAGAAGTTACAACCCTCTAAGATCTCTGCTCAATTGGGAGGATGCACTTCTAGATAGAAATCTTGATGAATCATTCACAGATGATGCTGATTTCGTAGAGGAACATGGGAATCTGACTGTGCGAGAGGCATTGATCGCACAATTGGCGAGAGTTTCTCGGCGTATCAGAGATATGAACTGGCGCACACAAGAAGAATGGCTTGCTGTTGCGAGAGAAGTCAGAACTTGCCCAGAATGTGGATCAGTTCTGGATATAGATTGATGAAGGAAGATGAATGGATAATCTAGATGCGCTAGCCGAACAACAGGGACATTCTGGGCAGATAGATGTTGCCTCAGTTCGCCAAATGCTTGGCCTGCGCGACCAACTTGTCGGACGGCAAACATATATAATTACAGAGGCAGATCTCAAATCATAATTGCCACCAGAGAAAGGAGATTCTAAGGTGGAAATCAAACTAGGGCAGAAAGTCAGAGATACCATCACAAGCATGGAGGGAATTGCAGTCGCGCGCACAGTTTGGTTAAATGGTTGTGTGAGGATTGCTGTACAGTCGCAACATCTGAAGGATGGAGTCCCTGTCGAACTCCAGACCTTTGATGAGCCTCAGTTAGAAGTTGTGCAAGGAGAGATAGAACCACTGCTGTCTGAATCGAGAGAAAAAATTATTCGAGAAAGACATGGATCACGGCCAGACGCAACCAGAGTTCCAGATCCAAGACGTAGATGAACACAGTTACAGAATCTTGCCCTCATTGTCGTGGTTCTGGACAGCAAACTCGTCCATGCTGCGATCCTGCGCTTGACTTGCAGAGAATAGAACACCCACTAAACGTGGTAGACTTTGACAATGCACCGCATGGCTCTCGTCAAGGTTATCAGGTCTATCGGTGCACAAAGTGCAATACTCTCTGGGGTTGTCGCTTTCAATGGCATCCAGGGACTGGTCACGATGATAGTTGGGCGGTACTCGATGAGATAAATCCTAAGAGACATTATTAGGAACCAAGAAAGAGACGAATGATAGTAGAGAATGAGGAGACCGAAATCTGTGTATGGTGCGCGGCTGATTGTGGCAAAGATCTAAATTGCCCGATCTGCGGTGCCTACGCTTGCTCTGATGCTTGTCTTGAAGCGCACAAGGAGGAATGCGAGCAAGGCGAGAAACCAGATTAGCCCACCCTACTGCCAGCGGGGAATGAAACATGGCAGAAGTATTAAGCCGCTGTCTTTGGTGTGGGGCAAGTGATATGATCTGGATTGGAAGGGGATCATTGGGATTTGATTATGAATGCCAGAACTGTGGTTCAACATGGCGAGTAACTGCCTTGAAACTCCAGGACAAGAATCTAGAGCGTACTGCTGCGCAGCAGAAGAGATAGACTGATGACTGCGATAGATCCTCCTGCTCGCGAGGAAGAACATTTAACTTGTGGCATCACACTTTGGGGACCCAATGAAGCAGGCCATGTTATGCCAGTCAAACTCTGTGGCAAATCAGCAGTTGGAGTGTGGGAGCATACACCAATATGCGAAGAGCATTTAGCACAGCATTCTGATGCTCATCGCGGATTTTGAAGAGACGACAGACTGGTGGCCAATCTCTGGCGCTGGCAGATCGCTGCACTACTTGTGGCCGAGTCTGTAAACGGGATCACGAGAATCCTGGCAATGGGATAAAAGATTACTTGCCTGATCGATGTCCATAAGGAGAAGCAGACCAAATGGGAACAAATTATTGCCTGCATATTGGCAAGCGAGCAGGCATTGGCGAAGGCAAGACTGAGTTTATATTCGCACTGCCGCCAGAAATCTTAGAGACTCTCTCTGGCGATATTAGAATCCAGACTGATTATGGGGATGAAATGTCGCTTCAGGACTTTCGTGAGCACATACTCTGCAACTGTGAGAGGACTGATATTTCCTACGTGGGGAAGAACTTCTCGTAAAATGGATAGTAGATGCAGAATGAAACCTTTTCTTTTCACTCCAGAGGGGGTAAAATTCAATTAGGCCGATAGGCCCAGAGAGGAAATCTCTTTCTTGATGCGAGATGAATAGAGAAACAATTTGAGGGTACGGGAGCAAATCCGGAAATGAATAGAAGAAAGATTAGGGAAGAGACTAGATTATGATGAAGTCAGGTTGGGAGCGACTGGAGATATTAGGGATCAAGGGAACTGTTGTTGTATCTTCAACGAAAGGCTTCTACAAGCCAGTCTCATCACTATCCTCAAGAAAGATTCTCCCGAATGAGAAATTCTCAGCTTCAAAAGTATACTTTTATACCCAGCTCAATACCCGAGGATCTGAGAGATGACACCTAGAACCGGCCGTCTCCCCTGGAATGAACAGCCGCATATTGTAGATCGTGTCCTGCGTGTGTGGGAATCCTATCTGGAGGGCATCTCTCCTGTCGCCATAGCAGAGGAGCAGAAGGTTGCCTATATCACAGTCTGGCGAGATATACAGCGTGGGAAGCAACTCTATCTCTCCCAGGGCGTAGATAAGATTGCCGCCCTAGTGGAGATGGCAGTCATCGCTAGAGAATCTATTCAGGAAGCTGCATTCCGTGACCGGCGCAAGGCACTAGTAGTAGATGCTGCAGGCAAGGCAGCACTCCTCAGAGTCATCTCCGACAATCAGACAGCGATAGAGGAGTTGCAGCACATACGAGGCAAGAATGGAATTCCCCAGATACCAGGCTTCACCTACATCCAGGTAGGACCAGGAAGTCCTCCTCAGAAGATACAAGACCTCACAGACGAACAACTTGCGAAGTTCAAAGAATCCCTACTCCTGCCCCAGGGAGAAGTAGTAGATAGCACAGCGATAGAACTTCCTATAGAGGGACAAAGCGAGTGACTCCGCCGAAAGGACAGATGAAAAACGGGCCTAAGCGCACTAACCCTGGGTTTTCGGTATGGAACAGCGCACACGCTCTATCGCAAAAGGAGTCTCGCGAGAGCGCGCACGTGACCTGCGATAGGATACAACAACAAGGCAGATTCTCTTTCTGGTGAAAAGAAGTTTGTGTTCTGTCGGCTTGTGAACTCGAAACCGTGAAAGTGATATGAGGAGAACTCGAAACCGTGATTTGATATCGAGGGGCAATGGACCCTCCCCAAATGTTCGAGTAAAATTCTCAGAATCGATTTTTGTTCGAGTAATTTTCCAGAAACCGATTTTAGCACGGGGACGCGGTAATTAATATGATTCATCCAGCGCAGCCCTATCTAGAAGATCTAGGTGCGAAATTCGAGCCTGGTATAGCACAAATACTCCTAGAAGAAATTGAGCAGGGCGTTAAGAAACTTAATTCCAAACTTGTGCGTTTTGTTTGGAACATTGAAGATATTGAGTTCGAGGGAGAGAAATTCAATCCGCGTCATGGTGCAGGTGGAAGATTTGCACCAGGTGGAGGAGGGGCGGCAGGTGCTATCCAACCTGGGAATGGTATGTGGGGAGCGGCATATCAAGACCAGATTGATCTCGATGCAGCGGAAGAGAGGGCAGTAGAAGTATATACCTGGTCTGGCTATGCAAGAATAAATGGTGGTTTACGCAAAGCCCCTGATGAAATATCTGTTGGTAATAAGAATCATATTCGTAACCTTAATTCAGCTATTGCAAAAGGGAAGCCCACTGATATTGATGTAATCGGCTTTCGAGGCGTTGGTGGTCCTGTTGCTGCTCAAATGAAGCCTGGCACAGTTTTCGCAGATAAAGGTTTTGTCAGTACATCATTTTCTCATTCTGTGGCAGAAAGCTTTGCTCCTTCAGGGGGCAGGGCAGGGACAGGGAAGGTATTGGAGATTCATATTCCAAAGGGTTCTAGGGGAGTATATGTTGGAAGAGTTGTGCCTGCCAGAAGCGAAATGGAGTTCCTTCTGCCCCGCAATGCTAGGTTTAGGATCGATGGTACTAGTGAACGTGGGAATGTAGTCGCTAAGTACCTCGGTTCACAACCAGGCGCTTTAAAAGAAATTGCGTTATGATGGCTTAGTTTGTAAAAACACTGCATATCCAGGATAAACAAATGGTACAAGTTGACAATGCTGTAGCACTCTCTTCCGAAGACCGAGAACGATACCTGCGAGAGATAGAAACCGAGGAACTGCGTCGCTTCTGCTCTGCCTCATTTAGGAACTTCCTCGGCCATTGGCAGTTTGTGAATCGTGAGACTGGGCAGATATCTATCCTGGGAGAATGCCTATGGCCTGGTCAGGATAAATTTGTAGCCGTCGCGCAAGAGCATAAATGGATACTCGCACTCAAAGCTGGTAAACTCGGCTTCACAGAATTAGAATGCGCGTATGATGCATGGGTCGCACTCTTTGGACCTGCGAATGCGCGGGTGCATATCTTCTCACGCAGCGACACAGCCTCTGTGGAGTTGTTAGAGTATATTAGATTCGGGCTTCAGAAGCTGCCAGAAGCGATCAGGCCGAACCTCCTGTCTCAAGAAGCTGGTGGCGACACAACTCATAGCCTGCGCTTCCGGCTGGGGCTGGAGGATTTACGGAGGATAGTTTGTTATCCCGCTGGTCCCCATGTGTCGGTTGATCAGAGTTGCGCTCATGCTCACGTAGATGAACTCGCGCGCATGCCCTTCCCCGACAAGACCTGGCCTTCAGTCTATTCCACTATTGCACCGAATGGTTCCTGTCACATCGTGACCAGGGGCGCTGGTGATGCAGACCTTGTGTCCTCTCTGTGGGACTCTGCCGTCGCCGGCTCTAATGTTCTGTATCCTCTTTTCCAGCCCTGGAATGCCAGAGAGCGTCCTACAAACTGGTACCAGCTGCAGGAAGGTTCTATGCCCATAGAAGCCCTGGACCACTTCGCCCCAATGACGCCACAGGATGCTCTGCGCGGCGGGGGTATCATGGAATTCATCCCTCTGGCCTTGTGGGATCGATGCGAGGATCCAGAATTGCCTCCATTCCTCCCAGGGGACAAGACTCCTTGCGTGCTGGGTGTGGATGCGGCAGTGACTGGTGACTGCTTCGGTATAGTTGCAGTCACCAGACATCCAGTGCGACATGATGAAGTCGCAGTCAGGGCTTGCCGCAAATGGGAACCGCAAGGGGGTTACATAGACTTCAAGGAGCCAGAAGGATTCATTCGTTTTCTCTGCCAAGGTGGCTGCGCCGCAGGGCATCCGCATTATCCTCCTTTCACGCGCGATGATTGTGAGGCCTGCCAAAATCATGTTCTGGTTCCAGGTTATAATATAATTCAGGTGGCGTATGACCCATATCAACTCGAAAGCCTTTGCCAGAATCTGCGGCGGGAGAGCGTCGCATGGGTTGAGCCTTTCCCCCAGCAGCGAGAGAGAATGATCGCAGACAGCGAGTTGCGAGATCTGATAGTAAACCGGCGCATATGGCACACAGGTGACAAGGACTTACGAGAACATATACAGAATGCTGCGATGAAGATATCCAAGGAAGAAGATACAAAACTGAGGATCGTAAAAAAGGGAATGGAGCGGAAGGTGGATTTAGTCGTTGCTTTATCTATGGCAGCCAACAGATGTCTTTGGCTAGTTCTATAGCTGGAGAACAATTATGACAAGTCCTGTATTGCCTTATTTGGAAGATCTAGGAATGAAGAAGTGTGCCAAGAAGCCTCGTATGACAAAGAAGAAGATTATTTTGGAAGGGATTCGACGAGGAACAGAAGAACTTGCAGAGAAATTCAGCAAGAAGAATTGACAACCGTGAAGTTGGTTTTGAAGGCAATGGACCCTCTCCGAATATTCGAGGAATTTTCTTGAAATCGGTTTTTGGCGGGCGAGGAGGCAATTATGCCAGATGACGGCGACGGGAGCGTAAGCACGGCTGAGAAGGCAGCAGACCTGCAAGCTCTTGCTCGCTCTGTCGTAAGTACTCCTGAGAGTCCTGATGGAGCAGCAGTTGCGGAATCATATATCCTCTGGGTAGCAGCGGTAGCAGATGCTATCACGCCATGGGGGCAATCTCCCAAGATGCGAGATCGGCAACTGCGTGCCTTTATCCCGACAGAGAACTTTCTCGCCTCAGCTCTTGGGATAGTAACTGCTCGCAATACAGCCCTGAGCTGGGCAGTGGAAGGGCCTCCTCGCACAGCACGCATCTATCAGGATATCCTCCTCAATGCTGACCTAGGCGAAGGCTGGGAAGATTTCATTACAAAAATTTCTCTAGATCTCTATAGTCAAGATAGTGGAGCATATGTTGAAATAATAAGAGCCTCCGACAGTCCAGATGCTCCCTGCATTGGCATCAATCATCTGGACGCTGGCAGATGTTATCCTACGGGCGATCCTAAGATTCCTTTTATCTATCTTGATCGTCTGAATGCTTATCATTATATGAAGTATTACCAAATTGTTAATTTGATGGAGCTGCCCTCACCAATTGAGCATGCGGTCAAAGGCGTCTTCTACAAGTTGCAGTTTAGTGCCCTTACCAGGCTAATGCGAGCAGCACAGGTCATTCGCAACATTTCTGTATACCGTGAAGAGAAAACCGGAGGAAGATTCAATCGTGCAATCCACTTGGTCAAGGGCATCACACCTCAGCAGATAAGAGATGCCCTCGAGAAGCAACAGGTTGTTGCCGACAGTAAGGGCCTGCAGCGCTATCTAGAGCCTCTAATGGTTGGTTCGGTCGCGCCTAATGTTGATGTTGGGCATGACACAATCGAGATGGCCTCCATGCCAGATGGCTATGATGAGGAAGTAACTTTCAAACTCTACATCTCTGCTATTGCTATGGCCTTTCTCACAGACTATCAGGAGTTTGCCCCCTTGCCTGGTGGCAACCTGGGTACCTCAGCCCAGTCATACATTCTACACTTGAAGAGCCGAGGCAAGGGGCCAGCCCTCTTCCAGAAGATCATGTCACACTTTCTCAACTTCCGAGGAGTGCTGCCGCAGAATGTAGAATTCAGGTGGACAGAACTGGATGTACAGGCAGAGACAGAGAAGGCTGCCCTCGCAGAACTGCGGGCCAAAGAACGGGCAGAACGCATAGTCTCTGGAGAGATAACTCCAGCGGTGGCTCGTCAGATGGCAAGAGACTCTGGAGATCTCGCGCCAGAGATCTTTGATTCCATGGGCGGTCTGGACCTCACGCCAAATGAAACTCTCCAGGACATAGAGAAGCCCCATCAAATAGTTTCTCCGACAGCGCAACCTGCTCAGACAATTCCCCAGGAGCAGAAGAAGCGAGGACTAAAGGAACTCGATGAGATCCTCAAAGAGGCAGGTCTGGACGATGTATTAAGTGGTGAAGCCTTGCGCGAGGCTGCGGACGAGATACGCCACGCTGGGCCTGAGGAGATAGAGCAAGAACGCCTGGATGTAGAGGATACAGTCAAGGAGCGAGCAAAACAGGCGCTCCGCAAAATGCACAAGCGCATCGTCGCGCGCATGCAACAGGAGCAGGCGTAGCATGGGAGCTCCAGTTTCTGTAACGAGTTTAGCTAGCAGGCCGGAACTTGTCGGGCTGGAGCTCCCTTCAGATTTTGCAGAGAAATTAGGACAGGCTGTCTGGGGGGGGAGAATCGTGGCTTGGTCACCAGAAGCTAAGAGTCGTGTTTGGACACCGGAAGCGCGCCATAAGATGTCCGTTGCCATGAAAGCCTACCGTGCTTCTCATCCTCTTACGGAAGAAGTGCGACGCAGTTTTGATCGTCGTGGCGTATCGCATAGCGAAGAAACAAAGAAGAATCTCAGTCTTAAACTAAAAAGGTTCTGGCAAGATCCAGAGAAGGGAACTCCTCAGCGGGAGAAAATGCGCCAAGTTGGCATCCGTCGATTTGCCAATCCTGCAGCCAGAGTTCGGCGCGCAGAAATTAATAAGGAACTGTGGCGAGACCCAGAATACCGTGCCAAACAGATAGCCGCACGGACAGGTAAAGCTCTTAGCGAAGAGCATCGTTGCAGGATTAGCGCTGGGCTTATAGGGAAATCATTTTCTAAGCCTAACATCGGCTTAGCACTTAAAGGCAGAACTGACAGTGAGAATACAAAGAAAAAGAAAAGCCTTGCGCACATTCGCAGGTTTGCGGATCCGGTCATAAGAGCCGAACGCAGAGAGAATAACAAGAGGCTTTGGCAAGATCCCAAATATCGCCAGAATACTGTTGCTGCAATAATGAAGTCTATGGCTATTCGCCCAAATAAGCCCGAAACTCTTCTTGGCCAATTTCTGGATGAACTCTTTCCTTGCCAATATTGTTATGTTGGTGATGGCCAACTCATTCTTGGCGGATGTTGTCCAGATTTTGCCAATGCCGACGGCCAGAAGAAACTCATAGAACTTTATGGCGACTATTGGCATCGAGGCGAGAATCCGCAGGACAGAATAGATTTCTTTGCTTCGTTTGGCTTCCAGACGCTAGTTATATGGGAACGCGAGCTTGACGATCTCGAAGTTTTGAGTCAAAAGCTGACGAAATTTCATAACGAGGAGCCATTGTGATTGTTGTGGCTGCTACGGAGAATTTTCTAGATGACCAAGTCTTCTGGGAAGATATAGGAACAGAAGTACAGAAAACGATGACTCCAGTCTTCCGAAAACTCCTCGAGGCAGGATATGAAGTTGCAGAGGAACACTTACATGAGATAGGGCAGAAATTCAATCCTCATCATGATGCGAGAGGAAGATTCGGAGAGGGAAGTTGGGGCGGGTCGATCGAGGGAGCGACGGGATCGCAAGAGACGACAATCAGAGGTGCGCTAGGCAAAGCTCCTCCAGATCTCCTACCACAAAATCTTACGGTTAAGGTTGGAGATTTTGATGGGATTAGTAGCTACGAAGCGGGTAGTGGCACCATGCGTATTGATTCTCACAGCGTTCGAGAGATCACCGTTTTACACGAAGCCGGACATGCGATAGAATACAGTCCAAGGCTCGGAAGTGTAGGCCTTAACAAAGCGTTGATAGTCTCTGCCGCCATGCAAGATATGAAGGACATCTCTCCCACAGCTACGAACGTTCACGAGGCTTGGGCAGAGGGCTTTCAGATGCGGGTTAGAAAAGGCGTCAAGCTAGGTCCGCGTTCGGAAGCGGTATTCGAGAAGATGGGTATATGATAACGGTCACACGCCTTCCTACTAAGAGAGGTGCTGCTGTAGAGGTCTTACGTGCCGAAGCATCCGGAGATATTCTCAAGTCGACGCATGATTCTGCAGCGGAAGAGCTCTGGCGTAAAGCTTTTGCTCGAGGCGCGGAGTACTTCGATGGGAGTAAGTGGATTACCGTTAAAGTAGGGGATGAAGCCTTTCTCGATGCTCTTGCACACAACCTGTTTCAAGAAGGATATGTGCTAGCTGCCGACAAAGCCATCGCTGGCATTTTCGTAGATGAAGGAGAGTTGGAAGATTTCAAACAACTCGCTCCTCCCACAGAAGCAATTGATAGACTTCTCGAGGCAGAATCTAAAGCCTTTGCTACAAACTGGTGGAATGGTCTAGATCAAGTCACTCGCGAGAGATTGCGAGGAGCCATACGCAGCAATGTGCAACAAGGCTTGAGTTTCACAGAACTGACAAAAAGCATAGAGCCTCTCTTCGGCGAGACAAGAGCTCTGCGTATCGCCAGTACAGAAACTACCAGGCTCTTTGCCAAGGGAGCAATGTTATCCTACCAGCAGGCAGGCGTAAAGATGGTGCAGTGGAGAACTGCACAAGATCCTTGGACGTGCTCAAGATGTCGTCCGCTAGAGGGCCAGAGTTGGCGCATTGGAGAGAATGAGGAACCGCCACTTCATGTTTCATGCAGGTGTCATATATTCCCCATGCTAGAGAAGGCTGTTCAACCGCTAGAACTGGCTGGGGACGATCTGGTTCAATTCATTGATAATCCGTATCTACGGCATTTTGATTATCTTGAGGGAGAGTATCTTACAAGGACAAACGTAGATGCTCTCGGCCAATACAGTGGTGCTTTTGGTGAGGAACTGAATGCTGTTCTGCGGAAAGGTGGTCCAGCTCCGGAGAAGATGTTTGTCCGGGCGCAGCAGGGTTTAGATGATGCTATGCGCAAATCAAGGCCTAGGCAGCCATTGGTAACTTGGCGTGGGGGTAATATCTCTGGGCTGCCAGGTCGTCCCGGTTCAGGGGTAGGTATTAAATTTTCAGATCTTAGTTATACCTCAGTATCAGCAGATTGGGCTACGGCTTATGATTATGTTGACTCACCAGGTGAGGTTCTAATGAAGATTATCCTGAAACCAGACCAACCCTGCATTGCTTTGACGCCTTGGTCTAAATTTCCAACCGAGGCTGAAATATTACTGCCTCGCGGGTCGACCTTCAGAATTGTGAGTGATGCACTTGAGGCACTTGGCCCTACCTTTAAGAAGCGAGTATTAACCTTGGAGATTGTGTGACATGGCAGACAAAAAGCGCAAACTCAGATATGTCTGGAAACTGGGAGATGTAGTTATTCTGAAGACACCTTCGAAATAGATGACAATCTTTCTTCGACCCATAATTCCCAAGAAGCCTCCTGCGCAATATGACAAGGGGCAGATACAGGCGGCTTTGCAGAAGTTTGCCATAGATCTTGTGGGCGAGATGGGAAAATATCCTCCCTGGATGCCCTGGAAACGACCACCAAAGAAAGGTCCATATGCAGGTGGCAAGCGCACAGGGTCTCTGATGAGAGGATGGCTCTATAGCGATCTGCGTCCAGAGAGTGTATTGATAGTAAATGCTGTGCCCTACGCAGGTTCTGTCCAAGGATACCGAGCAGGAGCCAAAGGGCAGAGGCAGAGGGCTGTTATGGCCGCAAGAGGCTGGCAGAGTCTCACAGATAGGGCAAAGGAAGTATGGCAGAGACATCTGCCAAATATAAGAATGAGTATAGTAAAGAAATGATAACAGTTGAAGTTGTAACGCGCGAAGGCTCCTGCGCGGGTATGGGCGAGATTCCTTGTAAACATCATTGGATGTTGGATTCCTTGAACAAAGGCATCTGCAAGCATTGTGGCGAGGAGCGTCAGTTTCAGCCTATAGGATTTTTAGATGCGGGATATCAATGGAACAATCGGACAATGGATACTTGGATGAACAGATTTAGAACGGAGGCTATAGGTGATTAAAATTTCCTGCGAAGAAAGCAACTTCAGTCCCAGCCTTGCTGGTGATTGTGTAGTTGTAGCACTGTGGTTGCCAGATGGGGTTGAGATTCCAGGTGTCGGGGATAGCAAGGATCTAACAGAGAAGCAACGGCTGGCAGTCTTCGCAGAACTGCAGAAGCATGCCATCTATTCTGTACAGTGTGCCACGCCAGCAGACATTAGCAGGTTCGGAGTCTATCCTGCTCGCGAGATGGCAGCAGTAGCGGCGGTGCGTGCTCTGGATGACAAGTTGCGACTGGCAGGTATTGGAGCTGCCGACTTTGTCGTAAGCGATACGAGTCTAAAGAAGATAGCAGAACTTGTTCACAAGAATAGTATCGCAATGGTGGAGGCAGGACGCAAGGATAATCTTGTGGCCGCAGCCTCGATTGTGGCAAAGACATATGTTGATGCCTTGCTAATGGGGTATTCTACGTTTTGGCCAGGTTACGGTATTGAACGGAATCATGGTTCTGTAAGCGCAGAGCATAAGGCGGCGTTGCGCGAAAAAGGGCCTACTCCGGTGCATCGCCAGGGAGTTTATGGCAAAGAATGGTGGCGACAATTGCTAGGAGATCCAAAGAATGAACTTGCCGGCGGAAGCAATTAGCCAGAAAATCTCTCCCGCCGATTTGCCAGACATGAGCAATCGTGAACTTGCATTTACTCATGCGCAATTGCACAAATTCTGGGAGAAGCACTTTATTGGCAATACCCTAGAGTCTTCTGATGGTTCCAGCCGCGAGGATGTAATCAACGGACATCTGCTCTTGCTACAAGAAATGCAGAGCCGAGGAATAGAACATACACAGCAAGATGAATTAGATAAAGAAGCAGCAGCGTTCTTGGGACAAGTGAAGATTATCGGTGAGAAATTCAATCCTCATCATGGAGCAGGAGGCAGGTTTGCTTCGGCGGGTGTGGGATCTGCTGAAGTTAGCCCTGGACTTGCTGCATTAAAAGCCATAACCCCAGAAGATATTGATCTTGAACCGCAGGAGATTCAAGCGAAGATAGATGGATTAACGAGTCAGTATCCCGAAATGAAAGGGACTATAAGGCGGGCAGAGGCCTGGACTAACGATGGTCAATATGAGAAATTAACAAATGCGTCTGAGAAAATCTTGGCTAATCCTACAGGGCCGCCAGCTCTTGTTGCAGGCCCATATGGTCCAGCAGGGAAGGCTTTGTTAGGAGATCTAAAACATGCTCCTGGCATGGATGGCGAATTGTATCGGGGTTTGGGATTTAGTTCCAAAGGGGCGTTCGATAAGGTACTGATGGCTCATAAAAAGGGAGCAATTTTGGATATTCCTGCAATGTCTGCGACTACCAAAAGAACAGTTGCGGATAAATTTTCTGCCTCCTGGAATCCATCTGCTCATGGAATAGTATACAGAATCGCGAAGGGAGCCAGAGGTATTCCTGTTAGTCTTGTTTCTGGTTCTGAGCAGGCCGAAGTTATTGCAGGTGGAGTATTCCGCATCACTAATGTTTCCAGGCAAGGAAACAAGGCCACAATTGATTTGGAGCAAATAGGAGTTTTTGAAGGTGTCTAAACAGACCTTGGATATATGCCGCTTTAGAGGAGTGTTACCAGAAACTAAAGAGACATTAGGCAGTTATGTACCAAATTGGTCACGATTGGGTCGGGAGATTCCAGATTTGTTCTTGGTCGAGAAGGATCTATTACGTGATGTCAAGATTGCGCAGACAGAGGAATATTCTCTCATCCTCCGACCTTCTGGTGAAGCATTCAAGACCAATGGTTCTGATATCGTACTTATTCCAGATTTCATCTCTGAGGTAGGGGGCACACTAGAGCATCCAGGCGATGCTAATGATATAGACTTTGTGGTGCGGCTGGCGCAATCAGATGTGACCAAGAGCCTGTTGGAAGGTATCTATCTTCTCCTGCGCAAGAAGTTTGACCCAGAAAAGAAAGGCATCGTACATATCCTGCCAGCGCCAGAAGGACCACATGGCGATTACAAGCCTATATATGATCTGGTGATGAGGCCGAAGATCCCTCCAGAGGAATTGGTTGGACCGAGTCCATTGATGAAATTGCCATTTGGTATTCTTGGCAAGATTGCAGAAGAGTCAGTCTTGCCAGATGAAGAGGATAAGGAACAGAAGCAAACTTCTGAAGAGATAAAATTAGATCTTGGTTGCGGAGAGAATAAGGAAGAAGGTTTCACCGGCATAGATAAGAAGCCAGGGCCAGAAGTTGACAAGGTCTGGGATTTGGAGCAAGGAATACCATATCCAGACAACAGTGTAGATATTGTGCGAGCACATCACTTTCTTGAGCATATGCCAGAGCCTATCAAGATAATGGATGAGATCTGGCGTGTCCTTAAACCTGGTGGAGAACTGATCTTTGAAGTTCCTTCCACAGAAGGGCCAGGAGCTTTCGCAGACCCGACGCATAAGAGTTATTGGAATGCTCTGACTTTCAACTGGTTCACGGACGATACGTTGCGCGAGAGCGCAGATATCCAGGCCAAATTTGAAGTGAAGAAATTAGAGCAAGAGGTAAATCCAGAATTTGGCACTGTCTATGTAAAAGGTATATTGCGAGCCATCAAGGAGAACAAAGGTTTCAAGGTAGCTCTTGAACCAATCCAGCATTTTACTCCTCCTAAGCCTGCACAGAAAGGAAGGGCACATACTGATGCATTCTCTCCAGAGGAGATATGGCCGTGGGTAGAGAAGCATCTAGAGGCAGGCGTAGTGGCGGAGCCAAAGTACAATGGATTTCGTGCGATATGCCAGAAATCTGGCTCTCGGCTTTCTATCTTTTTCGAGGACTCACAGGAGGAGCGGGCGGCAAAACTCATGGCGGCAGATCCACAATTGGATAAACTCAAGAATCTGCCAGATTGTATTCTGGATTGCAACGTAGGAGTGGAGGAAGGTGGTAAGCCTTGGCCTCGTCCACGCCTGATGACACTTACTGCAGGCAGACCAGAATTATCAAGCGCAGAGAAATTCAATCCTCATCACGGCGCTGGAGGCAGGTTTGCAGAAGGGGCAGTAGTGAATGGAGGATCAGCAGAGCAGGAGGCAATAGTAAATCAGGTTTTTGGAGATTTTCCTGTAGAAATCCCCAAGACATTTGTGGTGAGTTTTGAGAGTATGCCTAAATCAGAGGCAGGAGAAATAGGAGCTTACCACGAAGGTGATACTCTGCGGGTATCAAAGTCCTTAAAGGGGGATGCTCTCCGTATGACTCTTGCGCATGAATATACTCATAATGCGATGAGGCCTTTTGATAATCCTCCTCTGGGCCGCGAAACTGTGAGAAGTTTGACAAATCTACGAGCTGGACACCTAAAGAATGCGGGCTTGCCAGATCGAAAAGTTTCTCCAACGGATGCAGGTGGTCTGGGGAATTTGCAAAGAGCCTATACTCGGATGAAAGGCTCTCGGCCTGTGTCGGCCTATGCTCTTGCTTCTCCCAGCGAATACGCGGGCGAGGTAGTATCGCATTATTTATACAAGCCAAGTCTGTTGCAGAGTCGTGATCCGGGCGCTTATGCCTTGATGGCGGGAACATTCGGCAAGAAGGAAATTTCTGAATTCAAAGCTTCAGCGCACATTCTCATCACGGCTTTTGATGTTCTCTATTGGCAGAATGATTCAACTAATGAGAGACCATTTGCAGAGCGGCGCAAAGTGCTAGAATCTGTGAAGGGTATTCTCTCTCGAGCAGGTGTAGAGATATCCCCACAGACAAGGATTAGGAGCAAAGGAGATCTGATTGCTGCCTGGAAATCTCCAGGCTTTGGCAAGGCAACCCTTTCTGAAGGTCTAGTCCTTAAGGCGCTAGATGGAGTATACGAGCCAGGTGCTTCTGCAGGCTGGATGGCAAAGATCAAACATTCTCTAGAAATTAAGGCCATTGTGCTCGAGGTCAAGAGCGTGACCGGAGGTAAATACAACTTCCGAGGCGGATTGATTCCTGGGACGATGGAAGGTGACCTAGATAATCTTGTAGATTTCAAGGGCAAGAAATATGTAGACCTCGGCTTCTCTTTCAATGTTGGCTTTGCCGCTAGCCCAGGAGATATCATCACAGCCGAGGTAGAGGAGATAAACTGGGACAGGCCAGACCGCAGACTTAACTGGCTCGGCGCTAATCCCTTGGATGTGGATAAAGAGCGCACAGAACCATATGTTGCTCGCCAGGTTATCGAGATGGCACAGCGAGCAATGGTCTTGCAAGAGACGCCAGAAGGTGAGAAAGTAAGGAAAAGGTCTAAGGGCAATCCTGTTCGATTTGGTTGGCAAACAGAAGATATAGAATTTGAGGGCCAGAAATTCAATCCTCATCATGGCGCTGGGGGGCGGTTTGCTAGTGGAGGAGGTGGTGGAGGTGCATTCGGTTCTGAGGATGCTGCCCACAAATGGGCATCCTCACATGAGTCAAGAACTATAGCGGGCAGCGGTCCTGATTCAGATTTGGATGTTGATGCTCTGGCTTCCTACACTGGCACCGATTATCTCGCCATAAATGGTGGTCTACGTTCTGGGAATCTGCCGCCAAATCAGAAGATGCGAGTTATGGTTATGGACGGGATGATTGGGCGCAGCAAGCCGCTTGATCAGGATGTAACGGCATTTCGGGGAGTCAATGGTGAGGTGGCGGCTAATCTGAAGTCTGGCACGACTTTCAAGGATAACGGCTTTGTTTCGAGTTCTTTCAAGATGAATGTAGCCAAGGATTTTGCGTCTGGCAAGGCTGAGGTAGGTCTTAATCTGGGCTCTCCTGGCGCTGTTATGGAGATACATATTCCTAAGGGAAGCAAAGGGCGGTATGTAGATAGCATTATGGGTGACCGTGCGGAGATGGAGTTCCTTCTGCCACGCGGCGCAAGGTTCGAAGTGAATGGTCGAAGTAGTGCTGGACATACAATCGTGGAATATTTGGGTTCTAATCCAACTAAACTCAAGGAGCAGGAGTATGAGAAGGTCAAGAGAGATACTAGTCGCTTTGGCTGGTCCCCTGAGGATATTGAGTTCGAGGGAGAGAAGTTTAATCCCTATCATGATACAACTGGAAGGTTTGGGACTGCGGGTTTTGGATCAGTGGGAGAGGCACATGATTGGGGAGCAGCACTTCAGGGGGATACGAAGCTTTCAGGACGTGAGCGACAAGCTCTTGCTGACTATCGTGGGACGGGGTATAAAGCAATCAATGGGCATCTGCGGCAAGGTAAGCCGCCCAAACTTAATAAGGACAATCGCGAGACTGTGGAAGATCTGAACAGACTTATGGATCGGGCTCCAAGGACAGATAGGGATGTAATTGCTTTCCGTGGAGTTGAAGGTATTGAATTTAAGCCTGGACAACGCTTTAATGATAATGGTTTTGTTAGTACATCATTTGATCGTAAGGTAGCTGCTGGGTTCTCCACCCGCCATGGCGGCACTATTCTAGAGATTAGAATACCGAAAGGTTCCAGGGGACTCTATGTTGAAGCGATCGCACAGAGATCGCAGATGTTTAAGCCAGAGTATGAGTTCCTTCTAGGCCACGGAGCTACCTTCGAAGTTGATGGCCGAGGATCTGGTGGGCGGCTTATTGCTGAGTATGTGGGTTCTGCAGCCAAGGAGATGTCTGAAAAAGAAACAAAGTTGCCCGTTGTTAATTTATCAGAAGGGCAGGAAGGTCAAGCAGAGGCGCAGAAGGACACAGGTCCAATCAAACTCGATCTCGGCTGTGGCAGCAATAAGCCAGAAGGCGCAGTGCTATCAAAAGAGATAAGCGAGGCCGAGAAGATTATCGTTAAAGAGGATGGAAAATGGATACTCTATTCTCGCGACAGAAGCCATGTTCTAGGACGATTTGACACAGAGAGAGAAGCGATAGTACGAGAGCGACAGATACAGTTCTTCAAGCACGAGAGGAAGGAAGCTGATGAGGAGAACATTCCTCAGCCCATCGAACTTCGCACGAAAGTATTAAGGACTACTCCGGTTCCTAATGGATATGTCTACACTATCGCTCTGCGACAGAATGGGCAGGATGTAAAGATAGGCAAGACTGCTGCTAGTTCACAGAAACTAGCAAAGGCAGGAGAAGTCCTGCGAGTGCGAATAGAGGAACTAACTATCGCCGATGGCAAAGTGAATATTGGCAGACCTGTTCCAATCTGTGCCGATGGCGAGGAATGTCATACGATAGAAAATGCTACGAGGATTGTCAGAGAGAATGGATTGTTGGGACAGAAATTCAATCCTTATCATGGAGCTGGAGGAAGGTTTGCCGGCGGCGGAGGAGGAACAAGATCGCCAGAGCAGGTTGCGGAGAAATTAAATGCTTTTGAAGGCACAGATTGTCCTTTTCTGGGAACTGAATTAGATGGTGCGGCAAAAAAGTTAACTGGAGAATTGGCAGGAGAAAAACATGGGGCTTATTGGATTGGTGATACTCTGAGCGCGAATATGCGAGATATAACTGGTAATCCTACTAGCCCCCGAGGTCAGACATTTTTGGCAGCAGTACAGAATAAATTTGGTGATGCTCCTTTTACAGCAGATACTCCATACAAACAACACACTCGGCTAGGAGTTGATGCTTTGTATAATTCGACCCAAAAGAGGCTTGCGGGATTGCCAGAAAGTTTTCAACTTTATCGCGGAGTACAAACTGCGGACCCGCACGTATCTTCGCCAAGATTATCGTTTTGGACTACAAATCGACGGCAAGCAGAGGTTTTCGCAGGTCCTACTGGCAAAGTATTAAAAGGAAATGTACAACGCAAAGCAATCGTGTATACATCTTACACGAACAAGAATGCGCATGAGATATATAGTGGGGTGGCCAGAAAAAGAGATGGCGGAAAAGGCTGGAATGAATTTGGTGTTTGGGGAACAGGAATCAGTGGCGTGAAGGTTGTTGGAAGTGGAACTGTTAGACCTAAGTGGATAAATGAAGAAGTGCTTAGATGAGAACGTTTATAGATTGGATCGCCGAGAAATTTCAAGTTGAGAAAATGCAATTGTCTAAGAATGAATATGCCAAGGCAGGAGAAGAAGGTGGCGAGACAAGAGGAGGAACAGCTGAAACAGAATGGAAAGAGAACTGGCAGGAACTATTGCCGATATCTGCTGGTGGTGGGCGCTTTGTGTTGCATCATCACTGGCGTGGTTTGAGCGAAGAGGAGTCCAAGTTCTCAGAAGAGCAATTACTACAGACAGATCATAGTCTGCATGAAGACCTGCGGCTGGAAGGCCCAAAGGCTCTCTGGGGATGGTCGGCGTTTACTGGTACAACCGAGAATGTGCGCAAGGCTGGTGGCTGTCGTCTTTGCAGTTTGCCAGCAGATGATAATCTCCAGGCTGTACCGAAGTTGCCCCAGCCCAAGGAGTGGCTACGCGTCGGCGTGGGCAAACCTTATGTCTCCGAGCCAGGTGGAGTAGGAGCTACCAGTCAATCTTACAGTAAGTTTTTTGCTATTGATACAGGCACTTACAAGTTGGGAGCGGCGAGACAACACCTTTTTGAAATTTTCCTTCATGGGAACAAATTGAAGGGACGTTTCTTAGTAGAATATGCTCCTGTAGGCGTCAGGAGGGTATGGTTACTGGATCGGCCGCAATCACAAGAAAGTTATACTTCTGCTCATAAATTAGAAGATGTTCTACAGGAATTAAAATCAAAAGGTCAACGGTATTTGGTCTGGGGTGATGGTAAAGGAAAACCTGTTTTGTATAACACAGAAACAGGCAAACCCGCAGGATAAGGATACATTTCTATGGCGATGCCTAAGTCCTCGCTAGCGATGCCGCGCATCGATAAGTTTCCAGATGATCGTGGATACCAAGATACAGGTTGTGATTTGTTTTCCAGATGTCTAGAGTGCCCTCTTCCAAAGTGTCGCTATGATGAGGAATCTCCTCGGTCTCCTGCGAAACAAATTTATCGAAGGAATGAAGAGATACGGATGCTTAGGCGGCAAGGGGCATCGACCGAGCAATTGTTATCTCAGTTTGGAATCTCAAGACGGCAATTTGTTCGTATTATGGCGGAAGGGCGAAATGGTGGGGAGGGAGGTGTTGTTCTGCAGTGACCGTGGTAGTAAGCGCCGTCCTATTTTTGCTTCTGGAAGTTTAAGGGTATAATTCACACAAGGCGAGGAAAAAGTCCATGAGGTAATAGGCAATGCCTACAAATGAAGAGGGAGAATGGTTGTGGGAAGAGGATGCCCTAGATGCATCCTCTCCTGTTATAGAGGGCGACAAAGTTGGTCGCCGACTGAACAGAGGTTGGGTTGAGAAAGTCAAGGGGCTTCTGGAGGAACTCAAGTCTCTCTTCTCCTGGGCCTCTTATGAAGACATGGAGACTAAAGAGAGCGAGAGTGTGACTTGGCTTAAGGAACAGTTCTCTTTAGGAACTGGTTTTCGTGTCTTTGCTACAAAGGTTGGCAGCCGTTGGCTCTCTTTCTCCTCAAATGCCTTCAAAGATCGCGAAGGCGAGATCTTCACCACAAAGTCTCTGGAGGAAGCGGTCAAAGAGGCAGATCAACTTGGCGGGCATGGACCATTGCGCCTCTACCACGTGCCAGGGGCAGATGTTGGAACCTGCGACTTTCAAGGTGTAGTCGGTCGCTTCCTTGTCGAATCAGGGACATTTGATAATACACCAGTGGGGGAGAAGGCAGAGGAATTCTTTCTCCAGAACACAGACGAAAAGTTTGGTGTGAGTATTGGCTTCAAATTCCGAAAGGGAGATGAGGCCGACAAGGTCTATGAATGGTTGCAGATATTTGAACGCTCTGTTTGTCCAACAGAGGCAGCCGCAAATAGATGGACACAATTCTTACCCACAGGAGGTAAAACGTTGCCATTAGATAACAAGAAAAAGGATTTTCTGACGCAGGTCTTAGGTAAAGATCTAGCCGAGGAGGTAATAATGGGAGCTGAAGATGAGACCAAAGCTCTAGAGGGCTCGGTAGCTTTCAAGGAAGAAGGCGAGAAGACGAAGGAAGAAGAGGAGGAGAAGGCAAAGCCTCCTCCGGAGGAATATTATCCTATCCCCAAGAAAAAGGCTGGGGATCTGCTTGAGGCTATCGGCACCTTGAAGATGCTTGTTGGCAAGGTTGCTGACGAAGGTCTCAAGAAGCAATTGGCAGATGCGCTAGGCAAGGCCAGTGATGCCATCAAGGGTGCCGAGGGATATGGATATCCACAGCCAGGCAAGAAGGAAGAAGAAGTAAGCTCTTCGGACGAGAAGACCTCTGAAGAGGAGGCTGAGAAGCCCTCCGAGGAAGAGGCCAAGAAGTCCGATGATGGGACAGGCTCTGAGGAAGCTCTGGTACAACTAGTAGCAGAGGCCGTGAAGTTGGCCAATGCACCACTAGTCGAGGCCATCTCCAATGTGCAGTCCCAGGTTGCCGGTCTATCGGAAGGCCAGGAGGGCTTGAAGTCTCGCATCGAAACTCTCTCGCAGGAGCAGGAGGGACAGAAGACTACCCTTATTGGACTCCAGAAGAGTGATGACGAGAAGATAGCCAATGCTTTCAAGGCAAAGGCAGGCCCAATTGGCTCTCCCGCATCGGGCAGTCCCGACAACGTGCTCGATGGCGAGAAGGCAGACCCGCTTAAGTCGGCGTTGGAGGGCGAGGGTGATGAGAAAAAGAGCCCCGCTGCTCCCTACATCGATGATCTATTTGCTACAGTAGGAGGTAGGCGGAATGAGTAAAGAAGCTGTGCTTGAGGCACTGGCTGAGGTCCTTGCCCCCGCGCTGACTGAAAAGCTCAAGGCACAGGGTATCGGCTTTAAGCACGATGCCTCGGGCACCCCAATAGCAGTAGGTTATAGCCATGGCCCAGGGGGGAATCTGACCTTCCCTGGCGTGGATCCTGCGGTCTTTCATACGATTGTAGGTAATCGTGGCATATTGGGGCAGCTGCCAGCAACCCCTAACAAATATATCAACCCCACTTACTACACCATTACAGGTGTGAGGGCCGACAGTGGAAGTGAGAAGAGTGGTGTTTGTGACGATGCTCCAACCGCAGGCCTGATGAAGTCCTGTCTGATAACATCGGTCTTTGGCCGTTATGAGCGAGCCACTCCTGAGATCGAGTTGAACCGTCTTGGGCAGCGAGTGGACAGGGCTGATCCTTTGGATCTGTCTCTCATCGGCAGTCCGATATATCAGTCTGGTGTCTTCTCGGCAGGGCCGGAGAGTCCAGCCACACCAACGGATTTGCTCCAGAATGAAGTGTCTCGAAAGTTCTGGGAGCGCAATGTAAGTATCCATCGGCTGCTCTCTCGGCAGCTCTGGGTTGGCAACCCTGTCAACAATACTGGCGGTGGCGGTTACAAGGAGATGACAGGCTTCGATGTCCTGATCAACACAGGCCATGTTGATGCTGAGAGTCATGTTTCCTGCCCTAGCCTGGACAGCGATCTGAAGGATTTCCATTGCGAGAGTATAGACACAAATGGAACAGGTTTGGTCCGGGCTATCACGGCGATGTATCACTACCTAAAGGATCTGGCTGAGCGTACAGGTGTAATACCAGTACGTTGGGTCCTGGCAATGCGACCACAGCTCTTCTATGAGATTACGGCAATTTGGCCGTGCTCATACTTGACTTACCGCTGCACAATGACTGCAGGGGCGAACACGTTTGAGATGGTAAGTGCTCAGGACGCCATCAATTTCCGCGACGATATGCGGGCCGGCAAGTATCTCTTGATTGATGGCGAGAAGATCCAGGTTGTGGTTGACGACGGCATCACCGAGGACACGGCTACAACCAACCATGACGTCGCAGAGGGCTGTTTCTGCTCTGATATCTACATGATTCCGATGTCGGTGGTTGGCGGTCAGGCTGTGACGTTCCTGGAGTACTTCGACTACGGGAATGCCGACATTGCCCAGGCCCTCGGCAACATGGTGTTAGGTAGGGTGGAAGGGGCTTTTCTGACTTGGCCTCGGCAGACCAACCAATGTGTTGTCTGGCAGACTAAGATAGAGCCTCGCCTGGTATTGCGGACTCCTTGGCTTGCTGGCAGGCTACAGCATGTCGAGTACTGCCCGCTCCAGCACGAGAGGGAGCCCTTCCCAGATTCTCCATATTTTTCTGACGGTGGCGGTGTAAGCCGTCCCGGTCCGAGTTTTTGGACTCCTTGGGCGGATGCCCATGCAAGGCAGTAACAGTTGGTAATGTCTGGTGGTTTTAGCGGGGCCGACAGACAAAGAAGACAGTCCATACATCCTAAGGAGGTGTAAGATGGACGAAACTCGTGGCGGTCCCAAGACGGAACGGGAGTTCGAGATTGGGCGGGATGAATCCTGGTTTGCGAATGTCAAGCGAACCTATGATGAGTTCCAGCAGGAGTCTTTGGAGACGATTCGTGAGATGCGGATTATTTTCAACAAACTTCTAACGGATGCTCAGCAGTTTGACAATGCTCGACAGACCATCGCCAACCAGTCGCTTCAGAATGCTGTGGAAACAGCCAACATGGTGAGCAAGCAGGCTGTGCGACACAGCGACATTGCCATTGATCGGCAGTGGAACCTGGATGAAGTGGCACACCTGGCGGTTGGTAGCACTGTCTCTGTGGATGCCATAGCAGCTGCTGTAGCCGCTGCGGTGGTTAAGACACTGCAAGGGACTGCTACTAAGTAGTCTCGCAAGTCAGAAAACAAAGAGAGAGAACTTCCGTCTCTAGCAGGAGGCAAAGGGAGGGAAGGCTTGGCAGCAACGCATACCCCGCCAGCGATTGTGTCAGGTCTTCCCTCCTTGTCTTTGAGGAAAGGAGGTGATGGCAGTGTGTAATATCCGCGTTGGGCGCTATTCTAACCCAGAGCAGACTGGCGGTTGGGCTGGCTGGATAGAGCCCGAAGATCTGTCGTGGATAGTGTTTGTGCGCAAGGATGGTTCGGTTCAAGTTTATCTGAACCGTGATCCGAAGACAGGCGCTGTGCTCGATTAAAGCGGAGGCTAGCAGCGGTGGGACGAGCCGCTTCTAGCACACACTGTTAGACCAGGATGGCAAAGCTCGATGGAAAAATCTTGATTACTGGCGGAGCGGGCTTCCTCGGGCGAGGTATCCTGCGCCTTGCGCACCAAGAGAATTGGCCTTGTAGTTTTACTGTATACAGTCGTGATGAACATAAACATCAAGAACTGTATCGGCGCTGGCCCGATGTGAATTGTGTTCTTGGCGATATTAGAGATCGCGACCGGCTAGAAGCAGTTATGACTGGTCACGAGACAGTAATCCATGCTGCCGCGATGAAGTATGTCCCTGAAGGTGAACAGAATGTTGCTGAGGCCATCGCAGTTAATCTGCATGGCAGCGAGACTGTTGCTACGGCGGCATGGCGAGCAGGTGTAGATACTGTCGTTGGCATATCTACTGACAAGGCTGTTCGTCCAGTGAACGTATATGGTGCCACCAAGATGCTAGACGAAAGGCTCTTCTCTGAGGCTTCGCGATGGGGTAGGACTCGCTTCATATCTGTGCGCTATGGTAATGTTGTCGGCTCCACAGGCAGTGTCATTCCTCTCTTCCAGCGCCAACTTGCTGAACAAGGTAAGGTATTACTTACCGATCCCCTAATGACCCGTTTCTGGTTGTCGATAGATGAAGCAGTTAATTTGATCTGTTGGGCTATCGCTGAATTGCCCTCTGGATCTGTTGGCATCCCAAAATGTGGCGCTATGAAGATGGGCGATTTGGCGAAGGCCATTGCTGGAGACGCTATTGAGGTTGTAGGGGCCAGACCAGGAGAGAAACAACACGAGGAATTAGTGCAGTTTGAAGAAAGTGGGCGCATACGAGAACGGGGAGATTATTTCGAACTTTTGCCAACTGGCTCACCAGCAGAAGGTGAACAGTGGACTTATGCTAGCCATTCTCCGGCTCGGTGGATCACAGTATCCGAAATGCAAGAGATGATCATAGATGCCCAAGACGTCTAATGGTTATCACGAGCGGACTGCTTACAAGAATATGGGGTGCAGGTATCACTCGGACTGCTTTACCTGCCCGTTCCCGGATTGCCGTTATGTACACAGTCATGAGACGATCTATAACGGCCTTACCAGAAAGCATGCCGAGAGGGATGATGGGATAAGGGAGGCACGTCTGGCCGGAGAATCTTGCGCTAATCTTGCCGATCATTATGGTCTTAGTGTTCAAACAATACAAAATATTACTGTAGGGTGTGGCAAGGTTGGGAGGCCACGAAAGAGTTGACTTTAACAATAGCAACAATGGTGCATAATGCATTCTCTGGGATGCAGGATATCTTGGCAAGTTTGCTCACAACAACAACTGGTCCTTATCATTTCATTTTCTTAGACGATGCTTCTGAGAAACCAATGAAGCAGTTTCTATTTGATGACTTGAAAAGTTACTGGGAAGGTAGATGCATTGGCGAACCGAAGTACATTCGGAGTGATGAGAATGTAGGCATACCTGTCGGTTCGCAATTGATAGTTGATAATTGTACCACTGATCTTTTGGCTATTTTCCATAATGATGTACAGATCCTCCAACCTGATTGGGATACTGAGGTTCTGAAACTCTTTGCCAGTGATCCTAAACTCGGGCTGGTATCATTTTTCGGCTGCCCTGGTGTTATGGCTAATGGTAGTCGAGGCGGTATGCATCCAGGCATAGGAACAGGCTGGAGCAATATGATCGACGCGGAACAACATGGCGCAAGAATTAGCGAACCGCGAGCAATCGCTGTGCCTGATGGCTTTGCTATGATTCTCCGGCGCAAAATGCTCAAGGTCACAGGGGGTTATGGTCCACACAATTATCATTATGATATTGCTCTTGGACTTCAGAGTCTTGCAGCAGGATTCCACAATATGGTTGCACCCATATCCTGCAGACATCTAGGAACTCAAACGCGGCTAAAGCCGGATTATATGAAATGGATGGGTGAGACCTTCGGCACTGGCGACCAGTGGGCGGTCTACAAAATGTGGGATGCAGACATTGTGAAGATTTGGGGGCCGTGCTTACCTCTCTATGTCTACGAGGATTTTAGTTTTGCGAAGATTGATCCTCTTACGGGGGTGCCAACGGGACAGAATATACGAGAATATGATTGGAAGACAGCGCCAGAATGAATTCGTATAAAGAAATCACTAGATGCAGATGCTGCAAATCTAGCAATATTCAGTATCTTTTCTCCTTAGGAGATCAGTGGTTATTTGATTTTCCGCTTCCTGAGAATGGCAAGAAGGGTCTTATCTGTCCTCTCTCGCTTGTAATGTGTGCAGACTGCAAGTTTGTCCAGCTAGAGCACTCTATATACAGAGGAGACATATGGGGACGAGACACGTATTGGTATAAATCAGGAATCAACGACACAATGCGTCTAGCCCTGAAGGATGTTGTAGAAAAGGCTCTCGCCCTCGCGAATCATTCAGAGGGAGATGTTGCTATAGATATAGGATCTAATGATGGCACTCTGGCTGCATTTTACCCCAACACCATTAAAAGAGTAGGGTTTGAACCTTCTCGCAATGTCTGGTCGGAATCCTTAAGGAAGACAAAGTGGTTAAAAATCTACAATGATTATTTCATTTACAAAGGGTACGTAGCCAAGATTATAACAAGTTGTGCTATGTTCTATGACCTAGAAGATCCAGACATATTCCTAGAGGATATTAAATCTTCATTGGCTCCAGACGGCATCTGGATAGATCAGCAAAACTACCTCTGCGCGATGATAGAGAACAAGGCTTTTGATAATATTTCTCATGAGCATCAAGGCTACTACTCCTTCTCTGTATTTGAGAAGTTACTCAAGAAACATGACTTAGAAATAGTTGATGTCGAAATTAATGACTTGAATGGAGGTTCCTTCCGGTCCTACATTAGACACAAGGGGGTTAAGGGAATCGTTTTCGATGGGGCTAAAATCAGAATTGCGGATATAAAGAAGAGAGAGAAGAAGGCATGTCTAACTGATATCAAAACGTATCTAGATTTTTATGCTTATGCCCAGAATGTCTCTTACGAACTTACAAAACTGGTTAGGCAGATTAAATCTGAAGGTAAATCTGTCTATGTTTACGGAGCCTCTACGCGGGGACAAGTTATACTACAATTCTGTGGCCTTGATCATACCCTGATTGATGGTTGTGCTGAGAGGAATCCCGACAAATATGGCAAAGTTACTATAGGGACAGAAATTCCTATCTACGATGAAGAGTACGTTAGAGCACAGAATCCAGATTACATGCTCGTACTGCCTTATTCTTTCATCAATGAATTCGTAGAAAGAGAAGCAAATTTTCTTAAGACGGGTGGTAAATTTATAGTGCCCCTGCCTAAAGTACAGGTCATCGATGTTACAGGAATTTGACAAATTGTTCGGTTCGAAGGTGGAGTGCATTATCGATGGGTGAGATCGTCATGGCAGAGTCGCCTTATGGCAGGTTCCTGGTTTGTCCATGGGAAACCGTTTCCCAGGGCATTCTGTCTGGAGCTTTTTGGGATGAGTTTTTGAAGTCCTATTTCGACAAGTACAGCGATCCGGATGGAGTTGCTGTAGATATTGGGGCGAACCTTGGTTTTCATTCCGTTTACCTGTCGCAGCGTAATCGCAAGGTGTACGCTTTTGAGATGCAGAAATGGATTTACTGGATGCTATGCGGCAATCTAGCTTTGAATTTCTGTTACAATGTAGAACCAATCTGTGCAGCGGCCTTTGCCCGCGATGGCAGAGTGAGCATTGCCACAGAAGAGCAAGTGCAGTTTCATTTCCCGCAGCGTCCCGATGGGCAGGTTGACCACCGTATTACACAGTACTTCTCCAGTGTTGCTGTCCAAGATACACCAGGAGATATATTAGCCTGTACAGTGGATTCCGTAGTCGGCGATGACGGCCCTGTGCGGATAATCAAGACAGATGCCCAAGGTTCCGATCTGCGCGCTCTGATGGGGTGTCGAGCCATCATTGAGCGCTGGCGGCCAGTAATCTTGTTTGAATACGAGAATTGTTCGGCTACCGTGTTTGGGGATATTCTTGAGAATTATTATGAGTATCTTAGATCATTCGGTTACCATTTCACTACTTTGTCAGGCGGCGGAGCTATAGCAGATGTCGCTTGCGAGCAGGAGATCTAGCGGTGGATGAACTGCATTTTAATCAGCCTTACGACCCGCAGGAGATGCAGCATCTCCAGGATGAGGTAAACCTCCTTACTGCTACTCCTGCATTGGTCCCGATTAATGACAACCGTTATTGGGAATATGGACGGGCTCTCGCATTCTGTAAGCGTTATCTGCTAGAGCCCTGTGCGATTATAGATGTTGGGGGTGCCGGTTCTATATTGCCGGCTGCTATCAGTTCGTTTGGGCACAATGTCACCGTGGTGGATATTAACCCGAGCGGTGCCGACTTGGTAAAGTTCTTCAGAGGCCTTGGATATCTCAATGTTTTCTGGATGACTGGTCCGGCGGAAGCCCTTCCGTATCGTGATCAGGGGTTTGATTGTGTAATGTCCATCTCAGTCATCGAGCACATTCCAGACGATCGGCCCGCCTTAGAAGAAATGATACGTGTTCTCAAGTCTGGTGGATATCTTGTCCTGAGTTTCGACTTTGTTAAGGAGGCCCGACCTCCGACCTGTTACCAGGAACGTTTCTATACGCAGGATAGTGTGGAGGAGTTGATAACCTACCTGTCTGCGCGGGGTCTCTCGCCTATTGAGCCATGGGACTATAGTTATGCAGGTGAGCACATTGTCTGGGGCGATCCTCCATGTGTCTATAATGGTGCTATGCTTATATTGAGGAAGTCATGAAACTATCTATAGGCCAGCTGATAGATGAACTCATAACTACTTCCATGCGGGTGTGGACGTGGCAAGAAATTATTGCTGTCGAGAAAGACGACAAGAAGGTTGCAGTTGCTGCGAGAAAGGCGCTTACCCAGAACGCACGCAGGACTAAGCTCATACAGGAAATAGATGAAAGATTGGCATCAGGGGATCTTAGCCAAATTCATGATGGAACAAAAACCTTCCAAGTCTAAAGTTGTCTGTACCTTTCCTGGCAAGTTAGGAGATCTTCTTTGGTCATTGCCAACTATGAATGCTATCGCGCGCAAGCATCGATGCAAGATTGATGTCGCGACTTCAGAATATTGTCGAAGAGCTTTACGGTTTGTTTCCGAGCAGAAGTTTGTAAGAACAGCGTTTGTCCCAGAAGGCTATGTTATTCAATATGATAGTTGGGGGATACAGCCTTGGGTGATGCCAGTAAATGGTTATCGGCATGTTTACCATCTGGGTTTTAAATCAATGCCTGGTCTTGAAGATAGATTACGGGATTGTATCGCAAGGGAAGCAGGGATAGAACCGCTGGACTTTGTCCCGAATTTCCCTATCGCCGAGGTTCCTACGCCATATGTTGTGGTCGTAAATCATCATACGTCTAGCACGATGATTGCTATAGGTCGGGCAATAAAGGAACCAAAGGTTGTTTGGCTAGGAGACAGTGCAGATTTTGGCGGGCACGGCATTGATGGTTGCTCGGCAGATTTCTGGCTTTCTGCAGGCATAATTATGAGAGCGGAGGCGGTTATTACGAATAGAAGTTCCAATGCTGTTCTGGCTCATTTGCTAGGAAAATCCCCCATAACAATAGTGCAGCCAAACGAAGACTATCCTCTCTTCAGGATAGATGGGGAAATCCCGTTGGATGGCAGAAAGCCTATAGGACAATTGATCGAGGAAGTGAAAGGACTTCTTGGCGTAGTGCCTTGATGAAAATCCTTCTGGTAACAACCTGGGAAGAAAAATGTGGGCTGGCAGAGTTCAGCAAGAACTTGATGAAGAGCCTAGCAACTTTCCCTGTTGAATTCCAGATCGCCAGAATTGATGAGGATGCCAATCTTTATTTGGATACAGATTGTGCCATAGTCCATTTGGGCTACATTCCAACTGCTCCAATGTCTAGTACTTGGTTTGAACTATCTTTCCAAGCAGCAAAGATCATAGAGCATCACACTACGTTGCCAGGAGAGTATCCCAGTTTCCCAGGGTTTGACAGAATTATCACCCACCATCAGATGCCCAATTGCACTTATATACCATTTGGTATCGTCGAGGTTGAGGGCGAAAGCAAGCCATCAGGAGGACTTAGAGTAGGCACTGCGGGATTTCCTTTCCGGCACAAACTGATCCAGGAAATATGCGGAGCAACAGCGGAGATAGAGGGAGCATCTATGCTTCTGCTAATGCCCGAATCACATCATATCAATGCAGGAGCTCAGGCGCAAGAGTGCTTGAGTATAATCGATGGCAGAATACCCGTAGAGATAATATATGACTGGCTATCAGAGGAAGAGATCATCCTAAAACTCAGAGAATGCGATGTGGCCGTCTTCGGTAGTGAAGGTAACAATGGTGGAATAGGTGGCGCTGTAAGGCTAGGCATTGCTGCCAAGGTACCAGTAATAGTTCCTGATGTATGGCACTTCTCCGACATAAAGGATTACGTTTACAGTATGCCTTTGGAAGAATTCAAAACTCCAGCAGAATTGGCCAAGATGATAAAAAGAGCAGCCGGCGAGAGAAAAGATTGTTGGACGCATCTCCTGAAAGAAATAGATTGGTCTGTGGTTGCCAAGATGTACTACGATCTCTATAGAAACTGCTTAGAGGACTTGCGAGAATGACGGATTCGGTTCTTGTTACCGTTGCAATTCCAGTCGGTCCTTATGCCGTCTATAAGAAGTGGTTGGCAGAGTGCCTTGCAAGTGTACAGGCGCAGACATTGCCTCCGAGCGAAGTTCTGTTAATAGATGATATGGCTAATGTGATGTTGGGAGACCTTGGAGAGTTTGCAGATGAACTCTATTGGGGCTCTGTTCGTCCTGAATTCGGCGTTCTGTTGAAGCATGGTAAACCTCTTGGCAGGATCTGGCGAGCACCCTGGCGACTCGGGGATTTGGGTGCATTTAACTGTGGCGTTGGTCTTGCCGACAATGATCTTGTCTTCTTACTTAGTTGCGATGATATGATCCGTCCCGATTGTCTGGAATTGTGCGTAGCTGAATGGGAAAAGAATCAGCGGAAGGATGCCTATTATTATGTCGGAGCTCACTACATTGGTAATGAATGGCCGGATCAGACTGTTCCCTTCGGCAATGCGATGGTCACAAAGGGATTGTGGAGACTAACGGGCGGTCTCCCTATCGAAGCAGCCTCTGGCGCAGGTGACCAGGCGCACATTTCGATTATTATGGTCAACTTTCCTGATCGCCTTATACCTGTAGAGGGTGGAAAGCCACTCTATGATTATCGAGTTCACAACGAGACAGTGACATCAAGGCTTGGCGCGTGGTGTGGGGCAGTGGAAGAAACACGAAAGGTAATCCTGAGTACCTGGAAGCCTCCTGAGTGGGGAAGAATGGCATGACCACTCCGACTGAAGAGCTGAACAAACGCATCGGTCATTTCCTCACGCAGAGGGATGTACAGCATCTTCAAGATCTATTGGCGACATTCTCCTTATCCCAACATGTCGAAGTTGTGGATCTGGGAGTGGGAGTAGGAACATCTACGCTCTCTCTTCTGGCAGCGCGAGATTCCAATATCCACATCACAAGCATCGACATTAATGCGGAGCAGATCGAGAATACGAGATTGGATATTGAACGGTGCGGATGTGCTGACAAATGGATGGGGATTGTCGGAACATCAGCAGAAATTCCAGAGCAATGCCAAGACCGCCAAATCGATTTCTTACTCATCGATAGTGTCCATACAGAGGAACATACAAGAGCAGAGGCGGAGGCATGGCTACCTCTTGTTAGACCAGGGGGAATTGTCTGGTTTCATGATTGGAAGGATACTACTGACACTGATCCTGACAACGATTTTCCAGGTATTAGGAAAGTGGTTGGAGAGGCTTTGTCGAAGGGCCTTTTGATCAAAGTTAGTGAGGGAGAATATGGCTGGGCAGGGAGAGTACCAATGAGTCGTGTATTGATCATCTCGCCCCATCCGGATGATGAAGCAATCGGCTGTGGGGGCGCTATTTTTCTCCATTACAAAGAAGAGGCTGAGGTTCAGGTTCTTCATCTTACTTCTGGAGAACAAGGCTGCAATGATATGGAAATGGAGGCCGCTAGAGAACTTAGAGAGACAGAGGCAGGAGTCGCTAGTCAAGTCCTAGGTACAAAGGCTCTCTATTTCTGGAGAGAGCCCGATGGGAAATTGACAGTGACAAGGGAACTTGTTGATAAATTGGCGCGGTTATTGGATGAGGTTCGGCCCGATCGAATCTATACTCCTCACCTTTTTGATTCTCACCCAGATCATAGGGCTGCGACCAAATTGGTGCAACAGGCAGTCGCGCAATTGGATTGGACGCCGCAATGTTATATGTATGAGATTTGGACTCCACTTCTTTCTATAGATTTGATGGCAGATATTAGCGCTTGGGCAGCTGTAAAACGAGGAGCCATTAGAGCACATAAGAGTCAATGGCAGAACGCTTTTGAGGATGCAATACTTGCTCTTAATCATTACCGTGGCATCTTGCATGGTCCCAATATAATGTTTGCCGAGGCTTTCCAGGAATTGCCATGATTGGAGGTATGAGATGGGTCTATTAGGTTTCTTGGCCAGGGTGTTCAGACTGCACTCCGGACACATCTGCCCCAAGAGCGGTCAGTACACATGGTCGCAATTGCCGCATGACCAGAGAACATGTGTAGAGGGCAAGATCATGCCGCCACCACCGAAGGGCCAGAAGGGTGGTTATTGGAGATTGACAGATATTACTCGCACGAGTCATAAGAAAGCATGAAACGACCGCATCACACAGATTGGTCGATAAAGGAACCTATGGCGCATTCGGTTGTGTGTCCAAAGTGTCGTCTTTGGCAACTTGTCTGGCTTGGCAGTAATCATCGCTGTCGTCAGTGTGGGAAAATATTGATATGACTGACTTTCCAAATCTCTGCATTCTGCTGCTGACATACAATCGTCTGGATTGTGCGGAGAAGACCCTGCGATCTGCGCTGGACAATCTTACCTATTCTGGTCCCTTGTGTGTACACATTGCAGATGATGGTTCAGGGCCAGGATACAGAGAAAAGTTGATCCAATTGGCAGAAGGTTATGCTCATATCCAAGGCGTGGGAGTGACCAATTCTGAGCAAGGCGGCTATGGTCGAAATTATAATCTGGCAACACAGGTCATACACGGACACAGCAGCATTGTCCTGCCATTAGAGGACGATTGGGAACTTCTTCGCCACCTTGATCTTGATCATCTAGTGCGAGCATTGGTCGAGGGCAAATTTGGTTGTATCCGATTGGGATATCTGGGAATAACACAACCGCTGAAGGGGGAATTGGTCGCAGCCAATGAGAGATTATGGTTGTTGCTGGATCCGGCTTCCGAAGAACGGCATATATTTGCAGGTCATCCACGGCTAGAAACTATTGAATGGGAAAAGTCAGTTGGTCCCTGGCCAGAGAGGTTGGATCCCAATATGACAGAGTTCAATGTCTGCGCTATTCCAGGAGCTAGGTCTGGAGTTGTCTGGCCAATTTGTATTTTGCATGCTGATGGCGACTTGTTTGTGCACATTGGAGTCGAGAGAGTTCGGCATTCTAATTTGCCAGAAGCAATTTTGGTGGAGACGGCATGAAGCTATTTATAGAGCCAACTTTTTCCGAGACAGATAAAGGGGATGGTGGTATTCGGCGCGTAGTAGAAGCGCAGAGACAATGGCTCCCGCAATTTGGCATAGAGGTTGTTGATAATATTGACGATGCTGACGTGGTTACCTGTCACGCAATCATGAGCGACATGGTTCGACGTTGGCTTGATGAACATCCTTTGGTGCCATTGGTAGCCTCAAATCACGGACTATATTGGGCCGAGTATGAATGGGCTAAGTGGGCATTGGCCGCCAATAAAGATTGCATGGAACTTATCAGGCGAGCCAATCTTGTAACAGCGCCGAGTGAATGGGTGGCACAGGTTCTTCGACGGCATACAATGCGAGATGTTGCAGTTGTTGGCCATGGTGTCAATTTAGAAGACTGGGAATCTCCGCTAGAGAATGAAGGCTATATTCTGTGGAATAAGACGAGGCAAGATCCTGTATGTGATCCTACTCCAGTTAATGAACTCGCAAAGTTGATGCCAGAGACCCAATTTGTCTCAACCTTTGGCACTTCTACAGATAATGTCCGAGTTATTGGCGCTCTGCCATATGCCGATGCTAGAGAAATGCTCAAGCATGCAGCAGTCTATCTTTGTACCACGCGAGAGACTCTCGGGATTGGCACCTTGGAGGCTATGGCAGCGGGAGTTCCTGTTGTTGGTTGGGCATGGGGTGGCCAGCGAGAACTTCTCGAACACAAAAAGATAGGCTGGCTTGTGAATCCTGGCGATCTTGAAGGGCTTGTTGAGGGTATCCATTGGGCACGAGATAACAGAATGGATATTGCAAGCCAAACTAGAGCCATCGTAAAAGAACGCTACCAATGGCAATCTGTCATAGAGCGTTATGCAAATCTCTATAGACAAGTTTTGGAATCTGTCCCTGAATCTAAGGTGTCGGTAATCGTTACAGCTTACAATCTCGAGCAGTATTTGCCAGATTGCCTGGAATCGGTGCAAAACCAAACGCTGAAGGAATGGGAATGCATCATCGTAGATGATGCCTCACCAGATGGTTGCGGCAGGATTGCCGATGAATGGGCTGCTCGGGATCCTCGCTTTCGTGTTCTTCACAATCAAGAGAATCAATACCTCGCTGGTGCTAGAAATACTGGTATAGCATCGGCCAAGGGAAAATATATCATCCCTCTCGATGCTGATGATATGCTGGCACCCGCTACTCTTGAACTTTTGTCCAATGCGCTCGATCATGACCGATCAATCCATATTGCTTATGGTAATGCTAAGTTTATTGAGCCTGATGGACGCGCCTGGCATTCAGGTTGGCCAATGGCCTACCGTCATGATTGGCAACTCATGCAAAGAAATCTCTTGCCCTATTGCTCGATGTTTCGCCGAGAAGTTTGGGAGACAACCAGAGGTTATCGCACTCGTTGCCGTACTGCGGAAGATGCTGATTTCTGGGCAAGGGCCAGTAGTTACGGTTTCCGACCCGCGATGGTCACCGAGGCCGACACACTCATCTATCGTAATCGCGCAGATTCGATGAGCCGTCAGATTCCTGCTGCGGGCTGGGCCGAATGGTTCCCTTGGGCAGCGAGACCAGAATTAACACCCGCAGGCGCAGTGACAGAGGAACAATTGCCCATCCCAAGTTTGGAGCCTGTTAGAATTTCTGTCATTATTCCAGTTGGATCAGGTCATGAACGCCTAGTGATGGATGCAATTGATTCTGTTGATGCTCAGACCTTCCGTCAGTGGGAATGCATTGTTGTCAATGATACTGGCGCAGCACTACCGCCCATGCCATCTTGGGTGCGCACCATCAACATTAGAGGTGCTCCAGTAGGAGTGGCAGGGGCCAGAAATGCAGGAATTTATGAGAGCAAGGCTCCTCTATTTGTACCCTTAGATGCAGACGATTATCTGGAACCTCATGCTCTAGAGGTTCTGTTGCAGGCCTGGGAACAAGTGGGCGGTGTTGTTTACTCAGATTGGTGGGAGCAATGGGAGGACGGTAGAGTTGCTCTGTACAGAGCACCTGATTATGATGCAAGTCTCCTTGTTAGTAAAGGTTGCCTGCATGCTGTCACGGCGTTGTATCCGCGCGAGGCCTGGGAGAGAGTTGGAGGTTTTGATAGAGATTTAGTAGCCTGGGAAGATTGGGATTTTCAACTCGCACTTGCGGATATTGGGGTATGTGGCAGCAGGGTGCCAGACCCGCTCTTTGTATACCGTAAAGAACTTGGACGCAGGCGAGATCAAAACTATGCAGATTTCGAGGTCAGCAAGGAAGGCATCAAGGCCAAATGGGGCGCTCTTTGGGATCCGGAAGGAGGCAAGGAACTAATGGGTTGCCATTCTTGTGGGGGTGGCGGCGGAAAGGTTATGAGGTCACAATCTCAAGTTGTAACGCGGTCTGTAACTTCTCAACTACCACCGCCAAGCAATGATGTTGTAGTTGTTGAATACACCGGCCAGCAAAGAGGTTCTATTGCCTATGCTGGTCCTAGCGGGACAGTTTATCGCTTTGATAACAGTGATGGAGGCCGGCTCAAGTATGTGCTGAAAGAGGACGCCCAGTTCTTCGCAGAGCGAACTGAATTTATGGTGCTCTGGGGATCTAATGGTCAACGACCTGAAGTCAAAACTGAAGAAGAACTGCAGCCTGCACTAGTTGCACTGGGACCGCCGAATAGGAATGTGTCTTGAGAGAATTGGTGGAGATCCTGGCCGTAGGGTTAGGCGGCTGGAGACTGGCAGTGCTCTTGGTTAAAGAACGTGGCCCTGGAGACATAATCCTAAAATTACGTTCCCTTGTGGGCATCGAGCACAATGAGAATGGAGAACCTGTCAGTTGGCCAGAGACCTTTCTGCCTCGTCTCTTAACATGCGCATGGTGTCTGAGTATTTGGACTACTCTTTTGGTATGGGGTCTTTGGCAACTTGAAAGTAGAATTGTGTTAGTTCTAGGAGCAATGGGCTTAGCTCTGGCTCTAGAGAAAGCACTAGATCGCGCAGGAGGACAAGAACATGGCTAATTTTATTTACACCCGCGCAAAGGCTAAGGTCGCAGAATGGTGCAAGGCAGAGGCAGATGTCAGGGTCCTGTTGGTAGGAATTGCTACAACATGTGACACAGAGGAGGATATGGAGTTCCTCGCTGGCTTTGCTACATTGGATGAATGCAATGCCACCAACTATGTTCGCAAGGCACTGGCTAATGAGGTCATAATCTCTGATCTCATCAATAATCGTGGTGAGTACATGGCTGATCCTGTGACCTGGACGGCTCTCGGCGGCGCTGTGGACTTCCAGGTAGTTGCTGCCGTTTTCTTTCTTTTCGTTACCAATGATGCGAATAGTTATCCTATCGCCTATTTCGATACCAGTATACCAACGCTGCCTCGATGGACCAATGGCAGTGACTTTAAGATCACGCCCAATGCGGAGGGACTGATCCAGGTAACGTAGCTTTATCGCCAGTTATAGGAGGGCACGAATGAGTAACTGGATTCCTCGGCCAGTCCGCGAGGGGGAACTTGCTAACTACCTTGGTGAGGATACTTTACAAGCAATCTATCGTGCTAGTCAAGGAACGCGAGTTCCGATTGCCATCGGCGGTACGCCATACTATGCCGTCGATGGTCTGATCATTCCGAGGCCCAGTAACATCCAGCAGGCCTCCTCACTGTCTGTGCTAAGAGGTATCCATGAGAAAGCAATCGACCCAATGTTTTGGCATCGAGGACGGCCCACGATCCGGCGAACCGTCGGTGCTGAGGCAGGTGGTTTCTCTTCACTCTCAGACCTAATCAGTGAGGCCACCATCGGCGGCAAACGGCAAGAACGGATGTTTGCAAAAGTTGGCCCCACAAAGACTGTGGGACGAGGGGCGGAATTGTTCTTCAGGGGCACATTCCCTGTGCCGACGACGGAGGGCACGGGCGAGGGCGGTGCGACGGGCACTGGGAGGATTCTTGGCAGAACCAGTGTGGGGGCGCTCCAGCAAGCTGACCCCGCTGGCGGTGATACGTTGCATATTGTCACTGTCGTAGCCAACGGTAACTATGGCACTAACCTTCTGTTGGTATACGATCGGCTGTGGGATATGAACCATGTCCTAACGGTTGACCCCCGTTCCTGCGACGCGGCCAATGTGCCAACTCGCTACCAGGATGCAACGGCGGCGGGCAATTTCATCAGTGGCGATGTCTCAGTGGTTTTGCCTGCGGCTTCAAACACCGCGACGTTCGACTACGTTGACCAGGGTGGAGTCAACACGACCAGTCCCGCAGTGAATCTGCTAACTGGCGCAGTGGTTGGCACTATCGTACTTACGACACCCAACTGGTTCGTGCCGCTCGACCCAGCCGATACGGGGGTGCGGGCCTTGCAGAACAGTGCGAACGCCATAAACCTCTCGGCTGCATACGCTTCTGGCGAGGTCTGCTGGTTTATCGGGCACCCATTGATGTACATCCCGATCCCGGTAGCGAATTTGCCAGTCATCATCGATGGTATCAACTCGGCCTTCAACCTGGTGCAAGTTCTTGTAAATGCCTGTATGACTCTCTTGGAACTTCCTACTGGCACCGTCACAGCTACCACCTATTGGGGTAGCCTCACGCTCGTTAGCGGCTAGGAGGCCGCTGTGAGACTAAATACTCTTCGGCACTTTGGTACACTCTGCAGGCAGGGCCTTGCTATAGGCAACAATACCCCGCGTTGGCAGTGGCAGCCTATCCTCACTTATCACGATCCCAATCCTCCAATCACTATGGAGGATGCTCCGATAGGTCCAATCGAAACCATTCTATCTTCTGTGACTATGCCTCTCATTGCCGCCGTACCTGCGGTCGGCAGTCTTGGTACAACGAGTATAAGTCCCTCTCCTGTGGCGATACCTATAGCAATGCCATCGCCAGTTATTGCGGCTATGGGCCTTGCTGAGATCACATCTTCACCTGCGATTATTCCGTTTACCATTCCCGCGCCCAATATCGGTGGCATCGGCGTTTGCGCGCCCGCATTCGATCCTATAGCGATGTTTCTTGTCACGCCGACTCTTGCTACCAATGGCATGGGCATGTTTGAAATCGTACCTTCGTCTGTAATTGTGCGGATCTCGGCCTTACCTTCTGCTCTTAGTTTACCAGGCATTGCTGAGATTATCCCTACACCTATAGAGACGAATTTGGAACTTCTGCCGCTTGTGCTTGGAATACTTGGCATTATAGAGGTAATTCCTGATCCTATTATTGTGCCCCTGGCAACACCAGTGTCTTCTGTGATTGGTCTGGGTATAGTCGAGGTTATACCTTCACCCACGGCCTTGGATCTGGTGATCCTCGCCCCTTCAGCCAGCGGTGTAGGACTGGTCGAGGTAATACCATCTTCAATAATAATTCTCTTTGTCTTGCCTGAGCCCACAATCGAACTCTTGATCTTGGGTCTTATAGAAATGACATTCGCGCCTGTGGCGTTATCATTGGCTCTTCCCATATCGACTGTTAACGCGATAGGAATTGCCGGGATCAATCCATTAACCCTCACGGTGCCGCTGGTCTTATCATCCCTGACTATTGAACTCGGCATCACAGAAATAATGCTTTCTTCTGTGTCCGTTTTTCTGGTACTTCCAATGCCAATCATTATCGCCCAGGCCAAGGTTGAGATAATACTTTTGCCAGTTGTAGTTTCTCGCCCAATGGCTGTTCTGGCTCTGCCTAAGTTAATCTTGAGAGGCCATGTCTCGGTGTTCGAACTATTAAATCCTGCGACATGGCCTTCAGCATTAAAGCCATCTGGATTTATGGCACGGCCCTCAACGCGGAAGTCATCTGGATTTATCGCCATACCTAAACCCGTACCTATGCCTTCCGGCCACAAGAGGAAACCAGGCGATAAGAATTTGTGGGGGATGTACTAATGGCTCGTGCAACTGATGTAACAAAACTTTCTCTAACTGAATGGGCTCGAATTATGGGGATTCATCCACTTTTATTTGAGAGTGTATTTATCCAAGGTATTGTTCCTACTGCTACTTGCCAGACTCCTTGGCTTCAATATAGTTGGCAATCAGCAGACCGTGTAAGTCGGGAAGAAGTTGCGATGGCTATTGCTGAGGCCGAGGCCCAGATAGAAGGTATGCTTGGTTATCGTCTCTGTCCTTCCTGGGAGAAGGATGAATGGCAACCCACAATTCGGCCCTATCGTCCTGAACTTATAAATCTATCTGTTACTGATCTGAGGGGTTATGGGCAAGTTGCGAGGGCCAACTGGGGTCATTTCATCACAGGTGGCATGAAGGCCAAGAATCTCATTATTGCCGCTCATGCGATAACCTGGTCCGCGCCGGATGCAGTTGGTTATAAGGAAACAGGGACTGTGGATCATGCGACAACCGTGATAGACCCCTGTGAGATTGCTATCTACTATCCAGGGAAGGCGGGCGCAGACGAATGGGAAATACGGCCAACCAACGTGACGATTGCCGGAGGTATCGCAACCATTACATTCCGGCGCGAATTATGTGTCTTGGAAGCTCTTCTTGAGTCCCTAAGCGCCCAGGGAGTGGAAGGAACCGATGATGCTAATTTCTTGACCACAGTTGATGTTTACCGTCGTTACAATGACCCTCAGGCCCAGGTTTCCTTCTTATGGGAGCCGACAGGATGCAGTATCTGCGATGGTGCAGGCTGCGCTTCTTGTAGTTATGCTATTCAGAGCGGTTGCCTGATGATGCGAGGCAATCCAAGGAATTCTCTGGTAGTTTATCAACCAGCTGAATGGAACTCTGCGACATTGGACTTCGATTCTGTAGGGTGGGCAGTCGAACGGCAACCAGACCTTGTTCGACTTTATTATCTGGCTGGTCTGCGTGACAAGGATTTGATCTGCTCAGAAAGAGATATGTCTCTCTCGTGGAAACAGACGGTGGCAGCTTTTGCTGCTTCAAAATTAGCACGGCCTACCTGCGATTGTGAAACAGCGCATGATCGTGTTGAGCGATGGAGACAAGATCTAGCATTCTCTTCTGGCGCTGAAGAGTTGGCCAGTTATAGTTTAAGTTCTGAGGATCTTAGTAATCCTTTTGGCACAAGAAGGGGAGCAATACAGGCATGGAAGCAAGTTCAGAGAGAAGCTCTAGGAGATTCGGTCTAATGCGCGAGGCTACTTACACAGACAAGAAAGGACGTAAATTTCAGGTTTGGCTACCAGATGAAGCATCCGATAAAGATGCCGCCATGGGTATTCCTATTGGGCCACCTTCTCTAGAATCGTTAGGTTTGCCACTAGAATTAGAAGTCAAATTGCATAATGAACTTTATGCACGGAAATTGTGGAGGTCGAGAGATGTGAAACAAAGAAGACATGATATAGTTACAGCAATACAGGCTGTACTGCGACTAGATGTCCAGAAGATAGTCGATTTGTACCCAGAAAGGGAGGTAATCCATGCCTAGTCCACAGCGTACTCCTTATAGCCGAGTCTTTGTAATTGAAGACCGTGCAGGACCAGCCAATGCGCCACTCTATATGGGGCTTTCCAGAGCGATGGCATTTGCCTGGCCGCAGGGTGACATCACGCCCATTAGAATTCCCGATCCTGATCAGTATGGTCAGTTCTTAGTCATCGATGAAGTCCGAGGAGCTCAGGGTTTGCCTAGCCTACCAATACAGACTCGTTACTCGCGAGATATGTCTGATTTGCTGCGCTTGGTACGCAAGCGGTGCCCTCTGGACCTCCAGATTCATATGGGCAAATGTCAGGATCCCAGAGACTTCAATCATGGCTGGGACAAGATCTTGGTAATAGAGGGAGCATATCCTACTGATTATGGCGTCTCTGAACTCGGCGCTCTTGACTCGGGCGAGGATGCCGTGATTAATGAGGATGTTCCCTTCACAGGACGCGATGCCTATGAATTGAAGAGATTGCTAGTGGCGGAATTTGCAGGTACAGAAGTTGTTGGTGAAGTAATTGCCGTCTCTATCTGTGATAGCAGGCAGTGTGGTGAATGCGGTTTGCCATCCGATGGCTGTCAGAAAATATTTGCTGTAACTCTGGTGTACCCAGGTTCTCCTGGGCTTCCTGCAAAAATAGTCTATAGTCCAGACCAGGGCGCGACAATCGGGATAAGCACCATCGGCTCTCTTCCTGTAAACGTAAATCCTAGCGACATGACTTGCGTTGGTACCTATCTGGTGGTTATCTCGAATGCTGATAAGTCAATACATTATGCCCCCATTGCCGACATTCTAGATGATTCAGAGACCTGGATTGAAATCGTGATCGTAGGGGCTCCTAATGCGATATTTAGTCTGGGCTCGGCTTTCACTTGGATTGTTGGGGATGGCGGCGTTGTCTATTTCACAGATGACATTACTGCTGCGCCTGTTGCGCAGAGTTCTGGAGTTGTCACGAACCTAAATGACATTCATGGCTACGATGAACTAAACTTGTTGGCTGTAGGTGCCGCTAACGTTGTAATCTACACGCGCAATGGAGGTAGCACTTGGCAGGGGATAACAGGTCCCCCTGCTAATGTTGGTATCGCTCTCAATTGTTGCTGGATGAAGGGCGAGAATGAATGGTTCGTGGGAACTGCCAATGGCAGACTCTATTATACTCGTGATGCAGGAGTGACCTGGGTAGAAAAGACATTCACTAGTTCTGGCACAAGCGAAGTGCACGATATCTCTTTCTCTACACCAACTGTCGGTTACATGGCGCACAATGCTGTCATTCTGCGCACCATTGATGGCGGTAACTCGTGGTACGTGTTGCCAGAAGATCCTGTAAGTTTCCCCGCCAATAACAAGATCAATAGTCTGGCGACTTGTGGCGAGGATCCTAACTTTATCCTCGGTGGTGGTCTTGCGGTTGGTGCAATTGATGGGTTCTTGGTAAAGGCTGCTTAAAGCTAGGAGGGGCTTAAATGATGGAGGAAACATCAGAGCGCACCGAAAGGCAAGCGTTCGATGCAGCGGCCAAGGAAGATGTGCTAGAAGAGATTGTCACTCTCTCCTCTGGTATAAGATTAAGGTTGCTCGGTGCGCCACCAGGAGCTATCGAGCAAGCTATAGCGCGGATCGAGCAACCTAGTCCTCCTCGTATCCTTATAGAAGAGAAAGGACGAGAGGAAGAGAACCCAAACGATCCAAATTATCTGCGCGCCCTAGAGGAGTACACAAAGGCGACTGCACTCGCAGCCATCAATGTGATGCTTCTCCTGGGCACGCAGTTAGTGGATGTTCCGGAGGATCTTCAACGACCAGAGGATGATGGTTGGGTCGAGGATCTAAACTTCCTCGGCATTGAATTCGACACTGAGAATCCTAGAGCTCGTTATCTGAAGTGGATCTGGTGCTATGCCATGCGATCCATGACAGATCAGACACTGGTCTTCAGTTCTTTGCGACGTTCTGGCGCGACTGAGGAAGAGGTGGCCCTCGCGGTGGATGCCTTTCGGAATAGAGCGGAACGGCGAGCCGATAACAAGCGCCTATCTAAGCAAAGCGATTCAAACCGGCCTGACGCTGGGGCCATCGTACCTAGGGCTAATCCCCCTATACGAAGAAAGAGAGGCCGCAAGGTTCAATAACTATAACTGGACACAATGGCAGCAGTTGCCGAAGCAAGATAGGATATTTGGAATAGCTCATCATCGTGTACATCGCCTTGTTGAATTACATCAGGAAGATGCGATCCAGAAGCATATAGATAGCAAAATGCCTAAGGCCAAGAGGAACTAAAAATGTCGCGCGGGAACGGCTTCAGAACGGCTGTCTCGCCCGATTTTACGTGGATCGCAGGGCCTAAAATAAAAGGCCCGCCCGATTCATTAGCCCCGACTAGTTTGTCTGCCTCAAATGACGAAAATCACCTTCCGCAAGGTACAAAATAATGGCGTATGAGAAGATCGGAGTAGCTGCCACCATCGAGGGATTGCCTCAATACATGCGTGGCATGGACCAGATGAATCAGGCCACTTCGCAGGTGGCTACAGGCCTTAGCACCAAACTCAAGGTTGCTGGAGCAGCGGCTGCTGTTAGTATTGCTGCTGTTGGTGCATCTGCGATGAAGTTTGGTATGCAGGGTCTCCGTACAGCCGATCAGATGGAACAGATGAAACTGGGTTTCGAGACTCTGCTCGGCTCTGCTGACAAGGCCCAGGCACGCATCGCCGAACTGGCGAAATTTGCTGCCGAAACACCATTCACACTTCCAGGCATTTCAAAGGCTGCTCGTCTTCTTGAGACCTTTGGTTTGTATTCGATGAAGAACCTAACGATGGTCGGTGATGCAGCGGCAGGCGTAAGTGTTGGCATCGAGGAGATTGCTTTCTGGGTTGGCCGTGCGTACAGCGCCATCCAGTCTGGCAGACCTTTTGGAGAGTCGGCCATGCGTCTCCAGGAATTGGGTCTTATGTCTGGAACTGCCAGAAATCAAATGGAGGAAATGGCGAAGGAAGGAGCCAGTGCGGATGAGGTGTTCGCTGCATTATCTACAGAGCTAGGACGCTTTAGTGGCTTGATGGTGAAACAATCCACGACTATTGGCGGCCTGCAATCTACCTTAGGTGACAATTTCAATTTAATGCTAGCAGCCCTTGCAATGCCCTTTGTCTCGAAATACAAGGCAGGTCTGGGTGCGGTCATTGAGGCGATAGACAAGAATCAGGCAACTGTCGTTGCAGCGGGTGCGAAAATGGCGGGTGCCTTTGGTCTCTTTCTCAGTTTGGCATCTAAGGCTGCTGGAATTGTCACTCCGCTTGCTGGCTCTTTGCCTGCGGTTGCGCTTGGCTTTTTGGCGATAGGAGCAGCTATTGTAGCCGTTCAAATTGCAGCATTCATTGGGATGCTCATGAATCTTGTGACTTGGTTGGGCGCAGCAGTTGCTTCTGAAGGTCTTCTTGCCACAAGTACCACTTTGCTAGGGATTGCTTTCGGGACGCTCCAAGGTCAATTGATTCTTTTCACAGGAACCATTATCCTAGCAGACCAAGTAGTCTCAAAACTAACAGGCAGTGGGCTTATTGCCTGGCTCACGGGCGCAGCAAGAGAAGCACAGATTGCAGCGAAGATACAGAGAGAATACGGTGATGCATTAGAGTTTGTGAATCAGGCTATAGCAGAAGGTATGTCGGATCAGGAAGCGCGTAGGCTTGGAATACAAAGAACTACTGAGGCTCTTCTTGCATTGATGGTAGCGCAAGAAAAAGAGAAGACTGGACTCCGAGAAGCAATCTGGCTTTATGTTCAAGGCACAAGTGCTGCTGGGCAGCATCGAGATGAGCTTGAAAAACTGATTGAACAATATTCTAAATTGGGTCCTCCAGCTTCATTTTGGGAATTATACGACATTACAAAGAAATATCCACAAGCAGCCAAAGCTCTTAATGCTGTGTTAGAGGAAGAAGAGAAGAGATTAAGAGCACTACATCCTGATGTGGAAGCATTGAGAACGGACTTTGTCAAACTGATACGTCCACTTGAGATAACAGCCGAAGGCTTGGCGGAAGTTGGTAAATCTGCGAAAGAGGTAGCGGAACAAATAGTCGGCGTTGATGATGTTGTCAAACAACTTAGTGATCTTGTCCTTCCGAATTTCCAGAATAGTCTAGAAGAACTCGAACTAAAGCGCAAGGTGAATGATCTTGAAGCTTTGGCAGATTCATTTGGCGGTGTTCTTCCTCCAGAACGTCAGAGGGAATTAGATGAATACAATGCCCGCTTGGGTTTCATAGCTGCGCGGGCTGAAGATGTTCAGCTCGAACTCCAGATTCTTGGTGCACGATTTTTGCAAGCATTCGGCCCAACGGCACAAACTGAATTTCAGAAGGTATTAGAGTTATTCAAACTGCTGCCCGAAGAAACGGTCGTTGAGATCTTGCCTCAACTCGATGCGCTTTCTGTCCAGAAAGTTTTGACTTTTGTTGATTATGTGATGAGATTGCACATCGCTATTCCCATCGCATTAGGGATCACCAAACTTAATCTGCCACCAGAATTCTTAAAGCTTCCATTCTTCGGGCCGATATTCGAGAAGATAGCACAAGCGGTTGGCCAGATCTCGTTAGAGACCGCAAAGGCAGGTATCGATGTAGACAAACTGACTCGGCAGTATGTTAACTTTGGTAGTCAAGCATCGGATGCGGCAGGAAGTGCTGCCGAGGCAACAGAAGCTGTTGCCGAGCCTCTGCAAGCCTTGAACGATCTATTCACTAACCTTGCCAGTTCTGTTGATGTCTATACCTCAGCTCTCGACAGACTTCTGGGCCTTCCTACTGTTGAGAGTGCGCAAGAAGATCTGGAGATGGCCAGACTCAAATTGAGAGCGCTAGATCTGGAAGCACAGGCAGAAGAAGAGAAACTAGCACGCGAGAAGCGGATATCAGACCTACAAGATCGTCTGAATCAGATTCAAGGCAAGGGCAACACTCTGCTCGAGGAAAAGCTAAAGAAGCAAATAACAGGCGAAGAGAAGGGCAAGGGTCCGGCAGAACGAGAACTTGACGCAATCAATGCACAATTAGATGTGTTACAGCGGCAAGGGGAGCAACGACGGCTCCTAAACGACATCAGGCGCGCAGAGGCCACTCTAGCTAATCAGAATCTTCTGACTGATCTACAAGTTGAAGACACTGTCAATCGTATCATTCAAGCATTACCTGGGCTCACAACCCAACAGAGTGATATTATCAGCGGGGCTCTTGCATGGTTCGGAGTTAATCAGAATATCATTGCGCAGTATGCCCAGATGATAATTGCTCTTGGTAATATCCAACAAGTTCAGGCTATCATAGGCCTGCCAGGAGTAGCGGCACCTGCTACGAATGTTCCTGCTAGCGCAGCACCAACTGGTCCTACAGGATCTGGTTGGTCATTTGTTAATGGTCAATGGATCTACACGCCTGGGTACCAATTTGGAGGTGTTGTTCCTGGTCCTGTTGGGCGACCAGTTATGGCAATGGTTCATGGTGGAGAACGCATTGTCCCGTCCAATCAATGGTCGCTTCCCATCTCAGTTGCTATCCAGGGTATGGACTGGATAGCGATTAAGAGCGCAGTCCATTCTGAAGTTGATAATGCTCTTGATCGCGCAAGGACTCAGAGTTTCAAGAGCGGTGCAGCTCTTAGTTCGGGGATAGGCTAATGGCATATCCATGGGCAGGTTTCGGCGCTTTTCTCTTCCAGCGAGAGGAATGGCCTCTCCCAGATACAGATACTGGCTGGAATCGTAGTCCCAGTATTAATCGTAGCAGACCCCTTGGATCGGCTACTGATGACATTGTGGCTCTGGCAATAGGTTCAGCAGAGCGATCATTTGAATGTCATCTGAGTCCTAGCCGCTATGCTGCGCTGGAGGCATTGGTCAACACGACAAATTCCTTCACCGATTGGTCACGCCCGATACCCGATAGTCGTTCTGCCTATCTGGCGAAGGTGACACAACTTGCTTGGGTGGCTGCTCTCTGTAGCGATGGCAGCACCGAACGGAAGATTCGGGCCAGGATAGAATTGGTAAGCCAGTGAGATGCCAACTCTAACTGAATACTATGAAGAAGTAGATGCCAAACAGGCAACCCTCAAGGTCGTTATTGCTGGCGCTCAAGTCTCTCGCGTCCAATCTGCCTCTTGGTCCTTTGCCATCGGCCAGGTTCCTTCAGCCTCTATCCGCATAAAGAATCCCCCTTCGGCTTCTATCAAGTTCTTCGCTGATGTCTATATAGAAGCAGGCTTCAACAATGTCGTCCAGCGCGTGTTCACCGGCAAGGTGATGCATGTTAATCCAGATGAGCAGGGTTGCAATATTGAATGCGTCGGCAAGTCCTGGCCGCTAGACTTCCATTGGCACGAGGTCATCTACACTTTCTCCAGTGTGACTGCTCAAGTTGCTGTCACTGCTCTCCTTACGCAGGCAGGTATCATCAACTTTGCTGTCAATCTGCCTGCTTGGACTATTGGCACGGTCTGCGAACAGACCTTAACATTCCAGACCTATGGCGAGGCTATAGACAAGGTGGCAGAAGTCGATGGTGGTCGCTGGTACGAGATTCCTGACGGCACAGTGCATGTCGAGGTCTGTGACCAGATACCGGCGTTGAACTCCTGGCGAGAATACTTTGGCATGCAATTGACAGGACTGGTGGAGGGCTATCCTGCTGGCATAGTAGCTCCGGCTCGCCCACGACTGCGCAGTGTCAAGGTTGACCAGGAAATACGAGAAGCAAAGAATGAGGCTGTGGTGAGGGGCTGCACTTACACGCAAACGAATGCTGATGGTACAGAGGACAGCATTGATGTTGAGGGTAGAGCCCTGGCTCCCAGTCCCTGGATTCGTACACCCTCTGGTGGGCAAGCCTACAATGACATTCTGTTCAGTAATGAGTTAATTGATACTCCTGCTAAGGCTGCTAGTGTAGCAGTGCGTCTTGTAGGGGTACTAAATCGTCTCCTTACGAAGATTGGCGTGGCAGTAGATGGTGACCCACAAGTGTTCCTACGAGGAACGGTTGGGATCGAGGATCCTGGCTATTCTCGACAGACGGGGCATTGGTTCACAGAATCCTACCAAACTTCAATTGATGAGAAAGATTTCAGTACGACGCTTGATCTACGTGGTGGCGCTGAGGCTGGTAGCCATGTTACTGTCTGTCCCTTTGCACTTTTCAATCATACTGGCGATCTGGAAGTTATTGGTACCCAGTTATGGGCTGTAGTGACTTTTGATGCAAGCGGTAGTATGGACCCTGATGGTGGTGCTCTCACCTACGCTTGGAGCGATAACCAGGTTACAGTACCAGAAATTGCCACATTTACAGGTCCAATTGCTACCGTGCGGATTGATCCTGGTATAATCGGAACCTGGGAAGTCACACTTACTGTCACAGATCCCGATGGCTGCGCGGATAGCATCACATTGACCATTCCTATCACTCCTGGCTCCGAAGATATGTATGTTCCTGCTCTCTTCGCTGCCTTTGATCAGTGGTTCTCGGGCTCTCCTGATGGTGGTGTGACCTGGAATGATTGGGCGGACTTTGGCGGTGTCCCGCCCGTAGTGATAAGCGTCGGAGCCAAGATCGTTACCGATGGTCTCACCTTTGGGGTGGCCTGGTTTGGGACATCGGCGGGCGAGATTTGGAAGACAACTGACTATTGTGCCACTGCACCAACTTCGGTCATGGCTGCTGTAGGCTCGCCCATTGAGCACATCTGGCCTGATATGAACTGGCCGCCTGATGCTTGGGCTGTCACACGGGATGGCAGACTCTATCGTTCCCAGGACGATGGCGACACTTGGACACTCTATGACGATCTGAAACTCGTTTTCAATCTGCCTAATCTTCGCCTAAGTCGCATTGGTACGCCTGCGCCTGATGGTGTATGGGTCTTCGGCGGAGAGGGTGTGGTTCCTGGTCCGCTGATAGCTTTTGATCCCACACGCACACATACCTGGGCGAAGGCTGCTTTGGGTGGAGAATTGACAGTAGATTTGGGTGGTTCTGCTCCACAGTTTAATGACGCTGTGCGTATCCATGGCCCGCGCTGGGATGCTGGCGGCGGGAACTACCACCATAGGATCATCGAATATGGGGTAGCCGACTGGTCAATGCTCATGGAGGAGGCTGCCGTCCCAGTAGGTTCAGCACGGAATATAAAGAACCTGAATGATATTCTATTCCGTATCCGTTCAGCGCAGGGCTTTGGAGATACTTATCACGGCGTGGGGAGTTTAGACCGCTCAGTAGATGGTGGGCAGGTATGGACAGAAGTTTTTGCTTATGATGATGGAGGTGGCAGTACGGATTTCAGTGGCGTTTGTAGTTTGGATCGAGCTGCAGATGGCACTCTTTGGATGTGTTACTTTGATAATGATAATAATCAGAGCGAAGTTTATAAATCAAATACCGATGGAGCGACCTGGGTTTTTGACCACATCTTACACCTTACTTCTTCTGAGACAGTCCTAGAATCATTAGCTTGCCATCCAACGGATCCCGATAAGATTGCTATTATAGGCTATAACGTAGCAGGTTCCGGAATATATATGGGCTTCTACGATATACTTCATTACACTACAAATGGTGGTAGCACATGGACAACCAAATGGGCTAAAATCCCATACACTCGGACTGTACAATATCGCGGCCCTCTTTGGAGTGATTTGGTGTGGGGGTCTGGTGACCGTCTTATTTTTGCTGGTAGTTCCTGGACTAATAGTCTAATAGCTTATACAGATGATCTAGGAGACAACTGGACACTTCCTTCTCCTGCCGAGTGGAATACTGGGATTGACAATTTCCAGGCTCAACTCATAGTTGGACCTACCAGATCAGAATTCTACTGTGCATGGTTTGATGTGACCCAGACTTGGGGCCGGATTGCACGGTCTACTGATAACGGGACCACCTGGGATGGCGATTGGCGTCAGATTGGGCCTGTGGCTACTCAGTATTGGGGTCTTTATTGGCATCCAGCCGAACAAGCCTTATATGCCGAGAGACGCGTATGGGCATCCTCCCCTTGTAATAATGTAGAGAAATGGACTGTAGCTGTTGGATGGGTATCTGTTTGTTTCGATTCACGAGATGAAATTACTCCAGCTGGGGAAAATCCAGATCCTCCAATGCGCACTATTTGGGGTCCTGGTGCGGGCGGCGCTCCAGCTCCTGTAGACATCTATGTCCGTGAAGCTGCTTCTCGCGAGGCAGGCGAGCTTGCTATTATTCTTGATTCTGTTAGTCATGTTCCGGCGGTCTATTACACCTGGGATATCCTGGGAGCAGGAGCCGAGTGGTCCCGTTGTCTTCTCTGTCCTGCTAAGCCTCATGGCCGCTGGATTGCACCGGATCTAGAGTTCGGCAAGTTCTGCTTCGCCTTCGATGACAACATCAACTATCGAGGGGATGTGGACCCCGCGACTGGAGTGATGACGGCCACGGTTGCCCCTGCCCCTGGTCAACTAGGGGCGGGGTACGAGGCGGAGCATGGTGTCTGGATAGGTGCTCTCATCGGCGGCATGGCAGGGTGCTACATCGTGGCCGCTCTTGATGGCGCTGGTATTGTTGATGGTTTCCTCTACAAGACCTGGGATCGCTTTGAGAACGTAGAACTTCTGCGACCTGCTGTGGGCTTTCCTGACTTCGCTGCCGCTCCTGGCGCGAGGGGTTATATGGTAGCATTTGAAGGGCAGGGTAGTCCTAACCCGAATTACGTGGGCGAGCCATGGGCACAGATAGAGGCTGATGATAAGGCACTCCTTAGCTTGTTGGGCAACGCCTGGACGGAAGAATCGACGGATGCCGGTAATCAGAACTGGCATTTACGAAATCTGAATGGCAATCTCTACAGAATCGCCAATGCGATGACCTGGGGTAATATTGGTGGCCCTGGTGATCTGGAACGGAGTGATGATGGCGGGGCGACATGGACTGTTGTGCTGGCAAAGGATGCTCCTAATAATCGCGGAGTGGTAGCCGTGACCATCGGGCCAGGTGTGCCACCAACTGTGCCAGGTGGAATACTTTGGGCACTTTGGGGCTCGCATACAGATGATGGCGAGAGTCTCAAGGTTTATCAGTCGTTAGATGATGGAGTGACCTGGGGTGTTGCGGTTTACGTAGACGCTGGTACTGGTGCCACTTGTCTCTATCCTGTTGATATCGCAGTGCATCCCTCGGACAAGGACATCGTCGTCATCACTAGTATCCATGATACGAATGGTGCTACTCTGACCAAACTTAATTTCACGACAAGCGCCTGGGAAGACCACACAATGGGGGTAACTGGCAACGAAACAGAGGGATTGTGGGTAGTTTTCGGCGACGGGAACCGCATCATTGTGGCTGGCGGCGGCACGCTTATTCAGGTAACAGATGACTACGGCGTTGCCTGGGTCACGAAGGATAATCCTGCTGGCACAGCCTCGCGTTGGATCATAAGACAGAGTCTCAGTCGCCTTATCTATGGCATCTCTCAGTCTGGTAACAATGGTGGAAGCATTCGTATCTCTGAGGACAATGGGCAGGCCTGGGCAGAATACGTCCATGGGAGCGAGATCGATGCTTCTCTTGATACCGAGGACATGTGGGCTGCCGCCATTGATAATAATGGTGCGTTATGTATCGCCTTTAATGCGGTTCTGAACACTGATCTGCTTATCTGGCGACGTGGCGATCCTTGGGCAGTCTCGCCGCCAGATTGGGTTGACATTACTTATGATGCTGATGATTTGACTAATGGTCGTGTTAGTCTACAGGGGTTGGCGGCGAGGGCGGAGATACCGTGAGTCGAGAAATCGAGAAACTAGAAGCTCTCCTTGTCCTTCATGACCGCGAGATCCGTCGTCTCAAGGCATGGAAGGATGCTGTTGCTGCTGGCGATGCAATACGCGCTACGGCAGTTGGCGGTGTAGTCTCTCCAAGCTCAGGCGGTACTGGAGTTGTTGGCTCTATCCTCGGTGCGGTCACCATGTGGAAGAATGCCAGCGGTGGTGTTCGCAGCCAGGGTGTTGTGGTTATCCAGAACGGCGATAGGACATTCGGTGTCACCAATGTCGTAGATGATGATATGGTTATCGGCGTTCTGGATGATAACAACATTGCTGTTGGTATTGATGGCCGAGTACGCCACATGGGTTATCAATCCAAAATCTTGGTTGCGGGAGCAGTGGTGGCTGGACACTACCTGCGACCAAGCGCAACGGCAACCATGGCAGAGGATGCGGGAGTAGATCCTACTCCTGGCGCTTTTGCTATCGCACTCGAAGCTTGGGCTGGACCAGGCAATAGCGATATAGCAGCTTATCTAGACACAGGACTACATGCAAATAGTGGACCAACTGGTCCAAGTGGGGCCTCTGGTCCTACTGGTCCAAGTGGCCCAACGGGAAGTACTGGGTTAACAGGGGCTACTGGTCCTACTGAACCAGGACCAACTGGAGCGACTGGCCCAACCGGAGCAACTGGTCCGACTGGACCTACAGGTGTAGGAGGCACGGGAGCAACAGGAGCAGGAGATGAAATACTTGCTCTTGGATTTGCAGTAGCATTGTAGAGGATCATCATGGCCACAACACCACAACCAATACAAGCAGCAATTGGAATCGCAGCAACAACTCTCTACACAGCATTCGTTGCTGGCGGTGCAACGCGGGCGATGATGGTTTCTCTTGATCTGACAAACACAACTACATCGGATATCACAGTGGATGTTTACTGGTTAGATGATGGTGGTGCTAATGCTAAGTATTTTGCCGACGATTTAGTTGTACCAGCGAAGGGAACTGCAAGTTGGAGAGGAATTCAAGTTTTGGATGCTGCCAGCGAGACAATTAAGGCCATCGCCTCAGCAGTTGGTGTCGATGCAACAGGTTGTGTCTTGGAGAATATATAAATGACCTGGACGATCAAAAGGAATGCCTGGCCGCCCTGCTATCTTCAGCCGCCTTTCGCCAGCGGGCGCTATTACCCAATCGCTGGTTATTCTGTTACTACTTGTTATGTCTTTGCAGGATTTATTCATGGAGGGCAGATCTGGGTTCCATCACGTACAAGTTTTGATCGTTTGGCATGTGAAATTTCCAGCGCTGGCGCAGCCGGATCTCTGTTGAGGATGGCAATCTATGACTCTCAATGGGATGGAGTTTGGCCAGACAAACTTGTACTTGATGGTAACGGTGCTTTAGCTGCTGATTCTGTTGGAGGAAAAGAGCATGCTATTGCAGTAACACTTCAGCCAGGTATTTATTGGTTAGTTGTGACAAATACTGGCGATGTATCCTATCGAGCCTCTATTGCGGGGCCAGTTCAGCGTTGGCGTTCTGCAGATCCTTCTTCTCTTGGTCAGAATTATGCAGGTTGGGGGCTTGAAGTATCGGATCGTGGGCTCATTACTCCAGATGATGGTTGGCCTGCTCGCTTTTTCCAGCCATCAGATATTTATCCTAATTATTATATAGCATTGCAAGGTACTTATCCCCGATTGATGTTGAGGGCGGCATAATGGGATGGGCAGTTAGACCTCTAGATCGGCGCTGGACGCAGCAATTGCCTCCTATAAGAGGTGGTGTAGCTCTAGATGCCTTGCACATTCTCACTCAATCTACCTTTGTGGTTGCAGTTAATACTCTCTACGCGATTCCAATTAAATTACTCCATGTTACCGATGTGCAAGCAATCGGAGTACAAGTGTCTACTCTCTCCGCTGGCAATTGCCGAGTCGGTCTTTATGCCGATAATGCAGGAATTCCTGGGATACTAATCCAAGATGTAGGTGTCGTTGCAACTGGCACAACTGGGGCGAAATGGCAGGCCATGGTCAGAACTTTACAGCCTGGTATGTATTGGGCAGTCTGTATCTTCGATGCTACTCCCACGATGCGGGCACAGACAACGACATTTGCGGGGCCTGGAATGTTAGGGTGGCTTTCTGGCACCGATACTGCTAAGAAAGCTGGATGGAGTGTAGCACAGGCTTATGGGGCTCTTCCAGATCCATTCACTGGAGGTGGTGCTCTGGTCCAGCAAGTGCCCATAGTTTGTCTCTGGATTTCTCGTTCCCAGTATGCATATGGGGAATTTGATGCTGATTTGTCTCGGTGGCAGGTTGCTCGTTACTCGCCTGTGCTTGATATTCCCTATTCTTTTGTCAGCGGGCGCTATTACGAATCTCCTCTGGCTCTCTCTTCGACTATCACCTCAACTCTATATGTTACAAAAGATATACTCTATGCGGTGCCATTTTATGTGGGAGCATCTACTACCTTTACTGAAATTGGTATCGAAGTAACTACATTGGTGGCATTAAGCAATGTGCGATTGGGTATTTACAACATGGGTGCTGGTGTCCCTGGCTCGCTGGTCCTCGATGCTGGTGCCGTAGGGACGGCTGCCGTCGCTTATTCTGCGATTGCAATTAACCAAGTTCTGACCCCTGGATGGTACTGGCTGGGAGGGGTATTCAGTCATACTCCTTACGTACGAGCAAAAGCGACAACGCAGGTTCATGAAGGGCTGGGGCTTACAACAAACGAGGATGTGACATCACACCCAGGTTGGAGTGTTGCACAGGCTTATGGAGCCTTGCCTGATCCTTTTACAGGCGGAGGAGCATTGATGACCGGATCGGCTCCTCGGTTTATGCTGAAGGTCTAGGAGATTGTCATGAAGCCAGGCAGATATCCACTAACAATTTATCAAGGAAATCCTCTAGATATTACCATAACATGGAGAGACAAGGATGGCGATCTTGTAGATCTGTCTGGCTGCCGTGCGAAATTACAGATAAAGCAATCTCCTGATGGTGCTATTCTTGGTTATTGGGAAGATGGCAATGGTATTGAACTTGGAGGTTCTGCTGGCACTATTAGGATTCTTATTAAAGAAACCGAAAAGATGACCTGGGAAAACGGGGTCTGGAGATTGGTGATTGAACCGGAAGATGGCGAGTCGCTGACTTTGATTGAAGGACCAGCCGAAGTTATTGCAGGATGACAGACAGAATTTTTCTTGATGTTTCTGTGAGTTCTGACCGAAGAGATCTCTTTGGCGAATTTGGAAAGCTAGAGATACAAGAGACTGTTGCCGAAGTCAAACCTCATTCTCCTCCACAGTCCGGACAGCTAGAAGTCGTCTCTCGTCAAGAGCTTGGTATTGTAAGTTATCAGGGCCTGACAGGTCCAACCGGACCAACAGGCGCAATTGGTCCTTCTGGGGTTGGTTTGCCTGGATCAATAGGCTTAACGGGTGCAACTGGCCCAATGGGGCCGACTGGTCCGCAAGGTATTTCTGGCCCAGCGGGAGCAACAGGTTCTCAAGGCATTTCAGGCTCTCCTGGGACACCAGGAAAGTCTGGGAAAACTGGTTCCACTGGAAAGAAGGGCGATAAAGGTGATACAGGGGCAACAGGACCAACTGGGCCTTCTGGTCCAACTGGTCCTCGTGGCCTGCCAGGAGGCGGTGGCGGAGGTAGAGGATCAAGGGGTCCTACAGGTCCAACTGGAGCGGGAGGTGGAGGAGGAGGCGGCACAGGCCCTACGGGTCCGACGGGTTCCACAGGGCCAACTGGACCGACACAAGCTGGACCTACGGGACCAACTGGAAGTACAGGCCCAACTGGAATCACAGGGCATACTGGCCCCACAGGAAAATGCCCAACTTGTCCTACTGGCCCAACAGGAGCGACTGGTAGCACTGGACCAACTGGAGCGGACTCGACAGTTCCAGGTCCGACAGGTTCGACTGGCAAAACTGGCGCTACAGGAACTACGGGATCCCAAGGAACAATTGGAACAACAGGTCCAACTGGTCATACTGGAACACAGGGTGCTAAAGGAACGACGGGCCATACAGGGACTCAAGGGCCAATCGGTCACACAGGGCATACTGGTCATACAGGAACTCAAGGACCGATCGGTCATACTGGTGCCGATTCTACTGTACCAGGGCCGACCGGTCATACTGGCACTCAAGGCGCTAAAGGAGCCACCGGAGTTACAGGACATACAGGTACACAAGGAGCGAAAGGCGCAACTGGGCATACAGGAACGCAAGGAGTAAAAGGGACTACAGGGGCAACAGGTCACACAGGTACTCAGGGAATCAAAGGAGCGACAGGCGCTACTGGCCATACAGGAACTGCTGGTGCGCAGGGACCGACAGGCCATACTGGTACTCAAGGAGCGAAAGGAGCTACTGGCAAAACTGGTTCAACAGGTCATACAGGAACTGCCGGAGCTAAAGGTAGCACAGGCCCTACTGGTCATACAGGCTCCACAGGACATACTGGAACGCAAGGAATTGCTGGTCCGACTGGTCATACGGGAACTGCTGGAGCAAAAGGCGTAACAGGCGCGACAGGACACACTGGTACTGCTGGAGTTAAAGGAGCAACCGGAGTTACTGGTCATACTGGCACTGCAGGGGCCAAAGGTGCCACTGGAAAAACAGGTGCGACGGGACACACTGGCTCAACAGGACATACGGGCACACAAGGTGCCAAGGGAGTGACTGGAGCTACGGGACATACTGGTACAGCGGGGACCAAAGGCGCTACTGGTCATACCGGCACGGCAGGCGCTAAGGGGGCCACCGGACATACGGGCACGGCAGGGGCAAAGGGCTCCACAGGACATACTGGGACAGCCGGAGCTAAAGGGGCTACTGGACACACAGGCACTGCTGGTGCTAAAGGCGCGACCGGCCATACCGGAACAGCGGGGGCCAAGGGAGCGACAGGGCATACAGGGACCGCTGGTGCTAAAGGTGCTACGGGGCATACTGGAACTGCCGGAGCTAAGGGAGCAACAGGACATACGGGAACTGCAGGGGCTAAAGGCGCAACAGGAGTTACAGGGGCAACAACTCCTGGCCATACTGGCGCAACTGGGCATACAGGGACAGCCGGTGCAAAGGGAGCGACAGGAACTACAGGCGAGACTGGGGAAACCGGCCCCACTGGTCCTGCTGTCAAGGCTCTGGAGTTTGTTATTGATGGTGGTGGCGCTGTCATCACAACTGGTCCCAAAGGTGATCTGGAAGTTCCTGCTGCTGTGACCATCGCCAGTGCTCGTCTCTTCGCTAATGTTACGGGCAGTATTAAGATTGATATCTGGAAGGATACGTACGCGAACTATCCCCCTACTAATGCAGATACTATCACGGCAGCAAACGAGCCTACAATTGCTAGCGGCGTGAAGGACCAGGATGTGACCTTGACCGGCTGGACAAAAGCATTTAGTGTCGGTGATGTGCTGAGGTACAACGTGGATTCATGTAGCACGATTACTAGGTGTTTAGTAAGTTTGAGGCCAGCATGATGAAGGATTCATCTTATTATGACAAGATCTACAACGGGCGCTACCACGTGGACGAGAACAGGGTGCGCTACACAGCCTCTCTATGCTCTGGCAAGGTACTAGATGTGGGCTGTGGTGATGGTAGACTGGCGCAGTTCTGCGACGGCCATTACCTTGGTCTCGACTTCTCCCAGGCAGCCATTGATTTAGCTGCTCATCGTAATCCTGGCAAGAAGTTCAAGGTGCATGATTTTATCAAGGAGCCTATGCCCCGAGGTTCTTGGCACACCATCGTCCTGGGGGAGTTGTTAGAGCACTTAGATAATAAGACAGAAGCCCTCTTGCTAAAGAAGATCAGACAGTCCCTCGCTCCTAATGGGCATCTTGTGGTAACTGTTCCTAATGGGGCTGCTGTACCAGATCCTGCTCATGTGCGTGAGTTTACAGATGGTGTATTGCCGAAGGCTCTTGGCGCTATTGGGCCTATTTTGACTCATCCATATTCTGATCAATATCTTGTGGCCACTGCCCATCGCAAGCAACCCAAATTGTCAATTGTACTGATTGTTAAGAATGAAGAGGAACTTCTTCCCACGTGCCTTGATTCTCTAAAAGGTCTATGGGACGAGTTGGTCATCGTAGACACCGGCTCCTCTGACAAGACCATAGAGATTGCTAAGTCCTATGGTGCTCGTATGGGTCATTTTCCCTGGTGTGACGACTTCGCTGCGGCTCGGAACTATGCTGAAGGTCTATGTTTCGGCGAATATCTCTACTGGCAGGATGCTGACGAGATTCTGCTAGAGGGCCATGAGGCCATCAGACAGATAGTTAGCGAGGGCAAACAGGATGGTATAGCGCCATTCATGATCTTCAGCCGTGACAAGAATGGGAATCCTGCTACCACATATGCTCGCCAAGAACTGCTGCACAAGAATACCAAGGAGTGGAGTTGGCATGGTGCAGCCCATAACTGGCTTAATGGAACAGGGCGGATAGAGCACAAAGACATTGTCGTAGAACATCTGTCACGACCCAGTGGGGACCGACCAAATCATGCCGATATGTTTGATGCTCTGCGCTCTGACCTCGAGAAAGAAACTCTAACTGAGCGGACATTGTTTTACCTGGCTCGTCAGCATTTTTACAAGAAGCACTGGCATGAATGTCTGGGGCTTGTGGCCCTTCTACTTCAGATTCCTCCGGGATGGCCTATTCAACGCTCTCGTGCTTGTCTCATGGCTGCCGATTGTTGGCGAGCACTAGGAGATGAAAAGTCTGCATGGCAGGCAGCATTGAAGTCTCTGGCTGAGTTCGCTGGCTGGGCAGAGCCTTATTTCTGGCTGGGAAAGACAGCTCGCGCCCAGAAGCGGTACGAGGAGGCTATCGGTTGGTTACTAGCATCTACAGCATTCAGCCCTAGCACCTACTTTGTAGACCAGACCATCTATGACTGGTATCGCTGGGACGAGCTAGCCTTAGCCTGTCACAAGGCAGGACGCAACAAAGAAGCCCTGAAGTATGGTGGTATTGCTCTGGCTGCCCGCCCAGATAGCGAGCGGCTGAAGGTCAACATGGAGTATTACGAGAAGGCATTGAAGGGGTGATGACCGCATACCGGGACTGGGTGGAGATATAGATGGCCAGAATAGTAACAACCGCCGTCGATGATGCACTAGCGGCTTCCATTTGGAACGCCCAAGTTCCTATAACGGCAGCTTCTTGTTCCGAACCTGTTGACCTCTGGACGCCGGATCGAGTTGCGGCGGAACGTAAGGTCGGCCAGGTTTATATCTCGGACGACAATCAAAGCCTATTTGTGGTACGGCCTGCTGTGCTGGAAGCACCACCAGGCTCCAAGCCACTTGCTGCTCCACACCCCCTGGAACGCATCTGGGCCTCCCAACTTGCCCTGTGGGCACCTACCACGACCACTGTACGCGAACTTTTCCGCTTCTGGTTCCAGACTAGGATTGCTGCGAAGCAGGAGGAATATGCCTTCGGCTGGATATATCGCACCGTTGCTGTCCCGCTGCGGACTTGGTTGGACGGCGGGCCATTTCAACAGGCCGATTACGTCAACCAGTTCGGGGCTCTTCGGCTCTACTCGGCTCACATGGCGAAGACTGTAGGTAAACTCTAGTGGCACGTCAGACCCTCTTCATGGCTGGGGCCGAGTATGACGGCGCGGCAGGGAACTGCACTGAGGCCGCCGTTGGTACTGGCTGTGAGCGAAGCACCGCCCAGAAGCGGACAGGGCTAGCATCGTTCAAGCATGATTGCACCGTTGCAGGTCAGCAGCCCTACATTAAGCCTTCTGGTGTGGGGATAGATTGGAACGTCAACAATCCCTTTCGGTCCACATTCGGTTTCTACTCGGCGGATGCTATCACGGGGTCGGGCATAGCAGGGCTCCTAATGTGGCTTGGGTACTGGAGTGGCACGACCTTCGCTTTGCTTTGGGCGGTCAGCAGCGGGAGTCCATGCCTCCAGATCAGCAGTGAAGACGGCGCGACCATATACGCAACCTCAGCACCCAACGTTATTGCTCTGGGTTCCTGGAATGAGCTGTGTGTTGAGTACATAATGGCAACCCACGTCATGAACGTCTATGTGGGCGGGACTCTGGCCGTGACCTACACCACCAGCAATTTGTTGGCGCTTGACTATGTAGAGTTCCTGCGGGGCGCTACCAGCGCAAAGATGAATCCTGGGCTGACAGTCTATACCGACGACCTCTACGTTGCATCTTATGTTGCTGGTACAGATATAGCACCGCCGAAGAGCGGCATCATGGCGATACGGTCATCGAGGCCGATAAGCAATAGCGCCGTGGCCTGGACTCCCTCAGCGGGCACTAACTATGCCTGCGTTGATGAAGCGCCCTCTAGTGACACGGACTATGTTTATACCAGCAATCTACTGGACGATCTCTATGGAATGCAGAGTTGCGCCACCATTGGCATTCCTGGTGGCGACTACATCTGGGCCGTGAAGGTTGTCTGTAGGGCTAAGACTGCTGACATAAATTCGTATGATGCTGCGGGTCTTATGAAGCGGACGACGACGATTGCGGAGACGGCCCGCACTCTTACAACCGCATGGGCGGTTCCAGCGTGGTCGGGTTATGGTCGTGATATAGACACGGAAGGCGCGGCCTGGACGCAGGCTAATCTTGACAACACTCTGGGCGGGATGCGGACCACTTCGGGTAGCGGGGGCTCCGCTAACGTCTCTGCTATGGGCTTTCAGGTGGCTCATTGTGCCACGGACTACACGCCAGCAGCTGGCTACGTGCATAATCAGGGATATGTACTCTGAGAGGAAAATAATATGGATCAAGCAACAGAACTTGCAGCTCTTCGGAGCGAACTAGCTGACTTCCGCGACCGAGAGTTCAAGGGAATGGCAGAGCGTAATGATTTGGCTCATGAAGAGATCAAGAAAGAAATGAAACGAATCAATGGCGAAGTAGGAACATTGAAACTTTGGAAGGCGAAGCTGGAAGGTGCTGCTGGAGGAGGCAAAGCTCTCTGGGCTTTAGTAGCTGTTGGCGCAGGACCATTAACCGCAGTAGTGATGCGGTTATTAGAGAAATGAGTATATGGCTTCCAAGGCGTAGTCCTGGAGTCGAATGGGATAACATCATACGGAGGTTGGAAGTGGCACAACTTAATAGTCGCAAATTGGTCGCTGTTATTGCAGGGATCAGTGGCATCATAGGAGTAGTAGCAATTCAGGCATTCCAAGGAGGTCTGACAGAGCAGCAGTTCAACTTGACCATCGTTTCAATCATTGGTCTAGCAGGCGGTGGTGTAACTATTCAGGGAATCATCGATTGGGTCAAGACAAAGGTGCCATAAGGAAGGAGGGCAGTAACAATTCTGCGTGGAATTTGGCATTGGAATGAGCAAGCCTTCAATATTGACAAGGTGATTGCGTTAACTAAGGATATTGGGGGCAATACCATCATTTTGAAGGCAGCTTATCAGGAACCCATCTATTCTAATAATCTCGTGAGAAGGGCAGATTTTCCAGTCAGCGCCCATAAGATACGGCAGGCTGGGTTGTTTCTGGCCGCAGAGATTTATTGTATGCCGAGTTGTGCTCTGGCTGAAGCTGATGCTCTGCGCTGGGCTGTCCAGGAACATGGCGCAGCCTCTGTTGCGCTGAATATGGAAGGGCCATATGAGGCCGAGCCAAATGGTAACAATGTAAAACAATTAATAGAGAGATTTGGTGGTCTTGCTCCCATTTATGCCAGCACAGACTTCCGAGGCAATCGGCTGAGTTTGCCCTACCACAAAGAACTGGCAAAGTATGTAGCCGGTTGGCTAGTAATGATCTACCCGAAAGCATTCTATCCAAACACACCGTTTGGTGATCTACAGATGGCCTTTGATGATGCGTATTGGCGATGGCAAAAACTAGGCCCAACCCTTCCAGAACCTGGTCGTAGCGCCCCCATATTGCCGGCCATCCAGACTTATGGCCGCATGGATTATGAGGAGATTATAGGGCAAATTATCCTCGCCTGGCGATGGACGACAGTCTTGGGGCAGAAGATTCATGGCACATCTCTCTATGCCGCTCATGATTGCAATGACAGAGCCAAATGGGGAGCTCGGGATGCCTGGGAAATCGTGGATTTAGCACTTCAGCCAGGTAGACCTGCAGTAAATATAGACAAAGTGGCAATGATGGTCTCCAAGGCAGCAGGAGATGCTACTAGGCAGGCTTTAGGTGCGTGATGCTTAATGCTTTGGCTTCATTCCTCGCTGCACAAGTTGCATTGGCAGTTGCCTCTGAGATGCTAGAAGAAATCGCAGAAACTAAGCGCGAGCGTTCACTGCTTGGAGTCTTGACAGTATTTATGGCATTCAGTGTCTGGGCTGCTTGGGAGATGCTGCAGGTCAGACAAAGTCTACACTTAACAAGAGAGATGGAATAATGGCGGGGCAGTCTTCAGGGAGGAAGACATGCTAGTACTGACGCGCCATGAGAATGAAGGTCTGATTCTCCAAGGAAAAGATGGTCTAGAGATCCATATCGTTGTCTTAGGAGTGCAGCGCAATAAGGTTTCCCTCGGTATCAAGGCTCCTCGCGAGATTGATATATGGCGAGATGAGATAGCGCCAGAAGCTCCAACGGGTCAGAAGGAGCTGGAAGAAGAAAAGAAAATATTAGACCCTCAGTCGTGCTAATGGCGATCCACAAAGCATCCACGCGACCCGATGTATAAAAGCAAAGGCAAGATGTACAAAGTCAAATCCTGCGGCAAGGCCCATCCTTATTGCGGAGTGTGTAGACCTGACGTCGCGTTCAAAATGAGTCGAGGCCGACTCAGCGCCAAATATATAAATATTAAAACAGAGATGGGCTGGCAATCCAGATCGCATGCCGTAATGGAACAGAAGATCGGTCGGTCCATTGCTCACGGTGAAATAGTACATCATATTAATGGTCATACTCGGGATGATGATCCTTCCAATTTGCAACTCTTCGCAAACAAAGGGGCGCATTCGGCGTAGCATCAAAAATTAAAGAAAGAGAAGAAAGCTCTCACGGTATTGGCTCGTCTTTTAACTCAGAAAGAGCAATCGAAGAAGCTTCTTCAAACCCAGTAATGTTTAATGGTCCCCGAATTCGTGTGAAAAACGGCGAACTCTCTTGTCCTCGTGTGAACGCGCTTTCTAATTCCTCCTAGTAGTCTCTCAATCCTCGAGAACTCCTGTAGATGCTTCTCTACAAGCTTTCCTTCTTTCACCTAATAAGCGATAATAAAGGCGTGAAGGAGAGCCGAGATCATGCCAGCGGGAGTTAACAAGACACACTTCCATGTGTTAGGATTCCTGCCAGAAGACAAGTGGGGTAGAAGCACATCCCCTAGGATACTAGCAACGACCAAGACCCACGAGGAGGCCGAGGTTAAGAAGGTTGCTGCACCTCCCATGTACCACGGGCTTGGACATCCCCAGGCGTGGGTCGAGATTCGAATCATCGAATGCTGCTGCAGAGAAGAAGGCTCAAGTGGGAGCTAAATGGGAAGTTCGGTCAGAGCCTTTAGAGGCCGTCGAGCGAGCCGAAGAGCAGAGTATGTGGCGCTGGGGCCATGAGATGGTGCTCGGTGTGCTACAAAGGGATGGGGACCGACGACTGGCCGCCAAGAAACTACTGGAGGCTGTGCGATCAGGGCGACTCCCAGGAGACATGGCTGTAAGGTTGGCGCTCCAGTTCCACCTCACAGATGAGATACGGTCTGTGGCACTGAGAGGAGCATAAAAGATGACAAATAGGCGGCTTCCTGCCGCCACCTGTGCGCCGTGTGAGGGCGCAGAGTTAGAGGCAGGAGGGTACGATGGTACGGTATCATGTGGCAGCAGTGGCGATCTTCGACCGCGATGTAGAGGCCGACAATTTAGCAGAGGCGCAGAGGCTAGTCACCGATGGACTGGCAGGTGTACTCCGGCCTATAGGTCGCATGCCAACCTACCTTGGGAGTCTAATAGAACCAGAGGGAAAAGAACGTCACAACCTAGAGCGATACTTAGACCGTAACACTGTCAGTTAGCGGGCGCTCTGGCGTTCGCCCCTGGGCCTGCGGGTGACAGCGGTGGCAGTAAGTGCAGGGAGAAGGCTTTTCAGCCGCTATAGCGTACCTGCCAGTCAGTCCAGCGCCTAACCCTAGACTCAGGGGCCAGGGCCGGTAGCTCTGGGGAAGGAACAATATGGTAAAACTCTCAGACATCCAGAACAGTTGTGAGGTATACTCGCAGGTGAGGTCTCTGGATTGTATGCAGCGATGTCCCAAATGCAAGCAGCTGGTATGTGAGAACTGCATGGGCAGCGCCAACTGCAAGGCATGTGAACTAGTGGAGGCGTGAGAATGAGCGAGCAATGTTTGGAACAGGTCTTCAGTGGTCTCAGTAGATGGAGCAGGCACCCATGTGGCCGGAACGCCGTAATCATTGAGGATGGCAAACCTGTCTGCCGCTATCACACGGTGGCGGCTAAGGCAGAACGCGAGATCAAAAGAGAGGAACGGATCAGGGCTGTTTGGCAGCGCAGAAAGAGGGGGACTTCTGTCCCCTCATGAACCGTTGAAAATTAACGGCTGATGCAAAGGGCAGAAGGAGAAGAGCATGTCCACAAGAGCCTGTATAGCTAGAAAGCACGGGGATGGATTCCTGGGTGTCTATCATCATTGGGATGGCTATCCGACTGGCCTGGGCAAGACATTATGGGCAGCCGCCCATGAGCGTCCATTGCCCGATCTGTTGCGTCTGCTCATCGACGAGCATCCAGCCGGTTGGTCTACAATCAACGGCGCTAACCTTGACCTGTCACCAGGATTCAGAGAACTTGGTGACAAGGTGAACTTCCTTGATGGTGAGCGGCCAGCAGAGTGCTATTGTCACGATGATCGGCATGAAGAAGAATCATCTGTTACTGAGACTGATGACATGGGCATGGAGTGGGCATACGTGTTCGATGAGGAAATTGGCGCGATGAATGTGCTGAAACGAATCGGCGAAGATTGGACAATTCGGGCTGTCGTGCCGCTGGATGATCCAGAGCCCGATTGGGCAGATATGGAAGTTCAGGCATGACACTACTGATATATTGCTGGATTTGTAAGATTGTCAGACCGCATCGATGGACGCGCATGGGTTGGCAGTGCGAGATATGTTCTCACTGATGCACATTTTCGAAACTCTCAAGATCATTGCACTCATCTGGAGTTTAGCCCTGATAGCAGGATTGTGTTTTTGGTACGCAGTCCGAGGAAGGATAGGATAATGGGTATTCCAACAGCAAGACAGATTCGCAATCTGATGATTACTCGCGAAAAGGCAGATCGTAGAGCTTTCAAGGCCAATCGTGCTGTACTGACTGCGATGTCTGCCATCGGCGATGCAAAAGGTTGGCAAGAAGAAGACCAAGTCTACTCAGAAGCTCTTCGCCAATTTAAAGCTTGGTGCAAGGAGAATCCCGATGCCTAAGACATATCGAATGCAGACCTGTGGCGGTTGCGGGAAACAACAGAAGAGACCTCTTCCTCGCCGAGAAGGGCAAGCGATGTGGCGAGTGCATCAATCGTGAAGGTCTCAAGAAGACTGGCGCACCTGTCTACATGAGCAGGGCCAGACGACTGAGCAAAGCCTGTGATGAGATTCGCTCAGTTCTCGGCGAGGAAGAGGTCTCCGAGGATTACGGAGAGATCGAGGGCCTCAAGGAGGAGATGGAGAACTGGCGCGATGGTATGCAGGGTACCAACCTCGAGAGTTCCTCGAAGTACGAGGATCTTGAGGCTGCCTGTGAGAATCTGGACTCTGGTCTGGATAGTCTCGGCAGTGCTGTCTCGAGCTACAATGAGAAATTCTTGGCCTGGAAGGACAGGGAGACCGAGATTGGCAAGGAGCCAACAGACGAGGAAGAGGAGGAACTGCGCGAGCTCGAGTCAGAGATGGAAGAGGCGCAGAGTGAAGTAGAGAGTGCGCTCGATGAACTCGAGGGCACAGAATTCCCAGGGATGTACTAGGGAGAGAATCAATCATGAACGTGCGAGTGGGCCAAATTTGGGAAAGCACAGATCCACGCGATGGTGGACGTCGATTCAAGATTATTCGACTTCCAGCACCCGCAGTAGTGGAGTGTCAGAATCTAGTTATAGGTAGAGTGACGACAATCCTGATGTCTCGATTACGACCTCTCGGCAAGCGGGGTTATCGGCTTGTGGAGGAATCATGAGCAACAGATTTGAAGTAGATCTTAAGGGCATGCGAGAACTTCAAGGAGCCAGAGGTTCATGAGTAAACCAAGTGAATTCTTAGACAATATCCTAGATGGAATCCTGCGACTGCGACAGGTGCCGCGCGCAATACTGGATGAAGATTTGCTGAATGTTGTGGAGAAGGAATTGCGCGATGCTGATCGGCTCATTTGGGAGGCAGTGAAGGCAGCGCATGAGAAGCGCGGAGAAGTTGATTAAATGAGCAGACCTAACCCAAGCCATAGGCCCAATTGTTTTCGGCCTCTCTCGCGCATCTCGAATAGCGAGAGGAAGGATTCGAAGTCATGAGAGACCCTAAGGGCGCGATTGCAGAAGTCGGCGATAAGGTTTGCATTAGAGATCCACATTGGTCTCCTTGGTTCAAATTGCCTTGGCAATATCTACTTGGCCAAATTGGTTACATTGAAAAGATCAACCATAGTGCGATGACAAATTCTCCATATCGCCGCGAGCGAGGGCATCGCTTAGGAGCAAGGCGATACTCGATTCGTATTGGTGAGGAAGTCTATGGTCCTTGGCCTGCAGCGGCCATTGAAAAGATGGAGGAATCATGTGCAGAGCGACTTGCCGTCATAGAGGCGGGCGCAAGACAATCCTTGATCGACTGCCTTGACCCAAACGAGGGAGCATGGACCTGCCATCATCGCACGTTGGCAGTCAGCCGAGCAGATAGGTATGCCGCTGCTAAGGCCGCCAACAGCCAGGCCAAGCTCCTGGCCGCGCTGAAAGAGTGTCTAGAGCAACTGTCACACAAGGGCCTTGACCGTGTGCCAGCCGCCATTCATGCCCGCGAGGCCATAGAGGAGACGGAGAGGGAATCATGAACGAGACCAAGTTTGAGTTGGGGCAGCCAGTTACACCCCTTAGTCGGACTCTCCGCGAAGGGGAGATGGCAACAGACCCGGTGATTAAGGCGGTTGAGAAGCTTGAGGCCACCAACGCCGACCTCCTGGCGGCGCTTGGCCTGCTAGCGACAGCAGCCGAAGCCTGCGACCAGCACTTCAACTGGGAGGCCCAGGAGTTCCAGCCTGTAGAGGCTTTGTGGCTACGGATTCGGGCGGCTGAGGCCCGCGCCGCTATCGAGAGGGCGGAGAAGGAAGAAAGACAAAGATGCAAAAGGAATTGCCGGATTTCTGTCCCTCGTGCAAAGCACCTAGGCTAGAAATAAGGCGCATAACTTACGGGATCTACGCAGGCCTTGGATGCGCAATAGGCTACGGTATAGGATTCCTTGTAGGATTTGTAATCCTATAAGACCTCGGAGAAACAATATGCGTTTTCCAACAGAAGCTAACCTAAGACGTTCGGCAACCCTACGAGGTCGGCCTAAGAGTCTGGAGATGCGGGCAGCATTGCATGCCTCTCGCTATGTAAATCGGCGCAGTAAGCCTCGCCTCTGGCAGAAGCTCTTCGATGCAAGAATGGTGGAACTTCGGCAAAGAGCACAGGTGCTGGAATTTCTTCGGCCAGAAGAGAGGGCAAGTTAGAAGAAACAATATGACTAAATCATTGCCAACAGGTTGGATATGGTCGGTGCTGCTTGCCGCTGGAGATGCTCAAGAAGATCTTCGCCAACTATGCACTGATTATCACGAGCGCGATGATTATTGCAGTTTTTGTAGGAGCGCCACGAGAATACGTCATGGTTTGAAGAGAGCGAGGAATCAACTCTTCGCTATCCAAGCGCGCATGGACAAGCAAGCGGCAAGGCAAGTCAGATGAATCTCGGTTATGCTCAGGCAAAGTTCATCTACAAATCTGCACCGCGCAAGCAACAGCTTCTGCGATGTCAGTTTTGCAACAGGCCAGTCTCGAAGCAGGCAGCCAAGGTTGGCAATGGATATGCTTGCAAGAAATGTATTGGAATGGCAAGAGAGGAGCAGAGATGAGCATCAATTCTATCAGTAACAACTTCTTCTGGGGTCTTCGGCATGCAGCCGCAGCCATTCGTTCTGGTCATGGCGAGGAGGTAGAGAAGGTTCTGCGCTGGCAGAATCGATGGCCAGAGACATTGGAGAATCTGCGCATTGTGGCCAGCTCGTTGGCGCAGTTTGAGAAAGTGCAGGAAGAGGATGGGAAAGCATAAGTACGTGAAAGTCCATAGGGAACTGGTGCCCAAGCCCAAGCAACCAAAGCCTGCTGGTATGTTGACGCACCAGGGGCGAAGGCGACGGGCTGCTAGCCTGCATCGAGAAGTGCAGGTCAATCGACACATAGCACATAAGCAGGCAAGAGGGAAACTGTGATGCCAGGTGAACCACAAGTGGAGATTTGTTACGGATGCGAGGATGTCTTCGCCCCAAACAATACGATGCGGTGTGATCTATGCCAGGAAGTGATGTGCAACGCCTGTTGGAATGAGCATGACTGCACAGTTATTTCTGGGCCAACACCAGGGCCGTGGCAGATAACCGAATGGCCAGGATGCGAAGTTGATCGTGGACGCATTGTGATAGAATGCGCAGAGAGTGTCCGGCAGGAAGGTCGAGTGATCGCCTTCATTCGCGGCTCACCTAATATGCCACCAGAGGAAGTCATGCCAAATGCGCACCTTATTGCTTCTGCCCCCAAATTGCTGGCGCATGCAAAAGCAGTCATGTGTTTACTTACCAAGCATGGTCCATCAATAGTTCCACATCTGTTGGACGATGATGATAATGAAGGCGAATTTCTGCGCAGAACAATTAGAGAGGCAGAAGGACATTGAAACATTGGCCTAAACCTGATGGCACCAGACAGCAACTGCTGAATCCTGGTGATCTCGCAGTCGGTGACAATGGTCAACTCTATCAACTGGCCGAGGAACAATACACAGACCCCGGAGATTTTATTCGAGTGCACAAAATGAATCGTCGATTGTATCCCCAGGAGGAAGTGACCGGTCAACATGCGGGACTCGTGATCAGAATAACTCGAGCAGAAGCAGATGGTCGGACCATAGAATGGTTGCGCCGATACCACGAACAACGATGGCAACCCAGCGGCGAGCTGCAGGAACGGCGCAAAATTGTAGAAGCTGCAAAGCAGAGAAGAGGATTATAATGCCGCAAAGAATCCCTGTTGATTGGATAATGATAACTCCCGCAGATCAATGGTTGGCTCCTGGGTGCAATCATCAAGGCTTTGTCGTTATGGAACCAATTATAGCGACTTGCACTAATTGTGGGACACAATGGGCTCCGAGAAAAGAAGCAAACAACCTTCCGCCTATTATCTTGCCTTGGCGGATTGCGCATAAGGAGGATCCACATTACAGTTGGGCACAGATCACAATCTTAGATGCTAACAATGAGACAGTGTGTATCATTCCTAACAATCGCGATATTCAGGATGCAATGACAATTGCAGATATTATCTGCCGCTCTGTCCCGTCGTTCCTAGAAGATCTACGAGAGATGCGGAGAGCGGTGCTCTAGTTGTGCCATGATACGTAAACATCAAGGACCAGGCATTGAGCCTCATAAGCATGGAACGGCACATAAAGAAACTGACTCCGATTTCATGGAACTCTGGAGGAAGGTCTTTGGACCGGAGAATCCTAATTGGAAGCCTATTACAAGAACTGAGAAAGGATAACAATCATGATTTCTCAAGTTACCCCTACAAGAGATACAGAACTCAATCTGTGCGAGAATCAACTTGCTGAGATTCTGGACATGATTGCCCGCTATCAAGGCGAGCATGATGAAGTCTGGAAGCGCATTTTTGCCATCTTTGTGGAGCAAGTTGGTCTGGAAGAGACGGGTCGCTTTATCTGCGATGATGGTTGGGTGCTCTCCCGAGAAATACATCGCTCATCTTCTAAGTTGGATGAAGAGAAACTGAAGAAGGCCATTTTCGAGTTTCTGCCAAAGGCAAAGGCGCAGCGGTTGTGGAATGATATCACAGTCATCGAGCGCAAGGTAGACCAGGCCAAACTCGCAAGGGCAGTGGAGAACGAGCGGATTGCAGTCTCCGTAGTGGAATCAAGTGTGCAGGAAGTGAAGCCTGTTCCGCATAGAGTACGGCGACGTGCCACAAAGCAAGACCAAGAATTGATGGAAGTTGGTGTCTATGCTAGCACTGCGAAGGAGGAGGTGAAAGTTGAAGGTTGAGGAAGGTATAGCAGAAGTCAAGCGGGTCGCACAATCCCATTGTCCTCGGTGCGGCTCTGGACGGATGGAAGGTATTGTTGCAGAGATGGCCGCTAAAGCGGGAGTGCCTCATACCTGCGAGCAGGACATGGTCGTTGCTATGGATTTGGCACTGGCCGCTCACGATGATATCTGCGACCAATGTGAGCATCGGGTAATCGCCTATGAGTTAGCAGAAGTAGTCAATCCTTGCAAGAAGCGTACCGCCATCGAGGCAATGAAGGAGATCGCAAGTGGCACAAGAACGGACTCTTGAAATTCTTGAGAAACATATAGAGCAACTTGAAGAGCAAATCTTCCAGTTCGAGAAAGCTCTAAGGGAATTGTGGGAATTCAAACTTCCAGGACATCTTGACAAGAATTCGGAGTATTATGAGGAAGGAGACGACGAAGCACCATTCTTCAGTGAGGCATATCTGTACAATCTTCTGGAAAAGGAGGATGCGCGCACAGTATTAGCCTATCTCCATGCCGCCGAGAGGCCTTTTGGTTATCGAGACGGAAGGAAGATTATCCATAGAGAAGAGAACTAAAATGTCATGGCGAGAGGGATTGCCTGATCATTTGCCAATAGTAGAAACTCTCATCAATCAACTCGCAGTGCCGAGTTATCTACGAGATGAGGCCTACTCAGAAGGTCTAGTCGCCATCACAGAAGCAGCCAGAATCTTTGATTCAACGAGAGGCGTAAATCTAGAGGCATGGCTCTGGCTGAAGACTCGTTATCTACTCATCGATTGGATGCGGCGCTCGATGAAAGTGCCATACGACCTGCTTGGAGATAATGAACTACCTGCTCCTCAGGAGCCAGAGCATATGGCTGAAGTCAATATTGTCAGCCATCAAATCTTGCTCGTCGTACAAACGTTCTCCATGGTGGAGAGAGTAGTACTCCTGGCTCCAGCCTCTGGATATAATGCGACAGAGATAAATCATACTTTGCGCATCAATGGCCCAGAGCAGGGCAAGATTCGACAGGAGGCGCGGCAGAAGGTTTACCATGCTCTTGGACTCCTGTAAATCCAAAGGAAAGCCTCGCAACGATGTATAAAGTGAAGGATAAAACACGAGCATGACTCTCCTAATATTGGCAATTATAATCGGCATCTTACCTGCGGCGATCGCGCATGGTAAGGGTGGCAACTTTCTCTTATGGTGGATCTTTGGTTCGGCGCTCTTCATCGTTGCGCTGCCTTGCGCAATCCTGAAGAAGCCTGATAATCCCGATTGATAGACTTAATCATGCCGAGTACGACAGAGAAACTTTGCGAATGTGGATGTGGGGCTAGATGTAATAACCGCTTTGCGCAAGGGCATAACCGGAAAAGTGGATCTTGGTCTCCGGAGATTCGTGCTAAGATGAGTGCAAGTGCTATGGGCAAGCATAAGATATTTTCTCCGGAACATAGAGCAAAAATCAACGCAGCAATGAAATCAGCAGAAACAAGGGAGAAACTTAGCGTCATCAGGGAGCGCCTTTGGCAGAATTCTGATTTTCGTGCTCGTTGGGCGACTCGTAGAAGTTCCATGCTAAAAGTTAGATTTGCAAAGACTTTAAGAGATTGGTGGAAGATCTATGGACAAGGTCCAGGCATTGGGCGAGAAGGTAAAGGGGTGCCAATCGGCAGTACACATCATGTCCAGGGTCGTATGTGTATCAAGACGAAAACTGGTTGGCGCTTTCGCGCACATGTGGCGATGGAACAAATGATTAGAAGACCGCTCCTATCAGGGGAAGTCATACACCATATCAATGGAATTATCGATGATGACTGCCCAGATAATCTGGAACTTTTTGCGAGTCAAGCGGAACATACTAAACGGCACAAATCAGGAGCAACTTGGAAATGGAAAAGTAGAGGTTCTAATAGCTTTGATGAGAGGGGACTTTCCTTTTCTCATCAAAAGGGTTAAAATTAGGTTACCATGAAGACAACTGGGCAATTTACAATTGGGCTTTCCGCCGCCCCGCCGGACGGCGAGCCATTTAGACCGCTCCTGGACTTCGGGTGCCCAGCCTGTCTTCACCAGGAGCGGTCTTATTTATGTCCAAAATGGGATGATTCCGAATGACCCATTTTCATGTACTCGGTTTCTTGCCAGCGGACAAATGGGGTCGGAGCACATCCCCAAGAACGCTAGCGACGACCAAGACTTTAGACAAAGCCAGAATTGCCATCGGCAAGATGTCGCCAGAATATCACGGACCGGATGGGCCTGTCCAATGGGTAGAAGTCCAGATTCAAGAATGCTGTTGCATTGACGAATCACGATGATTCTGATAGATAAACTTCGCCACTGCAAAAGCCGTACGCGATACTTAGCATGGTGCCATATGGTCAGTGATGAGAACGAAGAAGAATTGCATTCCTTTGCCCACCAACTCGGATTGCGATACTCATGGTTCCAAGATGATGAAATATTCCCACATTATGATCTGGCTCCTAGCAAACGGCAACAAGCAATTCGGTTTGGAGCCATTTCTGTTAGCACCAGAGAACTCGTCAAGAGAATGAGAGACCGCTACCAGCGATCTTTTGTTGTATCCAAATTGGCCAGGGCTTAGGTTCTGACCATTTTTGCCTGTTAGGGAGACAGTCGTCATTGCTCCCTAGTCTTTGACCCAGTGACCCACGCCGTGACTGGACAGGCTGCAATGACTGCGTGGGCAGGCTCAACCCTCACTAAGAGACCCTGATCCCCACTCTGGGGAAGGGGGCAGGTCTAACCCTTCTAAGAGTACAAATTTGAAGAATGAAAAATAAACAAAGAATTCTAAAACCTTATTATTGCAGAGGTTGTCAAAGTCGACTTGAAAAGAAATCTCGTTGGTGCAGTCCAGAATGTAGAAAAGAAACTCTCTTCTTGCAGGAAGCCTTCAAAAATAATCATTATGCTCCTGCTAAATTAAGAATGTTCGTCCTAAAGAGAGACAGATATCGTTGTCAATATTGCAAACGTGAAGTCACTTATGAAAATGCCAATATTGATCATGTTGTTCCATGGCCTAAAGGCAAGACTGTCCCTCAGAATCTTGTTTCATGCTGCCAAGATTGCAACAAACCCAAGTTCAATCATCCTGGGTTGAAATTAGGAAGAAGACGCGGGCAATTGCGTCTACGAATTAAGAAATCTTCCATGCGCAACAAGAATAGTATTCAACCCTATCTAAAAACTCTTTTGGTCGAACGTCCTGAACTCGCAGGGTTTTTACAGCAAGGCCCAAGCAATCCTCCATCACGCAATGGTAAAGGACTAAGACAACTTATTGAGGAACAAATAAAAGACATGGAGCGATCTGGTTGCGAATACGCGCAGATAAGATCGATAAAGAAAGTTCTTCGCCAATTGGGATGAACATTGAACGTGGAACGAAAGTCAAAATCAAATCTTCTAAAGCAATTCCCAAATGGGCCAGAGGGAAAGAAGGAATTATCTGCCATCAGACTAGAGAAGGTGGAAGAATTGGCAAACGATGGCAAGGAGAGGAATCTCCAGAACCAGGAATATGGACTATAGAAGTTTCTCGTCCAGAACTCCGTGGTGGTTATGCACTTGTCTCTCTGCATGAGAAATATCTCAAAGTTTTGAGCTCTCCAAAGGAACTTGCTCCAACGATGTAATAGGTGGAGGAAACAAGAAGATCAATTATGTCCCAGAATTGGAAAGGAATTGATCCAGGTCATTCTGTCGATGGTTCTTATATACCGAAGAACCAGACATTGGTACAGAAAGGATTAGATTTGCTAGAGGAGAAGCGAAGAAGAACACTTTGGGAGAAATTACTTCTATGGCGGCATAGATAATGAAGCCTGAATTACTTTCTGTCGGCGAGATTCGGGCCAGTATTCGTTATTACGAAGTCTTTGTACACAGGGATTAGAGATGATGTTAAGCAAGAGGGTTAGAAACTATCTTTATGATGCAAGGATTAGAAATCATCCTGTGTGTTGTGTGCGTGAGGGCAAAGCTCTACGAGAGGATATGGGCTACTTTCACCAGGGGCCATGTCACATGGTCCTAACCAACGGGCAGAACTGTAAAGCATGGTTTTGTCCTCTCTGTGGTATGTCATACCCAGATGATAGGATCGAAGGTTTGCTGGGTAGCCGGCCTTGCCCGGATTGTGGGCGTATGCGCGACGCAGAGATTAGATGAACGCGCAACCCGAGGTTTTGGAGGCATTAGAGGATCTTTGCCAATCTGTGCTCGAGTATATTGTTGAAGTAGATGCGCTTATGATCGGTCCTGCCAATTATGAGCGAGGTAGACAATTGGGCACATTGATTAACAAACTTTCAGAAGCTTTAGCAGAATCCGAGTGCGCAATCAAAAAGGCGAAGCAAAGAGTCTGAAGTTTTTGGGATGATGAATTCGCAACTCCTCCTCGACGTTCATGGCGAACAAGGCTTCTGTCTAACCTTCCCTTACAGCGAGGCTACGGTCAAGGCAGTCAAACAATGCCCAGGATTCTTCTGGGACAAGTCCTCTCGTGCATGGTTGGCCACAGGACCAGAAGTTGTGCTAGACCTCGAGCGTTATCATTTTATCTATCAATCTACTCCTGCGGCGCGAGAGCGAGAAGCTCAATTTCGCCAGCAGCTACACAAGATCCTGGAAGTCAAATATCAGAATCTGAATGGTGCACAATATGGCTTCCAGAAGGTAGGCAGTGAGGTTCTGGCGCTCCAAGGCAAAGGAATTTTGGGAGATTCTATGGGCCTTGGAAAATCTAAGGAGGCATTAGATGCAGCCTTTGTAATCAAGGCTGCTGATATTCTAATATTGGCTCCAAAAACTTTGCTCTGGAATTGGCTGGCCGAGATCGAAAAATGGGGATATTTGGATTGTTGGGTTCCCTTTATTGTACCCGACAACAAACGCAAGGATATGTGGCAAGACTTTGATGCTCATGGCGAATGTGGTCGCATAGTTCTTGCCAATTATGAGAAGACTATTCTTCAGGACTGGCCTTTTGATCGAAAATGGGATGTTCTTGTATTGGATGAAGTTACGAAATGTAAGAATACACAGACCAAGACCTGGAGACGGGTACAACGGATTGTGCAGACTTCTGATAATGTCTGGGCTCTGACAGGCACTCCTCTGGAAATGCGCCTAGAAGAACTCTGGGGTATTATGAGTTTGCTTCGACCAACGATTCTTGGCAGTTTTAGTCGTTTTCGGGATCAGCACTTGATACTAGACTTCTGGGGCAACGTAATAGGCTCCAAGAATCATGAATTGCTGCGAGAGAGAATAGCGCCATGGCTACTCCGGCGCACTAAGGCTGAGGTTGCATCCTATCTGCCTCCAAAACTCTATAACGAGATATGGATCGATCTCTCGCCAGAGGAGCGAGAGGAGTATGAGAAGATCAAGCGGGCTTTCCTCCTCTGGCTCGCAGAGCATGGCCGATCTGCATCAGAAGCCAATGTCCTCACACAATTACTTCGTCTGCAACAATTTACTAGCTCGCCGGCTCTTTTGGCAACGCCCGAAGGGAGCGATCAGACGGTTTTCTCGGGTGGGCCTGTGGGGTTCATTAGCCAGAAGGATAACAATTTCCACGGCTCCAAGCTGGAAGCTCTGAGGGAATTGTTGGCAGAATGGGAAGGGCGAGCAGTTGTCTTCACACGCTTTGCTAAGATGGCAGAATTGCTCGTGAAAGAACTCGAGCTACCGGAGGAAGCCATCATCGCAGGATATGTACCGGCAGAGGAGAGAGTGCCGAGGATAGAAGCATTCAACAGAGGAGAATTAGGCAAGGTACTTGCCAGCACGGATGCTGGAGCTTTCGGCCTGAACATTACAGGTGCAGATATGATCTGCCACCTAGATATGCTTTGGAATCCTTCTCGCATGGTGCAACGTGAGGACAGATTGCACAGGATTGGTCAAGAACGGCCAGTCAACGTAGTGAAATTATTGTGCAAGGGCACTATCGATGTCGGTATGAATAAGATACTCGCAAAGCGAGAGATGTTATTTGACGATGTGATAAATCGCGCAGCGACAGAAGAGCGAGCACGATGGTCAGAAGCACAGTTGCGGAGATTGGTAGATGGTTCTGATTAATTATTGGATCGAGGGTGATTTCCCTTTTGCTATAACGAAGCATGATAAACTCGGCTCCTTATGCGGCTATATTGGTGTGCCATCCTCGCATCCTTGGTATGGGAAGCGCTATGATGATATTAGTGCAGAAGTCCATGGTGGCCTGACATTCTCGCATCATCAGAACTGGGGCCATCCGGCTGAGATAGCGATGCTGGAAGTCAAGATAGAAGAGTACGCGAAGATGGGTCCTCCTATTTCAGACTTCCCACGCAGGCTGTTGGTACATGAGCAGGAACATGCAGGCGAAGACAGCGAATATCCGACCAAGACAGGGCAGGATATATGGTGGTTCGGGTTTGATTGTGCTCATGCTTGGGATCTGGTTCCAGGGATAAGTGGAATTTCCCAGAAGGGTATGTACCGTGATGAGGAATATGTGCGAGAAGAATTAAGGAAATTGGCAGGGCAAGCAGCGGTAGTATGCCAGATACTCCAGATTTTGGAAGAACAAGCAGTTGAAAACATTTAAGATCGAGCCAGAGCAATGAATCTAACAAGTCTGCTATTTAGAAGTGCACGACTCTCGGCTGATGTTAAAGCTTTAACGAGCGGAAGTCCTCGTCGCATGGTGCGACGAGGCAAGAACAAGATTATTGGTAGAGTTCTTGCGAGAGCAGGAATCTGGAGAAAACTTTGGGGGATGAAGGTAGATTGATACCACGCGATCTGCCTTTAGCTAGTTGCCTGCAGGGATGCAGGAGGCGAAGGGTTCGCCCCTCGCCTGGGGGACTGAATGAGACGATGGCCTCAGTGGAACGAGAGAATCTTGAGCAAGCCGGTAGACGAATTCAGTCTCCCAGGCGGTGGATGAGTCGCCAAGCGAAGACTGCGAGGAATTCAATTGTTGGCTAGATTGCCTCGTAAGACGATGTGCAGGCCAGATGGCTTATTCACCGTGTATGATCCTGGCGAGGCGGGAGAGTCTGGGTGAAATCTCGTGTGTTCCCCGTCCAATGTGCAACCCAGCGCAGAATTTGGGTTCCTTGCCAGGGTCTCTCTAATGCCTAAAAAGAACATTTCAGAATTAACAGCAGTTGACCTTGTCCCTCTCTTTAAGTCCATCTGTGGAGGTAATGTTGTTCTTGGCAGAGATGCTAGGCTGTTTAGGAAGTTCATGGATGAAGAGGGTATCGAGCCGAGCCAGGTGCTGCTTGGTTTCTATCTCCAGAAGGAAAAGTCATGGTCTAATCCTTCAGTGTTTCTACATGCATTTGAGGATTGGATCGAGAGAGATCAACTTATCGCAGAGGCACTGCTTTGCTCTGTAATGAATGCCGTGAAGTTGCCGAATTGTTATTGGACATATCGAGATCTGCTGCCAGAGAATTGGCTAGATGCCAGGGCAACGTCGGCTCTGCCACGAGTTAGAGAAGAGTTAACAGAATGGGTAAAGAATCAACTTGCAGGAGTGCAGGCGCAGGTAGGAAGAGGAGCCTTCCAAAGTCGTGGAAATTGACGATGTAGTGATTGGAGGCTTCTGTTGGCAAGACCACCGCAGGCTGCTGTGGAGGCAGGACTCATCGGTGCCATAGCAAGCCCAGAGCAGCTCCTAGAGATTTGGCAAGCAGGTATTCGTCAACAGGACTTTGTAGTATGGGGCGATCTATTCGCCTGGATTAGTAACTATCAACAGCAGTACCAGATCCTTCCAACACACGATCAGATAAGAGCGTCCTATACAGACTGGCAACCACCAGAAGGTGACTTTCGCTATTGGCTCCAGCAATTGCAGCATTATGTCAAGATACGGCAAATACAACAGATCTGGCGTGATAATCTGGAACTCCTTGAGGAAGATCCCGACAAAGCTGGCGCTGCTATGCTAGACCGTCTGGAGACGATACATATCTCTACAAATGGACATATGGCTGCAACAGATATTGGAGCAGATTTGAGATACACACGCTATCTCAAGAGGACAGAGATGCGCAAGAAGGGATATCAACTTTGGGGCATTCCAACAGGTCTGAAACCCATCGATGGTAGTCATCAGGGCTGGATGCCAGGAGAATTAATCGGTATCTATGCCAGACCTTCTGTTGGCAAGACCTGGTTCATAAACAAATTGGGTGCGATTGCGTGGATGCAGACCAAGAATAGAATTCTTCTCATCAGCCCAGAGATGCCAGAATCACAGATGGCCTTGCGCATAGATGTCTTGATTGCAGCAGAATTAGGAATTCCTCTCAGTCATAAAGCAATAGTGGCAGGTGATTCTAGTATGATAGAAGTGTATGCAGCCTACCGTGACAAGGTCAAGGTAAGCGAACGTTGGTTTACAGTAGATAGTATCAAGGGCGAGGCTGTCAGCGTCGGCGACATTAGGATGCTGCATAAGGAGTACAAGCCAACGCTCATACTTATTGATGGCTTAAGTTTGCTCAAGGACGAAGATAAAGGCCAACAGACCTGGGAAAAGATTCGATCTTTGTCCTATCGACTGAAGCAACTGGCCACGGCCATACGAGTTCCTATTATCGTTACTCACCAAGCAGTCAACAGCAGGCGAGGACGGCGCACAGATACAGATGTCGCACTGGGACGAGGTGAGGATTTTCTAATGCCATCGCTGAATGATGCAGCATTTGGAGATTCCTTTGTGCAGGCGGCAAATACAATTATAACCATGGCTCCAGATCGCAACTATCGGAAACTTCTCTGGTATAGTCTTAGGAAGACGCGTGATAGAGATACAGAGTGGGCTCCTCGATGGGCACTAGCTTGGGATGTAGATTCTGGACACATTTTCGATATGTCTCATCATGGTCAAAATGAGCAATTGATTCTGCAAGAGATGGCACAATTGGGGATTGAGATAAACTGATGAAGACGAATGCCGATATGGTGCGACAATTTCATCTTGCTTTTGGCCTTCCTGCGCGAGAAGAGGCAAGCGCAAAGATTCCAGAGGGAAAGTTACGTTATGAACTGATGTTTGAAGAGTTGACAGAATATTGTGTAGCGGTCGCTTCTGGAGACATAATTGAGATCGCAGACGCTCTTGCAGATTTACTTTATGTTGTTTATGGGACAGCAATTGCTCATGGTATTCCTATTGATGCAGTCTTCGAGGAAGTGCATCGCAGTAACATGACAAAACTGGGCGAGGATGGCCTGCCACTCCGTAGGAAGGATGGCAAGATACTGAAGAGCGACAAATGGGATCCTCCGGATATTGCGAAGGTATTCAGAGCTCTTGGTATATCTATATGATTTGTCTGTCGCTTTGGAAACTGGTTATGGCTCGCTATTGCTTTCTTCCCCGCCTTATGAGCGGGTGGGCCGACCAGTTTCCAGAGCGGGAGACAAAATGGCGGTCCTTGTCTGTCGTGAGGCTCTGGCGGGGTTGCCGTGGCAAGGGGAGATGACCTCGCCAGGGCCGATAAAACCATGAAAGATTATACTGAACTCATAGCAGCCTTGGGAATTGATGGCCAGATAAGCGGCAACGAATTGCATGCTCATTGTCCATTCCATAGTGATCTTCATCCATCATTTTCTTTGAATCTCAAGACTGGAAGAGGCATCTGTTTCGCTGGCTGTTGGTCTGGTGACTTTGTTAACCTTGTACGGCAGATTATGGATTGTAGTCTCAGAGAAGCTCTGGCATGGATAGCGCAACATGAATCTGGCGGCATCGAAATATTGCAGAAACAATTGGTGGAGCCGGCTCCAGCGATTATCGCAGAAGAACCGATATCAAATTGGCAACAACATTATGAGAGTTTAAATGCTACGGAGATGCCAAAATGGTTATTCAATCGAGGCTTTACTTGGAGCATGGTGGAACATTGGGGCTTGCGTTATGATCAACTCTATTCACAGCTTGTGATACCAGCTTATGGAGATGATGGCGAATTCCTTGGCACCATTGTTCGCAATTCAGATTCTGTCCAACCGAAGTATATGAACAGCCTAGGGATGCATAAGAGTGCATTCCTCTACGGGCTGCCAAAGGATTGGCAGAGCACGATAGTATTAGTGGAAGGGCCTTTGGATGCTATCTGGGTCTGCGAGGCAGGATATTGTGCCAAGGCAATTCTGGGGGCGATGCTGAGCATCAAGCAGGCCTCAGTTCTATTGCAGCATGGTGCGGGGAGGATTGTGTTATGGTTCGACGCAGATGAGGCGGGACACAAGGTCGAGGAGCAATCTCGTCGTATTCTGGAGCGGTACTTCACTTGGGGACAACTCTTTAGGGCCAATGCTCCGGCATACCGAAAGGATCCTCAGGAGTGCACATTTGAGGAAGTGCGCCTCGGTATAGAACAGGCGCATAATCTTGTAGAAATTTAAAGGAGGTCATAATGTTACCGTTCTTTGGAGCTGTGGGTGCGATAATTCTTGGCGCTATACTCATCATCCTGGGACATGGTGATGACTCCGGCGATTTCCGTGACAAAGGCAAAGACGAGCGAGTCTGGCTCTTTCTACCAGGGCATCTATTAATGTGGCCTGGGCTCCTCGCGGCCATCACCTTTGCGATTGTATGGCCTTCTCTGTATTTCGCTAGCCTAGGCACTGTCCAGGCCCTCCGAGGTTTCGCTGAGACGCGCTGCGTCTATGTCAATGCCATCCAGCAGGCGGAGGCCGTTGTTATCATAGGTGCAGGTGAGCCTGCTACCCTCGACCTGACATATCAGCAGCAGGCAGGGCGGTTCACCGATCTCGTTCAGCAACTGAGGGATCGTACTGAGTGGTACAACCGGACTCTGTTCAATGTACAGGCGTTGAAGGACAACGTATTTGTAGGACAGTTCAGAGTCGGGCCTGGAGATCTAACACCTATCGCTGATCCGCTTATAGGTTGTCCTGATTGAAGAACTGAAGAAGGAGGAACTAATGGCTGGCATCAAGGATCTCAGGGAACGGCAACAGCAGATCGAGGCAGAGCGTCCCAAGGGAGGAGGACAATGGTATTATCCGCGCGAAGGAGACCTAGTCTTCTTCCATTTTCTGTCCAGCGGCGAAGATGATGATCCCTACATGGAAGTATTTGAAGGTCATGAGTTGCCTGCCCAGAGAGAGGGAGGCTTTGGTGATGTAAAGTTCTGCCCGAAGTCTTTGGTGGCAACTTCTGACCTCCCCTGTCCTCTGTGTGATCAGGATATCAAGAAGAAGGACCGAATGATGATCTGGTTCTGGATAGATGATATTTTGCGCACACAATTGAAGCAGGGGGAGCAATTGGAGACAGTTTTCTATTCTGGTCGCAACTATTTTAAGCAACCTGTCAATGGTCTTCGCCTCTGGGATACAAGTGCTTGGCGCGAATCTCCTCTGGCAGACATCATCTTCCTCGGCGAGCAACTTGGCAATCTGCGAGCCAGCCAGATGAATCTTGTGTCCACAGGAGGAGGTCTGGATCGTCGATACAAGATTCATGTTGTGCCGAATACTGGGGCACTGCCTGATGAGATAGTTGCGCAGGCTAAGCAAGAAGCCAAGCCTGTGATTGATATTCTGCGAGAACAATTGTTAGGCATAGAGACAGTGCGCAGACCTGCACCTGTAGCAGAGATATCTACGCCTGGGACTGTGAAGGCTTATACACCAGGAGCTCCAGTAACATCACCTGCTCCGGCCAGCACCTATAAGCCGACACCAGCGGCTGCAGCAAAGGCTCCTGCGGCAATGGTGGAAGAAGCAGTGGCGGCTGTGGCAGAAGCAATTGTTCCTCCTCCAGATGAAGATGTACCTCCAGAGGAGTTGTTCTAATGCCAAAAGTGGGGTGTGAGTGCAGCGTAACGATGCATATCGGCGATCCTGGTCATAATGAATATATGCGCTTCATGGTGCGCGTAGATGAGATTGACACAGAACAGCCCCTAGAGAAGCAATTGGCAGATGCCAAGCAATCTCTCCGAGAAACAGTGACGCTTGTCGAGCAGGAGCTAGAAGCCAAAATAGAGCAGGAACTTGGTAGAAGGTTGCAGTGATATTTCTAATTTGCGGCACCTTTGGCAGTGGCAAGACAACACTGGTGAGACGATTCTTAATTGAGCATGATCATCAGGCTGTTGGCTTTGATGCCAGAGGAACCGCAGAGGTCTTTCATATCCCAGAATTCAACACGTTTGTTCTTGGCCCTTATACAATGAAGACTGGCGGATGTGATTCTATCAAACCCTTTGACCGTATAGAACCTATGGTGCGAGAATATGCCGAACGGGGCAATGTGCTATTTGAGGGTATGATCGTAGGCGCAATCTGGGGACGATGGCATAATCTTTCTCAAGAACTTGGTCCAGGACAATTTACTTGGGTATTTCTGGATACACCGAAGGAAGTTTGCCTCAGCCGAGTCTATATCCGTAACAATGGCAGGACCATCAATCCGAACAATATTTTTGACAAATTTGAGAGAGTTCGAAGCATTCTTAACAAAGCTCTGCAAGCGGGCGAAATAGTACGGATTCTTAATCATGAGAGAGCATACCGTCAGTTGCTGGATGTGTTCGCTCTGGAGGGGATTGCTCTGCCGAAGGTATATGGTTAGATGCTGGATTACATACCCTGGATGTTGAGTGTCATGACGCTTGTCAATATGTGGCTGGCCGGAAATAAAAGTTACTGGGCTTGGGTGTTTGGGCTTGCTGGACAGAGCTTATGGTTTGTCTATGCTCTGAACAGAGCTACAGGTCTTCTGCCAGGAGTGGTGATCTTGACATTCGTCTATGCTAGAAATTTAAGGAGATAGTACAAGAATGGATGTTCCAACCAAGGTTAATCCTGTTCATTGGCAGGCTTGCGTAGAATTCGGGGAGAGCCTGCTTACAACTGGCGATCTTGATCCTATATATATAATGCTCCAGCGAGGGATAGACAATAATTTACTAAATCGCGGTTCTCTTTGTCGTTGGCTTTGGGTTTATTGGTTGTTCTACCACGCAGGCGTTGCGAGTTATGCAACAGATCACGATGATTGGCAGAATTGGCTTCAGGAAACGTTGCGAACTCTCCCGAGGGGCATGGAGCGTAGACATTTCCGTGGCAAGCAGGCGCAACGGACTCTTATATACTTTCCGTGTGAAGAGGCTATTGAGGCTTTCTTTGAGAAATTATGCAGGTGTGTCACATTCAATCAGGTGCAAGATGCATGCGCGCCAGTTCCAATGTTTGGTCCATGGATAACATGGAAACTTGCAGATATGTTGGAACGACTGGGATTGGCCAAAATAGAGTTTCCTGGTTCTTCCCTTTGCATATATGCGGAAGTGCGCAAAGGAGCGGCGGTAATATTGAAGGGTGATCTGAAGGCTCCGCTGAACGACCAGGAACTTGATTATGTTGTATCGGCATTAAAGGAACAGTTTTCGGATTGGGTGGCTCCTCCTCGTAGCGAGCGGCCCATAAATGTGCAGGAAATAGAAACTATATTGTGCAAATACAAAGCCACGCAAACAGGCCATTACTATGTGGGCAAGGACTGCCGTGATATAAAAGAGGCTTTGATTGGCTGGGGTTCTCTGGCGAATACCTTAGCAGAGTATGTGCCAATTCCTGGTGATGACATTGACATTGGTATTGAGGAAGACAAGGATCTTGCTGATCGGGATTTGTGCCAGATTAGCACGGCACGACTTGGTGAACTTCTCGAGACAACCGAGGGACACGAGGGAATTCCAGTCTCCGAGGAATTGATTCGCCGTGCACGCGCTGGTGACATACAGGCGCAAGATGTCCTTGCGACTTGGGACGAATGGCCTGAGGGAATTGGTAATCGCCAGGATGTTCCCATCTGATTCTTGATCGATGGTGATAACTTTGAAAATACGAGATTGGAGGCGTCTGGATGAACGAGGTTGGGAAGCCACAATCGGAATCGGATGAGGAATATCGGCAACGACGGTTTCGCTTGGCTGCTCCAATAGAAGAGGGCGTGGATGATCAAGGTCCATATCAATCTATACCAATAAGCATGGTGCTGGGTGGCAAAACGAAACCTGCAAAAGTGTACACCGAGCCAGTTAAACATCTATTAATTTCTAGTAGTCCTAATCCCCGAGGATGGTACAAAGACAAGCATGTCTCTGATAAGGTAAGGCCTCGACCTTGTTATTCCGAAGCAATATTGACTATACCGTACACTGGATATTGCGAGATAGGCTGCAAATTCTGTTATATAGATTTTGGGAGCAGGGGTTATCATGCAACAGGTTTGCCGGCGGTAAACCCAGACTACCCAGATTTTATTCGTAATCGCCTTAGCAAAATGATGGTCGTGGGTCCAGCTTACATATCAAGTTTCACAGAGCCTTTCCAGAATCTAGAGACTCGCTATCATGTTGTAGAGCGATTGTCCAAGGTGTTTGTGGATGAAGGTATTCCTCTTTTTTACTTAAGTCGGAAGCTTCCGCCCGATTGGGCCAAAGATATTTTGTTGCAAAGTCCATACTCTTATATGGAGTGGAGTGTGAATGTGGCAGATGAGGCGGTCTTCAGGAGATTATCCCCAGGATCGTTCCATTTGTATCAATTGTATGAGATTATACGGGAATACGCGGATTTGGGCATTTACATTAGTATCCAGGTCAATCCTGTGCTGCCTGGGATTGTCACCTTGGATGATATGAAGGAGTTGGTGCGCTGCTTGGCCCAGGCAGGAGCAAATCATGTTATTTTTAAGTTCTGCGAATCTAATCTGGGTTCTTACAAAGAATTGTTGGACAGACTCCGGCGAGGTCATCTAGAAGGGGTGGAGGAGTTTGAATCCCTTATGACACAAATCATCGGTGGTGTTCGCACGATTCGTCAAGATACGCGAGTGGCTTGGTTGCAAGAATTGTTGCCTTGGACACGACAACACAACATCACCATGAGCTTGTGCTACGAATATTATAACAATGGCAAAGGAGGCGCGAACTTAGCGCCTTGGTTCACCACTGCCGATCAATGTCATGGTCCAGCCGTGCCCATTCATTATCGGTCAGCACCAGATGCTAGGTTTGAACCATTGCCAGGATGCTATCGCAAGGGTTGTTTGTATTGTGAGGAATATGGAACAAAGGCTTGCCGCAACGTAGTTCTGTTATCTGCCAAGGCTTTGCAGTACAAAGATTATTGTTCTGTAAGACTAGAGGGACGGGAAGAGGATTGGCAATTGCTTGATTCCTCGCCTTTGCCGGAATGTGCCAAAGAGCGAGGTCGTAATCCTAATTTGGCAACAGATGCAGAATTATGGGGATTACCTTCGCTTGACGAAGTACTGATGGCAAGAATGAATGTGGTCTGAGAAAATAATGACGCATAGTGCATCTTTGGCAATAATTCCACAATATACCTTGGAAGGAATAGAGGTTTTGCCAAGTGAAAGCTACTATAGTTTTCCAGAGGTTATTTCCACATTTGCCTATTCCAAACCAGGATCTTGTCTTTTGCGCCTAAATATGATGGAGGCTGTTTGGTATCTTCGGAAAGAGAAGACACAGGCTACTTTGATTCATTGGGAGGGAGAAAAGACTGAGAAGTTCTACCACATGGCAACGTTATGCCTTAAGAATTTGGGAATTACCAGATTCAACTCTCTCCTATTGCCGGAGTGTCTAGATTATATCAGGTTGGTGAAAGCATCTGTGTGGTATTCTTTTTCTTCTTGGCAAAATTCTGAATTGAGTGCCAACAAACGGTGGCAAATACGCTCTGCCTTAAGAAGATACAGGTTTGTCGAAGTCTCCAGGGACGAAATTGGCCAACAGCAAATGTTTGATATTCTGGAACGATGGTATGAAAAGGCCAAGGAGCGCCACTTTATGGTTGTGCGAGGGCATTACAGAGCGATGATAAGAGCCCATTGTCATTTTGCCAATTCGAGAATGTTTTTTGCCCTAAATGGAAACGGAATCATTTCGGGTCTGGTTGGCGGCTATGTTTATTCTGGAGTGGCAGTTATTACACAAGCCAAGCATGATTATTCTAGTCAGTTTCTCTCTAAAGCGATATGGGCATTTTGGATGAGTTTTGTTCATGACGATCTTGGTATATCTGTGTGTTGTTGTGGAGATACAGCAGATAACTTGAAAGAAGGTATGGGCATGCAAAGACGAATGGCATATAGGATACCGCATTATTCTTTGATGGAGGCCTAGGATGAAAGCCTTGATTTGCGAAAAATGGTTGCTTCCTATCTCAGAATCAGATCTGGCAAAAGATTACCCAACTGCTGTCCAATTTGCTCCTTTCTTTGTCCAGTTGAAAAGAAGACTAGCAGATGTTGCAGGCGGAGCCTTGGCGATAGAATGGTTACTTTCTTCTCTTCCCAAGAGTTTGAGAGTTGTGGAATTTTTTGGCGGGGTAGGCAGAAGTGCTTTGATAGCGGAAGAAGTACTTGTGCCTTTATCTCATACAGTGTTTGAATTAGATCAAAATTGCATTGATCATCTGCAAAGGGTGTTTGGTGCTTGTTCTCATATGTCAATTATTAAGGCAGATTCGCGGCAGGTTATGGGGGTCGCAGACGGCGATGTTTTCATAGCGGATTTCAATAGTTGGACATTGTATCAGCACATCAAAGGTAGTGATTGGTCGGAACCTTTTTCTAGATTATTTGCTAAAGATCCACAAGCAGTTCTGTGGACAGATACGGCAATAACCCACCTGGGACACAATTGTAAACTTTATACAAAGCATTTTGGTGTTCCTATTGTTAGGATAGAGGATTACACAGCTCTGGTTTCGTCATATCTCTTTGATATGTTTGGCTACACTATTTCTCGTGCCGCTTATCATGCAGGCGAAGCAAACTTCTTGGCTAAACCTGGCCAACATCAGGCAGAGGAAATGTGGATACATGATCGCAAACGCGGATTCGTCTTTGTCGATTAATGCGCAGACCAGGATTGTTTTAGAAGACACACCTTGGGAATTGCACAAGGTGGGGGATAAGACTGTCTGGGTCAAGCGCGAAGATTTGTGTTGCCCTGAAGGACCACAATTTTCCAAGATCAGAGGATTAGCGAAGTACTTGAATAATTACCCAGCAGATTCTATAATCGGGGTCCTGGATACGTATCATTCTAAAGCTGGATGGGGAGCGGCTTATGTTTGCAAGGCACTAGGTCATCAATGCTATAATTTCTATCCTTTTTACCGACACGACATTGAAATGCGTGAAGGTCAGATCAGAGCTTGCATGTTAGGGGCGAAACTTATACCACTAAAGGCAGGGCGTTCTGCTATTCTTTTCCATCAAGCCAAGCGGCAGTTGTTGGAATTGACAGGTGGCAGAGGGCATATGTTGCCCAATGGACTTCAACTTGCAGAAAGTGCGGAAGCTACCAAGAAAGAAGTGGAGCAATACACTCCTGACAGCTTGTTTGGGGGCACATGGATTGTCTCAGTCAGTACAGGCACAATAGCAAAGGGCGTGGCGGCGGGTTTGTCTGGGCGAGCGCAATTAGTGGCTCATATGGGCTACAGTCACAGTCAGAAATTGCTGAGAAAGCGATTGGGGGAGGGAACAATTATCATAGATGAGGGTTATTCCTATAGAGATAGAGCTGAATGCACTAGCCCTTTTCCTTGCAATCCTTATTATGACTTAAAAGCATGGAATTGGTTGTGTGCCCATATTCATGATTTAACACCACCAGTGGTATTCTGGAACATAGGTAGTTGATGGCTGATTTCTGTCATCTTCACAATCATTCTCAATACTCTGTTCTTGATGGGCAAGCAACTGTTATCGGCTATGTTGCAGCAGCGAAGGCAGATGGTCAGCCAGCCTTTGCTCTTACAGACCATGGTAGTCTAGGCGGTATTGTAGAAGGTTACAAGGCTTGCCGCGAGGCAGGATTGCAATTTATTGTTGGTTGCGAGTTATTTGTTGATCCTAAAGAGGTAGCCGATTATCCTCAGCACTTGACTGTTCTGGTGATGGACGAGCAGGGCTATCGGGATCTCATCCGCGCTAACAATATTGCCCAGAGACAATTCTACTACCGGCCTCGTATATCTATGCGTCAACTTATAGATGAAGAATTGATGAAGCGTTGGGTTGTGCTGAGTGGATGCTTCACGAGTATCATCTCGCGCTGGGTCGTTGCTGGCGATGGTCGAGCAAAACAGGCAGCCGAACTTCTCGCGAAACATGCAGGAGCTTTTTATTTAGAATTGATGTGGCACTCGGGCAATGAAGAATGGGCAGAGCAACAGAAATTGCTTATCAGAGGCTTGAAGGAACTTAGCCGCGACCTCAGTATCCCTTGTGTTCTGACGAATGATTGCCATTATATCTCTAAGGAGCGAGAGCAGATTCATCAGCAATTCTTGCGCTCGAGGCAAGTTGCGAGCAAGGGTATTGTCTTTGATGCGCAGGGATTCTACCTTAAACCATCCAATGTTATGCATCAAATTGCAGAGAAGATTGGTGCGCCAGAAGCTGCTAGTAATACTATTGAAGTAGCAAATCTTTGTCGAGAATTCAGAATCCCCGAGTTAGAGAAGCGTACTTGGCATGTTCCCAAGATATCTGCTCCTATCGCCCGATTGAAGCAACTCTGCGAGATATATTTCCAAGTGGATCGCCCGAAGGAATATCAGGAGCGCTATGAGCGCGAACTAAGAGTACTAGAGAAGGCTCCGCTTATAGCGCAATCCTATTTGGTAGCATATGATCTTGTCGCCTGGTGCCACAAGCAGGGTATTATGGTGTCTGGGCGAGGCAGCATGGCTGGAAGTCTTATAAGTCACATTCTTGGCATAACGACAGAGGATCCAGTACGTCATCGACTTCTGTTCGAGCGAGCAGTCTCGCCGGCTCGTCCAACAATTCCAGATTTCGATATTGATGTCAGTAGTCGTCGTAGAGGCGAGGTTCTAGATTACCTCCAGAAGAAGTATGCGCATAGTGCTCCTATAGTAACATATGGGCATTATGGTCCAAGAGGGGCTACTCGCTCTGTATTGCGAGCTCTTGGTTGGCCAAATCCAAGAATGGATGATGTTTGCAGAGGCATGGTGGGGGAATGGGGATTCACAGATCTTAGTATCTTGGCGGAGGATGTCCGGAAGGTTGTCGAGGGGATGAAGGGACTCTACTTCAATCTCTCTGTACATCCAGCAGGTATTGTTCTGGCAGATGAGAATCGCCCTCTGGAGCGAGAAGTGCCATTGGTCTGGGTCGCTTCGAGCCAACAGATGGCAACTCAGTATGATATGTATGCACTGAAGGAACTTGGTTTCTTCAAACTCGACATACTTGGTCTAAATACATTGGATCAGTTGGAGCAAATGGCAAGAGCATCTGGCGCACAGGCTCCAGAAGAGTATGACGATCCTAAGGTATACGATGTATTCCGAAGGAAAGATACATCAGAGATCTTCCAAATTGATGGTTGGGCAGCCAGACGAGTACTTGAGAGACTGCCTGTGAGTAACTTTGAGGACATTGTGGCAGTTAATGCCTTGAAGTTGCCAGGCGCTGCTGGCTTTGTTGATCTATATCGCGAGGGAACAACAGAACTCACAGATTTTTATCCAGAAATAGAACCAATACTTGCCTCGACACGAGGAATTGTTCTCTACCAAGAACAGGTTATGGAGATATGTCGGGTTCTAGGAGGTTTTGATGACGCAGCTCAGGATGATATCAAAGAAGCCATCAAATATGTCCATCCTGAAGTCTTCAAGAAGATGGAAGAACGATTTCAACGAGGATGTCCAAGAGATCATAATCTTATATGGCAGGCCATAAAGGGCTTCGCAGGGTACGCATTCAATCGCGCTCACGCTGTGACCTATGCCGCTTTGGCCTACAAGATGGCATGGTATAAACGATATTATCCACAAATCTTCTATGCAGCAGTTTTTGATGAATGCACCGATGTTCCTCGTTTGTTGCTAGAGAGTTATCATTATGGAGTTCATTGGCGGGCAGCAGATGTAAACTTCAGTGAATATAAGACATCTCTTCGCAATGGGGAAGTTTGTATAGGGCTTGGCAAAATACGAGGTTTGGGGCCGGCAACTGTGATGGCCATTATGGCGAGGAGGCCAACTAAGAGTTTAGATGATCTGGCGGCGAAACAAGAGGGCTCACGAGCTCTTAGTGAGAAGCAGCGCATGATGCTCCAACAAGCAGGAGTCTTGACTTCTATTGGTATCAATGGCGACAAAAAGATCATGGATGAGCTTTATGATTTCAACACGAATCTTCTTTCGCAGGAATTTGTCGAGAAAGCCAACGATGTACGCAAATCAAGCATCTCCGGTTGGTTGATCGACATGAGTCAGCGAGAGATTGTGAAACCAGGGTACAACAAAGGACGATATATGGGATATGTGACGCTAGGGAACACAAAGGGAACCTTCCGAGCAATCATGTTCCCAGATCTTTGGAGCCAGTTCTGTAAGGAGGTGCATGGTGGACCAGCGCTCGAGATCAGAGGTCGAAACTCCACAGATGGATCCCGCGAGCCAGTATTCCTCGCAGAGTCCTTCGCGGTTGTGGTTGAATAAAACTAAGGAATGGTATCCTGATTCTACGGATCTTCTTGAAGATTTTCTGGCTTTTCTACCATTTGATCTTGTGCTTCAAGTCATAAGTCGGTATGAGCAGCATGGCGAAGAATATCTTTTGGATGACAAAATCGGTGATCGTCGAATTAACAAGGTCATGCAATCAGATAATGTTCGGTTGATAGAAGAAGAGATAGTAGACACAGTTTTTAATGTGCTAGCTCTCATCTTTCGCTATGGCGAGGACATTGGCGGAGGGGGAATTCTCGGCAGCCTGGTCTCTGCCTGGCAGGAATTGCAACTTGTGAAAGAGGAACATTTTGCAACCGCCGAGCAGGGATGAAGACTTCTTTAGATTTGTCGCGGAGAGGCATAAGATCTGGCATCGTCGTTTTTTTCTCAAACAGTCTCCACCATGGACAGAGGATCTTGTTTTGGCGCAATATCACTTTACAAATGTTTACAGAGAATTAGATAGAGGCACGGTCTGGTATCTAGAGAATATAGCGTCTTGTTTCAAGGGCAATCTGGGTGATGCTATCTGGCAAACCTTAGCCTACAGATTAGTGAATAGCGTTGATACATGGTCCGCTATTGGCAAGTTTCCTGAATTGCGAGATTGGGAATGGTCTAGGAAAGATATTGAAGACAAGCTGCGCGGGCTTCAGAAGATTGGCTCGATCTACTCCAAGGCATACATAACCTTGCAATTACCTCGTGTATCGGATCGCATAACAAACTTCATAGAGTTTATGGACGAGGCTTGGGAACAAGTTCCTAGTGTCGGAGAAATTCCTCCGTGCATGGATCTGAAGGGATTTGCCGAAGAATTAACACAACTAAATGGAGTGGCTATGTTTACGGCCTACGAGGTCGTATGTGATCTTCTTCTGGTCGATGGTCTGTTGCCCTGGAGTATTGATGATTGGGCCAACCTTGGACCAGGAGCAAGACTCGGTCTTTATTTTCTAACAGGGAGTAGAAATTACAAGATCCAATATGAGAAACTTCTGGAACTGCGACATGCACAGCCAGAGTGCTTTGATGGTATGGAGATGCCGTTCTGGCAAAACAAGGTTCTTAATCTGCGCAATATAGAACATTCATGCTGCGAGTGGATGAAATACAAAAAGCTCCAGAATGGCAAGGGCCGCAAGCGCTATTTCTTGCCGAAGGAATCTGGATGGCTCGAGCAACACTACGATAAGGTTATGGCGTCTTGATAGTTTTCAGAAGTTGTTGTCCGATGCATCTTTATCGTAGACAACTCTCAACTTTGCTATTGCTAGGTCAATATGTGTCCGTTAGAAATAGAGGCACAATTAAGGATACACTTGAATTTCTCAATGTAGCAACTGTCTTTCGATATCCCGAGCGCATGGTGCATATTGTTCCTGGAAGAAGATGGAACCCCTTTCTGGCCCTGAGCGAATCTCTCTGGGTGTTGGCAGGACGAGATGATGTGGCAGCCCTAACGCCGTACAACAAGAACATTCTTCAGTTTTCTGACGACGGAGTCAAGATGTCTGGGGCCTATGGCGAGCGCATAGCAGATCAGATAGAGAATGTCATCCAGAGACTGCAAGCCGACCCTAACGACAGACGAGCACAACTTCTTATCTGGCGAATTGAAGACTTGACTACAGATTCAAATGATCCGCCTTGCAATAGCATCCTAACCTTCAAACTACGTAATGGCAGGCTGCATCTTACCATCTATTGCCGCAGCAATGATATTCATTGGGGCCTCTATGCCATTAATCAGGCAGAATTTAGTTTTCTCCTCCAATATATTGCGGCTCGTTTAGGCGTGAAGATTGGTATTCAGACTCACATTAGCAATAGCCTACACTTGTATAAGGATGGTCCGGCACATCGAATTACCAGGCGCATGATGGATGAATATGAAAGCCCATTGCCGAGATTGCCGAAACCTGGACCGCTCTTCAAAGGCTTGTTGCCGCACGATGTATTAATTGGAGAATTGAATCAAATACTTGATGGTTATATGGTACAAAGTCAGATGCCGTTCTTGGAGTTTGCATCTGATTTTCTGGCAGTGTATCGCTGCGGATACAAGAGTTCTGCGCTTGGCCCAGACTGGGTTAGGCATTGCGAAATGTATCCAGATTGGGTAATGGCAGGAAGAGCATTCATGAAGGCCATAGGGAGATGAGCGATGTCATTCGGGAATGAGGAAACTGAACGCTGGACGGTCCTGGAGAACGAGAACGTAGACCTCCGTGCTGAGAATGTGGCTCTGAAGGACATGCTGGCGAAGACCGACCAACCATTAGAGCGGGCACTATTCACAGCGGATCGTTTACTAGATGATCTCGGTCTAAGCGTTACAGATCGTCAGCGTGTCGAGTATGTGAGACGAGAAATTCGAGAGGCCCGCGCCCTGCTTGATCTACAGCGGCAGATCGAAGTTCTTAAAGGAAACTAACCATGGATGAAATATTGGCTCTTCAACTCTTGCATTTGTTGGGAATAGAGGCCCATTCTATTTTGGAAAGGCCAGAATCTCTACCTTATGGAGCCTTCAGAGTCTTCTATGATTTCTTTTCCAATAGTCATTGGCTTGAGCGAGATGTAGAACTCCATCCCAAGCCGCGCAATGGTTCGCCAATCTGGGGGCAATTGGTTCCTGGCATTTATTATGAGCGTTATGCTCGTGATAATCTATTGCCTCCAGATTTGTTCGCCAGCCGGTTGACTCTTTATGATAAGTACGCGGGAATGCCGAATGGGACTAGCCGCAAATTCTGGCAACGCCATTCACGATTTTCTGATGGAATTGGTCTAGCCAGTTCTCTTTCCCTGAAGAGGCTTGTCATTGCTTACCCAAAGATTGGTGGGAATATAGTATTGTTGGAACAACAGATTCTGATACCTGCCTGGAAAGAACTGGGCTTTGAATTTGGGTCGGCGGCGGATGCTTGGAGAATTGCATGACGACGACTCTGCCTTCCGTAGACAAACTCATAAAAGATGGACTGCTCATGAAGGGGAATGATGAACGTCTACACATTCGCCGCCTCGCGACAGGTATTCCTTCCCTTGATGAGATACTAAACGGTGGCTTTCCTTATGGGCGCACAACGCTCATGGTGGGACCAGAGAGCACAGGCAAGACTCTGATTGCCCAGTACGCTGCAAAGGCGCAACAAGAGCAAGAAGGGCGCTCGCATGTGCTCCTGGTAGATACTGAGCGTTCTTATGACGAAGTTTGGTGGCAGGCTAGCGGAGTCAATACTGAAGAATTGATCATTAGTCAACCGACAACTGGCGAAAAAGCCATCGATGTTATGCGTTCTATGATTGAAAGCGACAAGGAATTAGGGCTCATCATTCTTGACAGTATTGCTTCAATGACTCCAATGCCAATTTTGGAGAGATCTGCGGAAGAGAAGACCATGGGTTTGCTGGCCCAGTTAGTTAATCTGCTCTTCTACACCATAATGCCTTTGAACAAACAGGCAATTTTCATTGCCATTAATCAATTGCGTTCTAGCATGGGAGGCTATGGCCCAGAAGAAGTTTATCCTGGCGGCAGAGGGCAGCGACACTACAGTCATATAATTCTGCGTACAAGAAGAGAGGGATGGCTTCTAGAAGGGACTCAGCGGGTGGGATTCACACTAGAGGTCTCTTGCCAGAAGAACAAGACAGGGACACCACAAGGCGTGGCGAGTATTCCTTTCCGCTTTCAAGGACAACTGGATTTGTTGCAATCTTATATTGATGAGGCTATCAACAGAGGTCTTATTGTGGCACGGCCACCGTATTATTCCTGGCAGTCTCTCAAATGGCTCGGGCGAGCGGCGGCAAGGCAACATTTCTGCGACCAGCCAGAGGCATTTGAATTATTGAAACAGGAGCTTAGACATTGTGGAGCAGACAAAACCGAGCATCAAAATCTGTCAAGCTGACGCTTTAGAATTCTTGTCGCAGATTGATTCTGCTAATATGGTCTATATTGATCCGCCATTTGGGCACGGAGCCTTCGGTGGCTTTGATTTAGAGAATCTGTGCAAGATAGTTTGTAGGTCCTATGAACTTATTGGTCTAAAGGGCATTGTTTATTTGCATGGTGATCCTCAAATGTTCTTCGAGCTCGGAGGTAAATTGCCTCCACTGCGAGGATGTATTGCTTGGCGCAATGGCTGGATTAGCGGATTCAAGAGCCGTTCTACTAGATTCTGGCCTCGTCAATATCAGTTAATTGCAGGCTTCGCTGGCAAGGATTGGAGATGGAGAAGAATTGAGAGGCCGAAGCCAGAGAACTATGAGCGTAGGGGTGGTGGAGGAGGTGGAGGATTTGTATATAGCGACTGGTGGGATGATATTGAGCCAGTGGATCAGTGTTCCTTTTCAAAAGAAAAGGTTGGGTTCCTAACGCAGAAACCTATCAGGCTTATGAAGAGGTTGCTTCTTGGTAGCACAAGGCCAGAGGATCTTGTAGTTGATCCGATGTTGGGATCTGGGACAATGGCTGTGGCATGCCAGCAAACATTTAGAAAATTCCTGGGATGTGATTCCGATGCTACGGCTGTAGAAATTGCTTTGAAAAGAATTAGCAATGGATGAAACGACAAGGACAGGCCCGCACCGGCAGGCGGAGAAATATCTGGATAAACTCCAGATAAGTTACTTGAGTGAATGTCAAGATTTCACTCCAAAGGTTTTGGACTTGTACCTCCCTGAATTCCATGTCTGCGTAGAGATTGATGGTCCAGGCCACACGAGAAAGAGCGACAGAGAGCGAGATGCCTTCTTGGAAGAACGATATTTTATTCCAACATTGCGAATAAAGGCCGAAGGTCTTAATGGCGACAACTTTCAGAGACGGCTCGTACCATTCTTAGAGAAGTGGGCCAGCACATCGGAACCGAGGAAACATCAAATGAGGGCAGGAACCAATGCCTAATCCAAAGTTAGATACTCCGTTACGTCGTCTGATAGGCCTCAGAACTGGAACTTGGCTTGTTGATGAAGTAGAGAACTGGCACGAGAAAAGTCTAAAGGCTCGCAGTGATTCAGGTTGGTTCCATCCTTCTAGTCTCTCTCATCAATGCGATGCTTGTTTGCTCTTTGAGCTTCTTGGGCTCAAACAACAAACGACGCACACGGCCAGGACACAGCGTATTTTCGACAATGGTCATTGCCGAGACAGATACTGGAAAGAATATTTGCACAAGGCTGGCATCTCGCTGGTGCAGAAAGATTCTGACCGGCTCGTGGAATTGCCAGAATTGTGCATCCGAGGCGAATGCGACGATCTTGTGAGGAATCGCACAACTGGTGAGCGCTATGTCTTTGAATTTAAGACTATGCACCATGAACAATTCAAGGCTCTCAGAGAACCAACTCTTGCGCACAAGATACAAGTGCATCCCTACATGCGTCATCATCATGGTTGGCCAACATATTTCTTATATGAGGATAAAAATGACCAATCCCTAAAACCCTTTATATACCAACTAGATCCTGCTATCTGGGATGGGATAGAGAGACGCTTAAAGAATATTCTGGAACGGGCGCGGAGTGGCATGATGGTTGAGAGGACGCCGTTGGCGCGTGATTCAGGGTGTTCTTTCTATCCTTTGTGCTCTGGATTTGTTCTAACGCCAGAGCATGTTGCTAGTGTAATCAAATATACCGAGGAGAACTAATTGATAGCGGAGACGGAGACCCAAATTCTCATTCGAGACGAATACGGACAGAATTGGAAATGTCTTGAGGGAGATCCTCTATGGGAACAAGTCAAGACAATGCATGAGCAAGGGATTGATCCTATCGTTTTGCCACTTTCGATTATCGCGGTACGGCGCGGCTGGGGGTGGTGGACTGTCTTCCAGGATAGCACTGAGTGGGTGCAGAATCTAGGAGTGCCAGAGCCGAATCTTGAAACTCTGCCTCAGAGAGATGATATCACAACAGGTGAATTAAGCGAATTGCTCCAAAAGTTTGGAGCTTACTTGACTTATCTGGAGACCCTGATGGGCCAGATAACGAGTCGCCGCAGTACTCTTAAGGAAGGTTACGACGTGGCAATGATGATAGCTACTTCCAAACTTCAAGATAGCAGCAAGCTCACAGAGAAGACTAAGGAGGCAACAATTCTTCAAGTAAATGAGACATTGCGTCAGACTAAGCGTCTCTTCATAGAAGAAGATGCCAAACTATGTATTATCAAGGGGCTGCGGGATGCCTATAGAATTTCCTGGGATACCGTTAGCCGTATGATAACTATAAAAAGTTTAGAGGCCCAAATAACTACAGGGAGACATCCCTAATGCCCAAAATTGGCTTTCGGCACAAACCAGAATCGATCGAGAAAATGCGTCAGGCAATGCTTGGCAGGAAACATTCGATTGAGACCAAACGCAAAATGTCCGAGACTCACAAGTTGGTACCGCATCATTTGGCTTTTGAGGCTGATGGAGAATATTGGCATGATTCTGAGAAGGACGCAGTTCGTGATAAAGAATTATTTGAACGATTTACATTACCTGTGGTTAGGTTCAAAGAAAAAGAATTGTGGGCAATTTATGGTCAATTTGAGGATACTGTGTCACGCCAAATTACGCTGCGGGCTCTCGAGGCCCAGATAACAACAGGAAGGACACCATGAAACGGGACAAACTAGATCCAAATCATTGTGAGGCTTGCAAGGCTCTTTATGAAGAATGTGGACCAGAACACTTTGATCTTTATGCTAGGAGGTTGTTGCTCCGTGGCTGGACAGGATATACGTCGGCAGTGGAGCATGCTTATGTACGCGCACATAAACCACTCTCTGAGGCCCAGAAACAACAACTTGCAGCAATGCGAAGTAAGAGCAAATTGGGTATTTGAATGATCCACGTAAAATCACCCTTGCGTAGCTTCGGAGCAGGTAAGAAACTATTAGCGGCTAAGGCTTCGGTAGGCCCTTTCTTTTCAGGCCTTGCGATCCACGTGTTTTACGCCTTGACGGAATGTTCTGGAGGGTGTCGTGGGAAGAATGCAAAGAGACAAGGGATATAGACGGGAGAATGAGTTTGCGCACCTGACAGGGGGACAGCGTGTTCCTCTCTCTGGCGCAGCGGGAGGACAATTCTCCGAAGATGTTGTCTTGCCAAATGGCATGAAGGCGCAGGTCAAATCACAGAAGGATGGATGGAAGACTCTCTATGCCGCATTAGGGAAGGCTGATCTTTTGGCGCTGCGAGCAGATCGCTCGCGATGGTTGGTTGTGTTGCCGTTGGAGAAGTTTCTGGAGTTGGTCGATTGGAAAAGCAATACTTCATCATAGATAGTGAGGCTGGGATCATTCTCCATGGCTTTAGGGCTCCTAATGCTGACGAGGCTAGGATTTTCGCCAGAAAGTGGCAGAATAAACATGATTCCAGAGGTCAGAATTGGTTAGTTCTTGGCATGATAAGAATATCTCCAAAGACTGTGTTGAGGACGATAGAATAAATGGCGGGGCAGAATTGGGAGGTCACGATGAGGTTCCGTAATAGCGGAGAAAAGGTGCTCTGAGATGGTTAAGGCCGGTGCTGGGCCTGCTCCTGGTCGGATTAACCAGCATCGGTATTGTATATCAGAAAGGAGGCCTTAATGAACTTGTTCTTTGCGGGTATGTTGACGGGCGCAGTCCTGACGCTCGCGCTGCTCTTCTTCGGTGCACAGATTGTCAATGGAACTTACAGGCGGAGACACAATGGCTGCTTGCCTATGGAGAGGAATGCCATAAGGAGGCGATAGATGATGCCAACAGAGGACGATGTATATGCGGCTCGCACTCGGGGTTATATGCTGGGTCTCAAGGCCGCACACAAACTCTGGCAAGCTGGTTTTGCAGTGGGACCAGAGGGTCAGATAATCGATTGGTCGCCTACGCCGTCCTCGGGCGACGAGGCGCAGGAATCGAGCCCGCCCCTATCCCCCGAGCAGTGGCAGGAGTGGGCAGACCAGATACAGACGGAGATGATAATCCTGAAGCAGAAGGTGCTCAACCTGGAGGCTGGCCCGCAATCGCCACCCGAATATGGGCAACCCATTATGGAGGAGGCCCAGCCTGGGGTGATACATTGGATTACAATGGCGGGTGGTTGGGATGTGGACGTGCGGAGAACCAAAGAGGCGATAATCTGTACGATTCGTCCGATCCTACCATCGCAGCCACCGGATATGAATCTTCTTGGAGGTGCGGAGTCCACTTGATGCTCTGCGGACCAGCGGGGTGCCAGGAAGTGATCGTTCAAGACACTTGTCCAGGATGTGGAATCTATACTATCGATCTGTCAGAGCAGGCGCATCAAAATGTCTGTGGTTATGGGACATGTGAAATAACTGCAGAGATCTTGAGACATTAATTGGATAGAAAGTTAGATATGTCTCTTTTGGAAATAATTTGCAAGCATCGCTGGAAGATAGAGACTGTAGGATGCTGCTGTGAGGAAAGTGAATATCCTCATTTTCATGGTCGTTGCACAATTTGTGGGGTTGTGCACATTTGGTCAGTTGATGCTTATCAAGATCATAGATCATTTACTGGACCGATCGGAGACGCGGATATGAATTGGCGCATGTATTCTCTTGTGGAGGAGGTTGAGGAGTGAGCGCGACAGGCTTTTGTACACGGTGCCATACGGTTCACGACCTGGATACTGAATGTCCAGAAGTGCAACGGTATCGGAAGGCCCAAACTGTTCTTGACGCCTGCGCCCGCCTCGGCTTCAAGGACCCCGCCGAGATGGAGAAGGCGGTGGGGGAACTGGTAGAGGCGGCAGAAGGCGCCCTGGTTATCCTGAGATACGGCAACCTAGACCTTACAGAGCGCACCGTAGTGGTTGCCCTCAGCACCGCCGTCGCCCACTTCAAGGAGGCGCGTGATGCTGACGGCTGACCAGGTGAAGGACATCGCACAGCGTTGGGTAGAGTACCCGATCCTACAGGAACTCGCTGCCAGCCATGAGGAACTGCGGGCCGACCTCGCGGCGGCGGAGCAGCGGGTGGGGGCGCTGAAGGAGCGACAGGCTGAGGCTATCAAGCGCCTCGATGGTGCTGACTACGACATCGGGCGTACGCTGGCCGATGACTTCGAGAGTGATCGGCTCATGGATGCCCAGGGGGGTATTCGTGAGGCTCGCGCCCTGCTCACGCAGCCTGCGCCGAAGGTAGCCAGGAAGATGCCTGATGGTGTCCATATCGAGAGTGGTGGAAGCCACCAGGAGGCCGGCCATGATCTCGTATGAAGCCGCAGTGACGCTAGCAGAACTGCGGATCGCCCTTGCTATCCTTCGTTACAAGGTGCATGTGTGGCGGCTGGACGGTGGCCAATCATGACGATTGAGAAGGCATGGAAGAGGCGCCAAGAGACAAAGGAACGCCTGCTAGAACTTGCTGACCGAGCACCGAGCGAGCGGTTCTGGCAGGCTTCAAATGCGGACGATGATGCCGTCCTCGCCGCGATGATGGCTGCCGCAGACCTCCGTGGGGCGGATAAAGAGTGTGTCGCCTGTGAGTGTAAAGACCCTGAGCCGCACATGGAAGGTTGTGAGGTCCAGGCGATGCTCGCCCGCCTCGACGCGCTAGCGGGGAAGGAGAAGGAGTGATGGGTGTTCTCAAAGAGATCAACAGACTAGCAACTAGGGTGACTGCAACCGTCACCCGCACAATCGAGGATGTAGCCGAAACGATGGGCTTGCTTCGTGAGGACACGAAGCCCAAGAAGGAAGGGCGCTGAGGTGCCCGATCCCCAGGCTGGCACAGCTAGGCGTAATCCTGACGGCGATCAGTTTGGGGCTAGCTTTTGCGAATGGAGGCCCTTATGGACAAAATCATCCTCTGGGTAGCGTTGGCAGTGTTGGGCGGCATGGGGATCGGCACCTACCTGTTCCTCTTGGGCAGGGAGTGGGCACACCGACGCTGGCAGTACGAGGCGATACGACGGCGGCCGAAGGAGCGGTAGATGGATGCAGCGCTGAGGGATGCTTTACACCTGCTACACAGGGACTTGGTAGACATCGAGACTGGGCTGGAGAAAGCCTTCTGCGAACTGAACCCTACGCCGTCCTCGGCAGGCGCGGCGACGGCATCGAGCCCGCTGACGGTGCCGTTTCATATCCACCGACCAGTATGGGAGCAAGTGCATCGGCTGGAGGAACGGATGCGTATCTTGGAAGTGGCAGCCCTGGAGGCTGGCCGGCAATCGCCACCGTCTGGGCGACCCACTACGGAGGAGGTGCCGCCTGGGGAGACGCCGTGGACTACAACGGAGGATGGCTGGGATGTGCGCTGCGAATCGACGCCGACGCGGATAACCTTTACGATTCGTCGGACCCTACTATTGCCGCAACCGGACCAGATTCTCCCTGGCCCTGTGGAGTTCGCCTGATGCTCTGCGGACCAGCGGGGTGCCAGGGGGTGATCGTCCAGGATGTCTGTCCAGGGTGTAGCGCCAACGTTATCGATATCGATCTCTCAGAGTTGGCCCACCAGCGGGTCTGTGGGTACGGGACATGTAAGGTGACAATAAGTGAGGTGACGCCATGACCAACATCACCGAGCGCGATCTGGCGCGGATAGAGGTGGAGGAACACCACCGGATAGTTGTGGCTGACAGTGAGGGCGATACGATAGAGCGGCGTCGCGCCGAGCAAACCCTCGCCCTCGTCGCCGAGCTCAGGGAGGCGCGGGCGGCGCTGGAGCCATTTGCTAAATTAGGGCGACTTTCACGGCATTGGGCCTGGGCCGATGATGAGAAGATCGTTCTCACGACACCAATGGGCGCGGAGTGTACCACGTACACGTTCGGTGACTTCCGCCGTGCCGCCCGCATCGCGAAGGAGGCGCAAGGTGAAGATTGAGAGTGCGCAGGATGGTAGCACGTATTCATCTTGATCCAACTCGTCCAGCAATAACTCATAGAGTTGAGATAATTGACCCAGAGCAGGGCATCTTTGATTTCTACATTATTGTGGGACTCTACGAGGATGGCAGGCCAGGAGAACTCTTTCTCAAAATGGGCAAGGCAGGTTCCACGCTGCGAGGACTCCTAGATACAATAGGAGTCGAAACAAGTCTCTTGCTGCAATATGGCATCCCGCTTAATATCCTAAGCAAGAAACTCGCAGGTGTCTGCTTCGGTCCATCTGGCAGGACAAATGATCCAGATATTCCAAAGTGCACCTCTGTTGTAGATTATATCTTTAGGTGGATGGAGCAGAAATTTGGATCAAAAGACTCAAAGGAAAAGGATGCCAAAAATGAGTTGTCGAACAGTTAAGGTAAAGATCACTGAAGTCAATTATCCCGAAGGTGGAGCATCGCATGGCC
>Ga0315289_10000174_pt1 | contig 102117 bp, 94 predicted proteins | sample YL17G11_40_MG_FD_203452 | JGI IMG/M metagenome (GOLD analysis project Ga0315289, IMG submission 203452) | Sediment microbial communities from Yellowstone Lake, YNP, Wyoming, USA - YL17G11_40 | ecosystem: Environmental > Aquatic > Freshwater > Lake > Sediment | place: USA: Wyoming | collected... | reverse complement strand
AGACTATGACACCGGCTTTGCCGGCAACCTGGATCTGCAAGACCTTGCCCAGTATCTCGAACAACTTCAGGCCTCCGCCCAACCGTCTCCTTGAGTCTCAAATGTCCCCTGATAGAACACTTAGCCGCCGAAGAATCTTGCCAGCGTGGCGCGACAGCCCAACAAGATCCTTCGCGTTGCTCAGGATGACAATCAACGGTTTTTAGGATAGGTTCTTAAGGGATTCGTCCTGCGCTGCCAAGCTCACGCATCCACCTGCTCACCACTTGCGCCGCCGCAGCCTTGGCCTCCGCCAGCGCCTGAGAGTACCATACATTGCCGCCGGTTGCCGCCAGGCGCTGCTCAATCGCGCCCATGTAGGCGCGGCTCAGCTCGCTGGCGACATTCACCTTGCTGACGCCGATCTCGATTGCCTGGTGAAGCTGCGGGGGCGGGGTGCCGGAACCACCGTGAAGAACCAAAGGCACCTGTGTCGCCTCTCTGATCGCCCGCAGCCGCTGGAAGTCGAGCTCCGGGCGCTGTACGTAAATGCCGTGCGCATTGCCGATGGCGACCGCCAGAGCATCCACGCCGGTGCGGCGCACGAACTCTGCCGCCTGCTCGGGACCAGTCAGCGAAGCCTTTGGGGCGCCTTCGACCGCGCAATCACCCACGCTCCCCACCGCGCCAAGCTCTCCCTCGACCGAAACGCCCCTGGCGTGTGCGATTTCGACGACCTCCCGGGTGCGGCGGATATTTTCTTCGAAGTCATAGCGAGAAGCATCTATCATGACCGAGGGGAAGCCCGCCTCGATGCATTCCTGGATGGGCCCGAGCTCGGAGGCATGATCCAGGTGCAGGCAGACGGGCACATCGGCGCGCGCGGCGAGCGAGTCTGCGATGTCCACCACCAGGCCAGATCCCAGGAGCGGCGTTTCCCAGGGGCCGATCATTATGAGCACCGGTGATCGCAGCTCCACGCCCTGCTGCACGATCGCTTGCGCCGTCTCGGCATTGCAGAAATTGAAGGCTCCCACGGCGTAGCGGTTATTCCGGGCGTGCTCCAGGAGCGGCCCGAGGCCTACGAGATTGCCCGCTTTCGCGCGGCTGCGGCGAGATCGCTTTGGGGGCATCGGATTCCCTGCGCGTTGGGGTTGTGATCACGCACGACATAGTTTGCGGCGGCGGCGGCAGGATTCCTTCCGGCGAATTTGCCTTGGCGGTCTTGGGAATGGGCGCAGATGGTATAATGGGGCTCAGGCCGCCGTGCGCTTGACCAGGACTACGGGCTCACCATTGGGGGAACCGCGGTGCCAATAAATATCAGGAGACCTTTGTGAACCGAATGAAGCTCACAGCCGCAGCATGTCTCATCTGGCTTCTCTTGGCTGGTTCCGCGGCGCTCGCGGACCCTGGCCGCGCGCTGCGCGAGCGCTACCCGGGCCCTGACGGGCTCCCGAGCGAAGCGGCTTACTTGCCGGCGGCGGGCATCGCGCCGGCGCCGGGGAGCGAGACCTACGCCTGGCGAGTCATCTTCAAGCTTACTTATCTAACGCAGGACTTGGCGCGGCTCGACGGCGCGAAGCCCGTTGCCACCGATTGCTACCTGGTGCGCACCCGTAAGTACGTCGCCCCGTATCGCGCGGTTCCGGTCTGGGACGGGCGGGTGTACCAGAAGAATGATAAGCTGGTTGTGGCAGCATATACCTCGCATTGCGAGGAAGTTATCGGTTACGTCGCGGACGATGGGATCGTCCTTGAGCCCGGGGTGGCGAGCACGTCGGTTCCCTTGCTCCAGCTTACCGAGGTCCACTACAACCCCTTCAGCGGTCAATTGTGGCGCCGTGTCGCCGGCGGCGCGATTGTGGAAGAGCAGGAGCTCTACTTGCCGTTTGCGGTGGTGAACCTGAAGGGCGAGCCGGTGCGCTGCGCCTTCGAGGTCATTCGGCAGGAGGGCGGCCGCTTCGCGCTGGTTGCTCGTTCCGGGGGACAGCAAGCGCTGCTGGCAACGGCCGCCATAAATGAAGAGAGCATAATCAAGCAAGGCGAGGGCTATTCACCCCAGCTTGGCCGGGGCTGTGTCATGGCGACCACTGCCGCGACGACCGTGTTGGAGGTGCGCGGGGAATTCGCCGGGGAGGCGCTGGAGGCGCGGGGGCCGTCTCTGGTGCTGACACACGAGCTGCCGGCGAGCGAGATGCCCAAGCCGCGGCTGAAGATTGACGGCGACTTCAGCGAGTGGCGAAGCATCGCGGGCATCGCCGATCCCCGCGGCGACATACCCGGTTACCTGCAATACAACCCGGATACGGATCTGCTGGAGTTCAAGGTTGCGAATGACGCGAAGCATCTCTACTTCTACACGCGCGTGGCAGGGCGGCACGGCAACACCGCCAAGGGCGATGATCGCTACTACTGGTACGTTTACATAGACGCCGATCGCAACCCCGCGACGGGATATACGCCGACGCGGGATGATGACTGCTACTACGGGGTCGCTATCGGCGATGACTGCGAGGCGCAATTCGAGTTCGTGGGCGGGCGGTTCGTCAAGACCTTTTTCGGGTTCACGGGGGTGGGGACGGAGAAGGAGGTTCTGGCCGGGCGAGTGAAGCTGGGCCCGGCGTGGTACGGGAAGCATGATGAAGCGGGGCGGCTGCGCGACCGGTACAAGGTCGAGTATGTGAAGCGGGCAGAGAAGCGGCAAATGACCGAGGATTACACGGAGGGAACCAGCGAGGACATCATGATGGCGCTTTCGCCCGATGGCAGCGAATGCGAGATGCGGGTAGAGCTCACCGGTTTCTTGCGCGACGCATCGGGCAAGCAGATAATCGCCCCCGGGCAGCGGATAGACCTGGCAGTGGGCGCCGAGGCGTCAGGCGCGGCATGGGGCAATGAGAGGTGGGGCGCTGACAGCACGGCGCCGATTTACGGGTACCACATAGCGCCGGAATGATACGCTCTGATTCCCCTTGGCCGGCCCGCAGGGGCACAGGGGGTGTGTTCGCGGAGAGTGGGTATCGCAGTTCAACTCCGTGCTCAACGCCGACGGAGGAGTGCACTGGGCGCGGGGTCGCCCCGCCGTCGCCGCGACGGCTATGGCGGGCAGGCTGACCCCGCGATTCGCGGCTCGCCAGAGGCGAGTCAACTTCAGCGCCTGCCCGCCGCAGGCGGGAAGCCGCGCCCGATTCGAGCGCGCGGGTCCGTCCCACACCCACTGAAGATGAACACACCCGGCACAGGCCTCCAGAGGCGAGCAAACATGTGGCTAGGTCGCGATAGCGACCGCTGGCTAGGCCCTTCGGGCCGCCATCCCGGCCGCAGGCCTAGGGACACGGCAGCCGGAGGCTTAGCCGCTGTGCCCCTACAATGTGATGCTGCCAGATGATTGCCGCGGATGCTTCTGCGGTCCGGGCTGCTCCTGCGGGGGCGAGGTGCGAACATGAAAGGTGAAGGACAAAGCACGGCTGATCCCTTCGAGCTGCGCAAACTGTACCGGTACCTGCGCGTGGTTGACGTGTGTGACGCGATGGATGGCATCGGATACTTCGACATCGGGCTCATGTCACCCGAGGTGCGTCCGCTGTGGCCGGGGATGAGGTTCTGGGGCGTGGCGCTGACCATCAGGTGCGTGCCCGCGAACCGGCCGATGTGGCGCCTCGAAACCACTGCCGACATCGTCAACGCCCATGACCTCTGGTTCACAGAGGTGGGCAACATCGGCATTGAGGGGCTGATCCAGCCGGGGCACGTGATTGTTACCGATGCCGGCGACAGCGGCGAGGTCGGATTCTGGGGCTCGAATAACAGCTTGGGCGCGGTTGCCAGCGGCGCGGTAGGTATCGTCACCGATGGCTATTGCCGCGACACCGCCGAAATCGCGGTGCAGCGTACCCCGGTGTGCGCTCGGGCGCGGGGGCGCACCATCATTCCCGGGCGCATCGAGGTGGCGGAGGTGCAGACGCGCATCGGCTGCGGCGGCGTGCAGGTGCGGCCGGGCGACATCGTGGGCGGTGATGACGACGGGGTAGAGGTGGTGCCGTTGGAGGTCGCGGCCGAGGTCGCGGTTCATGCTCGCGCCGTTTTGCTGGCTGACATGAGGGGCCGACGCACGCTCTACGAGCGCCTGGGCATGAGGCTGGACGAGACCGTGGATCACGAGACGGTCGAAGCTTACTACGCCCGACTCGACCCTTGACCGAACATCGAACACCGAGAGGAAGGCGCGACCATGGTGACACTGAAAGACAAGTTCCGGGGCTGTATAGCCGCGTCGTGGATTGGGTCGGCGATGGGCGCGGCGGTGGAGGGGTGGTCGCGCGAGCGCATCAAGGAGACGCACGGTTATCTCGACCGGCTGCTGCCGTACCGCCATTATCAGGGGGACACCGATTGGGAGCGGCCGCCAGGCACCGCCGAGGACGGCATCGAGCGCCAGAAGCTGATCGCGACGGCGATCATTGAGAAGGGAGATCGCATCCTGGCGCATGACCTGGTGGCGGTGTGGGTGCGGGACCTCGATCCGGCCAAGATGGTTTACAAGCAGGAGCGATTCGACCGCTCGCTTTTGGAGATGGCGCGGGCGGGGGTGCCGCCGTCGGAGCTGGGACGATTGTGGCTGTTCCCCAACCAAATCTCGATGGCGCGCGCGTCCCATCCCCTGGGCTTGATCAACGCCGGCGACCCGCAGGGCGCGGCCGACGATTCGTTCGAGGTGGGCAAGGTCTATGCGCGCGAAACCGCGCCTTCGCTGCGCTGGGCGGCGCTCTATAACGCCGCCATCGCCGAGGCGTGCAAACCCCAGGCGACGGTGGCATCGGTGCTCGATGCCGCGCGGCGATTCGCCCATTACCGTAAAGAGGCGGGCATCCTCTACGCCGGTTATGACACCATCGAGCAGGAGGTGAGCCGCGCGCTGGATCTGGCAGCGAAGGACACCGATCCGATGGCGATGCGAGATGAGTTCTACGAGTTCTACGAGGGTGGGCGGCACTTCGTGTACAGCATGTCGGAGGCGGGCGAGGTGGTGTCGAAGGGCCTGGCGATATTCGCAATAGCTCGCGGTGATCCGAAGCCGGCGATTCTGAACGCAGTCAATTTCGGGCGCGACACCGACTGCCTCGCTGCGATCGCGGGCGGGCTGGCGGGCACCTTCGCGGGGGTCGGGGCTATCCCGCCCGAGTGGATCGCGCAGGTGAATGAGGCGACGCGCCAGGATCCATACACCAACAACCGGCGCACCATCGAGGAGACGGCGGAGGGGCTGTTCGCCGCCTTTCTCGCGCGGCATCGCGAGCTAGAGGAATCGGTGCGGATGATGGGTGGGGCGGGCTATCTTGCATGATGGCGGGTGAGAGCCCCCCAAAGCTGCTGCCGGCGGGCCGCGGCGGCGGTCGCGAAGCGACCTGGCCCTCAACCATTCGGTAGAGCGTAGGCGGCGAGAGAAGGTGATCTGGGATGCGGGTTCAAGGCGGCGGGTTGGGACGGTTGTTGCTCGTGAGGATGAACTCGGGCGAGGATGTGTTGCAGTGCATCCGCGCGGCGGTGGCGGAAGCCGGCATCCGTCACGGGCTCGTCCTCAGCGGTGTCGGCTCGATCAATCGCTACCGCGTGCACGTGGTTAAGACGCCGCACCTGCCGCCGGGAGACATTTTCTTCCAGGGCGAGGGCGCATTCGATGTGCTGTCAGTCACCGGGATGATCGCCGACGGCCGGGTTCACGCCCACATCACATTCTGCGACACGGAGAAGGCACTGGGAGGGCACCTCGAGGAGGGGTGCCGGATTCTCAGCTTCGGGGTCGTGGTGCTGGCCGAGACCGAAGCCGTGGATCTGACCGACTGGGACCGGCTGGGACCTCTCTGACGGTTGCGGTTAGTATACCAATGCCGGCGCACCCCCTCCCACGCGAGCCATTGAACGGCGATGTTGCTACATTGGCGCCTCGGGCACGGGGACGACCGCATCCGCGGCCCGGCGGCGCACAACTGAGGCGTATTCCTCGTTTGCCGTGAAGTTACGCGAGTGCAGCGATTCGAGTTTGGCCGCTATCGCTTGGAACGAATCGTGGTAGAGATTGGGGCGCATCCAGTCGCCGGAGTACTCGTACACCCCCCAGACGCTCTTGTGCTCCGGGAGGTCAACTTTCTTGAAGGTCCAGGGGCTCCAGTTGATGCCGGACTTGTTGAACTGCTCCAGGTAATAGCTCAGCGCTTCCATGCCAAACGGCAGAACGTTCATCATCGAGAATTCGCCGAAGTAGATGGGCACGCCCCAGCGGTGGGCCCACTTGACGCCGGTGGCGGCGATGCGGTCGGCATGGGCCTTGTGCCCCGCCAAATCGTCGGCGCGCTCGTAGAAGTGGTTCGAGTAGATGATGTTCTTCCAGCCGAAGTCCCTCGGGTCGGGCATGTTGCCTTCGTACTTATAGCCATCTTCCATGGCGATAATGTGGCGAGCATCAACCTCGCGAATCGCCTTGTAGATGCGGTCGTAAATGCTGGTAAGAGCTTCCAGGGTAGGAGCGCCGAACGGCTCGTTCATGAGATCATAGGCAACCACGGTCGGCTCGTCGCAATAGCGCTTGGCGATCGCGCGCCACAGCGCGACCGCGCGGGCCTGGTTCTCCGGGTCGCTCCATAGTTCGTTATGGCCGCTGCGGCCGGTGTGGCCCCAGGGGCCCTGGCAGCCCTGGACGCCGTGCAGATCAAGCATGACATAGATGCGATGCTGCCGGCACAGGGAGATGAAGTGGTCGAGGATTTGCCAGCCGTCGGATTTGTACACGTAGGGCCGATCGTCGTCCTCCAGGATGCGATACCAGAACGGGAGGCGGATGAAGCTCAAGCCGAGGGCCTTGACGTTGGCGATGTCGAGCTCGGTGATCCAGTTGGCCTGATAGGTGCTGCGCAGGCGGCTCATGCCCGCGGCGCCGAACCTCTGCTCGAGAAAGCTCCACCACGTGTCGGCGTCGCCCAGCACCGGTTCGCGCTCCAGGTGACCCCAAAAAGCCTGGGCCTTTTCCGGAGAAACCTGTTTCGCCAGCGCGGCTTTGAGCCGGGCGAGGTAGTCCTGGATCAGCTCCACGTCATCATTGAACGGCCCGATTTCGGTGAGCGCTTCGTGCAGTTGATTGTCGATGCCGTAGGCCTTCGCGGTCTCATTGTGGTGTTCGCGCCCGGTGCCGATATTCGGGATCCACGGCTCCAGCATCAGCCACGCGCCGAAATTGACGCCGCGCAGGGCGAACGGCTTGCCGTTCTCATCCACCAGGTTGACGCCCTCCACGCGAATCCGGGGAAGCGGCTGGGCGTTCTGCACGGCGGATGCGCTCGCCTGAAACAGCAGCGCGATCACAAGGCCCGCGCTTGCGGTCACCATCAATGGTGTCGTCATTTCCGGTCGCTATCCCTTCTGCTGACTTGTCGAGCGGTGACGCATCGCGCGACCGGAGACCGCCGCTTCAAGTGGCGGCAGCCCAGGGTCGCTGCTAGCGCTTTCACCGGGGGCGCGTAAACGCCCTGCCGCGGATGCGCGATCGCGGCCTTGACCGCACGGTAACGGGAGGCAGGAAGCCGGTTAGGGGGCATTGAAGCTAACCCGGCACGGCCTGGCGATTCGCCGTTTGGTTCCTTGGGGAAGGAGCCTCGAAGCATGAGCGGCGGTGGAACCTCCCGGCCGGTCGGAGGGTTGCCCATGAAGCGCGACCAGGTGCGAGCGATGTCGAGCTTGCTCGCGCTATCGCTGTTTGCTGCTCTTGCTTGGGCGGAGGTCACGGTGACGAAGCAAAGGATGGTTGACCTGGGCGGGGCGTGGCAGTTTGCGACTGATCCCGAGGGCCGGCTGGCGATAGACACACTGGACCAGGTTGAGAAATGGCGAGCGATTGAGGTGCCGTCATCCTGGCAGGCGCAGTTCGCGGACCTGATAGGCTATGACGGTGTGGCATGGTATCGGCGCAGTTTCATCGCCCCGGCGGGCGGGCGCGATTTCACGCTGCGGCTGCGCTTCGGGGCGGTAAACTACCGCGCCGAAGTGTGGCTCAACGGGCAGCAAGTCGGCAGCCACGAGGGCGGGTACACGCCATTCGCACTGGATGTCACTCCCTACCTACGCCGCGGGGCAGAGAACGCGTTGGTCGTGCGGGTGATCTATCCCAGCAATGATCGCAGCCGCTATCCCGATTTTCCGTTCGACGAGATTCCCTCTGGCAAGCAGGGACATTACTGCCGGTGTGGCGGCATCTGGCAGCGCGTGTGGCTCGAGGCGCGGCCGAATCCTTACATAGAGTCGGTGCGCGTGAGGCCCGACATTGACCATGCGGTGGCGCAGGTGGGCCTGCGGCTGGCGTGGTCAGAGGCGCGCAAATCGCGCGCGACGGCGGCGCGGTTGCGCGTACTGGATGCACAGAGCAAGGTTGTCGCCAGGGAGATAATCCCGGTTCAAGCCGGCCAGTCTGAATATGACCTGATGCTGCGGATTCCCAAGGCTCACCGCTGGGCGCCGGAGGACCCTTATCTGTACACCATCGAGGCCGCGCCGATGGCAGCAAACGCGCCGACGGAGAGGGTCACCGATACTTTCGGCATGCGCAAGATCGAGGTGCGCGACCACCGCATCTACCTCAACAATCATCCGGTCTTTCTAGCCGGGGCGCTCGACCAGGCCTTCTACCCGCGGACGATCTACCAGGAGCCTTCGGAGGCGGAGCTGGAGCAGCAGTTTCGGAAGGCGAAGCACTTGGGCTTGAACTTCCTGCGAACCCACATCAAGGTTCCGGATCCGCGCTACTGCGCAGCCGCGGACCGGGTGGGGCTGATGCTGTGGATTGACATGCCGAATTTCTGGCATCCGTCCGCGCCCGCGCGGGAGCGCCTGGCGAACACCCTGCGCGACACCATCGAGCGCGACTTCAATCATCCCAGCATCTTCGCCTGGTGCCTGGTGAACGAGGAGTGGGGAGTGTCGTTCGAGGACGCGGCGCAGCGCGAGTGGCTTAAAGGGCTGTGGCGCGAGGCCAAGCGCCTCGACCCGACGCGGCTGGTGGTTGATAACTCGCCCGCCGGCGCGGGTCACGTCATCAGTGATATCGAGGATCAGCACGTTTACATGGCGATGCCGGAGAAGCGGCGAGAGTTCGAGCGCTGGTGCGACGAGTTCGCGACCCATCCGGCGTACACGTTCCGCTGGCCCGACAGCGAGCGGCGAGGGTTCGAGCCGCTGATGATCTCGGAGTTCGGAAACTGGGGGCTGCCGGAGATCGCGCCCATCCTCGATTTCTACGGCGGCAAGGACCCCTATTGGTTCAACCAGCACGGCTATGGGGGGCCGATTCGGCCGGGGGTGGAGCGATTCCACGAATGGCATCTCGATGATGTTTTCGGGTCGTTTGATGCGATGGCGCGGCAGATGCAGTGGCACCAATACGCAGCATTGAAAACGCAGATCGAGATCATGCGGCGCCACCCGGAGATCGTGGGCTACGTGATCACGCAGTTCACCGATCTGAATTCGGAGAGCAACGGCCTGCTGACCATGACGCGGCGGGCGAAGCAGTATCACGACGTGCTGCGGATGGTGCAGGCCCCAGACGCGATCGTGCCGGTGTGGGAGCGCTGCGCGTTCTGGCCCGGGGAGGAGCTTGCGCTGCCGGTGCGGGTCTCTCACTTTTCGACACTGGAGATCACAGACGCAACCCTGCGCTGGTGGCTTGATGGTTCTGGCGTACGCGGCGAGGTGAAGGGGGTCGCGGTGAGCGCGGCATCAGCGCCGGAGGTGGCAACGATTCGTTTCACGATTCCCGATACTGCGAGGCCGGAGTTGATGCGCATGCAGTTGGAGCTTGTCGGCAACGGCGCGCCTATCGCTGAGACGAGCTTTGATTTCGCGGTCATACCCACTGTGGCCAAGCGCGCGCCGGTGGGGCTGACCTGCGCGGTGCAGGCCAGCCAGGCGCTTAACGGAATAGCCGAGCGGCTGCGGGAGGCGGGCGCGATGATCTCCGATAGTGCGCCGCTTGAAGTCGCGTGCGTGCTCGATGCGGCGCTGGCGCAGCGGCTGGCGCGCGGCGCGCGGGTGCTGCTGCTCGCGTCGCCGAAAAGTATTGGGGAAACGCCGTTTTCGCCATTACAGGTTGAAGATCGCGGCGCGCGCAGTTGGTGGGGCGACTGGATGAGCAACGTCAACTGGCAGCGCAGTGAGCTCTTCCCCCACTTGCCGCAGTCAAACGTGCAGGGCATGGCCCATGAGAGCGTCGTGCCCAGGTCAGTCATCTCTAGCGTCGGGCCCTGCGACAGCCAGGACATCCTCGCGGGCATATTCACCGGCTGGATGCATGATCCGGCGGCCCTGACGGCGCAGTTTCGGGTGGGCGAAGGGGTGCTGCTGGCGACCACCTTCGAGCTTGCGAGCGGCTATGGCAGCGATCCGATGGCGACGGCGATGCTGCACGACCTGCTGGCCTACCTGGCATCGGAGCGGGCGGCGCCGACCGCGAAGCTGGATCTTTCGGGGATGGGCAAGGTCAGGGTGGCGCTGCCAACGGCGGAAGTGGGCGAGCAGGTGTGGCGGTACGCGACGACTGCGCCGCCGCCGGGCTGGGAGCAGCCCGGTTTCGATGACCGCGGGTGGCAGCAGGGCGCGGCGGGCTTCGGGACTGCGGGCACGCCCAACACCACGGTGCGCACGGTGTGGAACCGTTCTGACATCTGGCTGCGGACCGAGTTCGCGCTGGATGTGGCGCCGCGGCGCGCGGCGCTGCGGTTCTACCACGACGAGAACGCCGAGTTCTACCTCAACGGAGAAAACATTCTCAAGCGCGGCGGGCACGTCACCAACTACCAGACGTGGGAGCTGCCAGCAGAGGCGCGGGCGCATTTGCGCGCGGGCCGCAATGTGCTGGCGATTCACTGCCGGCAGACCGCCGGTGGGCAGTACATTGACGCAGGGCTGAGCGTTCTGGACTAGGGATCACTGCCCAGTCGTGCACGCGAGGATGTGCGCAGCCCGTTTATCCGGGGCTGGAGTGAAGCTTGGCTGGAATCTTGCTGGTCACCGGCGGGTCGGGATTCATCGGCGGCCACGTGGTGGCCGCGGCGCTTGCTGCCGGGTGGAGCGTGGTCAATGCCGACCGGCAGGAGGTGGCCCCGATCGCGGGCGCTGACTTCCGCGCCGTGGATATCGCGAACGAGCATGCGGTCGAGAGGCTCGTCGCGGAGCTGCGCCCCCATGCCATCGTTCACTGCGCAGCGATCGGCGATGTTGACCAGGCCGAGCGCGAGCCGGACCGGGCATGGCGAGTGAATGTTGACGGCACCGCTAACATCGCCCGCGCCGCCGCCACGGCCAACGCCCGGCTGGTGTTCATTTCCACCAGCACGGTCTTCGATGGTCGCGCCGGACACTATCGCGAGGACGATCCGCCGAACCCGGTGAACGTTTACGGGCGCAGCAAGACGGCCGCCGAGCACGCCGTGCGTACGCTTTACCCGCCGGGCCTGATCGCCCGCATCTCCATGGCCTACGGTCGGCCCCGCACCGGCGGCGCCTCGTTTCTGACACGGGTGGAGGAGAAGCTGCGACGCGGCGAATCCACCGACCAGCCGGCCGACGAATTCCGCACCCCGATTGATGTCCTCACCTGCGCGCAGGCGTTACTCGAGCTTGCGGGCGCGCAAGTCGGGGGCATCCTGCACCTGGGGCCGCGCGAACGCATCAGCAGGTATGATTTAGCCGCGAAGATCGCGCGACGACTGGGGGCCGATCCGACGCTGGTGCGGGACCGTCGCGCCGAAGCCCTGCCGGGCCGGGCGCCGCGCCCGAAGGACGTTTCCTTCGACACCGACCGCGCGCAGGCGCTGCTGCGCACCAAGCTGCTGAATGCAGATGATGGATTGGCGCGAGTGATGGGGTGACAGGATTGATTCCGGCGCAGAGGCGCCAAGCACCCGCACGTGCTCGCCTTGCCCCGGCAAGGGCGGATAAGAGCCTATCCGAAAAATCCATAGGGATGGACCAGAATCTTGCGAGCCGCGCGCGACTCCCTACCAAGATCCCTTCGCTTTGCTCAGGGCCGGCTCTTCGCGCAGTTTACCCCTTCGCGTTGCTCAGGGCAAGCTCTGAGCGAAGTCGAAGGGCTCAGGATGACACCGGCCGTTTGTAGGATAGGCTCTGAACCTGCGCCAAGCGCGGAAAGAGGCGATCCGTATGCGCGCATTTCTCGAACATGTCGCACTGACCATTCGGAGCGCGGTGCGCCCGTGGGTGGTGGGGCTGCGCGGGCGCGGCGTTGTGGGCACCTCCGCCACCGGCGATGCGACCTTTGAGGTGGATCGCCTGGCGGAGCATCGCCTGGAGGCGGTGCTGCGCGGCTCCGGCCGCCGCTTGCTCTACTACTCGGAGGATCGGGGCCTGGTTGCGGTGGGCTCGGGCGCGCCGGAGGCGGTGCTCATCATTGACCCGATTGATGGCACCCGCAATGCCCGCAGCGGCCTGGAGGGGTGCATGGTGTCGGTGGCGGCGATCGTCAGTCCATCGCGCAAGCGTATCAAAGGGCTGACCCTGGGCGATGTGACCCACGCCTGCCTGGCGGAGATCGTCGGGCGGCGAGTCTTCTACGCCCAGCGCTCAACGGGCGCCGAGTGGCGCGAGGGCGGCCGCACCTATCGCCCCCGCCCCTCCGCCGAGACCGACCTTGACCGTATCGCCTGGACTCTGGACATCGTCGGTCGGCCCGCGCGCCAGGTGTTCGAGGTCATGGGCGAGTTGGTGGATCGCACCTCCGTCACCGGCGGCTTCTTTACCGGCAACAGCATCTGCTTTTCGCTCACCCGCCTGATCACCGGGCAGCTCGATGCCGCGCTCGATATCGCCAACCGCATTTACCGCGATCGCCCGGAGACCCACGCCGCTTTTTTGTCAGCCGGGCGCGGCGCGGTCATGGGGCTGTGCCCTCATGATCTCGCGGCCGCGGTTCTGGTCGCGCGCGAGGCGGGGTGCGCGGTCACGGATGCCTACGGAGGGTCACTCGATTCGATGCCGGCGCTGGCCGGTGATGTGGCTAGGTCTCCGACCGCCACGGCGGCCAACGGCCTAGCCGCGGAATCGCTGAGGTCGTTAATCGCCGCCGGGAACCCAACTTTACATGCGCGCTTGCTGGCGCATGTCAACCAGCGGCTGGGCGCACAGGCTTGATGGACGGCCGCGCGAAACGGGTTCTTATCAACCGGCGGCGTTGACCCATTCCTTCAATGGTGACAAGGCCGGCGCGCGGCTCAGCGGGTCTGGCGAGAGCAGCACCGCGAGGCGCACCGCGCCGGTGGATTGGGGCAGCCGGACGACGAGTTTGGTGATGCCCTCATTGCGCGCCTGGGGCGGGCCGGGGTCGGCGGAGGCGGTCGCGAACTGCGCGCCCTCGGGCGAAAGAATGCGGGCCGTGAACGACCGATCGCCCTGGGTCAAGGTTGCGGTCGCGCCATCGAGCGACACTGCTGCCGACGTGTGCATCGCCCAGGTAATGTCCACTGGCGCCGCACTCTCGATTTCATCCTGAATCAGCACGTGCTTTCGCTCAAGGAGAGCGATGCCGCGCCAGGCTCGGTTCGTCATTGGGTAGGCGGTGGAAAGGTCGGCCACCGCGAAGGCGCGCTCAGGCGCTGAATGAAAGGCGATGATTGGGGCCTCGCACTTGAGCGCCTGGTTATCGCCATTGATGGTCAGGGTATTATGCCCTTCAGTGCGATTACGGTAGTAAATCCAGCGCTGCCGCTTGTTGTCGAAGTAGCCAGGCAGGTTATAGTCATCGGCGCCGAGGTCGAGCGCCCAGCGCTGCCCCAGGGCGTCGAGAACGAACGTGCCCAGGTCGAGGTGGCCGTGACTGACCGGATTCTGGCCGCCCTTGAACCCGACGAACACCGCATTCGGATCTCGCCAGGCGCTGCGCAAAAAGATGATATTGACTCGCCGGAACCACTTGTCCAGCGGCAGATCGCGCGGCATCTCTCCCTGCGCGCTGTACCACAGCAGCGCCCAGGGATCAGGTGAACCGGGGACCTGGCGTTCGTGCCAGGCATAGAGGGGTCTGCGGTAACGGCGCGCGAGCCAGAACATGTGCCCCGCGCGCCCGACGCCCTCGCCGCCATCGGCGAAGTTGAAGGCGCGGTACGTCGGGCCGGCGGAGTAAACCCGAAAGTCGCCGGCCACCGCCAGGCCGGGATGATCGGAGAGGCCGAAGTCGGTGCCCAGGGCGGTGTCGAGTGCGGCCAGGAAATAAACCGCATAGCGACTGCCATAGCCCCAGTAGCTGGGGCCCTCGGCCCAGGCGCCATCGGGGCTGTATTGGTCGAGGGATTTGGGGATTGACTTGCAGGCGAAATTGAGGATGGCGGCGGCGAGCTGGGGCTCCTCATCGGCGATGGCGAGAGCGCCGATGCCGATGCCGCCATTGCACACCTGATTCCAGTTGAAGGTGTCCACCGCCCAGCCGGTACTTAGATTATAGAAGCTCAGCGCGGGGTTGAGGCCCTTTGAGATTATCGCCTGTTTGACGGCCGCGCGCTGTTCGGGCGTGAGAAGATCATAGAGCCAGTCGTAGCCGATGGCGGCGGCGTGGGTCATTTCCGCGGTATCGAGGAAATGCGGGGGGTGCCAGTCGGCGAAAGCGCAAACGGTCATCAGCTCGCGGAGGGCGCGGTCGCCGCAGGCGCGGTCGCGGTCGAGGCGATAGATGAGGGCGAGGGTGAAGATGCGACGGAGGGCTTCGCGGCTGACGCCAAGCAGGCGGGGGCCGACCAGGTGATACTCGACGGGAGGCTGGCCGCGCATCTCGGCGGCGCGGTCGCGCAGATATTGGTGCCATTCGCGAGCCGCGGCATCGGAAGCGATGAGCGCGCGCAGCCGCTCGATGTCGCCGTCGAGCGCGAGCAGGCGCGGGTGGCCGGGGCGCAGGGTTCGCAAGGGAGCGTCTTCACTCCCTGCGCAGGGCGCGATCAGAAGTGCCAGCAGCGAGAGGGTCCACACAGCTTCATAGATGGTCAACATTAGCCTCCGGGAGCACTTTTCTCGCGGCCGGCGAGATTTCCTGCACGCCTGGGAGGTGGGAAATCGGACGATAGGGGCCCGCCTCCCACTTTGCTCGTGCGATAGGGGGAACGCGGACGAATGTGACGAATAAGGGCTTTGCCCAGGCGCAGGATTACCGCCGGTGGCTAGGCTCTCCGAGCCGCCACGGCGGCCTTTAGGCCTAGCCGCAACGTGTGAGCTTCGCTTGCGATCAGAATAATGCCAGCCCCTGGAAGGCGGGAGATGATCATGGTCAAGATGGTTTTGCCGACATCATGCAAGCATGCGGCAGCGCTCGCGCTCGCGCTGGGTAGCGTAGTTCTCGCCGGATGCGGGTCGCGGACGCGCGAGGTCGTGTGCTATTCGGCCGAGAAAGACGAGATCGTCCAGGCGGTCTCGGCGATGTGGCAGAAGGTCGCGCCGGACGTCAAGCTGCGGGTCCAGGAAGCCGGCACCAACGAGGTGGTGCAGCGAGTGCGGGCCGAGCGCCGGCGGCCGCTGGGCGACATCGTCTGGGGCATCGGCGCCGAGGGCATGACCGCCAGCCCGGAGCTGTTCGAGCCTTACGAGACCAAGGAAGCGAAGGCCGTTGATCCGCGCTGGCTGGCGATCGCCAAGGGCGCGGCCTGGCAGCCGAACAACGTCGTGCCGATGGTGATCATATATAACACCAAGCTCTTTGGCGGGCTCCGGGGCACCTTGGTTCGGCGCCCGGGCCCAGTAGTCCACAGCGGCTATCTGACTGAGGGTTACGTGAAGCCGCCGCGAGGCTGGCGCGATCTTGCTGCGGGTCACTACTCGGGATTGCTCGCCTATGCCGCGCCCGACAAGTCCGGCTCCGCCTTCACCCAGCTCGCGACGATGGTCACGGTCTTCGGCGACAATGACGCGGGCTGGAAAACCATCGAGCAGATCATGAGCAGGGCCAAGATCTTGCAGAGCTCGGGCAAGGTGATCAAGGGGGTCGCGGATGGCGAGTACGCGGTAGGGATCACCTATGAGAACATCGCCGGCCTTTATGTCAAGAACGGCGCGCCGATAAGGATTGTCTATCCCATTGAGGGCACCGCGGTGACGCCGGACGGCAATGCGCTGATTCGCGGCGCCCCGCACCCCGCGGATGCTAAGCGCTTCCTCGATTTCCTTTTGAGCAAGCCGGTGCAGGAGATGCTGGCGCAGAGACTCTCGCTGCGCCCGGTGCGCACCGATGTGGCGACTCCGCCCGGCCTGCCGCCCATTGACAATGTCAAGCCCGCCCCTGGGTTCGACTTCCGCCAGGCGGCGGCGCAGCGAAAAGAGTACCTCGAGAAATGGCAAGCGATGCTGCTGCGCCGGCGGCAATAAAGCCGCGCTCACGGCTGTTCAGCGACCCGTGGCAGCAGGCGCTCGCGCTCGTCTACGCTCTATTGCTGTTCTTCATTGTCTATCCGCTGGCGCAACTATTCGTCAGCAGCTTGCGCGCCGAGGGCGGCGCGTGGTCGCTCGCGCACTTCCACGACTTTTTTGCGCTGCGCTACTACCGCTCGGCGCTCGACCACAGCTTGTTCGTGGGCACCATGGTGACCCTCTTCTCCACCGCGCTCGGCGTGCCCCTGGCGGCGGCGGTGGCGCGGTGGGGGGTGCCCGGCAAGGCGCTGCTGCGGGCGCTGGTGGTGCTGCCGCTGGTGAGCCCGCCGTTCGTCGGCGCGTATTCGTGGATTCTCTTGCTGGGGCGCAATGGGTGGATCACCAATCTGCTGGGGCGCATTTACGCCGCGGTGCACCCGGCAGCGGCGGAGTCCGCTGCCTCGGGCGGCGTCCTCTGGGCCGGGACCATCTATGGTCCGCGGGGGATCATCCTGGCGCTGACCCTGAACCTTTATCCCTTTGTGTTCCTGCTGGTGTCGGCTTCGCTGTCCTCGATTGATGAGTCACTTGAGGAGGCCGCGGCAAATCTCGGCTCGACCCCCTGGCGCACGTTTCGCACGGTGACGGCGCCGCTCTTGACCCCGGCCATCCTCGGCGGCGCGCTGCTGGTATTCCTCACCGCAATCGCCGACTTCGGCTGCCCGGTCATCATCGGTGAGGATTACCTGGTGCTGCCGACGCTCATCTACGGCCTGTTCATCAACGAGATGGGGGGCGAGCCAGCGATGGCGGCGACGGCGAGCGTGGTGCTGCTCGGTTTGACGACGGCAGTGCTGCTGACGGAGCGCTGGTACGTTGCCCGGCGTTCCTACGCCATGTCGGGTTTGCGCCGGCCGCGCGAGCGCGAGGCGGCGGGCCGCCTCGGCCTCTCGCCGCGGCTCCGCGCGCTGGCGACCGTGTTCGCTTACGGCATCATCGGGCTGTCGCTGATACCGGCGGCGGTAGTATTGGCGACATCTTTCTTTCCGAGCAGCGGGCCGATGATGCACCCGGGGTTCAGCCTTGGCAACTACGCCACGGTGTTTCGCAGCGTGCCGCGCGCGATGTTCAACAGCCTTTACCTGTCGGGCATCTCGACGCTGCTATGCGTCCTGTTGGGGGTGGTCGTCGGATACTTGCTGGTGCGGCGGGCAAGTCGGGTGACGGCCGGCCTTGACGCGCTGCTGATGGTGCCCTACGCGATCCCGGGAACGGTGCTGGCGGTGGCGCTCATCAGCGCTTTCGGCGCGCCGCCGCTCTTGCTCACCGGCACCGTCGCCCTGCTTGTTATCTCTTACGTGATCCGGCGCCTGCCCTATGCCGTGCGCGGTGTGGTCGCGGTGCTGCATAACATCGAGCCGGCGACGGAGGAGGCATCGCTGAGCCTGGGCGCGTCACCGGGGCGAACCTTTCGGCGGGTGACCCTGCCCCTCATGATGCCGGGCGTGATCTCCGGCGCGGTGATGACGTGGGTGCAGGTAATCAGCGAAATCAGCTCTACCATACTGCTCTATTTCGGCGCGTGGGCGACGATGTCGGTGGCAATATATCAACAGGTGCTGAGCGATAACTTCGGCACCGCGGCCGCGGCTTCGAGCCTGCTGCTGGTGGCCGTATTCCTGCCCCTGTTGGTGTTCAACGTTTGGCAGGGTGAGAGAGCGGCGGAGTTGGTCTAGATGAGTGTCGGCCTGACCCTCAGAGGGCTGCGAAAGCGGTTTGGCGGCCATCAGGCGCTCGCGGGGGTGGACCTCGAGGTGCTAGCGGGCGAGTTCTTTTGCCTTGTCGGTCCCAGCGGCTGCGGCAAGACGACGCTCCTGCGATGTGTCGCTGGGTTCGCCCGTCCCGACGCGGGCGAGATCACCTGTGACGGCGAGCGGCTCGACCCGCTGCCGCCGCACCGGCGCAACCTGGGCATGGTGTTTCAAAACTATGCGCTCTTCCCGCATCTCTCGGTGCGAGAGAATGTCGCCTACGGCCTGCGCGCGCGGAGAATGCCCGCAAGTGCGCTCGCCAAACGCGTGGAACAGGCGCTGGCGATGGTGCATCTGGCGCATCGCGCCCGCAGCTTCCCGGGGATGCTTAGCGGAGGCGAGCAGCAGCGCGTGGCCACCGCGCGCGCCCTGGCCATCGAGCCGCGCTTGCTGCTCATGGATGAGCCGCTCTCCAACCTCGACGCCAAGCTCCGCGTGGAGATGCGACAGGAGATTCGCCGGGTGCAGCGCTCGCTCGGCATCACCACCCTGTACGTGACCCATGACCAGGAGGAGGCCCTTGCGCTGTCCGATCGCATTGCGGTAATGAATGCCGGCACGCTCGAGCAGATCGGCAACCCGCTCGAGATCTACCGAAACCCAGCCACCACCTTTGTCGCCGGCTTTATCGGCCATACGAATTTTCTGCCGGGCATGGTCGAGTCCATGACCGGCGGCGAGGCGCAAGTGCGGCTGAGGAACGCGCCGCCGACGACGGCCTTGAGCGACGTGGTCGTGCGCATCCCGGCCGGCGACTTGGCACCGGGCGAGGCGGTGACCGTGGCCCTTCGGCCTGAGCGCTTTAGCCTGGCGGCGCCGGGCGCTGCCGGAACCATGCGGGGGCGATTGCAGGAAATCACGTTCCTGGGAGCCATCACGCGGCTGCTGGTGCAAATCGCCGCCGGGCCGGTGACGGTGGAGCTGCACGGTCACGCAGGCGAGGGGCTCACGCCGGGCGCGGAAGTGAGCCTGGCTGTTGAAGGCGAAACGGCGAAGGTGTTCCGCGAGGGAGAATAGGGTCGGCGAGATTGATCGCGACAACCCAATGCCGCCTTGGAAAGGCAGCCGAGACGGCTGCTCCACGACGAACCCTTCAGGTCAGCCGCGGTAGCGCCTCGACGACTTCGTTGATGACCCAATCGGGGGTGGAGGCGCCGGCGGTGACGCCGACCCGGCGCTTGCCCGCGAACCATTCTGGCGCAAGCTCGGCCGCGGTCTCGACGTGGTGCGTGGGCACGCCGACCTGCGCGCAGACCTGGCGCAGACGGTTGGTGTTGGCGCTATTGCGTCCGCCGACAACGATCATGACCTCCACTTGCCGGGCCAGCCGCACCGCGGACTGCTGGCGCTGGGAGGTCGCAGCGCAGATAGTATTGTAGGCGCGCAATTCCCGCGAGCGCTCGGCGAGCGCGCCCGCCACCGCACGGAACCGCGCGGGGGATTGGGTTGTCTGCACCACTAATCCCACCCGCGGCTCCAGTGGCATCGCTGCCAGCTCCGTTTGATCTTCAATCACGACCGCTTGACCGCCGGCAGCTCCCACTAGGCCCGCAACCTCGGGATGTCCCTTGTCGCCCAGGATGATGACCTGATACCCCTCCTGCGCGAGGGTGCGCACGTTGTCCTGCGCTCGCGCAACGAAAGGACAGGTGGCGTCGAGCAAGCGCAGCCCGCGGGCGCGGGCCTGCGCCAGCACCTCCGGGCTGATTCCGTGAGAGGGTATGACCAGGGTCGCGTTCGGCGGCACATCGCCGACCGACGAGACTTGCTCGATGCCTTTCTCGCGCAGCCGCTCCACCGCCTGGGGGTTGTGGATCAGGGGGCCCAGGGTGTAAATGGGCGCCAGCGCCTGGCCTGGCCGCTCGCGAGCTGAATCGAAGCCGGCCGGCGAACGCGCCGAGCGGCTCGCGCGGCCCGAGTGGGCCGCGCGCCGTTGCCTTGAGCTTGGGGGCGGGGTCGGTTCCTGTTGGCCCAGCACCATCTCCAGAGCCCGCTCCACCCCAAAGCAGAAGCCAGCGTTATCGGCGACGACGATGTCCATTACTCTGGCGCTGAATCGCGGAATCCGTTTCCGCGGGCATTACCGATGTCATCGCAAGCCGGAGGCGAAGGCTGATCGCGACCGCTGGGGAAGCAACTTTAGGCTTGGCGACGTGCGGCGCTCTCCCCGGCAGCGTACCGTCCAACCTCTTCTCATAATAACACTGTCGCCGCGAGGTCGCAAGACAGGGGCGGGTGTGAACTCCGAGTGTTGGTCTCGCCCGCAGCCAGATGCCGGTCGCCGAGCCATGGATCGGCAGGCGCCTCGCCTGCCAAACTGGACGGACACAGCCGAGGGCGGCTGTGCTCCATACGGATACGCTACCGCAGACCAACAGAACTCGCTCACACCCGACAGGGGCCGCGGGCTGCTGTACCCGGGGGCTAAGACCTTCGAGCATGGATTTACAGCTAGCGTCCGATTGCCGGCGCTGGCGCCCACAGGTAAGCTGTAGATGGTGGAAAGGGCCGCGAATCTACCGCCCTTGCCACGCGGGGAAGGGAGGCCGCGATCGTGATCGAGAATATGGGCGCCGGGTCGCTGGTAGAAGCGATCTCCAGCCTGTCGTCCGGCGGCATCGTGTTGGGCGTCATGCTGGTCGTCGGTGGGATCCCGGTGGCTGCGGTGCTGCTTATCGGGATGCTGCGCAATTTCTTCGCGCGCTCGTAGCGCGCCCAAGTGCAGGAGTTGCGCCGCGGCGCGCAGAAGCTAACTGGTGGAGCTGCTTCGCGCCAGGGGGAGGACACGGCCCCGCCGGCGCTTGCCCTGAGCGTAGTCGAAGGGGGCCGGTCGCAACTCGCACATGCCCGTTGATTTTCGCTATCATCTTGCCAGCTTGGTCGCGGTCTTCTGCGCCCTGCTGATTGGAATCCTGCTCGGCATCGCTCTGGTCGGCGACCCCTCGCTGGAGAATCAACTCAAGGCCTGGAGAGAGCAGCACGCCCGCGACGCCCGCACCATCGCTCAGCTCAAGGACAGCCAGGGTAGCAGCCGCGCGTTCGGCAAGCAGGTGCTGCCCTATCTCATAGATGCGCGGCTGCACGGGGTTCGGGTGGCAGTGGTCCTCAATCGCGACTTCGGCAACGTGCCCTGGGTCGAGGCAGTCATCACCACCATCGGTCAGGCTGGCGGGCAGGTTACCTCGATCACCTCTATCTTGCCTCGTTTCATGGAGCTCAAGCGGGAAGACGCCGAGGCCATCTTCAATGATTTGGGGTTCGTTATCCCGATCGAGGGTGACCTGCATAGCATCCTGGCGAGCAAGCTCGCAGTGCGGATCGCCGAGCGGTCGTCGCCCGCACTCTCCTTCCGCCTGCGTCAGCTTGGCCTGATCCGGGTTGAAGGGGACAACACTCTGCGGGCTGATACGGTGCTCCTGGTCGGCGGCGCGGACAGCGATCTGACCTCGGTCAACGTCATTGACTTGCCCATGATCCGCGCCCTGCAAGAGAATGGCAAGCGCGTCATCGCGTGCGAAGCCAGCAACTCGCAGCTCTCCGCAATGTACGCCTACCAGCGCCGGGCGATTCCTACTGTGGATGACGCCGACACCCCTGCGGGCCAGCTCGCGCTGGTGCTGGTGCTGGGGGGCGCCAGCGGAGATTTCGGCGTCAAGAACACTGCTGACCAACTTCTGCCACCCCTTCCCCCCTTCGGGAGATAGGCCTCATGGCCGCGGGGACAATGGGCGCGCCGCGGATATCGGTAATCATCCCCGCGTACAACGAGCAGAGCCGCGTGGCCGCTACCGTCTCCGCTGCTCGCGCCATCGTGGGTGTGACAGAAATCGTAGTGGTGGATGATGGCTCGCGGGACGCAACCGCCCAGGAGGCCGCGCGCGCGGGCGCGAGAGTGATTCGCGGCCCGCATCGCGGAAAAGGCGCGGCGCTGCGGCGGGGCATTGTCGCCGCGACCGGCGATGTGATGCTGCTGCTCGACGCCGATCTGGGCGCAAGCGCGGTCAACGCGGCAGCTCTCGTCGAGCCGGTCCTCGCGGGGCGCACGGAGATGACGGTGGGGGTGCTGCCAGCCCTGTCTGCGGCCGGGGGCGAGTTAGCGGGGAAAGAGCACCGCGCTGGACCGCGCGGCGGATTGGGCCTGGCGCTGGGGGCGGCCAGAGCATGCCTGTGGCTGCTGACGGGTCGAGTCTTCGCGGCGCCGCTGTCGGGGCAGAGGTGTATGAGGACGAGCCTTGCGCGGACGCTTCCGTTCGCGCGCGGCTTTGGCGCAGAGGTCGCGGCGACCACCGATGCCATCGCCCTGAGCGCCCGGATCGAGGAGGTGGCAGTCGAGCTGAGCCACGCCGCGACCGGGCGCACCATCGCCGGCTTCGTTCACCGCGGGCGCCAGTTGGGCGCGATTCTCGCGGCTTGCCTGCCTCGCCTCCTATATCCCCTCGGACCAACTGCCCGCCCTGCCGGGTGGCGCAGACTCCTCGTCGCAGGGTGCGGCTGGACGGCGTTGATCGCCCTGGGGATGCTGCTGCATCCCTGGCTGGCGTTGGCGGCCCGCATGGCGGCGCTCGCGGTGGGGGCGGTCGTTGTTTCCATGGCGATCGATGCTGCCGCTCGAATCGTTCGCCCGAATTACCAGGGCCGCGAGATTCCGGCGGCTGGTGGCCTGGGCTTTTTCTTCGCGCCCTGGGCGGCGGCGGCGTGTGCCGACCCCGACTCTGTCAATCAAGAGGCTCTTCTGGTGCTGGCGCTGGCGGTGACGATCATCGCCGCGGTGGGCCTGGCGGATGACCTCTTTGGCAGACGCGAGGTAAAAGGTCTTGCCGGGCATCTCGGCCGACTGGCGCGGGGAAAAATCACGACGGGCGCGTTGAAAGCAATCGTCGGCGCGGCGGTAGGGCTAGCGATCGGCTGGCTTCTCGATACCACCTATGTCGAACTGGCGCTGCTGAACGCGCTTGTCATCGCGCTCACCACCAATCTCGTTAACCTGCTCGATGTGCGACCGGGGCGCGCCTTCAAAGGGTTCGTACTGCTGGCGGTGATTGCAGTTGCGGCTGACCGGGATGCTCTGTATGCGGTGGTGCCCATCGGCGCCGTCGCCCTCGCCTTTCAGCCGCTGGATCTCGGCGGCCGGGCGATGATGGGCGACGTTGGCGCAAACTGCCTGGGGGTGGTGGCAGGCATCACCCTCGCCGCCGTGCTTCCCCTGTGGGGGAGGCTGGTTTTGGCCGCGGCCTTGGTGGGCGTTCATCTGTACAGCGAGCTGCGATCTATCAACGATCTTATCGCGCGAACGCCAGCGCTGCGCTGGCTCGACAGGCTGGGGCGCGCGCAAGAAGATGCTTCGTGAAGGGCTCACGGCAATGACGGAGCCACCATGACCGCACGCATTCAGCGCGCCAGGCTATCCCGGCGCCGGCTGATCATCATTACCGGCCCTTTTGGCAGCGGCAAGACCGAGCTCGCCCTCAGTTACGCGCTCGCCAGCGCCGCGTCAGGCCGGGCGACGGCGCTGGCCGACCTCGACATCGTCAACCCATATTTCCGCGCCCAAGATCACCGTGAGGAGCTGGAGCGCGCAGGGGTGCGAGTGGCCGCCCCCAATGAGCCGCTTTCGCGGTACGAGCTGCCCGCGCTGCCACCCGAGCTGCGGGCCGCACTGACCGAGCCCTCGCTCTACACTATCGCTGACGTGGGCGGGGACCCGGTGGGAGCGCGGATCCTGGGCAGCTTCCGCCCTTACCTCAATCGCGATGACCTGGAGTTGTGGCTCGTGATCAACCCTTGGCGCCCGGCGGCGGTTGAAGGGGAGTTGGAGCAAGTAATCGCTGGCATTCAGCGCGAGGCCGGACTGGGGGCCGATGCCATAATCAGCAGCCCCAACATGGGCCACGAGACCACGGTGCGCGATGTCCGCGAGGGTCATCGGCGCGTGCAGGAGTATGCGCGCGACCTGGGGCTGTGCATTCGGTTTCTGGCGGTGGATGAGCGCCTGGCGGCGCAGGTTGCGGATCTGGGAATCCCGCGGTGGCCGATGAGCTTACGCGTGCGGCCGCCGTGGGAGGAATGAGTGGCTAGGCCTGTGGCCGCTGGCTAGGTCTGCGACCGCCATCCCGGTCGCCAAGGGCGACCTAGGGACACGGCGGCCCGATTCCATCGGGCCTAGCCGCTGCACCCGCATGGCTCGCGCGAAAGGTGCACGCCCCCGGGGGCGAGAATTACAGTTCTAACGACCCTTGGAGCTTGCGGATCGCGAGAGCCATGCCGACGATAGTTGTGGACCCGGAGAAGTGCAAGGGCTGCGAGCTGTGCGTGCATTTCTGCCCCAAGGGGCTGATTCGCCTGGCGAAGCGCATGAACAGCCGCGGCTTTCATCCGGCTGTGCTGCAATATAAGCGCAAGTGCAGCGGCTGCGCGCAGTGCGCGACGATGTGCCCAGACGTCGCCATCACCGTCTATCGTTGATGCGGGCCTGATGGGCGCAAAGCCAGCTTCTGCCGGCGCGCGCTGGCCAGTATTGAATCCCTGAGGCCGCGGCGGAGGTGCCATGCGTAACGAATCATTGCAGTTCTTCAAATCGCTGGTTGACACCCCCAGCCCGGCGGGCTTTGAGCAGCAGGCCCAGGGGCTGGTGCGCGGCTGGCTGCGCCGCTATGTCGCCGAAGTGCGCACCGACGTCATGGGCAATGTCATCGGGGCGCTCCATCCGTCGGGGCGGCCGCGGGTGATGCTCGCGGGCCACATAGATGAGATCGGCTTCATGATTCGCTACATCAGCGATGAGGGCTTTCTGTACTTCGCGCCCATTGGCGGGGTGGATCCGCAGCTCGTGCCCGGCCAGCGAGTGATCGTACATGCGCGGGGCGGGCCGGTGCTGGGGGTGGTGGGCAAGAAGGCCATCCATCTGATGGAAGAGCAGGACCGCAAGAAGGTGCTGGAGTTCCACCAGCAGTGGATTGACATCGGCGCCCAGGGGCGCAAGGCTGCCGAAAAGCGGGTGGCGGTGGGCGACTCGGTGACGGTGGCGGTGGGATTCGAGCGGCTGGACGGCGACCTGGTGACCGGCCGCGCCCTGGATGACAAGTGCGGCACCTTCGTGGTGTGCGAGGCGCTGCGGCTGCTGTCACGGCGCAAGCTTGACGCCGCGGTTTATGCGGTTTCGACGGTGCAGGAGGAGCTGGGCCGCCGCGGCGCGGCCACCAGCGCCTTCGGCATCGAGCCGCAGGTCGGCATCGCGGTGGATGTGGATCATGCCACCGACTTTCCTGAGGCCGAGAAGAAAAAGATCGGAGATCGTAAACTCGGGGGCGGGCCGGTGCTGCACCGCGGGCCGCACCTCAACCCCATCATCAGCGACTTGTTCTTCCGCGTCGCCAGGCAAACCAAGATCGCCTGCCAGGTCAACGCCAATCCGCGGGACACGGGCACCGATGCGACGGTGATCCAGCTCTCGCGCACCGGCGTTGCGACGGGGCTGGTGAGCGTGCCCCTGCGCTACATGCACACCCCGGTCGAGGTGATCTCCTTGGCGGACCTCGAGAACTGCGCCAAGCTCCTCGCCGCTCTGGTCACCGCTCTCAAGCCGGGCATGAGCTTCATCCCGAAGTAGGCCCCCGGGCCGGCATGGCCCTTGGGGGCAAGCGCCCTGGGCGCGGGGTCGCCCTTCGACCAGGCTCCTTCGACTGCGCTCAGGACAGGTCAGGGCCGGCGCGGACCGCGCGAAATGCGGCCTCAGGCGCGGCCGCGCGCGCCCGCGCCCGATTGCACCGCCAGGCTTCGACATGCGATCAACGCGCCGCTTAGATTCGCCGACCGCGCCGCTCATTGCCGCAGTCGCCCGCGACAGCCCCGCCGCCGCGGCAGGGATCGAGGCCGGCGATCGGCTGCTGGCGATTGCCGGGGCGCCGGTGCGCGACTGCGTGGATTACAGGTTTCTCTGCGCCGAGGAGCGAGTCGAGGTGGAGGTGCTCAAACGCGACGGTGCGCGGCGGCTCCTCGTCATCGAGAAGCACCCGGACCAGGACCTGGGCCTGGATTTTCCCGCCGACCTTTTCGACGGCATCCGGCGCTGCCGCAACCGCTGCCTCTTTTGCTTTTACGATCAACTGCCAGGGGGACTGCGCGAATCGCTTTACATTCGCGACGATGACTTCCGCATGTCGTTCCTGCATGGCAATTTCGTCACGCTGACCAATCTCTCGGACGAAGATTTCGCGCGCATTTGCGAGCAACGCTTGAGCCCCCTCTACGTCTCCGTGCACGCGACGGAGCTTGCGCTGCGGCGCCGCATGCTCGGCAATTCACGCGCCCCGGATGTCCTAGATCAGATGGGGCGCCTGGGCGCAGGTGGCATCGAGATGCACACCCAGGTGGTGCTGTGTCCCGGGGTCAACGATGGTGCCGCGTTGTCGCGTACCATCGCTGATCTCGCCGGGCTGCACCCCGCGGTGAGATCGGTGGCGATTGTGCCGGTGGGCCTCACCAGGCATCGCGCCGGGCTGCCCAGATTGCGCGCGGTTGGCGCGGCGGCCGCGCGCGAGGCGCTGAGGCGCGTGAGCAGTTGGCAGGCCGGCTTTCTCGCTCGTTTCGGCTCGCGCTTCGTCTTCGCCGCCGATGAGATATACCTGCTGGCCGGGCAGAACTTCTCAAGCTGTGAGCTCGCAGAGCGCGAATCGGGTGCGCCAATTCCTCCCCCTGGACGGGGGAGGATGAAGGTGGGGGTGAAATGCCGCGAGTCTGCACCCTCACCCAGCCTCTCCCTCAAAGGGAGAGGCGTCTGCGCCCCCAGCCGAATACCCACTGGAATCGTTCACACCTGGTTTCCGTCGCGCGAGGAGTACGAGGGTTTTCCGCAGCGCGAGAACGGCGTCGGCCTGGCGCGGCTTTTCCTTGATGAGTTGGAAAAGACTGATTTCCGCGCGGCAGCAGGGCTGGTCGTGACCCTGGTGACTGGGCGCGCGGCGCGCGGGCTGATCGAGGAGCTGGCGGCGAAGATGCGACGGCAGAACGTTAGCGCCGATGTAGTAGTCGCCTCCAATCGTTTGCTTGGCGAGAGCATCACCGTTGCCGGGCTGCTCGCCGGCGAGGACGTGGCGGTGGTGCTCGAAGAGCAGGCTGCGGGCCAGATCATCGCCCTCCCCTCCCAGGCGCTGCGCGACGGAGAGTTCCTTGATGGCGTGAAGTTGGAGGAGTTGCGCCGCCGTTTGGGAAAGAAGATAATCTGCGCGGCGGGGCCGCGGGAGCTGGCCCGCAAACTGGCCGCTGGGGCGCGGCTTCGTTGCAGCCGCGAATCGCGGGGTCGCCGACCCCGCGCCCAGCCCGTCTGAAGCCATGAGCCAAGACCACTCGATACAGCCTAACCCCCTGGTCGCCATTGTCGGCCGGCCGAATGTGGGCAAGTCCACCCTCTTCAACCGCATCGCCGGGCAGCGCATCGCCATCGTCGAGGAGACCCCCGGCATCACCCGCGACCGCATTTATGCCGACTGCGAATGGCAAGGCAAGCCCTTCACCCTGATTGACACCGGGGGGTTGCAGACCGAATCCGGCGGGCTCGCGCGCCAGGTGCGCAACCAGGCGCAACTGGCGATCGAGGAGGCCTCGGTCATCCTTTTTGCGGTTGACGCCAAGGAAGGCCTGAGCGCGCTGGATTACGAGATCGCGGACCTGCTGCGGCGCACGGGCAAGCCGCTGCTGCTGGTGGCCGCCAAGGTCGAGAGCCGGGGGCGCATGGAGGCGGCGCAGGAGTTCTATTCCCTGGCGCTGGGGGAGCCGATCGCGGTGTCGGCGATCCACGGGATTGACATTGACGTTCTGCTTGACAAGCTCGCCGAGCTGCTGCCGCCGCCGTCGGCGGCGCCCGCGGACGAGGAGGCGATCCGCATTGCGGTGGTGGGGCGGCCGAATGTCGGCAAGTCGTCGCTGGTCAACGCGCTGGTGGGGGAAGAGCGGGCGATCGTCGCCCAGGAGCCGGGCACGACGCGCGATTCGCTGGACACGCGCTTGACCTGGGAGGGGCGCGAGCTGGTGCTGATTGACACCGCCGGCATCCGGCGCAAGAGCAAGGTGCGGCTGAGCTTCGAGTATTACGCGGTGCTGCGAGCGTTCGCGGCGATAGATCGCTGCGATGTGGCGCTGCTGGTGATCGAGGGGCCGCAGGGGGTCACCGACCAGGATCAGCGCATCGGCGGACACGCCGACGAGCAGGGGCGGGCGCAGGTGGTGGTGGTCAACAAGTGGGACCTGGTGCAGCGGGCGGCGGCGGCGCAGAGAGAAAAGGAGATGCTGACCCCGGCCGAGAACCGCACCCTGATGCAGGATTTTGCGCGCCAGGCCCGCACGCAGTTCGTGTTCATGGGATACGCGCCCATCGTCTTCATCTCGGCCCTCGAAGGCTGGGGGCTGGATGACCTCATGCGCACCGCGGTCGCGGCCGCGGAGCAGCACAACATGCGCGTTGCGACCCCGGAGCTGAATCGCGTGATCCGCGAGGCGCTTCAAGCGCATCCGTTGGCGATCAAGGGCAAGCCGCTGCGCATCTACTACGCCACCCAGCCGCGAGTGCGGCCGCCAACGTTCGTCCTCTTCGCCAATGATCCCCAGCTCGTGCACTTCTCGTATCTGCGCTACCTGGAGAATCGCATTCGCAAGCACCTCGGGCTGGAGGGGACGCCGGTGCGCCTGTTCGTGCGCGAATCCAAAGGCGAGGAGAAGCAGCGTCGGGTGCGCAGGAAGAAGTAGCAGCATCTAACAGAACCCTTGACACGGAGAAATCGAATGCTAAACCACAAAGACACCAAGGCACCAAGGGAATGGAAATGTCAGATCTGGAATCTCAAGTCCGATCTTTGTGCCTTCGTGCCTTGGTGGTTTTGTTAGGGATTCCGACCATGAGCGGATGGGCGCCCATCATCTTGCTTGCGGCCGGCTCGTATCTCGCAGGCTCGCTCCCCTTCGGCTGGTGGGTCACTAAAGCCTGGAGCGGAGTGGATATCCGCGAGGTCGGCTCAGGCAATATCGGCACCACCAACGTTCTGCGCGCCGCCGGATGGCGACCGGCGCTGGTGGTGTTCATGCTCGATGCGGCCAAGGGCGCGGCGCCGGTGCTGGTGGCGAGGTGGCTGGTGGGGCGCGGAGGATACCCCGGAGCACACGCGCTGGCGATTGTGCTCGGGGCTGGGGCGCTGACGCTGCTGGGGCACGCTTTTTCGGTCTTCCTCGGGATGCGCGGCGGGCGCGGCGCGGCGACCGGATTTGGCGTGCTCGCTGCGCTGTCATGGAAGGTGGGACTGAGCGGCCTCGGGGTCTTCATCGTCGTGGCATATGGGACCCGCATTGTGTCCGTTGCCTCCATCGCTGGCTCAGCCGCGATGCCGATCTTTATGCTTATCTACAACCACTCGCGTTCGTATGTTCTCTTCGCCGCCGCCGCCGCCGCGTTAGTCATCGCGCGCCACGCCCCGAATATCCGGCGCCTGCTGCGCGGCGAGGAGCCGCGGATCGGGCGGCCCAAGGAATCGGGCGATGGGTGAAGCGGATTCCCCGGTGGCGATAATTGGCGCCGGCAGTTGGGGCACCGCGCTCGCGGCGCTGCTGGGGCGCGAGGGACTGCGCGTGCGCTTATGGGCGCGCCGACCAGAGATGGCGCAGTCGCTGCGGCTGCGCCGCGAGAACCAGCAGTACCTGCCCGGCGTGACGCTGCCGGACAGTGTCGAGCCGCACGATGACCTCGCCCGCGCGCTGGAGGGCGCGCAGACAGTAGTGCTGGCGGTCCCTTCGCGCGGCATGCGCGAGACGGTGCGCGCCCTGCGAGCGCACCTGAAGCCCCAGCACAACCTCATCAGCGCGGCCAAGGGCCTGGAGCATCATACAGGGCTGCGCATGACCCAGGTGATTGCGCAGGAGCTGCCGACGCCGTGGGGCGCTGGCGCTGCCTGCCTGTCCGGACCCAACCTGGCGGCGGAAGTGGCGGCGGGGATTGCGACCACCACCGTCATCGCCTGCGCTGATGCGGACCTGGCGCGGCGCGCGCAGGGCCTGTTCATGTGTCCGACCTTTCGCGTCTATACCAACCCCGATGTCATCGGCGTTGAGCTGGGCGGGGCGCTGAAGAACGTTATCGCCATCGGCGCGGGCATCAACGACGGCCTGGCCTTTGGCGACAACACCAAGGCCGCCCTGGTGACACGGGGGCTGGCGGAAATAACCAGGCTAGGGGTCGCCCTTGGCGCCGCGTCTGAGACGTTCATGGGCCTCAGCGGCATCGGCGACCTGGTGGCGACGTGTGCCAGCCGGCGCAGCCGCAACCACTATGTCGGCTATTGCCTGGCGGCGGGGCGGACCCTGGACGAGATCCTGGCGGGCATGGACATGATTGCCGAGGGGGTGCCGACGACCGAGGCGGCGGTGCGGTTGGCGGAAACGACGGGTGTAGAGATGCCGATAACGCGGGCGGTGCACGCGGTGCTATTCGAGGGGCAGCGACCATTGGACGCCGTACGCGAGCTCATGCTGCGCGAGGCGCGGAATGAACGGGAGGAGATGTGAACCAAGGTTGAACCGCGGTGGTTCGTCATGCGTATGACAGAGCGCAGCAAGACAATCGAAGAGATCGTGCCTCCGGAGGCGCCGCAGGGGGCAGGGGTATTCTGCCGGCTGGATGACGGGCGATACCTTTTCGCCCTATACGACGAGCGCCGCGTGGGCGGCCGCGCGCTGGTATGCGGGCGCATCGGGGGGAGGCGAGCGCCCGGCGAAAGCTGGGAGCAGTGCGTGGAGCGTGAAGTGATGGAGGAGGCCTCATGCGCTGCGGTGGTTGAATCGAGCGCTGAATGCTTCTATGCGGACCTCGATGGTCGCATCGAGAAGGTCGCGGTGGATGCGAGCCCGCGGCCGGGGCTGATCAGCCGACAGCCGGCGGCGGGGGCGGTTGTGCCGGGCGGGATTTATTACAACCTCGTCTTTTGGGCGCGCCTTGAGGGCGAGCCGCGGCCAGGCGCTGAGCTCGACGCGCTGGCAATAATCGAGGAGCGCTTGCTGCGCGCCCTGGCTGAGCGGGCCATGACCCTGCGCGAGCTGGTTGCGGCGGGGGCGCAAGTGATTCCACGATATGACCTCGACGCTGACGCGCCGGTCACCCTCGGTCGCTCGACCCAGGTACTGCTTGAACTGCTGGAGCGCGGGCGGAGGAGTTCGGGGTAGATGAGATGCTCGCCTCGGGCAAGGGAACTTCGCTTGCGCCGGGATGACGCGATCTTCGTGTGCGCGCTTCAGTTCACCTCGCAACAACGTGAAAGGGGCGACGAGCCTGCGCCCTGAAGCCCCTATTCGATCACCGCGCCGCCCTGGGCGACATTGTCCTTGGTGAAGATGCGCGTGCCGAGGGTGATGTTCTTGGGCGCTTTTTCGCCCTTGAGGATCCTGAGCGCGGTCTCGATGCCTTCTTTGCCGCCGGTGGGATATTGGAAGGTGGCGGTCAAGATGCCTTCGCGCACATAGCGCACGCCCTCGTGAGGCAGGGCATCAATGCCGACAAACCCGATGGTCTTTTCGCGCCCCTTGCCCTCCAGCTTCGCCGCGATGTAGGCGCCGTGGGCGCTGGGGTCGTTATGCGCATAGACGGCGTCAATGGCGGTGGCCTGCGGGAACCTGGCGAGCGCGGAGTTCATCTCTCGCTGGGCATCGGGCTCCAGCCACTTGCAGTCCGCGGAGAAGATGATCTTGAGATTCGATCCCTTGATGCCCTCGAGGAACCCCTTATGCCGCTCTTGGCCCGGGGTCGAGGTCATCAGCCCCTGGAGCTCAACGATATTGCCTCTGCCGTTGAGCGCCTTGACCAGAAACTGGCCGGCCGCGCGCCCGATCTTAGTGTTGTCGGCGCCAATGAAGCAAGCATAGTCCTCCCCTTGTACCTTGCGATCAAGGACGATGACCGGAATCCCCGACTGGTAGGCGCGGCGCACCGGCTCGGTCAGGGGCTTGGCCTCCTTGGGGCTGATGATGATCAGGTTCACTCCCTGATCCATGAACTCGCGCACCTGGGCCTGCTGGGTGGTTGACTGGTTCTGCGCGTCCTTGTAGATGACTTTGATCTCGGGGTGCGGTTTCGCGGCGGCGGCGATATCAGCGTTCATTTGCACCCGCCAGGGCTCGCCCAGGTTGCACTGCGACATGCCGATGACCCATTGCCTGCCGGCGCCTCCCCTGGCGCCGGTGGCGGGTTTCCTTGCCCCGCAGCCGACAAACACCACCGCCAGCAGCGCCGCAGAGGCTATCACGGAGAACGCTTTCATCTTCCATCCCTCCTTGTTGGTGTGCCGCGCCTCATTCGCGCCGACGCTGGATGAGCACGGCGATGACGATGATCAGTCCTTTCGCGAGCAGGCGGTGCGCCTCCGCGGCCCCCATCAGGCTCAGAAACTTGCCGATGTATCCCAAGATCAGGGTGCCCAGCAGGGTGAGCAACATACCGCCCTGGCCACCCATGAGGCTGGTGCCGCCAATGACAACGGCGGCGATGGCGTCGAGCTCATAGGTGAACCCGGCCTCGGGGTCGCCCAGGGTCTGGCGGCTGGCGTTGCAGATGCCGGCGAGGGCCGCGCACAGACCGCAGATCGCGTAGGTCGCCACCTTGGCCTGTCCCACGCGGATGCCCGAGAGCCGCGCCGCCTCCTCGTTGCCGCCGATGGCGTAGAGGTAGCGACCAAACCGCGTATAGCGCGCCACCACCCACAGGGTCAAGATGGTGGCCAGGAACAAGAGCGTGATGGGCTCCAGGAAATGACCAAAAAGCGGCCGCGTCATGACGTCGAACAGGGGCGGGTCGGTGGTGCGCGCATAGCCGGCAAGGCCGGGCTGCACCTTGACCCCGCCGGATACCAGCTTGGCGGCGCCGCGGCCGGCCACCATCATCACCAGGGTGGCGACAAACGGCTGCACCCGAAAACGAGAAACCAGAGCACCGCTGGCGCTGCCGATCGCGGCGCCGGCGAGCAAGCACAGCGGGATGGCAACTGCTGCCGGCCAGCCGAAACGAATGAGGAAGATCGCCACCAGTGTGGCGCTGAGCCCGAGTACCGATCCGACCGAGAGATCAATGCCCGCGGTCAGGATCACCAGGGTCATGCCCGCGGCGAGGATGCCGTACTCGGCGTACTCAAACAGGATATTCTGCTGGGTCCGCAGTGCCAGGAACACGCGATGGCCGGTTTCGGGGTTGACCGGTGACAGGATAACGCCGATGACAAAGACGAGAATGAGGGCAAGGACGCCGCGGTATTGGCCCACCAGGCTGACGATAACCCGCCAGATTGACCGAGGCGCGTCGCGCTTGGCTTCGGGAGCGGGGTGGTGGGACTCGTTTTGCGGTCGCGCGCTCATGGTCGTTGCTTTGCGATGTGGAGTTCCACGAAGTGGTTGGCGCGCCCTTCAAGGCCCCCCGCCGGACACGGCGCGCTTGGCCCGGACTTCGGGACGCTGGTGCTGCCACCTCACGCATCCGGGCCGCGCGTGCGCTCTTAACCCGAATTATGCGTACGCGGTTGCGCTGGCACTGGGCGCGGGGTCGCTGACCCCGCGAAACGCGGCCTCAGAGCCTGCCCTGAGCGCAGCCGAAGGGCGAGGCCGCGCCCGGTTAGACGCTCACATTGACAAACCGCGACGCCCAACAGGGAGGCCTGCGGCAGCGGCGAAACGATGCTAGACTGCTCGTCAGGGGCACCCCGGAAGGGAGATGTCGAAGATCATGGGACAGAGCTCGCGTTCTCGGACCTCGGAATCGAACCAGGCGCTGCGTCTGCCTGAGCCGCTTTCGGGCGAATGGTATGTGTCTGTTGACCGTGCGGGCAGGCCGCCAGCGGTGCTGTGGCCCGAACGGGGTCGTCGGATCGCCGGCGGCTATATGTGGCACGTCGGAAACTTGCGCGTAAGTCTTGGCGCGCGCCGCCAGCCGGGCGACCCTGCCGCCTGGGTGCTGCGCGTGGTGGTGACCAACAACGGCAAGCGCTCGGTTCGCGTGAACTGGATTGAGCTGACGCTGAACGGGCTTGCGGCAGCGTCGCAACTGGCGCCGCTGCGCCAGGCGGGCGCGCGCGTGTTCCTTGATGCAGGCTGGTTGGGCGGCTCGGGCGTGCGCGACCTGGGCCTGGGCGAAGGTCGCACGAACGTCCTCGAGCCCGCACATGAGTCGCACGGGGTGAGCGTGCTTGTTGACGCGGATCGAACTCTGGCGCTGGCGGCGGGTTTCCTGAGCTTTCGCGATGCCCATGTGACGCTGACGCTGCCGTGTGATGAGGGGGGCGCATGGTGCGGCCTCAGCGCGCGCTCCGATTTCATCAACGGCCGCCACCTGGAGCCTGGGCGCACGCTGCGATCGGAGGCCCTGTGGCTGCGCTGCTGCGCCGGCGGGCACGAGGGGCTGGGGCGTTGGGCCGATGCCGTGGTTCGTTACCAGCGCCTGCCCGCGCCGCGGGCCCGTCCCTCGGGCTGGAATTCGTGGTACGCCTACCGGCTGGTCATCAGCGAAGACCTGGTGCTGGCTAACGCGCGCGTTATCGCCGAGCGCTTCCGCGAATACGGGGCCACCAATGTCCAGATTGACCACGGCTGGCAGGACCGCAACATCGTGGGCAATTGGATCCCTAACGAGCGCTTCCCCCACGGATTACCCTGGCTTGCCAGGCGCCTGGGCGAGATGGGGCTGACGCTGGGGCTGTGGACCGCGGTCTCGCACGTCTCGGAGTTCGCGCCGTTCTACAAAGAGCATCCGGAGGCGCTGCTGCACGATTCCGATGCTACTCTGCGAAGCGGCGCTTCGCTGCGAAGCACGAGTTCACCGGGGGCGCCGCTGGTCGCCGACCAGCGCTGGTTCTGGGAGCCGCACGGCCGCACCTTCACCCCGGATCCGACGCATCCGACGGGACTAGCGTTCTATCGCAATGCGGGGCGCGTGCTGCGCAAGCATGGCGCGATCTACGTGAAAAATGATTTCCAGGGCAATCTCATGCGGCACGATGTCTCAACCTATGACCGCCGGGCGTCGCTGGGGCCGCCGCTTTACCTGCGCGCGATGCGCGCCTTCCAGCAGGGGATGGGCGCCAAGATGATCCGCCACGGCTGCAACGCGCCGCTCAATGTCGGCGCCGGGATGTGGGATGCCGCGTGGGTGCATCGCGACATCGGCAACCCGCGCGACGACTGGGAGCAACTTGCCGCATTCGCGCGCGAACTCGCGTGCCGCTATCACGTCAACGGCAAATTCTACTGGTGTGACCCCGACTACTTGCAGGTGGGCGAGGGTGAGCCCAACGAGACGCGCGTGCGCATGGCGCTGATGGCGCTGGGAGGCGGCACGGCATTTATCTGCGACCGGCTGCCGGAGCTGCCCGAGGAGAAGCTGCGCCTCATCGGTCGCTGCCTGCCCGGGTATGGCCGCGCCGCGGTGCCCCTGGACCTGTTCGACCGCGACGGGTATCCGCGCATCTGGTGGCTCGACGTGAAGACGGGGTGGGGCCAGTGGGCGGTGGTCGGCGTGTTCAATCTTGACAGCGAACCAATTGAGGTTGACGTACCCCTGAGCCGTGCGCGCTGGCGCGGCGAGCTGTACGCCTTCGAGTTCTTCACACGCACATTGCTTAGGCCCACGCCGTTGTGGCTAAGCCCGGATGCTACTCTGCGAAGTAGCGAAGCTCCTTCGCTACGAAGCACGAGCTCGTCGGGGCCGCCATGGCGGCCTTCCAGGCGTAGCCATCACAGCGACAGGTCTCTGCGCGTGTCGGTGCCGGCGCGCGATGTGCGGGTGCTGCGAATTGCCGCAATGCCCGATTACCCGTGGATCGTCGGCGATGACATGCATCTCACCCAGGGCGGGGTGGAGCTGGAGCGAGTGCGCTGGGATGCGCGGCGCATGACGCTTTCGCTGATTGCCCATCGCGCGGCCGGCGAGCGCGGCAACCTATTCGTGCACGTGCCGCCAACGGCTAGGCTTTCAGCCGCCGTGGCGGTCGGCGGAGCCGACTTAGCCACATATGCTACTCTGCGAAGCCGTACTTCGCCCTGCGAAGCTGGGCTACGAAGGCCCGCGGAGCAGGGTGCCTACTCCGCCGACGCCTTCGTCCGCCGAAGCGGAACTCCGTCGCCCGCGAAGGCGCAAGTAGCTTCGGCTACGAAGGCTGGAAGCGAGGCTACTTCGCTACGAAGCACGAGTCGCCCCGCGGCGGGGCGAGCCGACTGGAGGGGCATACTCAAGGTGCCGCTGGAGTTCACTATTCCGCGCTTGCCGGTGCGCATTGAGTGGCTAGGTCGCGATAGCGACCGCCACGGCGGCCGGAAGCCTAGCCGTTGATGAGGCGCGGCGCGATGGGTGATAAATGAACCGGCTGCCCGACGAACCCAGGCGCGGCCTCCGCCTGCCGCGCACCTTTGCGGCGCTGCGCCATCGCAACTACCGGCTGTTCTTCGGCGGCCAACTGGTGTCGGTGACCGGCACGTGGATGCAGATTACGGCGCTTTCCTGGCTGACCTACCAGTTGACCCACAGCCCGTTCCTGCTGGGACTGATCGGCGCCCTGGGCTCGCTGCCGATGCTGGTGTTCGCGATCCCCGGCGGGGTGTTAGCGGATCGCCTGGAGAAGCGGCGCATCATCCTCTTCACCCAGTCCTCGGCGATGGTGCTGGCGTTCGTGCTGGCGGCGCTGACGGGGTTGCAGTGGATTCGCGTCTGGCACATTGCGCTGCTGGCGGCGCTGGGCGGCGCGGTGATGGCCTGTGACATGCCCGCGCGCCAGGCATTTGTGATCGAGATGGTGGAGCGGCGCGACCTGATGAATGCGATTGCGCTCAACTCCTCGATCTTCAACGGCGCGCGCGCCATCGGGCCGGCGATAGCGGGGGCGCTGGTGGCGAGCGTCGGGGCTGCGTGGTGCTTCTTCATCAACGGCCTCAGCTTCGTGGCGGTGCTGATCGGCCTGCTGCTGATGCGCTTCCCGGCGCGGCCGCGCCGGGAGATCACCACCAGCCCGCTGGCCGACGCCGTGGGCGGGCTGCGCTACCTGCGCACCAACTCGACGGTGATGGGGCTGGCGGCCCTGCTGGGGGCGATCTCGATGTTTGGGTGGTCCTATGCGGTGCTGATGCCGGTGTTCGCGCGCGATGTCCTTCACATGGGCCCTCAGGGCCTAGGCTACCTGATGGCGGCCACCGGCGTGGGCGCGCTGATCGGCGCGCTGACGGTGGCCTCGCTGAGCGGATACCCGCTGCCGCGGCTCCTCTTCGGCGGCGCCTTCACCATGGCGGCCGCGCTGCTCGGGTTCTCCTTCTCGCACACGTTCGCGCTTTCGCTGGTGCTGCTGGCGGGCGCCGGCTTCGGCGGGGTGATGTTCATGGCCACCGCCAATACCGCTTTCCAGACCTCGGTGCCCGACGAGGTGCGCGGCCGCATTATGGGGGTGTGGGGCATCGTCTTCGCGGGCTCCGCACCGCTCGGCAGCCTGCAAGCGGGAACCCTGGCCCAGTACCTGGGGGCGCCGGCCGCGGTGCGCATCGGCGCCTGCGTCGCCGCGGGCGCGACCATCACCGCCCTGGTCGCGCTGCGCAGGCGGCAGAAGCGAGCCGACGATTCCCGCTCATCGCGCCCGGCATCGGGCATCTGAGAATGGCTGGAGTGGGTGTTGCAGCCCTTACCTGGCGTGGCTAGGCTTTCAGCCGCCATGTCCCTAGGCCTGCGGCCGGGATGGCGGCCCGAAGGGCCTAGCCAGCGGTCGGCGGAGCCGACTTAGCCACTGAAGGCTCTCTGCACCACGCGGTCCAGCAGCCCCGGCGCGATCAGCTTAAGCCATCCCACGAGCTTTCCCCGCCCCGAGGTCGTGACCTCGCGCCTGCGCGCCGCGGCGCCGCGCAGGATGATGCGGGCGCACGCATCTGCGGTCATCATCTTGTCTGTGTAGAACTTATTGGCTGCCTCTTCGCCTATGAGCTCGCCGCTGGCGCGGCGCGTGTGCGCCACGAATCCGCTGACGACGAAATCGGGGTAAACCATTGTCACGCTGACCCCGGCACCCATCAGCTCGACGCGCAGGGTGTCGAAGAACCCGGCCATTGCATGCTTGCTGGCGCCGTAGGCGGTATTGAGGGGCAAGGCCACGCGGCCCGCGAGGCTGGAGACGGCGACAATGCGCCCGCGGCTCTCTTTTAGATGCGGCAGCGCATAGTAGGTGCAATAGACCGCGCCCATGAAGTTGACGGCCATCACTTCCTCGAAGCCCCTGAGGTCAGGCAGGGCCTCAAAGCGGGCGCGCACGCTGAAGCCTGCATTATTGACCAGCATGTCAATGCGATTGTAGGCCTCGATGGTGCGCTCGACGAGGCGGCGGCATTGCGCTTCGTCGGCGACATCGGTGGGCACGGCGATCGCCTTGCCGCCGCGCCGCTCACATTCCACGGCAACCGCGTTCAGCCGGTCAACGCTGCGCGCCGCCAGGGACAGGCGTGCGCCTTGGTCGGCAAGCTGGTAGGCCAACTGCTGGCCGATGCCGCTCGAGGCGCCGGTGATAATGGCGACTCGTGCTTCGCAGCGAAGCGCCGCTTCGCAGAGTAGCATCTGGTCGCTGAAGTTGTCCGCCATGTCCCTAGGCCTGCGGCCGGGATGGCGGTCTTTCAGACCTAGCCATCGCTGAAGTTGGCTCTGACGACTGGGTGCGCCGCGCGTTGCGGGCGCCCCAGTCGCGCCACACATCATCCGCCGCTTGCTTCAGGCTCTCGGCGGTCCAGGCCATGCGCTCAGGGTTGGGCACCGCTGCATCGGGTGGGGCCACCAGAAACAGCAGCTCCTGTTGCGCTCCCGGAGCCAGGGTGAGATCGTAGATCAGCGCGCCCTCCTCGTACAGGGACTGATCCTTCTCGCCGCCGACGTCAACATAGTACTCGGCAGCGGCTGACAGGTCCCTAGGCCTGCGGCCGGGATGGCGGCCCGAAGGGCCTAGCCACTCACCGCGCAGCACCTCGTTTAGGTCCACGTTGAGGTCCGGGGCAAACACCCAGATGACGTTAAGGATCGGGTTGCGGTCGCGCGCTTGCTGATGCGGGCCCACCACGACTTGCAGTCGGCCATCGCCATCGGCATCCCGCGCGTTGAAGCGCAGGCAGCGAGGGACATGGCGGCCCCAGGCGGCAATGGGGTCAACTTCGATCCGAGGCGCGCCCTCGACATACAGCAGCAGCCGGCGCTGGCCCGCCTCGACGTGGTGGCTTTCGCACAACCCCAGAATGACAGTGCGTTTCGCCCCCGGAGGAACTGCGAAGCGATAGATAATCCGCACGCCCCCCATACCAGCGCGGATATTGCGAAACGCCGGGTCACACTCCACTTCGGGGCGCCCCCAGCCCGGCATGGGCACGCCCCCGGCGAGATAGCCCCAGCTTCGCTCCAGTCGCACTGGCTGCGGCTCCTTGGGCAAGGCCAGCACCTGCCGGCCGCCGAGCACGGCGAGCCGCTGGCCGACTTTGACCTGCTCGGGCAGCAGGACTTGGAACCGGACGCGCGATTCAGCGGCGCCATCGTTGTCCACCCGGGCGGCGAGAACATCCACCCCGCGCGGCCAGATCGGGGCGCGGTAGGCGGTGCTGGTAAGGAGGATCGGTCCCACCGCGATGTTGGTGGTCACATTCCTGGCTATGGTGGGCAGCGGCGAGGGCTGCGAGCGCTGATCAACCACTGGCGTGCCTTCGGGTTCCATCAGCCGCAGCGTGACCACGCCCCAGTCCTCATGCAAGCCGCCGGCCGCATCAACCGTAGAGGGCGCCAGCCCCGGCGCGCCGATTGACAGGTCGGCAAACCCCGCGCTCGCAGCGCAAAGCCAGACGATCACAAGTGATATCACCAGGTAACGAGTGGCCTTCATCCCGCTTGCCTGTTCGGCGCCCGCTCCGGCGAGTTGATGACGCCAATGCCGTACATCTGGCAGAAGGCTTCGACCTCGCGGCGGTGATCGCCGTAAAAGACCACCTGATGGAAGCCGGCGACATCGCGCGCGTCTTCCACCCGGTCGAGCTTGATTTCAACGCTGGTGCGGCAGCCGCCGGCGGGCGGGGTGCTGACATTCGCGACCACGACGCCGGTGTCCAGCAGCAGCGCATTGGGGTCCTGGAAGCGCACCAGGGTCACCGGTTGGCGCTCGCGCCAGAGCACCTCCATGGCGACCCCGAGCTTCGACTCCGAATGGTTGCGCAGAATGTAGGGCTCGCGCGGTTGGTTGAAGCCGTTCAATCGCGTGCCGCAGGTGCAGTGGGCGGCGACGAGCGCATTCTGCACCGTCTCGGGCACCGGATCGTTGATGAAACCGGGCCGGTCGAAGAGATAGCTGGTGAGCAATAGCGATATCGCGGCGAACACGTCCGCCTCGCAGCCATAGGTTACGCCGCCATCCTGGAAGATGGAGGCGGCCATGCAAGGCGGGGTGGGCACGAGCTTAGCGCCGACCATGCCCAGGCAATCGGTGGTGAGGGCGTTGCCGCCTTCATCGCGCAGCAGGCGCTTAGCGGTGATATAGGAGCGCGCGGCATTGAGCGTGTCTTGCTCGGTGGGCTCAATGATCTGCTTGGCGCCGCGGCGCATTTGGGCGGCGACCTGGCGCACTTCGTCGGTTTCCGGCATTCGTGCGAACAGCTCGTGCAACAGATCTCGCGGGAGGTAGCATACTTTCGTGCCCAGGCGCTCCAGCACCGTCTCGCGCCGGTCGGTTCCCGCCAGCACCAGCAGGCGAGTCGCCTCCAGCTGGCGCTTGGCGCGCACCATGCGCATCGCCTGCTCCACCGCCGGCACCTCCAGCGATGAAATCACATGGACCCCGGGGCGCCGAGAGATTTCCAGCACATGGCCGGTGAAGGCGGTGCCGATGGGAGCGAAGATGATGGTGGGGACGCCGGCTTGCGCGATGCGGTCAGCCCAATGCCAGACCCCGATGTGCTGCAAGGTCAGCAGCGCGGCATCGGGCCGCTCGACCTGGAGGCGCTGGGTAAAGGCATCCACCGCCTGGTCGCTCTCCAGGGGCTGCCGCTCTTGTTGCAGCCACACCCCGACCCCGCGGGCGGCCGCGGCGAACTGCGCGGCGTATTCCCGGCGGTGGCCCTCGAGGTCGTAGGAGGTGCCCGGCCAGCCGAGCCAGTATGGCGGCGCAAACCGCACCACCGCGCTCCTGATGCGCACCACCGGCCGCGGCCGGAAGGAGGCGAGGTCAATGTACTCGCCGAGATCGTCCGCGGCGAAAAGGCTGCGCCGCGTCGCCCCGAAAACCAGCGCCCCGACCGCCGCCGATGACATCTTCGCCAGGAAGCGCCGCCGGGACATGGGGCAGCCGCCGCCATCATGTTGTGCGCCGCATTCGGGCGCGGCTGCGGCGACTGGGCCCGATCTGGTGGTGTCGCCGTCATGCGAATACTCGCTCATCGAGAGCACCTCCGCGTTCGGCCAGCCGGCCGGGGGTTGACGCGCGGGTTGCCGCCGGCGGCTTGGCATTCGATGGGCAGGATTATGGTGGAATTCGCCGGCGAGGAGGCAATGCCTCTTGCCGGGAGCGAGCCGGCCGGTCGCAAGGCGCTGGAACCCGGAGCCGTCCGCACAAGTCAAACCAGTGGCCGAGCGCCGGCAGTTGGGCATTTCGGGGGCCGGCATCGGGGCCAAGAACCTCAAAGGAGGAGAACAGTATGAACAAGGGGCAGAAAGCGGTGATGGCGGTGCTGGCGCTAGTTTGCTGTAACGCAGGGAGATAAAGTGGAATAGGGTAGTTTTGGACGCGATAAATCCGAATGCTTTAGTTTTTGCGAAGCGGATGGGGCCGGCGGTGGATGACGGAAAAACCAATCTGGCCGTTTGTGAGCCGGGCCACCCGGTAGGCAATCTCTGCCGACCATTCACCCGCGAGAGCGCCTGTACTCCCTCATCCACCATTAGCCACAGGCGGGAGTGCCTGTGCTCCACGTGGGCAAGAGTGCCCGCGCTCCACATCAGCGCAGGATGGCATCCGGGGCACTGGTCGGCGGCGGCGCACCATCCTCGAACTTATACCCCCGCAGGAGCGCGCTGAGGGCATCCTGAAGGCCGCAGGCGGCCCAACCCCCTATCACCCCATTCATAGCCGCGGTGAGCCACTGGGCAGCGCTGAGAGGCCAATGTGTGCCCGCCCAGTAGGCCAGCGAGAGCACCAGGCCGCAGGCGGTGGCGACCGCCACCGTGCCGCGCCCACCGATCCTCCGCACCAGGGCCTTGACGATCGGGACGCACACGAGCTTTACGACGACCGCGATGCCGGGGATCGTGCCCAGCGCGGTGATCGTGAAGTTCAACGGCTCCATGATTACTCCTTTCTGCGCGGGCAGGAGTGCCCGTGCTCCATCCGTCACGGGCAGGAGTGCCCGTGCTCCATCTATGGATATTGGACCTCGACGGAGAGGGCGCCGGTGGCGCCGGGTGGGATGTTAAGGGTACGGCCCAGGTCAATGCGGAGGGCACCGGAGGTGTCAGGGCGGCTCCCGATCACCACGTCGAGCAGATAGATTTCGCACGGGTTGCTATAGATAGTGCGCCAGTTTCCGGCAGCATCCTGGCAGTTGAGCTGGGCGATGTTGATGATGCGGATGGTGGCGGTGACGCCCAGCACGGTTAGCTGCGGCGGGACCTGCCAGCGCCAGATGGTCGCGGCGTCCTGAGCGGGCCGCGTGAAGTTGCTTATGAGCGTGAGTTTATCGCCGTGGGCGAGGGTGGTGGATGAGGGGGCGAGGTCAATGTAGCCGTCGGCGAAAAGGGGGGCGGCAAGGGCCACCAGGGCTGCGCAGATCGCCAGGGCGCGGAAGATGGCCACGGGCAGGAGTGCCCGTGCTCCATGCGCCACGGGCAGGAGTGCCCGTGCTCCATGCGCCACGGGCAGGAGTGCCCGTGCTCCATGCGCCACGGGCAGGAGTGCCCGTGCTCCATGCGCCACGGGCAGGAGTGCCCGTGCTCCATTCATTAGGGGCCTCCGTGGGCGAGGGACGCGGTGAGCGCGGCGAGTATCTCGATGACGGTTGCCTGCTTGAGCATCGGATCTTGGAGCAGTTGAACATCGAAGCGGTTGGAGATGAAGCCGATCTCCAGGAGCACCGCGGGCATGGCCTGAAAGGCGGCGCGCAGGACCGCAAACCCCGAGGCGTACCGCTCGGTGTCGGCGGCGATGCGCGAGGCCGATCCGGCCCATTGGGGGATGGCATCGGTGACGGTAAAATGGATGCGTTTTGCGAGCGTTTGGCTGCGGGCGTCGCCGCCATGATACCAGACCTGGAAGCCGTGGGCGAGGCTGCTGGCGGCGTTGATGTGAAACGAGATGAGCAGGTTACAGTGTTTGGCGACGGCGGTGCGGCCGCGATCGCCGGGCGGGATGCAGGTATCCGGGGCCGGGGCTTGCCCGACGAGGATCGCCTGGTGCCCTGCGGCGCGGGCGAGCTTGGCGAAGCGGTCGGCGAAATCGGCGGTGAGATCGGCCTCGCGGAGGCCGTTGCCGCAGGCACCGGGATCGGAGCCGCCGTGGCCGGAATCAACGGCGATGAGGAGGCGCTTCAGGGGCATGGGAGGGAATCCTTCGGGGTCACGGGCAGGAGTGCCCGTGCTCCATTCACAGATTGAGATGATTCGGGAGACACAGGCGAGGGCGCCTGTGCTCCAGGATCGGAGGGCGACGCAGGCAGGAGTGCCCGTGCTCCATTCGGGAGGGAGCGGCGGGGCAGGATGTGGCGCTCGCCGTCGAGGATGACCGTGATCTCGTCCGTATCCTCGCGGACGATGATCTCGACGCGGCGGCCAAACTGATCCATGACGGTGATGGTAACGCCGAAGACGGGCGAGTGCACCATCGAGCACCAGAGCGGATAGAGATTATCGGCGGCCACGGCCCTGCTCCCGCATCGCTTTAACATCTGCCCGCACTTCCTTGAGCAGGCCCTCGATATTCTCCAGGCGCGCCCCGAACACCGCCGTCTGTTGCTGAGTCTCGGCAATCCTCCGGTCATTGGCGGTCGTGCGCCCATCGAGGCTAATCCACATCCAGCCGATGACGGCGAAGACCATGAGCGCGAAAGAGATCATTATGGTGATTGTCTGCTTACCGTTTTTCATGGTCAGTCGTTCCCTTCCCTTGTCGCGTCGCGCCGACGCTCAACCCGCCCCCAAACCTGGTATAATGCGGGTGGAGGCAAGCGGTGAAAAGATTCTTGCGCCACCCGCTCATCTTGCCTATCGCCGTCCTTGCGGTCATCGTCGGCGCGGTGTATGGCCTGCATTTCAAGTCCCGCACTCCCCGCTGCGACCGAATCATCCTGATCGTCGCCGATGCCTTGCGCGCCGATCACGTCGGCTGCTATGGAGCGCCTGGCAACCCAACGCCGAACATTGACGCTCTGGCTGCGCGCGGGTGGCGGTTCACCGATGCCCTGGCACCTGGTTCCGAGACGGTCACATCGAACCGTGCGCTTTTTACCGGCCTCCATCCGTATCGCGCCGCTGGCATAGGGCGCCAAGGGGCGGTGCGCCCTGGCGTTGTCACCATCGCCAGTCATTTGCGCCAGGCCGGATTTCATACCGTTGGCTTTTCTGCACAGCCCATCATCAGCCCTCAATTCGGGTTCGCTCAAGGCTTCGAGTCCTTTACGTGTCTTCCGTCGGACGATGACCCCGTAACGGATTCGGCGGTCAACTGGATCGCCCATCACCGCCGAGACCGCTACTTCGCTCTGGTCTATCTCCTCAGCCCCCATCACCCTTACGATCTGGCGTCTATCTCTCAGGGCGAACGCCACACGCTGGAATCCGAGCCATCACCTTCCGTGACGGTTACATTCTTCCGCCAGGGAAGCAAGGATGTTATCGCGCCAATAGAAGACCCCAAGAAGCTACCCCTTCGGCTATACTTTTGGCCGGGCGCAAAACCTGGATGCGCCAAGCTCGGGCTTCTTCATGCGCTCTATAAGGCCGCGGTTCGCAATGCCGACGCCCGCCTCGGACGTATCATGGACGCTATCGGCGATGACGACCGCGCCCTGGTCATCTTCCTGGCAGACCACGGCGAGGAATGGCAAGACCACGGACACGTTTTGCATGGGTATAGTCTCTTCCGCGAAGTCCTGCGCGTCCCGTTCATCGTCCGCACTCCGGGCGCGCGAGAGCGCAGCATCGCCACCCCGGTCACGCATCTGGATGTTGCGCCGACCGTCTTCGATCTCGCCGGAGTCTCGTGCCCGCGCGACCTCGACGGGTGCTCTCTCGTGCGACCCGATGCCATTCCCACTCGCACGCTGTTTGCCGAAAACTACCAAGTCTTCAATGCCTTTTGTCCTCCCAAGTTTACGTTGCGAACTGTCCACGAGTGCGCTGCCTACCGCCCTGGCGAGGCGATTTTCTGCTGCCCGGAATACGGCCATGCCGGAGACGCGCACCCTGCCGGGTTTAAGTGGCTGCGGTACGATCTGACTGCTGACCCCGCGCAACAGCACCCGCTGTCCTTGCTCGCATCCAATCCTCGATGCAAGGAACTTCGGGAATATCATGTTAAGTCCCATTCCGGTATGGTCGCCGCCTGTGTCCGTCCGGCAGTCAAGTTACCTCCCGATCTTCGCGCACACCTTCGCGCGCTCGGATACATAGCCAAGTAATCCTCACCTCATCCCGCAATCAGCGGCCAGTCGGCCCCCGGCGTCAACGTGAAATTGTCCACGTGCACTTCCGTCGTCGCCGCGCCCGCGTTGCGGAAGTTGACCACCCGCAACCTCACCAAGCCGCTGAACGTCGCGTCCGCGATAGCATTCTGGCAGGCTCCAAGATATGACCATGCAGCTCCATCATCGGAGACGAAGAGATATGCGTAGGTATCTCCGCACACGATTCGGAAGCGATACCAGGAGGTGTTGTCGAAAGTCGTGTCAAACTGTTTTGTCCATACCCCGCTCGCGGTATTAAACCAAACGCTGTCGGTGCTGAAGAGGATTTGGAGCAGATTAGCCCCATTGTAAAATGTGAACTCGAAACACTCGCGCGTCGTGCCGTCCGTCCCGTCAAATCCGCCCGCGAGCTGGTCGAACTTGACCAGAATCTCCGCTGTCACTTCCTTGAGGCCGGGCGCGACCGCGAGGCGATATTTTCCCGCGTTGATGTCGGTGCCCACGCCATGACTTGCGAGCAAGTGGAGTTGCCCGTCCGGGCTTTCCTCGACGGTGCCGGTGCCTACGGTTGTCCACGTCGTGATGTCATCCCACGGCTCGTCTATGAGCCGGATGCGCTGCCGCCAGGCGGGGATGCCGGAAAGTATGCGAAACGCAGAGTCCTCGGCGCCCGGAGTTAGGTAATCCATCACCGGGCCAAAAGCCGACGTGACGCCAAGGACAATCTCCCCCTCGCTAATCTGACCCAGGCCGACCGCCATGACCGCAATACTGCCTATCGCCGAGATAGCGCCAATCCGGTTGACGGCAGTTGCGCCGGTGCTTGCGTCGCGGAGCCGTATGGCGATGTATCGGGTGCTTGCGTTGAATGAAGACGAAAGGAAAACGCCGAAGTAGGGGACAAAACTCGTCGTCGGTTCACGGGTGATTACAGAGGTCGTCGCCAAAACGGTCGTGCCATCGGCGGCGTATTCCACCAGCGCGACCTCAATCGAGTTCCCCGCAAGGACGCCGTTGGTGCGCTTGGCTACCAACGTAAACCATAGATTCTGAGCCCTGTTTACTGGCATGAGCCGGTTCTTGTCCCCGCCGCCAGACAGAATCAGAAACAACGGATAGGCGTCAACGTTGCCGCCTGCGCTGCGGGAAATCTGTAGGCACTGGGCGCCCCAGTAGGATTCCGCAGTCGTGAGGGTCATCGTGCCGACCGCGCCAGGCACGAAATCCCACCAGTCGGGAACCCCATCGCCATCCTGGTCAACCTGAAACGCCAGATCATTGATTAGGCCCAGCCCCAGACCGCCATATCCGCTGCGAATCTGGGTGCCTATGGCGAGTTCGCTGGCCCGAATGTCGGGGGCGACAAGGGCATGGGCCGTGGGGGAAGTGGCTTTGTGAATATAACGCGCGGTCGAGCCAGCGAGGGTGTGATCTGCGCCGTCAAGGGCGTGATCTTCGGCATGGTGCTGGTCGGCGGTGACGGCGGCGATCTCGTCGTGTTCGGGCATGAGGATGAGGCGGGCGGCGTCCACGCGGTTGACCGCATTGTTGCCGGTGGAGAGGTCGCGGATGGAGGCGCGGACATAGGCGGCGCCGGCGGGCCACTCGGCATCCTCGTCGGGGCCGATGCGCAGGGAATGGGACTCCCAGGCAGCGGCCGGGGGATTGACATCAAGGTCAATGGTGGTGAGCTCGGTGAAATCCCGGTCATAGCAGCCGAGGTGAAGCACGACGCGGTTCCCGTCATTGGCGCCCACGCGGCGGGCGCAGAATGACAGCAGATAGGCGCGGTTGGCATCTACGGGGAGGGTGCCGGGATGGTCGGGCACATTGGCAGGATCGGCGACGATGCGGGTCATGCCGGCTTCGGTGCGGTCGTAAAACTCGATGCAGCGGGCGCCGGCGACGGAATCGCCGCTGAGGATGTGGACGGAGCAGGTAGAGCCGACGATGGTCCAACGATCGGGATAGCCGGGGGCGACGGTATCCCATTCGAAGCAGCCATCCGGGAGGAGATTGCCGCCGTCGAGGATGGCGGTGGCGCCGACAGCCACATCGCCGGAGCCGACGCTGGAGAACTCCAAACCATCTTCGGCCTCGGTGACGATGGGGCGCTTGCCTGCCTGGCCAGCATAGGAGGCGGGAGTATCCGAGAGATCCAGGAAGGTGCTGACCGGGCCGCCAGCTTCGCCCGGCTCGCCGGCGAGATTTATGTTCCACTCCTGATAGGTGCCCGAGCCGGCGGTCAGATCAACCGCAACGATGAGGATCGCCCCGGAATATGAGGTGACTTCGCCTTCCATCCAATTGTCACCATCATAGCTGATGCGCGCACGGCAGCCGGCCGAATAGGCCAAGTCGGCCTGCGTGGTGAGGGTTTGGGTGCCGGTGGCGATCGTCAATTCGGTCTCGGAAGTGGCTGCATATCCTGGACCGGCGGCGCCGGTGTCGCCCGGTGGCCCTTCGATCTCGGAGAGATGCTGGGGCGGGCCGAGGGGCGCGATCGCGCGGGAACGCAGGGCCTCGTTATTGCGGCGCTGATGCGTGGTGAGACGCACATCCATTTCCAGCGGCTGACCGGGAGTGCGGCCGCGAACGAGATCGCGCCAGATGCGATTACCGCGAGGCATGGGGGCACCCCGAGGGATGCAATCCACAGATTGCACAGATTTCGCAGATTCGGATCACGAGAGGATCTCCCCGGAGTAATCGGTCAACGCCAGATTGGGCAAAAACCGGGTACGCATTTCGAGCAGGCGGACGGTGAGATAAGTCGGCGTTTCGCCGGCGCTGTATTCGACCTCCACCACGGACCAGGGGCGCAGGGTTTTCTGAAAGTGGGCCTGGAAGCGGACGAATCGCGGGAGGTGATTCCCCACTGACCAGATTTTGTTAGCCACGATGTTGGCTTTGGCGACGGTATTGATCGAGGAGTTGATGACAATGCACTCGCGCCAGTCGCCGACGTAATCATCAGCCTCGGGGTCATCCACGCTTGGCTGATCCTTGATCTCGTCGCTGCGGATGGGATTGCCCTCATCATCCTGGCCCCACACCACGAGGTAATTGATAAACTCGGAATCATCGCTCCAAATCTCAAGCTCGCCGACATACTGGTCGGGATCGCCGCCGGGGTCCTCGCCGCGCAGGAAGGTGAATGACGGGGTGCCGGGATCGGGCGGGGCGGCGAAATGGAAGCCGTCGGGCAGGTGCCCGAACAGCCAATCCGTCGCCCATTCGTCGCGGAGCTGCTCGATGGCGCGCTTGACCGAAACCCCGCCGTCGAACTTGTAGAGCGGCGGTTTACCATCTTCCGCTTGGGGGAGGCCGGTGGCGTTGGCCGAGACGTGGATTTCGGAATCATCGGCGCCGGCGAGCTGGAGCAGCCAGGTGATCACATCATCGAGCGGCATGCCGTCGAAGGCCATGCCATCGTTGCCGGCATTCGGGGCGGCGCGCACCAGCAACGCGTGCTCCAGGCGCTTGAGGCCGGAACGGAGCTTGATCTCATAGGTTTGATTGGCGCCATCGGCGGCGGATTCGCGGCGGGTCGGAGTGTCGCAGGAGCCGACCATGCGCGGGGTATCGCCATCAACGGTGACGAGGAAGGGGAGATTGGGGCGATGCCAAAGCTCAGCCTCGCCGGGGCCGGGGCGGATGACGAAGCGCCAGGAGTCGGCGCCGGGATCGGCGGAAAGAATCTCCTCGGCCTCTATAAGATCGGGGGCGACGGGATTGCCCTCGACGAACTCGGCGGTCGGCGGCCAGATGACCTTGATTTTGTTGACGATCGGGGTGCGGGTGGCGGGGCCGGTGAGCGAGACGCGAGCATAGCCCTCGGTGTCGCCAAGCTCATAAGGATCGCCATTGGGGCGGTAGAGCGCGAGCATGGCGCCGCAGCCGGAGAAGACCTCCCAGTCAATCGCGCTCGTGGGCAGCTCGGTCGGGGTATATGGAAGCTCGAACGGGATGTCGAACTGGCCGGTCGCCTGGTAGCTCATGGGGCGGAAGCTGAGATAGCCGATGCCCTGGAAATTGACGCTGAACTGGCCGGCGCGGAGGCAGTAATAATGGGTGGCCGGGGGATCCGGGGGCGGCGGATATGACCACGAGGGTTTGGTCTCCCAGGCGGGGGACATCCACCAATCGCCCCAGAGATCGGAGTAGATGAGGAGGCGCTGGCGCAGGGGCAGGCAGACGATGCGGATAGGCTGCGCGAAAAGGGTTTTGGCGTCGAGCACGTCGGGAAGCTCGAAGGTCATGGTGGGGTAGGGCACGGATTGGGAGATGTCGAGAATCTCGACCTTGGGGCGCTTGCCGACCTCAAGGGTTAGGGTGATTTGGGCGACGCCGGATACGATGCCCCACTTGAGGACGATCGGGGCGTCGTCAATCGGCCGGGCGAGGGCGAGGCCGATGATGGTCGCCTGGTTCTTCTCCAGAGCGGCGGTATAGGTGGCGGTGGTGTTCACGATGGAGCGATGATGCAGCGCCCGGCCAGTGAACCAGGTCACATCGGCCAACTCTTCCCAGTTGGCGGCATCGGAGAGCGTGAAATCCGTCTTTTCCTCGCACAGGAAATCCCGAATGGGGTCGAGGATGACGTAACGGGAATTGGGTTCGAGGACGCAGTTTTGATCGTTCTCGACCAGATCCCACGCTTCGTCGCCGGTGAGGTCGAGGACAAAGCCCTTGTCCTTGGGGGAGAAGCGGTCAGTATCAAGCTGGAGCTCAACGAGCATGGGTTTATTGAACCACGGAGATCACAGAGGCCACAGAGAAGAATTGCTCCTCTCCATGTTCTCGGTGTGCTCTGTGGTTGATTCCTTTATTGCCAGGTGTGGCCGGAGTCATCGGAGGTCGTCACTTTCAATTCGTCGGAGTCGAAGAACCAGAGATAGATCATGCCATCGAGGGCGCGGGCGAGGGCGGTTTTGTGGGGCGAGCCGTGCTCGGGGACGGCGGCGCCGCCGGCGTCGCGGACGTTGAGCGGGGCGCCGAAGGCTTTTCCATCATGGCTGCGGGCGATCACGAGCTGATCGCCCTGCCAGGCGGCGAGCAGAACCTCGCCGTGCGGGAGGATGAGGGCGGCAGGATGGGTGCAACCGGAGAGCGCAAGGGGCACGGCAAACCATCCGTGACCCTCGGTGGCCGATGCGCGGCTGTAGATGTCGCCCTGGATGCTGTAGTAATAGGCGCGGAGACGGCCATCGGGGTTGACGATCAGGTCCGTCTTCTGTTCGGGGACACCCGCGGCGAGGACGGAAATCTGCGCCCACGCCTGGGCATCCTGGGCGCGATAAATGCGAATATCATCATCGGTCCAGGCCGAGAGGAGATAGGTCATCGGCTTGCGACCGCCGCCGCCGGGGGATTGGGGGGCGGCGCCGGCGGCGAGAGGATGAAGCGACGGGCGGGAGCAGCCGGCGAGGGCGGGAATATCGGTGGGCTCGGACCAGGTGGCGCCGTCGTCGTCGGAGGTAAGCCCGCTGATTCCGGTCTCAGTCGAGACCAGCAACCGCAGCAAACCGTCCGGCTGCCGGACGCAACCGGCGACGCCGTAATCGCCGATGACGGTGGGCTCGGCGGCGGCAACGTCGGCGATCGGCGCGCGGTACTGGCGGAGGCCATCATCGCCGACGACGTGGATGTGGATGAGATCGGCGATGTCCTGGACGAGGTTGAGGTCCGCGGGAGCGGCGATGCGAGGGGCGAAGAGCCAGAGGGCAGCATAATCGCCGGTAAAAGGCGTCGCCGGTGCGGACCAATACCACGGGCTATGATGGGGGGACGAATCAGTCCATTTGGTGCCGCCGGGGAGCATCAGGCGCTGGAGCGCGGGATCCGCATGGTAGGTGAAGCGGCAGAAAGTGGGCGCGGGATGCACGTAGCGCCACATGTCGGAGTCCACGCCGAACTCGCAAAGTTCGTGGCCGGGCGGTATTCCTCCCGACATAGGGGCGGGATGGCGCCCCCAATAGAAAGGCAGGGGATCGGCGGTATTGCGCAGATTGAGCGCGTGGATATGAAAGCCCGTCTTATCTGGATCAACCGGCGGACCATTATAATACGGGACAACCCAAAGCAGGAGCGGCTGATTATCAACCGCGGCGGCGTCATAGGGATTGAGGTGATTGCCCGCGCCGGCGAGTTGGGGGCCGGTGAAGTTCGCTCCGCCATCTGCGCTGCGCCAGATTCCCGTGCGCGTCGGGTAGTTAGAGGCTGCGGGGCCGGCGTGTTTCTGGCAGAACCAAATCGAGTCGCCATCATCGGCGACGGCCATGTGGAGACCTGGGACAGCGACGGTCTGCTTGATGGCGCTGTGGCCGCCGGCGGGCGGCGGCATGTCAACCTTAATCGAGTATGTGCCGGCGGCGAGGTTGAAGTCAATGATGTCCCAGCCAAAGACGGCCCGCTGCGAAACCAAGCAATAATCGGGATCCATGCTGGGCCAGATCCAGTAGCGGCGCATGAGGTAAGCATGGCCGGCGGCGGGGGCGGGGCGCGCGCCGAAGATTTCATCCATGCGCTCGCCAGTCGCGGGATAGCGCTGGCATGGGGCGGCGGCGAAGGCGAAATCGTTGAGAATGGTGGAGACATCCCACGAGCTCACAATCGAGAGGTCGTTGGGGGAACGCTTCTGCCACAGGACGATGGTGTCGCGGACGCCCTGGTATCCTGGGGACGCGCCGGCCTGGACCGCGATGTTGTAGAGGTAGGCACCGGCGGCATCAGCGGACAGGTGGCTGTAAGCATGGGTGGGCGCGCCGCCGGGATCGCTGTGGGCGATGAAGTCGCCGGCGCGATGCACCGGGTCATCGTCATCCCAATAGCGTTTGGTGATGCGGCGGGTGTTGTACGGCTCGCCTTCGAGGGGGCGCTCTTCGAGAAGATAGAGATAATCATGGCCGGCATGGGCGGCGACCGCGGCGTCGTAGATGGAGGTTGCGAGCGGATCGCCCGGCATATCCATGAGCATGATGGGCCAGTCCTGAATCGAATACGGCGGTTGGCGGCCGGATTGGTAGGCGTGGAAGCGGCGATAGGTGGGCAGCGCCACTAGCGATATCTCCGCAGCCAGTCGCCGAGGAAACTTTCGAGGGCGCGCTCGAAGTCGCGCTTGGCGGCGGGAGATTTGAGGGCGCCCGCGAGATCGGCCTGGGAATTGACGGTGAGGCCGCCGAGGTTGACGTGGATCGGTGGTCCGGCGCCGGCGGCGGCGGGGGCGAGGCGCGGGGCGGCGGGGAACATGGTACTCATGCCGCGCCAGATGCGCTCGGCGAAAGATGGGGGCTCGGCGGGAGGGACCCCACCCACAGGCAGGAGTGCCTGTGCTCCAGGGAGGGCCTCGGCCTTCTTGGCGCCCACAGGCATGAGTGCCTGTGCTCCAGTTGCGGGCTGTGCTCCAGGGAGGGCGGCGGGCGCGGGCAGGAGTGCCCGTGCTCCAGTATGGACGCCGATAGATTCGAGCCACATGGGGCTGACGCCGGCCCGTTTGAGCATTTCGGCGCTCGCGCCCCAAACCTTGGTCACAAAATCGTCGGCGATGGAGGCCATACCCTCGACGACGCCGGTGTGGGTGCCGCCGCGTGCGGCATCCTCGATCCGCTCGGGCTGGATGGGCGGGGGCAGTTGGACGCGCGGCATGACGAACTTGGTGGCCTTGAATGCCGCGACCGCGGCGGCAACGGTGGTGGTGACGGCAGTCCAGGGAGCGATGCCCTCGTCGTCCTTCCGTTTGGCCTTGGATTCGCGGATCATCGCCTGATAGAGCTGCTCGGCGCGGCGGGCGTCGTATTGCGGGCGGGCGACATATTCCTCATAAGCCTTCTCGGCGGGCGGGCGCTGCTCCATTCGCCGCCGCTCTTTGTACCCGCCGCGCCAGAGCGCGCCGGCCTCTTTTGTCCAGCGCGCATTGGTGGCGATCGCCTCCCTAATATCAGCGGTGACTTCCTTGAAGACGCGAACCCCACCGAATTGTAGCGGGTTCCTAATTTTATAAAGAGCGATCGCGGCCGTGCTCGTGATGTTGATGGCGCCGGCGATGCGGAGAATGAGGGCATGGATCTCGGCGATGGAGCTGCCGAGGTCATCGAAGAAGATGAGCAGGGTATCAAATGTTGCGCGCAGGCTGGCCACGAAATCACTGGCGATGCGTTTGATCCACGCGAAGACCTTGGGCCATTCCTCGGCGAATGCGAAGAGCCCGGCTTCGGCCCCGGCGATGGCCTTGACGATGAAGGTCCCCACGGCCTGCCAAACATTGCTCGTATCAATGCCCGAGGCGCGCATGTGGCCGCTGATGATCGCCCCCGCGCGCTGGGCGGCCTTGGGCAGCTCGCCGCGCAGGAAATCGGCGACGCCCTTGATCATCCCCAAAAACTCCTCGATGGGCGCGGCATCGAATATCCGCGCGAACCAGGAGAGGAGCTGCGGCGCGCCGCCGATCAGGGCGGTGATCTGTTGCGCGATCCAGGCGAGCGCGCCGCCGGCGCGGTCTTTGATGCGAGTCCAGGCGTCGGACTTCCGCAGGTTTTCCCAACTGGTGAGGAGTTTATCGCCGGCGCCCTGAAGGACGCGATAAGGGCCGGCGGAAATCTCGGCGGCGGCCTCGGTGATGTTGGTTTTGATCTGCTGCCAAATCCGCGCCAATTCGCTCCGTCCCTGCGCGGCCATGTTGGGGAAATCGCGGGTGACGATGGCTTTGAGGCCCGCCATGAGTTGCGCGCGGTTGACGATCTGCTCGCCCTTGAATTGGACGCCGACCTCCATCAGGCGCTTTTTGCCGATGCCCATGCCGGCGAGGCTGCGCATCAGCGCCTGCTCCATCTCGACCCGCCCGAGCATCTCCGCGACTCCTGCGATCGGCTCCTTCATGGCGGCGGCGAGATCGAGGGCCCAGGGCAGGGTTTGTTTGACATTGATGCCGAAGGCGACCATTTTCCGACCGGCCTCAATCAGCGGCCTGGGGTCAATGCGCAGGGATCCCGCTAGCTTTTCCATCCAGTTATAAAGACCCTCGGCGGCGCGGCGGGAACCGAGCATGACCGTCAGGGCATTTTTTTGCTCATTGGCGAAGCCAATGTAAGAGAAGCCGAGCTTAAGGACGACCGCGACGAGGGCGGCGGCGGCCGCGGCGGCCGCGCCAAAGGCGAGGGTCAGCTTATGCAGGGCGTCGAGGGCCAGCGACAGAATCGCCTGGGCGAGCCTCATGACGCCCGAGATGATGGAACGGAGGACATTCCCGGCGACCGATCCCAAGCCCTGAAACAAGCCCGCCACCACGCCCAGCGGGCCTTGCAGGGCGAGGATGCCGGCGCCGAGGAGATTAATGCGGGCGACGTGAGGCTGGAAGTTTGCCAAGGGCTGGGTGACGGGCCGCATATCGAGCGGCTGGATGCGCGGCGCCCTGATGGTGGGAGGCTTGAACTCGGGCGGCTTGAGTGGCGGCAACACCGGCATTTTGATCGCCGGGATTTTAGGCGCGGGGAGTGCCTTGGGCACGAGAGCGCCGAGGTGGTGGAGCGTTTCCTCGGCCATCTGCCGCGTTTTCCGGCTCAAACCCGTGGGATCGGCGAGGGCGCCCTGGAGGGTTTTGATTTGCTGCGCGCGGACGGCATCGGTGGCGCTGACCGCCGCCTGCTTGACGCCCTGGATGCCCTGCTGGACATTTTGCAGGGCGGCGGACGCTTGGTCTTTCGCGCGGACTACTATATCGAGGGTTTCTTCGGGCATGTTAGATCAGTGGCGGCGGATCTGGTCGGCGCGATGCGCCGCAACCAGCCGCGAAATCTCCAGCCACAGCAGCCATTCCTCGGCCGTGATCAGATCGGGATGCGGGTATCCCTCCATCGCGCGAATCTCGCGCAGGGTCCAATGAAACTCCTGGGCGATGGCGAACTCGCGCAGCAATTGGTCGAGGAGCGGGTCCTCGGCTAATCGGGTTTCGCATGGCTCTCCGGTGATGGCGCTGACGATGATGTCCCGACGAAAGGGAGCCGGCCCTCGCCGCTGACGTGGGCCATCGCGGCGGCGATGGCGGCGCCGATGATCGCAATCGGAATCTCGTTGCGGATCGCATCCTCGGCCAGCGGCAACTTCTCGCCGTCGTCGTCGGTGAAGGTCCAGTCGGCGATCAGGGGCTCGACCAGCAGCCACAGGTTCTGCTCATCGCGCTCGATCTTTTGGAGCTGGAGCAGATCGTACATGGTGATGGGCCGCACCAGGATCTTCTCATCGGGGAATTGGGGGAGAGCAATCCATTGCGCGTACTTGGAGACCTTGAGGCGCTGAGCTGCGCGCTTTTCGCTGCGATTCATTGCCGTCACTCCTACCGTGTGGTTTGGTTTTTACCACAGAGAACACAGAGGGCACAGAGGGGGAAATCCGATCTCCGTGTTCTCCGTGCTTTCCGTGGTTAGATCGCCGATTACGCGCCGTTGCTGATGCCGATAGCGGCGAACTTGATCGGGATGCCGAACTCCTGGATGGCATCGGCGGGCATGTTGCCTTCCTGGCCCTGGTAGATGCCATCGGTGAGGGCGATGGTCAGGGTGTTGATCCCATTGTCGAAGACGAGCGTCACGTCAATGACATTCTCGGTTTCGGTGATGTCATAGATCGAGGCGCTGCGGATGCGCGCGGTGAGGCTCTGGCGTCCGACGAGCACGTAGCTGGGCGCATAGGGATCGGCGGGCGGCGCGACCGAGATATACTGATCGCGGATCAGGCCCTGGTCGAGGTCAATGTCGAATCCGATGACCTCGCCGCCGCTGGAGATGATCCCCTCGATGAAACCGAATGGGCGCGCTGCCGGGGCGGCCCAGGCATGGCCGGTATCGGACTCTTCCGTGAGCGGCCAGAATTGGGCGGTGGCGCGGAGCGGCTCGCGCTGGGCGCCGGTAATCCGCAGCGAATTGCACAGGCAACCCACCCAGATTTCCGCAAGCGTGGCGCCGGCCTGGAGGCGCGAGACCTCGAATGTGAGCGACGGCAGGACGCCGGCGGTGGCGAGGCAGAGCGCCAGGAACGTCGGATCGGCGACATCGAGCTCGACCTCCAGCTCCGGCTGCCGCATGAGCAGGTTCTGGCCCTGGGAATCGCGCGAGCCGACGCCGGTGGTCTCGTTGGTGACGCGCGCGGCATTGCGGCGGGCGCTGCGCACCCAATCGGGCATGTCCACCAGGGCTGGTTCAAGCACGCGGCTGCCGGGCGTTCCCTCGACGCCGTAGCGGACGTTTCCTAGAAATCCATGAGCGGGCATTTTGATCTCCTTTGGGCGCGGCGTGCCGCGCCCCTACATTACGGCCCGGAGGCATGGGCGCGATAGATTTGTCCGCTGCATTCGACGGCGACCGCGCGGAAGAGCGCACTGCCGCCGCGCAGACGGAAGTTGGGCGAAAAATCAACGGTGGCGACCATGAGCGGGGAGATGTCGGCGAGCCTGAGCCCCTCAACCGCGGTGCACAGAATATCGCCCCAGCGGTGGATCTGGCGCGCGACGGTTTCACTGTCCGAGCCGGCGATGAAAGCGTAGATCGCGAGCTTCGGGTCGCGCTGAATGCCCCCGCCGATGGAGAGTTCCTTCTGCCTATATTCGCCCAGGTCAATGGCGATGTAGGGGCAGCGAGCGGTGGGAGTGAGCTCCGGCTCGCCATACGCGATGTCGGTCGGCGCGGCGAGCCCCGCAGCCTCGGCCATATTTGGGATTACGGCGAGCAGGCCGAGGATCAGGGCGTCAACCAGGTTTTCGGTGGCAGTGGGCATTATGATTCGCCGGAGATATGATCCGCCAGGAACCCCATCCAGCGCGTGCGGCGCTCGCGGCTGAGGCGCAGCGGCGGGCGGGCGGGCATGGAACCATCGGCGCGGCCCCGCTGATGAATGAGGCCGAGATCCCATTTCCCGTCGGGCGTCATGCGGGCGGCGCCCATGCGTAACTCCTCGCTGGAAATCTCATAAATGGCGCCTGGCGCCTTGGGATCGGTCAGCGCATTGCGCAGGGCGCCCGTCTGAATCAGAACCCCGGCGCCGGGAAACTTGCGCGCCTTCCAGCGGGCATAACGCTCGGTCAGGGCGGGCCAGGCCGGGAGGCCCTCGGCGGCGCCGCCGGCGGCGAAGACGTTTGACTCGAAAGCGTAGAAGTCGCTGGACACCCGGTCGAAGAATGGGCGGAAATCCTGGACTGCGCCGATGCGCCCATCAACGAGACGATGGAGCTGCACCTCGCCGGAGATCTCTACCGCGAACTCGATCTGCGCATCCGGCACTAGAAAACATCCTCCATCGTGAAAACCGAATCCCGATCCATGCCGACCGCGGCGGGCGAGCCGGGGCCGATGGCCGGATCTATGAGCGGCTCCTCGTCGGGAAACGCGATGTCACCGGCGGCGAGCGCATTCAGCAAATCCTGGGCCTGCCGATAGAGCAACTCGCCATAGGTGCGCTGGCCGGGTTCCGTCTGCCCGCCGAAGACGGCATTCCAGACGCGGGCGGCGGTGAACTTCGCGCATATCTCGGCGAGCATCAGCAGCGCCTTGCTGCCCGTCGGCGGGAGCGTGTAACGATCCTTGAGCGCCGCCTCAACCTTGGCCTCGGTCTCATCCATCCAGCCCCCGATGGTGGTCTCGTCCGGGTCGCTGTCATCGCTGATGATAATCTGCGCGGAGGTCAGCAGCGCCTGGATATTCTCAATCGTATGGTAGGTGGCGGCCATTGCGATTCATGGGCAGGAGTGCCTGTATTCCAGGTTCGGATTCACGGTTCCCCAATGCGGCGGTTTTTAAGCCGCCGCATGTGGGAGCGGTGAAGACGGTGTGACGGCGCACCACTCGCCCTCTGTAATACACAGCCGAGAGCGGCTGTGCTCCATCTCTTTAGCCCAGCACATCCTGGATCAGATAGCCGGCGGCCGCGCACATGATGACCTCATCTACATGCTCGGCGCAGACGAAGACATCCGACTTGATCTGCGCCTCGCGGTAGCGGTCAATGGTGCGCGGCACTCCGCGCTGCTCCCAGTTGATGGTCGCGCCGAGGCGCGGGACTTCGAGCGCCGGGCCCGCGACCACGTGCGCGAGAATCACGTTATCGCCCCAGATCGGGTCGAGGTCCGCGGCCTGGTTCTCATTGGCCGCATTGTAAAGCGTGTCCGCGATCAGGACCGTCTGCACGCGGAAGATGACCGCGAGAATCTGCGGCGTCACCAGCCGGGCATCGGTGCCGCCCGTGCCGGTGAAACTCAGATAGTCGCGGATCTGGGGGTGCGTTTCGAGCGCATTGAAGACCGGCCCAGGAATGAGCAGCGTGTTGCCCCGCAGGCCGGTCGCCTCCAGGATGGTCTGGTGCGCGGCCTGGATGTTCTCGACCGGAGTCGAGGTGCCGGCGACGTCATTCCACTGGTCGGCGCCGACGAGAGTGGTGCCCTGGGTGATGATCGAGTCATCAGTCACCAGGTCGGCGACGCGCTTCTCGCGCGCAAGCAGGAGGTTGTCGGTCAGGGTGCCGACCGTGGTCGTCTCGGCATTGATGGAGCCCTGCTGATCCCGTTCCTGGTCATCGAGCGCCATCTCCAGCGAGTGCTCATCGCACTCGAAGACGCCGCGAGTCAGCGTCCAATCAATACGCTCGGACGCGGTGCGCGGGGCGCGCAGTGTGCGCGGAATCCCAAATCGCTCGAACCCGAAGATCGGGTATTTCCCGAACTTCGCGCGGGCGCCGATGATCGGCAGCAGCCCCTCGGCCACATAGCCGGGGTTGCGATACCCGATGCTGACGTTCGTCAGATCGAGATCGAGGTAAAGTTCGCCTGGCTCAGGCATTTCGTGTTTCGCTTTCTGCCGTCAATCAAAATCGGATTCGGATTCGCGGGCGGGAGCGCCCGTGCTCCACATTCGCGGGCAGAAGTGCCCGCGCTCCACTAGGCCGCCTTGGAGAAGTAATGGACCAGCAACGCCTCGACGAGATCGTCCTCGGCGCCCGCGGCCTCGATGGCGATTGCCATCACATGTTCCGCGGCGCCCGTGGTGTCGAACTTACCGTCATCATCGCCGATCGAGAGAGCGTCGCCCACTGAGAATGAGCTTTCGGCGCGGACCTTGGCGGTGCCCAGAAGCACGACGCGCGCCGGCTGGCCCTCGGTCGGGGCGTTGTCGAGGACGCCGATCCCGAACTCGTCGTCTTCGGCGATGATCACGGTCCCGGCATCGAGTTTAACCGCGCAGCCCCGGCTGCCGGACAGATCAGCTCCGGCGGGCCACGTCAGCGCGAGAATCGCTCTGCTCTGACTCATTTGTTTCGCCTTTCTCGGGGCGCCCGGTCGGGCGCGACCCGATGGAATCAAACTTAACTGGAACCCGTCATCGTGGTCGAGCCGACGTTGATCGCGGTCCAGCAGGTGCCGTTGCTGATCAGCATCAGGCACAAGCCAATGCGGTGCCCGCTGGCATACGTAACGCTGTCAAGCCCCGCATCATTGGGGCCGATCAATGTGTCGGCGGTCGCGGCGTTGAAGACCGGGGCATAGGCGTCGCTGCCGGTGCCCAGGAACATCATCCACGACCCGCTGGCCGCGCCATTCGCGGGCAGGGTGATCGCCTGCCCCGCGAGGCCCGGGCAATCGTAAACGCGGCCATAATTGGCGCTGGTGAGCGTCCACTCGCTGGTGTTGGAATACATCAACATCGCCACCCGCGTCGGCTGAAAGGGGCAGGTGATGGTGGCGGTCTTGGTCACGCGCAGGTTGTAGATCGTAGTCGCCCACGCGATGCCGACCGCCAACGTCAGCAGCGAAGCCACTCCCGCTGCCACGCGGAGCCTTGGGGCTATGGAATCCCGTCTCATCATTCAGCCTTTGGCTATTCGATCGTGTAGTCCAGGATCACGTCAACGCCGGTCGCAGTCGCCAGGTTGTTGGTGGTGACGCCGATGGTGATCGCGGTGTTCGCGTCACATGCCCCGTAGCTCGCGCCGTCCGCAAGCACCGCGGCGCCGGTGCCGCCCATTGTCAGAACGGCCGACTGCGCTAGGCTCGCCTGCGCGAAGGCGCAGAGCTTGACGCTTGAGGTGCCCTGGGTGCCCAGGATGTCAACGGTCGTGCAGGTCGCGGCGGCGCCGCCATACGCGATCATCTTGCATTGCACAACGCGGTAGGTGCGGCCCGCGATGGCGGGGAGCAGGCTGTGTCCGGCGTTGGCCTCGGCGGTCGTAACCCGGTGGCGCGTATTGAGCACGACGGGTTGGGAATCAACCTGAACCGAAGCGGCGGAGACTCCCAAGACACCGCTCGTGCCGTTGTTCATCTTCACGCCCTTCTGAAACTGCACGTCATAGGTAAAGGCCTTGTGGCCGGTCGCGGTGCCGCTGTTGATGTCAATCGCGTAGCTGTTGGTTTGCGTCCCACTTGACTCATTGGTAATCAGCACGCCCTGGGCGGTCGTGGAGGTTGCGGCTGCATCGCCGCTGAGTATGACCTCGAAGCCGCGCAGCGTTGTCGCGGCTTTGCCTTTTGGATCGGCACTGATGGTGGCGCCGGTCAACATGCCGATGGTGTTGCCGGTGCCATCAACGGTCGCTGCACGAGCCTTGACTTCGAGGCCCCGCACCGTGCCACCGGGGGCGGCGGTGGGGCCATTGGTAATGCTGACCACCAGGCCGTTGAGGGTACCGGTCAGTGCGGTCGCGTTCTGCTCGATCTCGACGTAAAGGCCGCGCCCGCCGGCGGCGACGCCGTTGGTTCGCATCAGCGCTGCGGTGCCGGTGACATTGAGCCAGCGTGTGACCTTGAGGTCGTAATACGTCGTCGCGGAAGCGCCGGCAGCCGCGATTGTGAGCACCAGGATCGCCGCGAGCAGCGCGAGCAGCGACTGGGGCATCAAACCTCTTTTCATGGTTCAACCTCTCTCTCGCCGGGAGTCGCGGGCAGGAGTGCCCACGCTCCACATTCACGGGCAGGAGTGCCCGCGCTCCACATTTGCGGGCATGAGTGCCCGCGCTCCAGATTCGCGGGCAGGAGTGCCCACGCTCCACATTCATGGGCGGGAGCGCCCGCGCTCCAGATTCACGGGCGGGAGCGCCCGTGCTCCATTACATTACTTCGCGGCGCTGCGGACCACCGGCTGCTGGCCGCGGATCGCGCGAGCGCGCTCGGCGTCGAGCTGCGGATTCTCGGCGGCGACGAGGCGCATGGCATCGGCGTACTGGAGCTTCGGATCGGCCTTGATCTTCGCGGCGACCGCCTCGCTAAACCGCTGGATGGCGTCGCCGGTCGGCTCGTGGCCGCCATCGCCGCGCTCGCCCAATTCGACGAATGACAGGCCCGCGATGCCGGTCAGGAACTTCTCGCGCTCATCGCCGGCGGCGAACCGCAGGGCGGTATCCGTGAGCTGCTCGACCATCGCCGGCGCGAGCACGCGCTGCTTGTTCTCGCCGAAGCGCAGGCCGGCGATGCGCTCATGCAGCTGCGCGCGATCGAGGCGGGCATTGGCGTCGGCGGCCGCCTTGTTCGCGGCTTCCGCGGCGGCCTTGCTTGCGGCCGCTTCCGCCTTCACCGCATTGAACTCGGTCATGGTGATCGAACTGGCGCCGGGGTCAGGCTTTGGCGCCGGGTCGGGCTTGACATCGGGATTCGGGACTTCGGGCATGGGATTGTCTCCTCTATCCGCCGCGCGGATGGCGCGACTAATTTCATCCGCGGGGGCGGATGCTTTCAGCCTATCCTTGTGCTTGGCGACCCAAGCCTTCGCTTTGTCCATTGTCCATTCGTCGAGATCGAACCGCAGGGCCTGGATGACCAGGCTTTTCGGGTCGTGGCCCTTGGGGGCATTCTCGGGCTTGAGGCGGCCCATGACCATGCGAATGCCCTTGACTCCGGGCATATCCAGGGACCTGAAAGTATCGGGATCGAAATCGCCGGGGTCGCGCACGCGATACCAGATTTCCGTACCCTTCTTCTCCCACCGGAAACGATAGGCGGGCACCAGGTAGGTGCGGCCGCGCTCGGATTCGGAGTTGACTATGGCCGGCAAATCCTTGAACCACGGGCGGTTGGTGAGCGCGATGCTCGTCACCACGTCCTCGTAGTGCTTCCCATCGCGCGAGTCCTTCCAGTCGGGGAACCATTCGGGGGAGATGTAGCGGTAGGCGCGATCGGCGAGGAGTTGCTGTCCCTTGATATTGAAATCCACCAGGCCCCACAGGCCATCCGCGCGGGCCTCGACGTTTTGGATCCAGCCGACCGCCTCGCCCCAGTTGTGCTCGATGTCAACCGGGAGATCAATGCCGGGGAGGCCGGCCGCATAATTTGCGGCCATGCGCGCGATGCGCTCGGGCGTGATGTCGAGCTGGCCGTAATCCGAATGCTCCCACGAGCCGATGGGCACCAGTTGCAGCCAGCGCTGGGAGGGCTGATCGGCGACTGGCTCGGCGAGGTTGAGGTCGCTGAAGGCGTAGCCGGCTCTGCGTTCGATTTCGCGCTCGGTCATCTTCTATTCGCCCCGAGCAATCGGGGCGCTCCAGTAAATGCGAAAAGCCGCGGAGATTGTCCCGGATTCCGGGGCGGCGATGCTCACCACGCCCCGGGCGGGATCTCCTCGGCTTTTAGATCAGACTACCGCTCGGCCCTCTGGTCAGGCGTTCAGCCGGCGGCGCCGCGAGTATTTGATTTGACTGCGCGGTTATTATACCACAGGGAGCGCGATTGTCAATGCTCATTCGACGGGAACCAGCGCGGGAATGTGAATCGTCTCGGGGAACAGGCCCGGGATCTCGTACATCCGCGTCCGCCAGTCGATCACGGACACCAGATCGCCCGACCGCGGATCCCGGACGCGCTTGAAGACGAAATCGCGGCCCTCCGGCTGCGCGGGGATGCGCAGGGGCGCATACCTATCGGGATCGGCGATGAAGTGGCCGTGCTTGCGGATCAATTCCAGCGGCGGGGCGACGAAATCGGGGGTCATGGGCACCGGCCTGCCGTGCTCGTCAATCTCCACTTCATCGGCTCCGATGTAGGCGATGCGGCAGCGGTCGTTGATGTGTACGGGTTTACCGTACTGCGCGAAATCCGGGCTGTCGCGGCGCATGATCATCCCATCGAGGTACTCGCAGAGCTCGCAGACGCGCTCATCGAGGATCGCAATGCGCTGCGCCAGGGGCCACAGCGCCAGATCGGCCGATTCCTCGCGCGCCTGCGCGTCGAGCGCGCGGACGGTGACGGTGGCGGTCATGCGTAGGTGCTCGGTAATGGTTTCAGGCATGGGAGGGAACGCCATCCACAGATTGCACAGATTCACACAGATGGGACCGGAGGGGTGGGAGGGGAAGCTTGGCCGCGGATTTACGCGGATGGGCAGGCATCGGGAGACACAGACAGGAGTGCCTGTGCTCCAGGACGATGCGCTCCAGGAGGAACGGCACGGCGACTTGGCGGATCTGGGCGAGGAAGTCGGGATCGGATGACCGTTCGAGGCGCGCGCGCTCGATCAGCAGGCGGCGGATGCGCCGCACATTGCCATCCTGCGGATAGGGATAAATCCCGCGAATGAGGCCCAGCACATGGGTCTTACTCAAGCCCAACTCATCGGCGATTTGCCGGTAACTCATGCGCGATTCGCGTTTCAGGGCTTCCAACGCCGTCACGGTTTCGCTCCTGACCCCGGTCAATAGCGGTCAATTCTGGCGTTCAGGCCGCGACTGGTACTTCCGTACCCCTCAAGCGATTCTGGGGCATCCTGGCGCAAAAAAAGCATCATACATCCACAGGCGGGAGCGCCTGTGCTCCAGGGCGCGTCTGAATGCCGATCAGGGCGTTGTTGATGACCTCGATGAGTTGCTCGCCGGCCTCGCGCAAACCGTCCGTCAAATCCACTCGCGCCCGCCCGCGCGCCGCCTGCCCCAGGACCTTGAGGATGTCGCCGGTGGGAAGGTCCTGGCGGATGACATCGAGCAATTCATGGAGAACCTGGGCCCGCAGCTTCTCGCTGTGGTCCTGCGCCAACACCTGGGCTTTGGCGGCGATCCATTGGCGCATCGCGCTCGTGACCGCCCCTGGCTTGGCGCCGAACTCGGCGGCCGCGCGCTCGCGGGCGACGCTGAATAGGCTCCATAGCCAACCGCGCAGGAGATTTTCATATTTGGCGACGAGCGGGACATTCACCGCCTGCATCCGCGAAATCTGCCGTCCTTTCTCCTCATCCGGCGCCGCCTTGAAATCGGCGATAATTGGCTCCAGCTTGGCGAGCAGCCGTTGCTCCTGGTCGGTCACAACCTCCGCCATTGCCGCCTCGAAGCGCTGCTCGTCTGCGGCCATCTGCCGCCCGGCGGCCAAGTGCGGTTCGGGATCGTACCGGCGGGTGGAGCCGCGGACCACAGCCGAGAGCGGCTGTGCTCCATGTGCGACGACCGGCCGTTCTATTGGCTGCTCGGTTGCTCGGGTATGCTCCTCGGGCAGGGGGGGCAACCCGAACCAGCCGCGCACCACGTTTTCGAGATCATCATCCGGGGTCAGCAGCCGCCCCGCGCAGAGCTGCGCCAAACCGTTGGCGATGCCGCCCGGATCAAGCACCGTCCCGATGCTCGAATGGCCGAGCGTCGGCAGCGCCTTGAGGCCCGGATAGTTATAGGCGCACCAGCGCGGGATGCCGTAGCGGTTGATGTGCTCCGCAAACCAATCGGCGACGGTATTGAGGGCGAGAATGAAAAACCCAGTCTGCCCCTCCGAGAGCGCCCGCGATCCGCTGGCGGTAGTCCCCAGGTTGATAAACTGCGCGAGCACCGAGCGCGCGATCATAACGTCGTGGTGCTCGATCAGCGCCATGAACCCCTGGCTGCGGACCTGCATCTGCAACAACTCGATGGTATAGCCGGGGGGAAGCGCGAAAGCCGAGGATTCAGAAGCTTTCCAATCCTTGAGCAGATCCAGGAAATCATCCTGGTCGGTTTTGCTGTAGCCCTCGGGCAGATGGCCGACGGGCACGCCGACGGCTCCGCGCTCGACCGCGATGTTGGCGAACTTGTAGAGCCAGTCCTTGGTGAACCAATGCTTGTATGCGGGCCGCAGCAACGCGCGCCCCTCGGGGTTGCCATAATCGCCGCGCCAGGTTAACCGAATCAGCTTCTCGATTGGGATCCGCACATCCCGAAACCCGCCGCCCTCATCGCGCGCCCATTGCACCACTCCCTGTACGCCGCCGCCGATGTCCATGTCCCATTGGCGGATGCTTTTCGGTGCGCGCGGCGCGAGCTTGCGCCAGGCGGCGAGGCCGTCGCGGATCTCCCAAACATGCTCAAGCAGGGCGACCCCGGTCAGCGCGCCGAGCAGCGCGTGGCGCAGGACCTCGGCGAAGGAAATGGTCATGCCGCCGAACAGATTGCTCAAAATCAGATCGGCCGCTTCGCGCGAGGCGGCGCTGTCGTCGCCCGGCTCGACGCTCCACGCCGCGGCGCCGATCGGCAACCAGATCGCCAGCTCGACCGCCTGCACCTGGCCGTCCCCGCGCAGCATTTTGTCATAGGTCTCGTAGGCCGCGGGGCCGCGCAGGTCGGGATTATATTCCTCGGCGACGAGCCCACGCCAAATATTCAGGCCGGAGGTGCCGGTCTCGCCCAGGGGCGGCCGAGGTTTCTTTTCCGCGAATCTATGGATGCTGAAATCCAGCGGGCCGATGCGCATTACCATCTCCTCGGGGCCGAGCTTTTGCCGATGATCCATTTATCCGCGCCGCCCAGATGGTGGCAGACACCGATGCCCAGCGCGCGGCTGCCGCCGGCCGCCAGCAACATCCGAATCAGCGCCTGCGCATAATGGTCGTCGAGGCCGCGCTTGTACGCGAATGTGCCGTCCGCGCGCTTGTCCTTGATGAGGTTTTTCAGATGCGCCTTGATCTCAGGGACTACCGGCTCACTCGCGCGCGGCAGCAGCAGGTCGCCGGCGGTGATTGCATCCACCAGGGCGTCGCTCGCCTCGGTGCGGTCGCAGTTGATGACGTGCACCGGATCCGTCTCGCCGTCCTCGATGGCATAACGCGTCTGCTGCCCGGTCATATAGGAGATCGCCGCGCGCTTGAAACTGCGTACTAATGCCTTGGCGCTAGTCTTATAGGGCATGGCATCTACGACCGCCATGCGCACGTCATAATCCCGCAGGCGCTTCTCCAGCAGGGCCCACGAGCCGGTCTTCTCGGCCCACAACACGCGGAACTTCCCATCATCGCCGCGCCGCGCGACGACCAGGTGGCAGATGTCGCCCACGTCAATCCCCGCGAACGCCACGCCGGTCGGCAGATTCTCGCCCTGGCCGGTGGGCGAGATGCGCCAGTCGCCGCACTTGCTGGTCAGCAATTCCTCGGTCAGCGGCTGGCGGTCGCCGGCATAGGGCAGGCCGAGATAGGAGATGTAGAAATTGGCCATCTTCGACGGGCGCTTCTGGGCGCCGATCCACTTGCGGGCGATGGCGGGGGCGTCAATTGCGGGGCCATAGAGCTGCGATAGATGATACCCGGAGATCCGCGCGCCGGGATTTTGGGCGACCCATTCGCCGGCTGACGGATCGAGGCGCGCGAAGCAGCGCGGGCAGACGATGCGGAAATGATCGGGGCTCAGGCCGCGGCAACCGTCATCGAGCACGAAGTCGCCGGCGGGGATGCGTCGCGCGCCCTCCATCCATGCCAGGCACGCGGGGAACTCAAGCTCGACGATAGTGCGCACCCGGCAGCGCGGGCAGCGTAGCGCCCAATACTTCTGATCGGATTCCCTGAAGCGCTCGTCAATCCCCCAGTTGGGCACATCGGGTTGCGACAACTCGTAGCGCCGCTTGTAATCGCTGTGCAGCAGGCGATCATCCACCCAATCCACGAGCTCGGGATCGAGCTCGGCGACCTCGTCGAGGATCACCAGGTCGAGGTCCACCGACTTGATGTCCGAGCGTTTCTGGGTCACGCAGAAGTACGCGCTGCCGGGGCCGATGTGTTTGAGGCGGACGTTATCGGCCCGCTTGCGGCGACCGGCGATGTCCTCCGTCTCATGCTGGCCCTCGACCACCGCGCGGCCGAGCGCGCGATCGGCGGCGATCAAGGGGTCGAAGCGATCCTGCACGAAGGTCGTCATGTAGGGCCGGGACTCCAAGAAATACCCGACTTTGCGCGCGTGAAGGCAGGCGAGGATCATGCGCCCGAGCATGACCGTGCTCGCGCCGAGCTGCGCGGCTTTCTCGATGACGATGTGCTGCGCGGGGTCCTCGACGATCTGCCGCAGGTATTCGTGGCGATCCAGCGACCACGGCTTGCGGCGCGGGTGGATGTGGGCCGCGAAAAAATCGAGCGGCGCCTCGATCCCGGGCGCAGTGAGATCATCGAGCAGCTTACCGATGTCAGGATTCATCCGTGTCCCGTGGAGCCACAGGCTTAACCCTGTGTCCCGCGTTCCCTGGAGCGGCGGGCTTGAGCCCGCCCGCCTCTCTCCCTGGAGCCGCAGGCTTCAGCCTGCGTTCAGCCTCCCCTGGAGGCACAGGCTTAAGCCTGTGCTCCATTTCGGGTTCCGGCAGCGCCAGTTGCGCGCGCAGGTGCTCGACGAGATCGGGCCGCCCGGCGAGCTGCTTGCGCAGCCAGTCCACGGCCAGCGCCGCCAGCTCCTCTTTGCTCTTCGCTAGGCGCAGCTTGCGCAGCTCCAACTCCTCGGCCTTGAGCGCGGAATCGGAGGCGGCGCGGTCGGCATAGGCGATGGTCGAGGCGAGAGCGGTCGCGGCCTTCATCAGGTCCAGCGGATCGAGGTTTTTGATCCGTTTGAGATCGAGGCCGCCCAGGGCGTCGTGGATCTTCGATGCCAGGATGCGCAGGATCACTCCCGCGAGGGACATCGTGCTTTGGCTCCCCGTCGCCTGCGCGATTGCCAGCGCGGTGCGCTCGATCAGCAGCGCGTCCTCGAAGTAGGGCATGAGGTGGCGGTTGAGGTGGCGGCTCAGCGAGTTCTGATTGGTGCGGAACTTGTGCTTCGCGCGCAACCAGGCGACGATTTTCGTTTGTCCAACCCCGCCGAGGAGTTTCTCGTTTATCTCGTCGAAGAGGGCGGGCTTGGTCTCCCAAATCCCGCAGATCGCGCAGCGCGAGCTGAGGCGGATCGGGGGAAGGCTAATCGTGGTCGTGACGAGGTTCGGCATCTTTTGTTGCCTCTGGTGCTGCGATCTTTGCTGTCTATGGAGCACGGGCACTCCTGCCCGTGTTGGGTGCGGAAAAGCCAAAACCGCAGTTGGATCAGCGGCCCCGGTTGCCCGGGGGCCGTCCCGCTGCGGTCATCTCGCGCGCCTTATCTGGTTTTTCCGCCGCCATTATACCACATTTTCCCCCGCCTTTCCCACACGCTTGCGAATCATGTCCACGTATTCGGCCTTGATCTCGATCGGGGGCTCTCGCGCCTCGCCCAAGATGATGCGCGTCATGCTCTCACCGTCTGCCGACTACGAATGAGATCGAGCAGATACTCCGGCCCACCTGGGAGCCAGCGCGAGCCGTTCCACTCGCGCCGCAGAGCAGAGGCTTGCGCTTGCGGCATGGCCGCGAGTAGACACCGCGCGCGCATCCAGGCAGCCGCGTCGCCCTCGCGTAGGCGCCGCACGCAGGAGCAATGGGCGGCATCCAGTCGGGCCAGCCGCCCATGGGGCGTTTCGTGCACATCGCCGGCGAATAACCCTGCGCGCTGGCGCTCGCGCTCTAGGCGGCGCGCAGCATGTCCCAGGCGCCGCGCACTTTGCGCCGCGGGCGCGTAGCATATGCCGCGCCGGAACCTCATGTCTTGAGCGCCTCTCGCGCCTCGCCCAAGATGATGCGCGTCATGGGTCGCTAACACCCCTTCCGGGGCCGTGATGGCGGCGGCAAAGCCGGCTAGCCATTGTGCCGCGCGATCTGCATCCGCGCGCGAAGTTTCGGTATGAACAGACGCTCGATGGCATCGGGCGGGGCGTCGGTCAGGAGATAATCCTTCCCGCTCGGCACGGATCCCTGGTGTCCGGCGAGCCGGAGCTTTTCGGCGATGTAATACGATTCCTTGATCACCGCACCTGGGACGCGGATGCAAACCACATGCCGCAAGCGTTCCAATAGCTCCTCGGCGCCGGCCGCGCCATCGCATTCGTTCCGCAGCGCATCCAGCCGCGCGGGGTCTATCGTTAACCAGCACAAACTCCCGCGCTTTCCATTACCCGCCGATTCATGGGCGCATTGGAGCGCGAGCGCCATGACATGCTTGGGCCGCACCTGCCACGTGATGCGCCCGATCTCGTCGCGGCGAGCGACTGCCGGCAACCGCTTCGATGCGATCGCGGCGGCGAAAAGATGGTCATTCCGAGTGCGGAAAAGCTCCATCACGCGCCGCATCGTCCAGAAGCGCCGGACGGGTATTCCTCTCCGCCTTTTCACCAACTGCACGGCGCTCCGGGTGCGCCCCAGGGCGCGGGCGATGAGAGTCAGGGATTCGCGCCAGATATGATTGCGCAGATAGCGCAACTCGGCCAGCGACCAGCGCCTGTTTTTGCGCCGCGTGATTCCTAGCTTGCTCGCCTGCGCGCCGATGGCTCCGGGGGTGCGATTCAGATCAGCTGCCAGATCGCGCTTCCGCGCCTCCCCACCGCCGCGCCAATGCTCGCGCAGATATTCGGTCTCGGCGCCAGTCCATAGGCGGCGCCGCCATCTGCCCAAGCCCAATTCCCGCGCGCGGCGGCAGGTCATGCGGAGCGACCGTTGGAGGAACTCGGCGCATTCGACGCCGCCGCGCCGCTGGTAATTCAGCCGCAGCCAGACATCCTCGGCCTTGGTCCAGAGTTGGTGTTTGGATTCGGGCGCGTGCCCGCAATCGCCGCGGCCGAGGTCCTCCATGAACATGCGGACTGGTGGGCGGTTTGCGGTGCAGTAGAGCTCGTCGTGGAGCTGCCCGCCGACGCGCAGCTTATGGCAGCGCAGGCAATTCATCGCGGCATCGCTTATTCCGTGGAGGCACGGGCTTAAGCCCGTGCTCCATATCTCTGGTCCAATCGGGGCCGGGGTCCTCGCAGCCGTCGCCCCAGATTTGGCCCGCGCAGTCCCCTACGCATTAGCCGCTCGCCCGGCCCCGAATCGGGCAACACGGATACGCGCTATCCCTGGTCCGGCGCGAATGAAACCTTCCAGGGCCGCTTCTCATCCTGCTTGATCTCGACGACCTTTCCGTAGAGATCGCCGTCAATGATGCCCTGGGCGAGGGCGTCATCGAGGGTTTCTTTGGTGTATGTCGGCTTCAGGAAGAACTTCTGGGCCATGTCGCTCAGCCGCTTGAGTAACGTCTTCCGATCAACAACCGTGCGGCTATTCGGCGAGCGCGTGATGCGGCCCACGCCCTGCACGATGAAGGATGTGTCATCCATCGCCGATGCCGCCTCGCGCCGCAGACCGTCGAGTTGAGCCTCGAGCGCCGCGAGCTTTTCGGTGAGCTTCAGGCCTTCTTTGAGAACCCCGACGAGCTTCCGTTCCTGCAATGCCGTGAGTGCCATTTCGTTGCCTCTTTCCGTCCCCCGTCGCCGAAGCTATGGGGAACAAGTTCTCAGGATATGGAGCACAGGCACTCCTGCCTGTGAAATCACCGGCGGGCTTTGCCGATCGGATCGAACCCCCAACGATGCTTGGCGATCGCTGGCGGCGTGATGCCCAAATCTAGCGCCGCCTGCGCCGGCGGCACATCACGGAATCGCTGGCGCGCGGCCCATACGGCATCCATGCGCTTCCGCAATTCCTCCAAGCGCGAGACCAGCACATCGTAATAGGATTGCACCTGCTGCCAATTTTCCGCCCAGAAATAGCCGGGTGATGCGCCGGGAAACGCGGTGCCGCCGGTCGTCGCCAGAATCTCCCCGTGCCCCCCCTTGACCAACTCCTCGATGATGAGCCGCACCTGGCGGTCGAGTCCCTTCTCGCCAAACAATCGGTCGCCGATGTCGGACGCGGTGATCGCGTTGGCGGGGCCGAGATGCCCGCGCAGCAGATCGAGCACGCGCTCAGCCCGGCTCGGTTGCGCGCTCATCATTCGGCATTGTCTCCGATTTTGCATCGGGGTCGCCGGAGATGGTTTCTCCGGCCAATCGCTGAGCCTGAGCCAGCGCGAGTTGGTGGCCGATGACGGCGCCGGCGAAATAGATTGAGATCAGATTGAGATACGCGCCGCCGGCGAGGATGAATAGCGTTCCCGCGTTCTCGATTATCTCGAATGCACCGGGCGTCAGCGCCAAAGTGTTGTGCGGCGACAACGGTTGCTGCATCTGCGCCAGGGCGCGTTGCGCGTCGTCGCGGGTAATCATTCATGCGCCTCCGGCGTCATTGGTCCGGGCCTCGGATAATCGCTTTGATTTCTTCGCGCGTCAGCCCCGCGGTCTCGTCACCGCGCATAACACAGTGCCGCCCGGTGCGGTCGGAATGAAAAACGCGCCGCCCGTCCGGCAACCGCCCAACCGGCTTCCAGCCATAATGCTCAAGCTCCGTCGCATGGCGGTGCTCATCCATCGCCGCCGCCCTCTTATCGTCCTTCGCCTTGCCCTTGTTTTCGCGCTTGAGACGGCGCAGGATGCCGGCGAAATACTGCTCATTCCGCTCACGGTAGTGGCCGAGCCAAATCTCGCACGCCTCTGCGACGATCTCGATCCGGTGCCGCCCGATCTGCTGGATGGTCGCGCGCAAAATGCTCGTGCCGATGCGCCCGGTCGAGCGGTAGAGCCGGAAATCATCGAGCACGTCAATCAGCCGGTCGCGCAGATCGGCCGCGAGCGGCGGCGGGCCGATCCATTCCTGGTCGAGCAGGTTGGCGACCTGGGCGCGCCGCCAGAGTTGGCCTTCGCGCGCCGGCGCTTTCCCATCGCCAATACGCCGCGCGCCGATGCGCCCCTGGATCCACAGGCAGAACTCCTCATACTGGAGTAGCGTCAATCGCTTCGTGGTCTCGATGCCATAGGCCGCGCGCAACTGGCCGATGACCTCATCGTGCCCCAACCCCGCTTGCCCGGCGAGCGTGTACAGGCGCGCGATCTGTCGCTGGGTGGGGGCGCTGGTGGAGGTCGTCGTCATGGGGCCAACTCAAACTCGATCCGCCAGCAGGGCTCCGTGATGGCCGCCGTGCCATGCATCGCCGCCCAAACACGCATGAATGTATCCCAGGAAATGAAACCTTCTTTGAGCGCCTCGGACATCAATGCCACATGGCCCCGCCTTACGGATGCACCCGGATATTCTTCCCGGCAGACAGAGGTAATCCGCAGGCGAGCAAACGCATCCCCAAACAGTTGCGTCTGCGCGCGATGGATCGAACCCACGCACGCTCGGGGGCGCTTCCACCGCCGGCGGGTAACGGTTTTGTCACCGTTCAGGATCGCCCGCACATTGTCCGGCTTGAAAAGAATCATGGTTTTCGCCGCGGCCTTTAATCATTGAGCGCCCTGGCGGAAGTCGTCGTCATCGAATCCTTCGCGGCCAACGGCCCAGGGCCAAGCCAAGGATATAGGGTGCCAACCGCCCGAGCGGAACCCGCCAAATCATCCAAAAGAGAATCCGTCTCACCGATTCGCCCACGGATCCCTCCCGCGCCAAGCCACGCTTTCGCCGATCACCCGCGGCGCATTCCGCGACCTCGATTCCTGCGCGCGGCGGGCGATCCGCCGGCCGCGCAACTCCTCCCGCGCCAGCGCCAGAACGACCGCGGCCCCGGTGCAGATCACCAACGACCAGTGCCACGGCGCCGTTCCGAATCCATCGAGCGCCGCGCAGATGCAGAGATACGCCCAGATCGCCATTCCAATCGCCGTCATCGTCGCCCTCCGTTTGCCGGCAGATACTGCCCGCAGCGCGGGCATTTCGGGCGCGCCTCGCGCTCATCACGGCCGCGCAAACCGACGCCCAAGTTAAGCATAATCCCCACCGCCAGACTCGCCAACGCGAGCAGCATCAGCGCGAATGCCATCCGGGCCACATCACCCTCGCCCCCGCAGCATGAACTGCTGCCTGAGTTTGTCCGCGATTTCCGGTTCGATAGTCCCCGGCTTGATCTTATTCTCGGCCGCCAGCGCCAGCAGGTTGAACCGCAGCCCCATGACCTCGCGCATCCGCCCGCGCGTGATCTCCCAGACGCGTTGCGCCAACTCGTCGCTGAACTCCTCAAGCGCCGGGCGGATCTCGGCCGCCGTCGCCAACCGCAGTTGCCGGTGCAGCACCACCCGCCCCGCGAGCTCGCGGTGCTCGCTAAACGCCGCCTCGATGCTCGGCGTGCCGCAGAAGGCGATCGGCGCCCCGGCGTGGTCGTGGATGTGCCGCACGAGGTCGAGGTAGCGGTACGCCCGCAGCCGCTCGGCGTTGTCAATGATGAGCGCCTGGCCGCTGGTCCGCAGATGCTCCTCGATGCGCACGAGTAGATCGTAGCGGCTCGGCGCCGCGTCATTCATGCCGCACCCGCCGGCGATCTGCCGCAGCAGCCGCGACTCGGTATTAACCGCCGCCGGCAGCGCCTCGATATATACCGCCGGGCGGTTCTGCTCGGCAAAGTAGGTCGCGCCCAGGCTCTTGCCGACGCCCTGCTCGCCAATGAACAGCGCCAGGCGCTCGCGCACATTGCGCAGGCTCGCCAGCGCCGCCAGTAGCCGCTGGTATTCCTGCCAGGGCTTGATGGGGTAAATCTCGATGCCGTCCCACGAGATCGTCTTCACCGCAGACCTCCTGTGGCCTTTGGCGGCCGCCGATCAGCGCTTGAGCGCCTCGATTACCGTCTCGATGATCGCCAGGGCCAATCCTTTAGCCTGCGCGCGGGGCAGGCCGGCGAGAACCAATCGGTCCTCGATCGCCGGGGTCAACTCGCGCTCCATTGTGAGTTTGGCTTCGGCGATCAGCAGGGCCTTGATTCGCTCATAGCTGGCGCCGCCGAATGCGCGCCTCAGAAACTTGGTGAACTTGCTCATGGTCTTTTTCTCCCTGTCGCCGCCGGTCGCGCGCCCGCGGACGCGTAGTTCGCTTCAAGTTGCTCCCGCGCGGCCTTGCGCATCTGCGCCGGCTGCCGCGGCGCATCCCCATATTTCCCGTAGCGATCCCGCACCCAGCGCCCGAAAGATTCAGGCAGACCCGGGTCATCCTGGACCACAGGCCCGCCCTGAGCGGCGTCGAAGGGCACTCCCGCCTGTGAATCCCCGTGCGAATCCTGGACCACAGGCCCGCCCCGAGCGGCGTCGAGGGGCACTCCTGCCTGTGAATCCCCGCATGAATCATCGGGGCCGGCCTGGTCCGCGCTTGGGTCGCTCGCTGGGGGCGATTGATGTTGGCCGGCCCCGATGTCAATGCCGTGGAAAGTGAGGCCCGAATGGAGCACAGGCACTCCTGCCTGTGCCGCGGCGCCGCGCGCGAGCAGCAGCAATGGATCCGTCTCTGTGCTCTCCGTGCCCTCTGTGGTTAACTCCCGCGCTCGCCGCGCCAGGTATTCCAAGCCCTCATCCGCGGCGCGCTCGACCATTGGCCGCGGCCACACGGTGATCGCCGCCGGCGGCGCCGGCTCCGCGACTGGAGCACGGGCACTCCTGCCCGTGACCACCGCGCCCGCCCGCAGCCGCGCGATCACATCCTCGACCTTTGCCGCCGGCAGGAACTCCCCGGCGTCATCCGCCATCGCCGCGAACTCCCGCCGCCGTTGCGTCGCCGCCGCCCGCTTGCGCCGATAATCGGCCAGGCTCTCCTGATCGCCCAATTCGTGCGGACGCTCGACCTCGGCCCAACAGATTTCCTTGCCCTCGGGATTCAGCACAAGCACGGTCTCCAGATGCGCCGCATCCCACCACACCGGGACCTCGATGCCCTCGTAGTCAATGAGCCGCTCGCTCCAATACGCGAATCCGTTGAGCGCCACCCGCGCGCGCCGCACCAACCTCCGTTCCTTGAACATCAGTATCTGCCGCAGCCACGGCTCGTCCGGCACCTTCACGTGCCCCTCGGCGGTCGCCCGCCAAGCGTCATTGCGCGACATCCCCAAACGCGAATGCATCCGCGTCAGGAGCTCCGCGCAGATCCACTCTTGCGCCCCGCGATTCATGTCCGCGCAGGTGGGCAGCTTCTTCCAATCGCTGAGGCGCCCGGAATCGCCGATGTAGCCGTCGTTCCGTTTGCGCGCCTCCGGGTCGCGCCCGCAGTAAGCCCCGATCTCGCCGAACCGCGCCTCGAACATCTGGTGCAAATGGCACCAGAACGACTCGATGTGCCCGTTTTGCCAGGATTCATAGGCATTGGAGAATGCGAGATCCATCTGCACATCGAGGCCGATCCCGATCTGGCGGCAGACATCCGCCAGCCACAGTGACCGCTGTATTTTCCCGTTGTCCCCGTGCAGGCGCTCGGGCAGGCCATGCTGCGGCCATTCTCTCTGGGGCGCGGTCTCGTCGGAGGCCGCGATCCGCTTCGGCAGTATCCCCATCAGCAGAACCGACCGCAGCGCATACCGATCCGGGTGCTCGCGGGTATAGAGGATTGCTGTCGGCGCCCCGGTCGCCTCATCTATCATCGCCGTCACCCACGGGCGGTATGGCTTGACCCGCGGGTCGCCATCCCAGCATTTCACATCGCCGATCGTGTAATCGAAGCTCCAGGAGTGATTGGGATATGGCGCGACCCACTCGCCGGTCGGCAAAAACCGCTTGGCGTATTCCTCGCGGCTGAGCCGGGCCGCCGCCGGGATCGAGCGCGCCACGTGCCGTAACGCCGCCTCGCTCGCGCCGGGGAATTGGTCGCGGACCAGACGCAGCGAGAGCGCGAGGTTCTCGTCACGCGTCCGGGGATTCAGGCGGCGGGCCAGCAGCATCTGCCGCGCCCCTTCGGGCAGCGCCGATTTCCCGGCATCGGTCCGGCGCTTGCGCTTGAGTCCCGCGGCGCCATCGCGCGCCCGCTTGAGCCATACATATACCGTGCCGGCGTTCACCTGTTCCGCCGCGGCGATCTGGTTGACCGCCTCGCGCCGGTCGCTGCCCCGCATTCCCAACAAGGGCGCCACCAGGCCGTACCGCCGCTGCTCCTGCTCCGTCAGCGACTGCACGGTTCTCAACGGATTCGTCTCTGTGCTCTCTGTGCGCTCTGTGGTGAGATCCCGCGCCGCGAGTCCCGCCTTCGCCGCCGCCCGCGCGGCATCCATCGCCTCGTGCGCCCGCGCCCCGGGATTAGCGATGCATGGCCAGATCAGCCGCAGCGCCGATTTCCATCGCCCATCTACCCGCCCGCGCAGGTCAATCAGCGCCCGCCCGATGTCAATCTCCGGCGCGCGCGCCGCCACCAGCGCCGCCACCGGCGCGGTCAAGGCCGTCAGTCCCTCTTTGCTCGTCGCATCCATTGTTTTGCCCCCAGAAGCTCATGGAGCACAGGCACTCCCGCCTGTGTGTTCCCGCCCGTCATGGAGCACAGGCACTCTTGCCTGTGTCCCGCTTTATGCTTCCTCCGACATCCGCATCAGCCGCTGCCCGAGATCGCGGCACCGTTCCTTGAATACCAACCGCCGTTCCTCGGGCGCGTCTGGGCGGATGTAGTACCGCGCCCAATCCTCGGCCCAACTCCCTAGCAGCCCGAATGATAGCTGCGCGTCCGGCCCGGCTTTTCGCAGCAGCGTCCGCGCCTTTTCGAGGTCAATGCCCTTCACGCCGAAATGCTCCGGCCGCGTGAAGGCCAGATCCAATTGCCCGAGTTCGACCCGCCGCTCGTAGATCGCCAGCCGGAGCTGTTCATCCGTCCGAATCTCGCCCGACGCCAGCCGCTTTTCCATCTCGGCACGGAGGGCCGGGTCGAGAGGAAGGAGCATACGGACTTTGCGCCAACTCAGCGCATGAATTGTCGCCCGTGTGTCGAAAATCTTGGCTTTGGGATAGATTTCGTACAGTTGAACAGCCCGATAAATGTGCGTGTGATCCACGCCCAAATCCCCCGAAAGCCGGTGCACAACATGGGCACCATACTCCGGGTGGTCTTCGCCGAGGCTCTCGATGACCGCCTGGCCCAGAAGCCACATGGACTGAAGGAAACTCTGCTCGGCCTGGACCATGATCTCCGCACACCGCTCCCGCAGCTCCTCGTATGCCGGCTCCGCGAGTCCGCTTTCATGGCGCACAGGCACTCCTGCCTGTGCGCCCCTCTTCGCCAACTCCGCGCCCTTGCTCATCCCCCCAAGGCCTCCTCCAGCGCCTTCACATCGCCCTTGATGCCTTCGATCGCCTTGTTCAGCCGACGCAGGCCCATTGATTCCTCGATCTCGAATCCATCAACCAACTCGCGGATCAGGTCGGCGCTTTGGTCTATCGAAACCACCGACGCGCCAACATCCAGAAGTCGCTCGCTGATCTCCTCAACCAACTGCATCAATCCCGGCATCGGATTCCTCCCTTTCTGGTCTGTCTCATCTATCCCGGCCTTAAGTTCCGAAATCTGGGCTAATCTGTGTTAATCTGTGTTAATCTGTGGATCGAAAGGTAGGGTTCCCCCACACCTGCTGCGGCTGTTTGGGCATGGCTTGCTGCGGTTGGTCCTGCGTTGGAGCACAGGCACTCCTGCCTGTGACCTCTGTGGGGGAACCCGGATTGACAACCCCGATCGCCTGCCGCGCGGTTGCGAATGCGCCGCGGCGCGGGCGAGGAGGTTGCGCCCTCGGCGATCGGGGGGATCGTTGGAGCACCCCGACTGGTCGGGGTGTCCCCGCCCGCGATGGAGCACAGGCACTCCTGCCTGTGGTCCTCCGCGTAGGGGCCGACGGAGCACGGGCACTCCTGCCCGTGCCGGGGGCGCAGATCAGGGTGGGTTCGCGGGCCCCGCGATTGAGAGCTGGGGGCACCTCCGTCACGTGCCCACCGATACTCACCCTGATCTCCGCCCCCACGTTCTCCAATGGAGCACGGGCGCTCTCGCCTGTGGAATCTTCCCCCAGCATTTCCGCCCCCAGTTGCGCCCCCAGAATCAACATCTATCCCGTCTCTTTCACGATCCGATGGTTGCGCTCTACCCGGTAGCCGCGCTTGCGCATGAAGCGGCAGATGTTGCTCTCGTGCAGCCCCAACTGCGCACCGATCTGCTTGTAGGAGAGACCGTCGAAATCATGCATCACCGCGATCTCCCGCTCGTCTTTCATCCGGCCCTGGCGAGTCCGGCCCGATGCTTCGTTGGCGTGCCCAATGATGGGGAGCAGAACCGTGCCGTCATCCATTCGCGCGTTCCCTCACAATGCGTCCGCGCAGAAGCACCCGATAACCACGCCGCCGCATGAATTGACACACACCGGCGCGGGTGATTCCGAGTTGCCGGCCGATTTCGGTGTAACTGAGGCCGGCCCGGTGCAAGCGCCGTATCTCGCCCTCGCGCGGGCGTTGGCGTCGAATCTCGTTGCTACATTTTGGAGCAGAATCGGTCAAAAAAGAAGACCCCCGGCTTTCTGGCCTGATTATTGCTACATACGGTAGCACAACCCCTGCCGCCTGTCAACAGTGTCTAGACAATATTTTCAGCGATCGTCTATAATGCCAGCGGTCCCTCGTGGGGGTTGTGTGGTGCTCGGTTCTACCTCGTCTTTTGCCAGACGCCTGCGCGACGCTCGCCAGCGGGCGCATCTGAGCCAAGACGGGTTGGCGACGAGGGTGGGCGTTAGCCGCGCCACGCTTGGCCATTGGGAAACTGGCAGATCGGAACCCGACTTCGAGATGGTCCAGCGGCTTGCTGACATCCTCGGCGTTTCCTTCGAGGAGTTGGCTTCCGGCCGCAAGGCCGCCGGCGCGCGGGAGTTGCCCGTCTGGGACCTCGGACGCATCGCCGGCGCCGCCGAGACCCTCGCCGACGCTCCGATCGAGACCATCCGCGTCACCACCGACGAGGCGGACCAGGCCGACGCCGTGGTGATCCTCGCCGGCGATAGCATGGAGCCACTCTTCCTGCCGGGCGATCTGCTCGGTATTAAGCAGGGCGCCACGGCGGCGCCGGGGGATTACGTTGTCGTCCGACTGCCGACCGGGGAACTGGCTTTTAGGCGCTTTGGCGGAATCACCGCACAAGGAATCGTGCTCGCCGCGTTGAATCCGCGGCATCAGCCGATGATCGCGCCGCGAGCCGAGATCGTCGGCGTCTATCGCTGGTTGCGGCGTTCCGCGCCCGGTCGTTAAATGGAGAGCGGGCATTCCTGCCCGCGGTGCCCGATGGAGCGCGGGCACTCCTGCCCGCGAAACCCGTAAAAGGGGGCATCCGTGGAGATGATGAAGTGCCCGGGCTGCGGCGCCGACAACTCCGTGAAGCGCGCCGCTTGCTGCAACTGCGGCCGCTTGCTGGTCTCCAATCCGCCGCCGCCCGAATGGAGCGCGGGCACTCCTGACCGCGAGATCGGTGCGCCGCCGCCCGCCGATCCGCATTCGCGCGCGGAAGGCGCCAGGGCCCCGGTGTCGCCGGTTGTCAACCTGCCTCCCGGCTATCGGCTTCTTGCGCCGCCGCCCGCCGAGCCGCCGCCCAAACCGCCCCAGGGGCCGCGCCAGGCCGAAACGCCTCTCGGCGATGCCTTCGACCGGGGCTTTTGGGGCTGCGCGGGGGCCGGGTGTTTTTTGGTGGCGCTGGTTTTGGCCGTCGCCGCCGGCTGCGTCATCCTCGCCATCATCGCCGCCGCCCACTGATTTCCGGCCCTCCCGGCCCCCGCAAATCGCCCGAAAATTGTTGACCAGGGCGACAAACCCGCCCCCCAAACCCTTGCAGTACCCGCGCAGGTATGGTATATTACGGATAGCAGATCGGGCCCCGCAGCCGCACGGCGGGGGCAGGAGGAGACGAGGATGGGCGACTATGGGATTCTGAGCACACGATCCCCAGCCGAGGGGATGTACGAGACGCTGGCCGAGGCAATCTTCGCGGTGTGGCCGATTGCGGCGGCGATGATCGAGTACGAGCAACACAGTGCATGGGTGGCTATCCGGCGACCCGGCGAACGCACGCTGGAGGCTATCGTGCAGGACACATTCCCAGACGGCCCTGATGGGCCGCGGCTGCGAGGATGGTTGGTGCATGGTGCCATCATCGGCGGCGCACTGTTCCTGCCGTTCCGCTGCATCCCGCCGGGCGATCCCGAACCCGTCGCATCCGGTATCGTATAGTTGGACCGCAGCCGACAATAGGCAGAGGAGCGTAACATGAGAAATGCAGCACACTATCGCAATCTGCTGGAACGGAACGTCAATGCAGGCATTGGTTTCACGCTCGCAGCAAGCGCCGTGTATGCGGCGCGGCACGGCATATGCGAGACCGAACATCACGGCACCGATGAGTGGCGCACAATCGCCCGTGATCTCAAAAACCGCTATGGGGAAACACTCTCGGCGGAGCATGTCCTCGTCGAAATGAGTGCGACGGCACAATGCGCCGCCCGCTGACCGTTGCGCCCGTGGCTCTGGCCGACCGGGGCCACACCGGAGCGGTTAGCCCCGCAGCCGTAGGGCGGGGGCGAGGAGGTGAGGAGATGTCCGACGAGACAATGAGCGAGCAGTACGCGCGCCGCGAACGCGAGCTAGATGAGTTGCGAGCGCGCCATCGGCCCGGCGAGCTGGAGCCGCTGGTCAATGATGTGTGCCGAGAAGCCAACTGGCATCGGCTGACGAGCATAGAGGCGTTGCAGCCGATCCTCAGCATCCACCGGCTGGCTGCGGAGGTACTGGTGGATGAAGCGTTTCAGGGCGTTGCTGCGGTGCGCTGACCGCTACTCCTGGCCCTCGCGGGGGTCAGGGCGGAGCGACCAGCCCCGCAGCCGAGAGGCTGGGGCAGGAGGTGGGAGATGCACAATGTTGAGGTGGCGCATTTACTGGATGGGCAGCACCACTGCGGCGTGATGTGGGCGATGTATAGAGATCACGCCAAGTTCGGACCGATCTGGCTGAATGGGGTGTTCGCGGCGAATGACAAATTGCGCAAGGCCCTAAATGCCGAGAAGAAAAATCAGCAGGATAGCAAGGGAAAATAAAAAGAATGACCAACGAGGCAGCTAGCGCGCTTGCGCGGTTGGGCCACCAGCGGCGGCGGGAGCGCGACCCAAAGGCGTATAAAGAGGCCCAGGCCGCGGCTCAGCGGGCGCGGTGGGCGAAACTGACGCCGAAACGGCGGAGCGCCCAGGCGCGGTTGCGGGAGGCGCGTAAGCGCGGCCGCGCGCAGCGCTGATTGTCTCAGGTCCGGTCGGCAACCCGTTGCCGGCCTTGCCTGGGCCTGCCGCGATGGTGTTGCGGCTCTAGTTTCGTGGCATCGGTGTCTGCTCGCGCCGCCTCCACGGTGATGTAGATATTCGGATTTATCGCGCTCAAAAACCACGTTCCCGCCGTTTTAACTACTTCATTCCGATTTATCTCGCTCCACCCACGCTCACCCATTCCAATTTATCTCCTCAATCAGCATTTGCCTGGGTCTCGCTATGGTAGCGGGGTGGGCGGTTGGGGCTCTGCGAAGCAGTTCGTCTGCGGGCGTGCGGCCCGACGTAGGACCGTCGCGCTATGGCCAGGAGGGGCTGCGCGTGAGCGGGACGGCGGTGGTGCGGGCGGCGCCGGACCTCGCCACGGTGCGCTTGGGCTACGAGAGCCGTTCGCGTCGTGCGCGTGAGGCGAAGCTCGTGAACGACCGGGTCATGAAGAAGGTTGAAGCAGCCATCCAGAGAGAGGGCGTGGCTCGCAAGGACCTTCAGACGGTGGAGTACCAGTTGTTTCCGGTATGGGAGGTTCGGGGGCAGAACCCCACCGTGCGCACGCTGTTCTGGCATGTGCTGCACATGATCGAGGTGCGCGTGCGAAACGTCGAGACCGTGGCCGATGTGATTGACGCCGCTTCGGCCGCGGGTGCGGACAAGGTGGACAACGTGCAGTTCTCGGTTGACAGTCTTCACCAATTGCGGTCCCAGGCGCGCGAGATGGCGGCGCAGGTGGCGCGCGAGAAGGCCGCGCAGATTGCGCGACTGATGGGAACGCGGCTGGGCAAGGTGGTCGCCGCCACGGACGGCGGCGCGCGATACTGGTATGGGTCGTGGTATGGCTATGGCGCCAATATCAGCGCTCAGCGAACTGCGGATGCTCCCGCAGCGGCGGCTCCGCCGGACAGCGTGATAAGCGCGGGGCAGATTTCAGTCGCAGCGACCGAGGAGGTGGTGTTTGCGCTGGAATAAGGAGGCTCGAAGTTCAATGGTGGCTAGGCCCAAGGGCCGCCACGGCGGCGGCAAAGCCGCCTAGCCGCGGACAGCGACGATGGCCCTGATCGCGCGGTCCTACTCCGCTAGGCCGCAGATGCTCTCCACCAGTTCGCCCACCGCCTCGATCTTCTCGATCTGGCCGACCTGGGAGATCTCGTCGGAGACGCCGAGTATCAGGCGCGGCGCGAACATGTCTATCGCGCGGCGGGCGAAGTCCACGACTTCCGGTGTCGAGTAGTGGGGCAAGAAATGGATCGCCGGCAGCAAGTCGAGGCAAACGAGCTTGTCTGCCACCGCCTCTTTGATCTCCGCCAGCGTCATATCGCCCATGGGGGCGGGGGTCAGCGCTTCAACCCCGTGCAGCCCGGTCTCCTTGAGATAGGGCAGCATGAGGCGGGAATGGCCATCCCAGTGGGTGTGCACGAAGCGCCCGGCGTCGCCCAGGCGCTTGCTGATCCACTGCCAGCGCGGCATCAGGTAGCGCTTGAGGATGGGCGGCGGGGTGAACTCGTTAGTGGCATGGTCGCCCAGGTTAAAGATGCGGCACGGCAACTGGAGCGCGGCGTCAATCAGCCGGTGGTCGCGTCGGTCGCAGGCCTCGAGATAGGCCTCCACCGCCTGGGGGTGATCGTGGAGCAGATAATAGGTGGCGGGGAGGCCGGCGCCGGTCTTTATCAACTCGGTGAACCCCGAGCTGGAGAGGAACACCGTGGGCTCGGCGCGGTGCCCGACCCGCGCTGCCGCCTCCTCGAACGATCGTATGTTGGCGCGGAACTGCTCACGATCAACGAGGTCGGCGAGCACCGGGAGGTCGCGCAGATCTTTGACCGGCCACTCGGCGATGCGGCGGTTGCGGAGCTTGCCCTCGCTCCAGATGTCGCGGTGGACGGTGCGGAGGCTGCCGGAGGGCAAAGTCACCGTCTGGACAAAGTGCTCGCCCTGTTGCTCTTCCGACCGCTGCGCGTCCGGGGGATCCTCGTAGCGTTCGATGCCGGCGCTGGCTGCATAACGGACCGAGCAACGCAAGGCGTCGTAGATTCCCAGCGCATCGAGGCCGCGGAAACGGGCCGGCATGGTGCCCTCGTTCAGATGGTGGCCGATCCAGGTCTCCAGGCGCGGCTGCCATAGGACCGCCTGGGCGGTGCCCTCGAAAATGGCGAGGTTGAGCTCTTTTCGCGTCATGCAGTTGTCTCCGTGGAATTCGTGATGGGCGTATCCGCGCGCCGTCGCCATAGCGCCCGCCAGACGCAGCCGTGGCGGAGCCCGGGCTTTGGCGCGTCGGCGACTGAAATCCATGCGACCATGGCCGGGCTCACTGCTTCCTCGCGCCCGCGACCGCGTCGTCAGTAACTCGGACAAAGCGATAAGGCTGGCCGCTGGTCGAGTAGTAGCTGTCGTTGGGTAACAGAGGAAGATTGGCGCCAAAGTAACGGTTAAGCACTATCCTGAACAGGTTAACGCTGGACAGATCGTCATCCAGCCGCAGATCGCCGCCGGGCAGGTAGCAGGCCACCAACGCGCCGAGCCTTTCCCTCGCATCGGTGCGCTCCACGCTGAACCAATCGGTGCGGGAGCTGGGGCCGTGGTCGGACTGGATGATGATCACCGTCGGCCACCGCGCAGCGGCCAGCAGCGCGTCCACCGCCCGCTGCGTCTGGCGATTGACAAACTGGACCTGTTCCACGTATTCCCTGAGCTCGTCCTTTCTAAAGCGCAGTTCGCGCGGCGTGTCCGGGCCGTCAGGACCAAACACGAACGGCGGGTGCGGACACATGATGTGGGCAAAGACAAAGACCGGCGGCTTCAGCCGCGTGGTGTCGGCCAGATGCTCGAAGGTATATAGGACGGCCTGGGCGTGGGGCTGATAGTTCGACTCAAGGGCACCGGCGCCGAGCAGCACCGGCAGCGGCGTGGTGGCAAGCGTGACGCGCTGGAATTCCGTCAACCGGGACCGACCGCCAAGATAGATGTCCGCGCTCCGAAGGTCCAGTGGTGCATATTCCGAGGAAAAAGCCACGATGCGATAGCCGCGCGGGCGCAGCAACTTGAAGAGGCGGTTATGTTCGATCATCTTCGCCAGCGGCGCAAGATCGTTGGAGCTGACGCCAACCCGGGCGGCGACCCGGTCCAGGTACTCCATGTTCAGCCCGGCCGCAAGCGATAACGCGGTCTGACAGTAACCGGCCTGGGCCTGAGGGACGACGTGGAACCCTTTGCGCGTCAGGTACTGGAGGAACGGGCGATTGTCATAGTGGTAAATGTCGCGCAGAACGTCGGCGCGCCCATATCCGTCCAGGATGATGTAGTAGATATTGGGGCAGACGCCGGCGCGCGCCGGATCTATGAGGTTGATGCGCCCCGCTTGCCGCAGCCTTTGGTAAGCGAGGACGCGCTTGAATTCGTAGCCGCCGATGGTGAGCGCGTGCCAGGCGACCACAACCCCGGCGGCGATATTGAGCATTGACGAGAGGCCGGTCGCGCCGCGGCGCTGCACAATCAGGAAGCCGGCGCCGATGAGCAGTAGGGTCCAGTAGATGGCAACGAAGATCGCGGTCTTGGGGGCTGCGAGGTCCGCGGCCGGCGAGCGCATCACCAAGCGGTGAAGATGCCCGAAGGAGAAAAACCATACCCAGAACAGCGAACTCAGCAGCGCCGCCCGCCGGCGGTCGCGGAAGATCAAGCTCAGCGCCCACCACAAGAGCAAGGACGACAGGCCGGCGACGAGCAGCGGCGCCGCAAGCTGGCTCAGATATAGTTCGCCGGCGTTGTGAGAATAGAGAAAGAGAATGGGGAGTATTGCGAAAAGGAACGGGTGCACTATGACCGGCCTTTTCAGTTCAGCCATCCCTTCGGTGCCTGAGATAGAGCGTTCGTTGGGAAGCCATGATGGGGTGTCAGGACTCTACGGCGAAGTGTTCGCCGGACGCGCGCGCAAAGGTCCGCGCTTGCGCGCGCCCGCGAGCACGTCATCGGTGACGCGAACAAACCAGTAAGGATGCTTGATGGGTGAGTAATAGCTCTTGTTGGGCAACATGCGAAGACGAGTGCCAAAATAGGAGTTAAGTACCACCCTGAATACATTCACCGAAGATAGATCGTCCTCCAGGCGCAGGTCGCCGGCGCCGGGCAGATAACATGCCATCAGCATCGCCAGCCTTTCGCGCAGATCGGTCCTTTCGGCGCTGCCCCAATTAAGCCTGGAACCCGGGCCATGGTCGGACTGGAGAATTATGACTGTGGGCCAGCGGGCCCGTGCCAGGATTTCATCTATCGCAGCCACGGTCTTATGATTGACGAAGAGCAACTGTTCCTTGTACCCCGCAACATACTGGGCGCGGGTGCCCGGGAAATCCTGCCCGTCACATAGGGTGAAGCGCTTGCGGTCCATCACCACCCGTCCGTTGCGATCAAATACGAATGGCGGATGGGGGCACAAGATGTGCGCAAAGACGAAGATGGGTGGCTTGAGCTTGGTGGTGTCGGCCAGGTGCTCGAACGTGTACAAGATGGTGCCCGTGAAGGTAGAGGTCAGCCCGCGCTCAGGAGGGCGTGCAGGGAAAATCAAAGACAGCGGCGTGGCGTCGAATATGGCGCTCTGGAACTCGGTTAGCCCGGAGACCTTGTTGATGTAGATGTCCGCGGCCCGAATTTCGGTACCGGAATAGCCCGAGGCAAAGGCGACGATGCGATATCCGTGCCGCCGCAGGAACTCAAACAGCCGGTTACGCTCGAGGGTTTTTCGCAATGGATCGCGGTCGGTGGAGGCAGCTCCCAGCCGCCGCGCGAGGTCGTCGAGGTAATGGAGATTGAGCGACGACGCGAGCGATGATAGGGTCTGGCAATAGTTGGCTCTGGCATTGCGCACCACGTGGAACCCCTTGCGCGTCAGGTATTGGAGAAACTCGCGATTGTCATAGTGATAGATGTCGCGGAGCACATCCGCGCGCCCGTATCCGTCGAGAATGATATAGTAGATGTTGGGACGCACGCGGACCCGCGCGGTGTGCATCGGATCGAAGGCCTCGGCCTGCCGGATGCGGCGATGAGCAAGCAGCCGCTGAATTTCGTAGGAGCTCACGACCAGCGCGTTCCACGCGAACACAACTACGGCGATGATGTTCAGTGCGGAGGACAAGCCGGGGCCCCGGCGCCGTTGTGCGATGAGCAGCGCCGCGCCCGCGAGCAGAAGCGCGCAGTAAACTATCAGAAAGTCCGACGCCCATGAAGTCGCCGAGTCGGCGGCGCGCGGGGGCGCGACCAGGCGGTAGAGGTGGCCGCCGGCGAAGAACCACAACCAGAACAGCGAGCTGAGCAACGCGGCGCGGACCTTGTCGCGCAAGATCAGGCTGAGCAGCGACCACAACACGAGGGACGACAATCCTGCGACAGCGAGCGGCATCAGCAGCTCAGGGAGCGAAAGCTCGCTTATGTTGTGAGCGTAGAGAAAAAGGATAGGAAGTATCGCGAACAGGAACGGGTGCAGGGTGACGCGCTTGTTCACGCCGAGCCATCCTTGCGCCGCATCAGGTACAGGGTCCGCGGTGAAGCCGCGAGCGGCTGCGAGGACTCGATGTCGAAGTGCTCGCTGAACTCCCGCTGGAAGGTCGGCTCATCGTACTCGGCAAAGACATCCTCGCGCGATGACAACATTCGCTGCACCTGCGAATCTGCCTTGGGGATGAACTCGATGACCAGCGAGCGCGATATCTGATGGAAGAACCGGGCCAGCATCTTGAATGGCACGTTGTTGCCGATGGCCAGATGATGGATCAACGCCAGCGCCAGCACCAGGTCCGCCGGGCCGCGCGCCGCGAGTGACAGGCGTTCCTCATTGGCCCAGCCGATACCCGAACTCGGGTTGGTGAGATCGAGCACCAGGGGCAGGATGCCGGTTTCCCCTTGTTTACGACATTCGAGGTAATTCTTCTCCACCGCCGCGGGGTCGACGTCAAAGGATATGGTGCGAATCCCCTTCTCGGCTGCCACTCGGCTGTAGATTCCGATGTTGGCGCCGAGATCCCAAACCACCTGCGGCCCCGCTGCCTTCACAAACTGGGCGACCAGTTGGCGCTTGTGATTGTGCGCCTCCGGCGAGTAATTCGTATGCTCGTAGTAGTCTGACCACTCGGTGCCCTGGGGCTCCCACCTCAGCCGCCCGATCACCGACTTCAGGCTCTCAAGGATGCCCCGCAGGGCGATCGGGCTCAAGTGGCGGCGGCGCGCATCCAGCGGCCGGTCGCCGAAGCGTCTTTGCATGCGCGCATGCACGTGCAGGTGCAGCGAGAGGGCGGGATTCAGTCGGGTGCGCCAGGGCAGCAGCGAGCTCGCCAGGTCCAGCGGAATTCCGTCAATGTGAATTCGCAGCAATTGGCCGAGCCGCACGTCGGTGTAAGCCATCAGCGCCAGCGGCGCCAGAAAGTGCTGACAGAACTGCCGGTAGGCGACCCAGGGGCGGCCCGGCTGATATTCTTCGAACGAGAGCGTGTCAATCAGTATCGGTTTGCCGTTTCTGAATTGCATGTTATAGGCGCTGGCGTCCTTGAGGCACATCCCGTGGTCGAGGGCCAGTTGCTGAATGCTGAGGGTGGTTAAGGCCGCATCCTTTAGCTGGCTGAAGCACCATTCATAGGGGTATGAGATGAACCCGATCGGCTCGGGCTTGATGATGCGGTAAGCCGGCGGCGGCAGCGCAAAACCCGAATCCACTTCATCATGGGGCAGCAGCAATTCGCCCTGCACCAGGGCGTCGTAGAGGCCGGAGTTCAGCAAGCGATCGTAATGATGTCTGTAAGCGGTGTTCACCCGCCGATAGATCACGCCCTCCCGCAGAAACAGGGAGCCGCTGGGGTCGCGGAAGGAACTCGCAAGATCCCGGTCACTCACGGGGCTCATCCCCCGGTTTGCGCAGGGCGCGCAGCAGGGACAGCTTCAGCTTGCCCCAGAAGGCCCTGATCGCAAACGCTCCCGCGAAGAGGGCGCCGATCGCGAATTGCAGCAGATAGCTGCCGGTGCCCGGATCAATGTAAGCATGGGCGCAGTCGTGCGCGAACAGCAAGAGACAGCAGGTGAAGAGCATGACCGAACCCAATGACCACGAGTGGGATCGCATCACTGAATCTCCTCGAAAGGTTCTAGCGCATCATTTGCTACTCTGCGAAGCCGTACTTCGCCCTGCGACTCGTGCTTCGCAGCGAGGCGGTTCGCCGCTTCGCAGAGTAGCAAGCTGGGCTACGAAGGCCCGCGGAGCAGGGTGGCTACTCCGCCGATGCTAGTGTGCGAAGCCGTACTTCGCCCTGCGACTCGTGCTTCGCAGCGAGGCGGTTCGCCGCTTCGCAGAGTAGCAAGCTGGGCTACGAAGGCCCGCGGAGCAGGGTGCCTACTCCGCCGAAGCAGCTTCGGCTGCGAAGGCTGGAAGCTCGCTACGTAGCACGAGCGGGGAGTCGTCGCGGCGCGAGGGCGGTGCCGGCAGCAGTTATGGCTCGCGCCCTGTTCCGCAGCAGCCTCCCTGCGCTCCGGAGTCGCCCCCAGCGCAGCTTCATTCCTGATACCGCGGCCGGCCCGCGGCACACGAACCGGCAAAGCGCAATGCTCCCGCAGGGAGTATTTCCGCGCCAGCGAGGCGGTTCCTGCCCAACAAGCCGCCAGCCAGCTTGCGAAATCCTTGCCCCTGGTCGTGAGGTGGCGCGCTGGGGCGCCGCCGGGCATTTGCGAACCCTGCGCCGAGCAGCCGGACGGCGTCAAGCCGGCTCAGGCGGGTGGCGGCCAACGCCGCCAGGGGAGAGGATGGCAGATGATGCGCGCAGAAGCAGCAGGTGACTCGTGCTACGTAGCGTGCAGCCACGCTACTACGCAGAGTAGCATTGGCGGCGCGAATCGTCACGCGCCCAGCGGCTAGGCTTTCAGCCGCCGTGTCCCTAGGCCTGCGGCCGGGATGGCGGCCCGAAGGGCCTAGCCAGCGGTCGGCGGAGCCGACTTAGCCACCTAGCATGTGGCTCGTGCTTCGTAGCGAAGTAGCCCTCTGCGCTGCGTAGCATGGCTACGCTATGCAGAGCAGTGTCGCTACCCTGCTTCGCGGGCCTTCGGAGCCCAGCTTCGCAGGGCGAAGTAGGCTTCGCAGAGTAGCAGAGGTGCGTCGCGTGAAACGATTGCTCGCGATGGTGGCGCTGGTCGCGGTCTGTGTCGTCGTTTGCTCCTGCGGCAAGAGCACGCGGGAGCGGGCCGGCCGCGCCGGCGGCCGGCAGCGCGTCAAGGTCGCCTTCGTCACCAACAACGTATCGGACTTCTGGCTGATCGCCAAAGCGGGGGTCAAGCAGGGGGAGCGCGATTTCGACGCCGACTGCGAGTTCCGGATGCCGGCGCAGGGCACCGCCACCGAGCAGAAGGCGATCCTGGAGGATCTCATCGTCAAGGGAGTTTCGGGTATTGCGATTTCGCCCGTGGACCCGGCCAATCAGACCGACATGCTCGATCAGGCGGCGGCGAAGGTGAACCTGATCACCCACGATTCCGATGCGCCGGAGAGCAAGCGCCTGTGCTACGTGGGCACCAACAACTACCAGGCCGGAATCGCGGCCGGCAAGGAGCTGCTGAAGGCGCTGCCCGGGGGCGGCAAGGTGATGATCTTCGTGGGAACGCTCGATGCCGAGAACGCGCAAGATCGCAACAAGGGCGTGGCCGACGCGGTCAAGGGGAGCAAGATCCAGATCCTGGGCACGCTGACCGACAACACCGATCATGCGAAGGCGAAGGCCAATGTGGAGGACACGCTGATCAAGTATCGCGACATCGCGGGGCTGGTCGGACTGTGGTCCTACAATGGGCCGGCGATCGCGGAGGCGGTGCGCGCCGCGGGCAAGCAAAGCAAGGTCAAGGTCGTCTGCTTCGATGAAGCGGACCCAACTCTGCAAGCGATCAAGGACGGCATCATCCAGGCCACCGTGGTGCAGAAGCCTTTCGAGTTCGGCTACCAATCACTGAAGATGCTCGCGGCGCTGGCGCGGCATGAGGACCCGGGCATTCCTAAGAGCAAAGTGATAGACACCGGCGTCGAGGTCATTAACAAGGGCAGCGTGGACGCGTTTTGGGCGAAACTCAAGGAGCAGGTGGGCAAGCAGTAGCGATGCGATGCTGCCGCCCGGCGCGGCGGATGTGTTCGATTCTCGTTGGTGGGCGCGGCCAGGCGCGCGTCAGGTCTGGTGCCCGGGGATGTGGCACGGGCGCCCCGCCCGAGGCGGGTAAACCTTGCCTGTGCATAGGCGCCGCGAATGAGCGCCCACACGCCCGAGGGCGGGTGCGCCACATGGCTAGCGCGCAGGTCAACGCTTCGCGAACACTCCCTCCGCGGCGAGGGGGTGACCGCCATCTGGTCGACGGGAGTAAGATTGGTGCTTATTCCGCTTCTGGTTTGCTCGCTGGCCGCCATTGCGCCGGCAGCGAAGATTCCTTTCGAGAGGGTGTGGCGCGCGCCGCAGGTGATCGAGATTCCCATTGGCCGGGAGCCGCAGACGGCTTCGGTGGACCTGCCGGCGATTCCGAGACGCGATAAAGCGGTCGCGTGTTTGCGCTTCGCCGCGCGCCTGCACACCGCGCAACCCGGCGGCTGGAACCAGTACCTGGCGCTGGAAGTGAACGGGGCTGCGCTGGGACCGCTGACGCAAGGCGGGGACTGGCGCCTGCTCAACTGGCCGCGCTTGGTCGAATCTGCGTACCCGGGGGAGCCGAAGGTGTCATTGTTCCGCGCGCGCTCGGGGCTCGATTGCCTGCTCGTGTTCTTCTCCCCCGACGCATCGCAGGTTGACCCGCGCATACGTGAGAATCGCCACCAGGGGTGCTGGTATCTGATTGATGCCTCCGACGCGCTCAGCGCGGACCGCGGCAACACTCTGAAGTTCACCAATACGGCCCTCGCGAGCTACTGGCCGGAAGGGCCGCCGACTGACTGCCGCATGGTGATTGAAGACCTGCAAGCTGGCTACCTCCCCGCAGCTCAAGCGAAACGACTTCGCCGCAGCGAGTGGAAGGAGAGAACGCCCGTGCCGGGGGTGACCATCAGCGGCCCGGCGGGCGCGCTCACCGTGGCGCCAGGCGGCGGCATCGAGATAATGGCGGGCAAGGAACTCTACTGCCTGGAATCGTCGTTTACATGCTTGACCAAGCCACATGAGCTCGTGTGCGCCCGCAAATCCCGGGGCTGGGAGCCGGCGATTACGAAATCAAATGACGGGTCGCTGAAGGTTACGGCGTCGGGGGGCGAGTTCCGGCTCCTCCGCACTATCCGCCATCGCGGCCACCGGATTGAAGTCGGTGACTCGCTGACAAACCTGAGCGGCGAGGTTGTCGGCATCGTCGTGCGGCACGAGATGATCTTGCCCGCGGCGCCGAAATGGTCGCGCCTCGCGGGGACGGTCGAATCAGCGGTGGCGCAGCGCACGTGCCCGGAGAACCCGACGGTGTTCGCCGCGCAGCAGCGGTCGGGGATGGGGCTAGTCGCGGAAGATGATGTCTTGCGGCTGCAGATGGGCAGCGAGGTTGTTGGCAACCGCGTCTGCCTGTATGTCGAGAATTTCGGCCTGGCGCCGGGCAGGTCGCACACCTTCCACTTCGCGCTCTACCCCACGACCAGCGATTACTACGATTTTGTCAATGCCGTGCGGCGCGACTGGAAGGTTAACTTCACGGTGCTGGGGCCGTTCGAGTTCGTGCCCGCCAAGGCCTACCAGGAGCTCGCGGATGCTGAGAAGTTGAAGGCGCTGCTGGCGCGCAAGAAGATCCGCCTCTTTGCGCTCAGCCCGTGGTTCGAGTACTACGATGATCCGAAGATGACCCGCCAGGCGTTCAAAGAGTTGCAGCAGCGGGCGATAAAGCTGATCAAATCGGTGCAGCCCGATGCGATCTGCCTGGCGCTGATGGAGACCAATCTCTACCAGGTGCCGTTCACGTGGTTCAAGGGGACGCTGCCGGCAGACATCCCGTTCGGCCGGCCGGGGAGCACTTATCCAGTGGGCAAGACACCGGGGGATTACAACTGGCCGGCGCCGCCCGCGGTGTCGGCGATTGTCAATGAGTCACAGTGGAGAGATTCCGTGTTCCGCGATGAGCAGGGGCGCGTGATACTGGACACCTGGTATGTGCATAACTACGTGGACCCGCCAGCGCTAAACCTCAAGGTGTACCCGGCGCCCGGCAACTACCGGGAGAAGAATGGCCTGGAACAGATAGCGTTTCTGCTGGACGAGGTCGGGTTCGACGGGGTCTATATTGATCAGTTCAGCCTGGCGTTCAATCCGGTTGACCACTTCACCTATGATTATTGGGATGGCTGCACGGTGGACCTGGATCCGGCGACGGGGAAGGTCACGCGCAGATATGCGGATGTTTCCCTGCTTGGCGCGCGGGCGCGCAAGGCGTGGGTGGAGGCGGTGCTGAGCCGAGGAAAAGTTGTCGTCGCCAACACCATGCCAGCAGTAATGGAGCTGCAATCGCTGCCGACATTCCGGTTCATGGAGACACAAGGTTATGACCCGCTGGCGCCCGGCATTCCCGAGCAGCCGGTCTGCGCCGAGGGGCAACTTGCGAGCCCCATCGGGCTGGGGCATCAATGGTGGTATGACGGGGCGAAGCCGGGCGCCGAGTTCTTCATGCGCACGGTTTGCGCGCACCTTCGCTACGGGCTGCTCTACTACTATTACGCCACGGAGTTCCCTCCCGAGGATGGTGAATTCGGCGCGGTCAACCACATGTTTCCGTTCACTCCGGTGGCGCTTCACGAGGGCTGGGTGGAGGGCCAGGAGCGGACGATCACCTGCATTTCCGGGATCTTTGCCTGGCGACAGTCACGCGCGCCGGTGGTTCGCGTCTTCGACCGTCACGGCCGCGAGAAGAAGGGAGAGGTCGAGGCGTCGCCGGTCAAAGGGGGCTATGAAGTGCGAGTGCGCCTTGATGACTGGCGCGAGGTCGCAGTGATCGAGTGAGCGGCGCGCTCGGGCACAGTGCAGCAGGAAAGAGGCAGCATTGCCCTCGGTGTCCAGGGACTGCGGTTCACCGCTTCTCCTGATGAAGAGCATATCGAAGCGCTTCCCCGGGGTGCTGGCGCTCGATGCCGTGGATCTCGAGTTGGCGCAAGGCGAGATCCTGGGATTGATCGGAGAGAACGGCGCCGGCAAGTCCACGCTGATCCGCATCCTGGGCGGCATCTACCCCGCGGATCAAGGCGAGATCTGGATTGACGGCAAACCCGCCGCCATCGCCGCAGTGCCCGATGCGCTCGCCCTCGGCATCTCCATTATCCACCAGGAGCTGAATCTCGCCGACAACCTGGACATTGCCTCCAACATCTTTCTCGGGCGGGAGCCGGTGTCGCTGCTGGGCGTGGTGCGCCGGCGCCGGCTCTATCAGCAAGCGGCGCGGCTGGCGCAGTCGGTGGGCCTGGCGCGAGCCGTAACCACGCCGGTCGAGGAACTCGCGACCGGGGAGCAGCAGTTGGTGGAGATCGCTAAAGCGCTCTCGCTGTCAGCCCCTAGGCCGAAGGCCGGGGTGGCGGCTTTAGGCCTAGCCACGCGCATCCTGGTGCTGGATGAGCCGACGAGCTCGCTCTCGCCACCCGAAACCGAGCGCTTGTTCGGCGTGATGCGAGACTTGCGCAGCTCGGGCGTGTCCATGATCTACATCTCGCACCGGCTGGCGGAGGTGGAGCAAGTCTGCGACCGGGTGATCGTCCTGCGCGACGGGCGGCGGGTGGGTGAACTGAGCCGCGATGAGATGAGCCACGAGGCGATGGTGCGGTTGATGGTGGGGCGCGACATCTCGCGCTTCTTCCCCGAGGCGGCCCAGCGCCGCACGAGGTCGCCCGCGCTCTCGGTGGAGGGCCTGCGCCGGCGCGGGTGCCCGGCGACATTCAGCTTCACCGCGCAGGCGGGTGAGATCCTGGGGATCGCGGGCCTGGTGGGTGCGGGCCGCACCGAGCTCGTGCGCTGCCTCTTCGGCATCGAGCCCGCGGCCTTTGGACGAATCCGGGTGGAAGGACGGGAAGTGCGGATCACAGGCCCCGCGGACGCCATCCGCTGCGGCATCGGCCTGGTGCCCGAGGATCGCAAGCAGCTCGGCCTCATCCTCGAGATGGCAGTGCGCGAGAACGTGACCCTGCCGGGGATCGGCTCTTATCGTCGGGTGCTGCTCGACCGCCGGCGCGAGGCAGAGGTCACCCGCGAGCAGGTGCGGGCGCTCTCAATCAGGACGCCCGGGATCGAGCAGGAGGTGCAATACCTGTCGGGCGGCAACCAGCAGAAGGTGGCGCTGGCGAAGTGGCTGGCGTTGCGCCCCAAGGTGCTGATCCTCGACGAGCCGACGCGCGGCATTGATGTCGCATCGAAGAGCGAAATCTACCGGCTGGTCCGCGAGCTCGCCGAGTCGGGCGTCGCGGTGATTATGATCTCGTCCGAATTGGAGGAGATCGTCGGGTTGGCGGACCGGGCGCTGGTGATGCACGAGTCCGCGATCAGCGGCGAACTGGGGCGCGAGGGGATGACGGAGCACAAGATCATGCAGCTCGCCACTGGAGGCCGCGCGCAATGAGGAAGCTGGTCGGCATGGCGGTGCTGCTCGCGGCGCTGTGCGCCTTCATCTACGCGGGAAACCAGTGGCTAGGCTTTCAGCCGCCATGTCCCTAGGCCTGCGGCCGGGATGGCGGCCCGAAGGGCCTAGCCAGCGGTCGGCGGGGCCGACTTAGCCACGTTTCATGAGCAGCGACAACCTGTGCTACTCTGCGAAGTGCCTACTCCGCCGAAGCAGCTTCGGCTGCGAAGGCTGGAAGGTCGCTACGAAGCACGAGCAAAACCTGACGCGACACATCGCGTTTCTCGCCGTCTTCGCCATCGGCGAGGGCATCGTCTCGGTCGGAGGCACAGGCTTAAGCCTGTGTTCCATTGGCACCTCGGTCGGAGGCACAGGCTTAAGCCTGTGTTCCATTGGCACGGCTTCCTGGTCACTCGCGTGCGCCTGCAGCCATTCATCGCCACGCTGTGCACCATGCTGATCCTGCGCGGCCACGCCCGCGTGTGGCTAGGGCTTTGCCCGCCACGGCGGCCTTTCAGGCCTAGCCGCTGGGCGTCCCGACGCCGGTGGTGATCCTGGTGGGCGTGGCGGCGGTGGCAGCGTTCTTCATGCGGCTAGGCTTTCAGCCGCCATGGCGGTCGGCGGGGCCGACTTAGCCACATTTCACGGTCTATGGGCGCTATCTTTACGCGATTGGGCGCAACCCCCAGGCGGCGCAATACTCGGGCGTGAAAGTGGGGCGCATGCAGACCGCGGCCTATGTCGCCGGCGGTGGCTTGGCGGCGCTCGCCGGCATCCTCTATGCGACCTACACCAACTCGGTGCAGCCCGCGACCACCGGGCTCGCCTACGAGCTCTACGCCATTGCGGCGGCGGTGCTCGGTGGATGCTCGCTGCGCGGCGGGGAGGGCACCGTGGTGGGCATTATCGTTGGCGCCGCGATCATGCGCGTCATGGCTAATGGCATCAATCTTGTGGGAATCGCGCCCGCCTGGGAGTTCGCGGTCGTCGGCTACGTGATCCTGATTGGGGTTATCGCCGATGCGCTCTACCGATGCCACTCTGCGAAGCGGCGAGGCCGCCTCGCTGCGTAGCACGAGCAGCGAAGTGGCTAGGCGGCCAACAGCCGCCGCCATCCCGGCGGGCCTGGCCCGCCTAGGGACCGGCGCGCCGCGGGCCGGGGGCCGAGGCTACTTCGCCCTGCGAAGCTGGGCTACGAAGCCCGCGGAGCAGGGTCGGGCGCGGTGCGACGAAGTGCTGGATCGAAACCCTCCGCCGCTCATCAACCGCTCCCTCGATGACGCATTGGATCAGTTGCTGCCTGCGTGAGGAGTGGCTAGGCGGCCAACAGCCGCCGCCATCGCGGCGGGCCTGGCCCGCCTAGGGACCTGTCGCATGGGCCAGAGCCCCGTCCGCTTGCCATGGAACGCACTGACCCGTGCGGACGCCTTCGTCCGCCGTAGCGGCACTTCGGCGCCCGCGAAGGCGGAAGAGTTCCGATTCCGCTTGAGCTGCGCGGTGAGGTGTTGGAGATCGCGCTCGGGCCCTATGAGACGGCCACGCTGCGGGCGCGGTTCAGTTGGGCTGGCGACAGGAAGTGAACGCGCCCAGATCGCGCAGCGGCACCGGCGCGGCAAAACCGCGAGGCCCGCGCGTGCAGCGCCCACAGGCCTCCGAGGGCGGAAAGCGGGGTCGGGCAATGGCTCTTGGCATGATTCGGGTCATCGTCGCATGGGCGATTCGGAGGCACAGGCTTAAGCCTGTGTTCCATTCCCCACGCCGGAGGAGGAGATGCTGACTTTCGGATCTCGGTCCCTGCGCATCGGCTTGGATTCCGCGGGGCGGCTTCGCAGTCTGTACGATCTCAAACACCATAAGGAATACTGCGCCGCGGGCGAACCGGCGCCCCTGCTGAGCCTGGTCGTGAACGGGCGCGAAATCGCCGCCACCGCAGCGGCTTATGACGAGAAGAGGGGGCGCCTACAGTTGTCCTACGGCGGCGGGGTCAATGCGATCGTGCGCGTTGCCACCAGGCCGACGCACTTGACCTTCGAGCTTGACTCGATAGCCGGCGCTTCGCCGACGCGAATCAACTGGGGACCGGTCCCGACCACCATCGGCGAGACGATAGGGGCCACGGTAGGCGTGGTGCGCGGCGGCTCGTGCTTCGTAGCGTGTTGCGAAGCTACCCTGCTTCGCGGGCTTACTACTCTGCGAAGTAGCGAGGCTTCTTCGCTACGAAGCACGAGTCGGAGCCCAGCTTGCTACTCTGCGAAGCGGCGAACCGCCTCGCTGCGAAGCACGAGTCGCAGGGCGAAGTAGGCTACGCAGAGTAGCAAAGGTTTGCGCTCGGCATCCAATCGCTCAACGTCCAGACCATCGGCGGCGCGGCGCGCACCGCCGACGGCAGCTCCCTGTGGGCCTACGCCATGGAGCATGACGGAGGAGTCAAGGGGTCGAAGATCGCGCTCTTCGGTTGTCCCGCGGACCAGGCCCTGGCGACTATCGGCGAGATCGAGCTTGCCGAGGGCCTGCCGCACCCGATGCTCGACGGCGTCTGGGGCAAGGTCTCCCCCACGGCTCGGCGCTCGTATCTCATCACCTCCTTGGGCGAAAGTAACATAGACGAAGTATTGGAGCTGGCGCGCAAGGCGGGCTTCAAATACGTGTACGATGGCGGGCCCTTCAGGACCTGGGGCCACTTCCAGCTCGATCCTGCTCGCTTCCCCGATGGGGACCAGAGCCTGCGGCGCTGCGTGGAGAAGGCGGCGCAGTCCGGCATTCGCCTCGGCGTGCACACCCTGACCGGGTTCATCACCACCAGTGACCCCTATGTGACCCCCGTGCCTGACCCGCGACTGGCGCGGATGGGATCGAGCGTTCTGACCGCGGCGATTGATGAGAAGGCGACGGAAATTGGCATCGCCGACCCGACTGCGTTCAGGGATCGGCAGACGCTGGCGGCGGCGATCATCGGTCAGGAGCTTATCCAGTACGGGGCAGTCTCCGAAGCCCCGCCATGGAAGCTGCTGGCCTGCAAGCGGGGCGCGTTCGGCACGAACCCTTCGGTGCATGAGGCGGGTGCTGACATCGGCAAGCTCGCTGACCATGGCTACGGCACCTTTTATCCCGGCATCGAGAACGGCATGATGGACGAGATGACCAATCGCCTGGTGGAGCTGTTCAACGACACCGGCCTGCGGCAGGTGTCGTTCGACGGGCTGGAGGGGCTTTCGACCTATGGCTACGGTGAATACGCGCGCAATCGTTTCGTCAAGCAGTGCTTTGACGGCTGGCGGCCCGAGGTCATCAATGATGCGAGCAACTTGCTGCACTATCTATGGCACGTTCACACCCGCATGAACTGGGGCGAGCTGACGCAGTCGGCGAAGGTGGACGTGGATACATATCGGGCCGATAACTGCAAATACTTTGAGGACAACCTGTTCCCGACGGCGATGGGCTGGTGGCGCTTGGGCCTCGCCGCGCCGGATTGGGAGGCAACGCGGCTGGAGGACGTGGAGTATCTGCTCGCCAAGGCGGCTGGCTACAACGCCTGCCACGGCATGGATGCAAACCCGGCGGTGGTCGCGGCGCATGGTTACGGAGAGGACTGCTTGCGGCTGGTGAAGGACTGGGACGAGGCGCGTTACCTCGGCGCCTTCTCCGATGCCCAGCGCGAGAAGCTGCGCCAGAAGGGCCGTGATTTCGACCTCCAGGCGAACGGCGAGAAGCAATGGACGCTGACCGAGATCAACTACTCGCCGTTCTACTGGCTATGCCCGGGAACCGGCAGGAGCACGCCCCACGATCCCGCGCGCCGTGCGCTCAGCTTCACCACTGCGGGGCCGGAGCATCCTGGCGGCGCGTGCCGCGTCGTGAATCCTTTTGCCCGCCAGCCGCTGCGGTTCGAGTTGCGAGTGATGAATAGCTTTGATTATGACGGCGCGGGTAATATTGACCTGGCGCCGACGGTGGGCGAATTCACGCGCGATCCGAGTCTGCACGCCGATGCCCCGGAGTTGAAGGTCACCGATGCCCGGATCAACGGAGCCAAAGGCTACGAGATCAGCGCCGCGTATAGTGGGCGCGACAAACCATTGCTACTCTGCGAAGTAGGGAGGCTACTTCGCTACGAAGCACGAGCGGCCGCAGTTCGTGTGATCGCAGCGTTCCCAAAACCGCTCGACCTAAGGGCGCATCGCGGCCTGGGCTTCTGGGTGCGCGGCGACGGCAAGGGGGAATTGCTGTTCGTGGAGCTGACCAACGGGGGAAACAAGCGACAGTACTATGCGCCGATCGCTTTCGCCGGCGAGCGCTACTTCGAGTTCCCGCTTGGCGAGATGTGCGTGGGACGCTACTACGCCTATGCTACTCTGCGAAGTGCCTACTCCGCCGAAGCAGCTTCGGCTGCGAAGGCTGGAAGCGAGGCTACTTCGCTACGAAGCACGAGTGATTGGAACCACTGGGGTGGTTTCGCCTCCTGGTGGGAAACGCTTAAGGGCTTCGACTACGGGCATGTGGACCGCATCACCATCGGCTTCAACGCCATCCCTGCGGGCGCGCGCGTCTCCTGTGCCATCGCAGGCATCAAGGCGCTCAGAGAATTGGGGGCGAGCTTGGGCGGCATGGCGCTTGAGTTGAACGGCAAGCGAATGACGTTTGCGGACACGCTGGCGCCGGGCACCTATCTCATCTATGAAGGCGGGGACGCTGCGGAAGTGCGGGATGCCAACTACAGGCTGCTGCGCGAGATCGCGTTTACCGGCCATCGGCTGGAGCTCGAGAGCGGCGAGAGCACCGTCCAGGTTTCATATGCTACTCTGCGAAGTAGGTCGCTACGAAGCACGAGCCAGGGCGCGCAGGGGCCTGCGCCGTGGGCACGCTTGGAATTCAAGTGCCAGGGGCTCCCCGAGCAGGTGGCGCCCAGGTAGCGGTAGCCGGCCAGCCGAACAGTGGCTAGGCCCGATGAATAGGGCCGCCATGGCGGTCCGCATTTGTGCGGACTTAGCCATTCGCCCGGAGGCCGGAGCTCCCGCAGGTCGTATCCTGGGCGGCAGGAATCGCACCGGGCCAACCGGAAAATCAACTGTTCGCCGATGCTACTCTGCGAAGCCTACTTCGCCCTGCGAAGCTGGGCTCCGAAGGCCCGCGAAGCAGGGTAGCGTCACTGCACGCTTGCTACTCTGCGTAGTAGCTTCCCAACACGCTACGAAGCGCGAGTCACCACAGCGGCTAGGCCTGAAAGGCCGCCGTGGCGGGCAAAGCCCTAGCCACAAGGAGGCATTCCAACCAGTGAAAAGCAAAGAGCTGAAGACCGCGGACCTCGACGCCAGCAAGTTCATCGCGGAGAAGGTCGCCGAGATTTCCGCCGCCGTCGGGGATGGCCCGGCGATCAACGCGCTCTCGGGCGGAGTGGATTCCTCCACCGTCACCATGCTCGGGCACCAGGCGTTGGGCGACCGGCTGAAGACCTACTTTATCGAGAATGGCCTCATGCGCGAGGGCGAGCCGCAGCGCGTGATTTCCCTATTTGCGAGCTTGGGTGTTCGCGTCGAGTTGGTTGATGCACGGGAGAGATTCTTCGCCGCGCTCAAGGGTCTAACCGATCCCGAGGAGAAGCGCGAGGCGGTGACACAGACATTCTACAAGGATGTCTTCGCCAAGCTGGTGCGGGAGAGCGGCGCGAAGTACCTGCTGCAAGGGACCATTCTGACTGACGTGGATGAGACGGTGGCGGGCATCAAGCGGCAGCACAATGTCTTCGAGCAGCTCGGCATAGACCCGCAGGAGGCCTTCGGATACCAGATCATCGAGCCGCTGGCGCAGCTCCGCAAGGATGGGGTGAGGAAAGTGGCGGCGGCGCTGGGGCTGCCGGCTTCGGTGTATCAGCGAATGCCGTTTCCGGGGCCGGCGCTGGCGGCGCGGGTCATCGGCGAGGTAACGCCGGAGCGCATCGCGCTGGTGAGGCAGGCGACGGCGATCACCGAGGAGGAGCTGGCGGACACCAAGGCTTTTCAGTGCATGGCGATCCTTCATAACGACCGGGTCACGGGGATGCGGGGAGGCAGGCGCGATTACGGCCTGCAAATCGAGATCCGCTGCTGGGACAGCGTTGACGCGAGGACCGCGACGCCGACGCGCCTGCCATACGATGTTTTGGAGCGGTTGAGCGGCAGAATCCTGAATGAGGTGCCCGGCGTGGTCAGCGTGACCTATCACATCGCCCCCAAACCGCCGTCAACTATGGAGGTAGTATAGGCGGGATTAACCACAGAGACCACAGAGAGCACAGAGCGGCATCGGGGATTATCCGCAGGTTTCGGGGATTTCGCGGATTGAACCTCATCTGGGCAATCTGCGTAATGGCTAGGCGGCTTCGCCGCCGCCATGGCGGCCCGCATACATGCGGGCTTAGTGTTCTATCAGGGGACATTTGAGACTCAAGGAGACGGTTGGGCGGAGGCCTGAAGTTGTTCGAGATACTGGGCAAGGTCTTGCAGATCCAGGTTGCCGGCAAAGCCGGTGTCATAGT
>Ga0315289_10000173_pt1 | contig 102206 bp, 78 predicted proteins | sample YL17G11_40_MG_FD_203452 | JGI IMG/M metagenome (GOLD analysis project Ga0315289, IMG submission 203452) | Sediment microbial communities from Yellowstone Lake, YNP, Wyoming, USA - YL17G11_40 | ecosystem: Environmental > Aquatic > Freshwater > Lake > Sediment | place: USA: Wyoming | collected... | reverse complement strand
GGCTGATGATTATAACCGAGTTGAAATCGAAAACAATCATTTTTGCTCGCAATATATTGTGAATAAATGTATTATGTTAAAATCAATTTAGCTCAACCGGACAGTAGTGTTTTTAATTGATGATTGATTATTGATGATTGATTATTAAAGAGGTTTGAGGGTATTTTTTTAAGTTAATTCAATGTCGAGAGGTTTTTCGGGAGGGGCGGGGGCTGTGATTAGTTCGGCGCCGAGGCGAAAGGCCTCTTTTGCGGCCTTTGGATGTTTTTTAATTTGGCCCGGCTCTTCGATTCTGTTCACAAATAAGTTCGCCGTATAAGTCATATCGAGGACGTCAAAATAATATTTCATCGTCAGGCGGACGCAGTCGAACATTTTTTTGCTTTTTGAGCCGCCTACGGCGATGACCATAGCCCGACGGTCGCGTTTGTCGGTGAAGAGCGGCTTTTTGAGGACGTGCTTGTGCGCCCAAAGGCACTGGCAGCGGTCGATGAGGACTTTTGCCTGCGAACAGACGGCCATAAAAAATATCGGCGTAGCGAAGATGAGGCGGTCGGCATCGAGCATTTCGGCCATTACCATTTGATAGTCGTCATCAATGCGGCACCTGCCGGTTGCGTAACAGGAATTGCACTCGACGCAGGGGGCGATGTTCAAATCGCACAGGCGTATATATTTGACCGCAGCGCCTTCGGACTCGGCGCCGGCAAGTGCTTTTTGCAGGAGCAGGTCGCTGTTGCTGTTTGCCCGCGGGCTTGCCGAGATGCCAAGTAATTTGAGAGCCATATAATCACCTTGCTGCAAAGTTAAAGGTTGCGATGCTATTTTTTACCGATATTGTCTGCAAAATGCAATGATAAAAGGCGCTGGAACGGTTAAGTCGCAGGCAAAAGAATTTTAAGGCGAACGATTGACACAATAAAGTTTTGAAGGTAGAAGTAAACGTAAATATTCGGAAGACGGATTTTGGAGTTTTTAAGGGAGAAATGAAAATGGGAATAATAGAATTTTTGGACAAATCGAAGGTAAAATACAAGGTGACCAAGCACAAGCCCGCCTTTACGGCGCAGCACACGGCGGCGGAGGTTCACGAGCCGGGCAAATACGTAGCCAAGCCGGTGGTCGTTAAGATTGACGGCGAGTACGTGATGTGCGTTCTGCCGGCGTGCTACAATATCGACCTTAAGGCGCTGAAGAAACAGCTCAAGGCAAAATCGGTCGAGCTGGCAAAAGAAAAAGAGCTCGGGAAGATATTCGGAGACTGCGAGCTCGGTGCGCAGCCGCCGTTTGGGAACTTGTATAGTTTGCAGACGATAATAGACAAGACACTGGATGAGGACGACCATATCCTGTTCCAGTGCGGCTCGCACGAAAAGGCGATACGGATGGATATGAACGACTACCGGAAGCTTGTTTCGCCGAAGGTGCTGGAATTCAGCTATCATATAGCTGCACAATAATCAGACCGGGTGCGATACCACAAAGGCAGGGGATATACAGCCCGCATCACCGCAAAAAGCTGCGAGGTTTGTTTTCGTATTTTCCACACTTTTGGGGGAGAGCTAAACGAATTGCAAAGGTGACGCCATTCTGGTAAAAAGGGACTGGAAACACTTAATGCAGGATAGATTTTATGGCGGTTCAGTTTATTCTCGGCAGAAGCGGGACGGGCAAGACAAGCTATTGTATAAAAGCAATTGTCAATGCGCTGCTCGAAGAGGACGATAAACAGCCCTTAATTTTCCTTGTTCCGGAACAGGCGACATACCAGGCCGAACGTGCGATACTTGCCGACAAGAGGGTGGCCGGCTATCACAGATTAAACGTGCTGTCATTTGACCGGCTGCAATTTCTGCTGTCAGGCAAAGAGACGGCGAGACCCGGACTTTCACGGCTGGGTCAGCAAATGATAATCCAGAGGATTCTGGGGGAGCATAAAGATGAATTGAAGATTTTTGGCGAGACGGCGTCGCGGCCTGGGATGGGACGGCAAATGGCGGATGCCGTCGCCGAGCTGCACCAGTACGCCAAGACGCCGGATGATATCGAACAGTTACTTGCCGAACTGCAGAAGGATGAACGCAAGAGCTTAACGGCGATGAAGTTTGCGGATATCGGCCTGGTTTTGCGGGAATACATAAGGTTTATCGAGGGCAAATACATCGACCCTGATATTCAGCTTGCCCGAAGCTGCAAGGCGGCGGCGACGTCGCCCTTCGTCAAAGGCGCAAAGCTGTGGGTCGATGGTTTTGCGGGATTTACGACGGCTGAGCTTGCGGTCTTAATCGAGCTGCTCAAGACGGTTTCAGAGGCGAAGCTCGCTCTTTGCATAGACGCCTCAAAAATAGACATAAAAAATCCTGAAAAAGAAGCGCTCGACCCGGTCAGTCTGTTCGGCCCGACCGAGAGGACATACGCGGAACTGGTCGGCGCAATAAAGAAATGCAGGCTCAAGATAACTGAGCCGATGGTGTTTGACAGGGCGGTGAGGTTTGCCGATTGTGCGGCACTTGCGCATATCGAGCAAAACATATTCCAACAGAAGCCATCTAAACAAAAGTGTGCAGGCAATATCCGAATTATGTCGGCGCCGAACGCCCGCAGCGAGGTCCAGTTTGTCGCAAGGCAGATACTGCAATTAGTCAGGCAAAAAGATTATCGATACCGCGACATTGCGGTCATAGCGTCGGACATCGACCGTTACCAGGATTATATAGGGGCGTATTTCGGGGATTACGGGATACCGTTTTTTATCGACAGGCGCAGGCCGCTGAATCGTCATCCGGCTGTCAATCTTATTTGTTCGGCGCTGCGGGCCGCGGTCGGCGGTTTTTTACACAGCGATATTTTCAGCTTTCTCAAGACGGACCTTGCGCCGATAGAGCGAAAGGAAGCCGATTTGCTTGAGAATTACTGTCTTGCGTTCGGCGTGACAGGCAAGGACTGGGCAAGTGCGGAAAAGTGGCAGTTTGCGGGAGAAGAGGACAAACATTTCGACGAGGGGCGGATAAACCGGATTCGACTTAAAGTCAGCGAGCCATTGGTCGGGTTGAGGGACAAGCTTCGCTGCGGCGGCGGGACTATTCGGGCTGAAGAGTTTGTGCGGATAATTTTCGGTTTTCTCGAAGGGCTGGGAGTCCGAGAGACGATAGGCGGCTGGATTAAAGAAGCAACGGCGGCGGGCGATTATTCGGCGGCTGACGAGCATCGGCAGTTTTACGAGAAGCTGCTCAACGTGTTCGATGAGTTCGTGGAGGTTTTTGGCGGGCAGCAAGGGTCGGTCGAAGATTATTTTGCGATTATCAATTCCGCTTTTTCGCAGATGACGCTGGCATTTATACCGCCGATGCTGGACCAGGTTCTTGTGGGTTCGATAGAGCGTAGCCGACATCCTGATTTGAAGGCGGTATTTCTGATGGGAGCTGCGCAGAGAGATTTTCCGTCGCCGATAGACTTCGAGAGCATACTGACCGATGACGACCGCGGGGCGTGCGAGGAGGCGGAATTCCGGCTGGCTGGAGGGACGGAACAACGGCTGACTGAACGTCAATACCTTGCGTATATTGCGTTTACACGGCCATCGCAATTTTTGTGCGTGACATATCCTTCGACCGACCAGAAGGGAAGCTGCGTGGTGCGGTCGCAGTTTATAACGGGACTGGAATCTTTGTTCGAGAATCTCCGCGAGGAATCGGTATTAGATTATAAGAGCGACATTGAAAGTATTCACAGCCGAAGTGAGCTTGCCGATATGCTTTGCAGCCGACTGGGCCGTGATTCGCGGCCGGCGGCCCGTGAATCTGTCGAGACTTCCCGTGACGACCTTAATAAATTGTTAAATGATATAACGTCAGATGAAGAGCTTTGCGGCGAGGGGGCGAGAGTTATCTGGGCGATAAATTACGACAACCGTGCGGAGCTTGATAAACGGATAGTGGATAAGTTTTTCGGCGGGCTGATAAAAAGCTCTGCGACAAGACTAAGCACTTACGCTGCGTGTCCATACCAGTATTTTGCGCGGTATATCCTTGAGCTGAAGGAGCGGGAAGAATTTAAGCTGGAGCCGCTGGATTTAGGCCTTTTTTATCATCGCGTTCTGGAGGGGCTGCTGAAACGGCTTAACCGGCAGAAGAAAAACTTTGCTTCGGTTGAGAAAGACGAGCTTTTGAAATTATTGCGGGAGGAGATTTCGGAGATTGTGACGGGAAATTCGTTTATCTCGAACTTCCGGCGTCATTCGAGACATAACGCTTTTATCATACAGGCGGCATCCGAAGTTCTGGAGGATTGTGCCGCTGCGATTGCGGAAATGGTGCGGGCGGGGGAGTTTTGTCCCGTTCTTTCGGAAGTTTCTTTCGGGGATGTAAAAGGCAGCAGTTATAAACTCGGCGATTATGAGCTTGCCTTATCCGGCGGACGGAGACTTTCACTAAACGGCAAAATCGACCGGCTCGATGCCGCAGAGCTTGACAGCAGCAGGGCGGCGATTGTTTTCGATTATAAACGCCGTGCAAAATCTTTTAGCTGGTCGGAATTTTATTACGGATTGGATATGCAACTGCCAATTTACATATTGGCTGTCGGCAATGCGACCAATCCGCAATACCGAATGATAAAGGCGGCGGGAGCGTTTTATATGCCGGTGGAAATAAGCCCGAAGGGAGCCGGTGTTGCCGATGTGGAAGATGCAGCCGGGGGATTCGGATATAAAGCGAAGGGGATATTCAACGGCGAGTTTTTCCAGCAGCTCGACAGGGAGACGAGCTCCGGCTGGAGCAAATTCTACAATTTCCGCATTTCATCAAAAGATGAACAGTATGGTGATTATGGTAAGAGCGGTGCGTTGAGGCCGGCTGATTTTGAGAAGGTCCTTAAATTCACCGATAAAAAAATTATTGAGTTAGTTAAGGAGATTGTATCAGGGAGGATTGAAGTTAAACCATATCGTTTGAGTGACAAGAGTGCGTGTAGTTTTTGTAAGTATAAAGCGGTCTGCCGATTCGACTGGCAGATAAATGATTTCAATATTTTGGAGTCGCTGGATAAGCAGCAGGTTCTTGAGAAGATAGAAAGAGTAGATGACTGAGAAGAATATCAGGTGGACGGAGCAGCAGAGGCGTGCGATAAAGAGGCACGGCAGCGACGTATTTGTGACGGCGTCGGCAGGGACGGGCAAGACAGCCGTTTTGTCGGGCCGGTGCGTCGATATAGTATCAGACCAAAATAAGTGTCCGAACATCCGAAATATCCTCGTATTGACGTTTACCGACGCTGCGGCGGAGCAGATGCGTCAGCAAATCGGCGAACAATTAGAGGCGGCGGCATTAGAAAGCGGTTCGACCCCTCGACTGTGCTCGGGGCAGGCAGGGCTCACCACAGGCGGCAGCAGCCATCTTCATCGTCAGCTTATACTGCTGCAGGGAGCCGATGTCAGCACGATACACTCGTTCTGTAAACGGATTATCACGCAGTATTTTTACAAGGTCGGCATCGACCCGACTTTCCGCGTAATCGACGGCGATGAGTCGCAACTGCTCAAGACGGAAGTTCTTGAGGCGACCATCGACTGGGCGTGGGAGCAGAGCAACCTTGCGGTGGGACTTGCGGAGCTTTTCCGGCGACGTGACCTTCGCACGAATGACGGCTTTGCTGCGAAGATAATAGAGTTAAGCGATTTTTTGGACAGCGTGGTTTCGCGAGAGAAATGGTACGAAAGGGCGGCTGTTCTTGCGGAGGCGGCTGGGGCATTGGGGAGCGAGCTGGGGGGAAAGCAAAGACAAATTGTTGCGAAAGAAATGCAGGGCATACTCAATCAGATTAAGTATGCACAGAAGCTTTACAGGGACCAGAACACTGGCGGCAATTGGGCTGATAAGATAGAAGAGAGCCATATTAAGCCCGTTGCGGAGTGTATGGAATTTTTGGAGGCCGGCGACTGGGAAAACTGCGCCGAGAGAATCAGGAATTTTGTCAAGCCGACAACGTATAAGCCAAAAGAATTAAGCGAACCGGTGGCGGGATTTATTCAGAAGACGGCCAGAACGGCAGCCGAAGATTTTGCGAAGCTTTCGGAATTTGCGATAGTCAATCCCGATTATCTGAACAAGGTCGGCGGCGCAGCGAGTCTGCAAACGAAGATACTGATTGAGCTTGTTAAGAAATTCGATGAGCTGTATGGTCAGGCGAAGCTGGCGGCCAATAGTCTTGATTTTGCCGACCTCGAACATTATGCGATGAAGCTTTTAAGCAAGGAGGAGCCTTCGGTAGATATGCCGTCGCCTTCCGAGACGGCGCTGCTGCTGCGGGAGAGATACCGGTATATATTTGTTGACGAATATCAGGACATAAATCCCGTGCAGCAGGCGATACTGGATTTAATCAGCCGGGATGACAATGTTTTTGTTGTCGGGGACGTCAAACAAAGCATCTACGGATTTCGGGGGACTGAGCCGGGTATCTTTGTCAAGCGGCTGAAATCGGCCTCGGTCGAGCCGAAAGAAACCAACGCCGATTTGAGGGTTGACCTTACATACAACTTCCGCTCGAAAAAAGGGATTCTCGATTTTGTCAATAAGATATTCGGCAGAATAATGACGGCGGGCCTGGCGGACATTGATTACGATGAGTCTGCGGAGCTAAGGCCGATGGATGATGCGGGGGCGGGCGGCGGCGAACCGGCTGTCGAGCTGCATATACTTGAGCAGGGAAACAGAACAGAAAATACGGAGAATGTTTACACTGCCCGCCAGTGCCAGGCGGCGATGATTGCGCAGCGCATAAAGCAAATGACAGGCGCTGAGAGCGGCAGGGCGGAGTTCGAAATATATGATAAGCAAACGGGGCAGAAGCGTAGCGTCGAATACCGTGACATCGTGATACTGATGCGTTCGCCGGCAAAAAGGGTCAATGATTACGTTGAGGTGCTTCGGCTGGCCGGCGTGCCGGTAAGCTGCGAGACTTCAGGGGGGTATTTTGAGGCGACGGAAATCAGCGACTGTCTTTGCCTTTTGAAGGTGCTGGACAACCCACAGCGAGACATCGAGCTTGCGGCGGTGCTGCGAAGCCCGTTTTTCAATATCAGCGATACCGAGCTGGCGGAGATAAAAATTCACTGCGGGGAAAAGAGTTTTTACGACTGCGTGGTCAATTACTGCGAATCCGGGCAGGATGTTAAGCTGGCCGAGAAGCTGAAAGGAATATTTGAGAAGCTCGAACAGTGGCGGACGGCCGGTCGGCGAGGCAACTTAGCTGATTTGATATGGCAAATCTACCGTCAGAGCGGTTATCTGTCATTCGTATCTGTGCTGCCGAACGGACGGACGCGCAGGGCGAACCTGCTTAAACTCCAGGATAGGGCAATTCAGTTCGAGGATTTTGCAAGCAGCAGGGGGAACCTGTCGCTCGGGCGTTTTGTCGAGTTTATCGAAAAACTTCAGGAGGCATCTGCGGACTGGGCGATGGCTTCGCCGGAAGCAGAGGCGGAGAACGCCGTGCGGGTTATAAGCGTGCATAAAAGCAAAGGGCTGGAATTTCCGGTTGTTTTTCTGGCGGAACTGGACGGCGAGTTCAGCAAACGGGATTTCCGCAGCGATTGTTTGGCCGATGCGGGATATACACTGGGACTTCGAGTTATCGACAGCAAAGCAAATACGAAGCTGGATTCGCTTGCGTATCAGATTATCGAAAGACAAAAGAGGGAGAAATTTTTGGCCGAGGAGATGCGGATTCTCTACGTTGCAATGACGCGGGCAAGAGAACGGCTTATTTTAAGCGCTTCGGAAAAGCGGGGTAAATGTGAGGATGTTATCTGTGACGGTTTTTATTTCGGCGGCGGGCCGGCAGCCGAGCGGCGGCTATGCGGGTGCGGCAGTCATCTTGAATGGGTTCTATACGGCCTGTCGGACCAGAAGAGTCTGCACGAGGCGTTCGGGACCGGCCTGGCGGGGCGGGCCGTCGATGAGAATCTGTTCAGCGTAAAGTTTTATGAGCAGGGGGACATCGAAAGGTTCAGCGGGGACATCCATAAGCTGAAACAGGAAAAATCACAACTCTTCAGGCCGGCTGCGAAAAGTTCAACAGCGGGACGAAAGGCTGTATCTGGGGCAAAGGGGAAATTACTATCAGCAGTGAAGGCGTCTCTGGCGTGGCGATACCAGTTCGGTGATGCGCATCGTTTGCCGGCCAAGCAATCAGTGACACAACTGACGCACCGCAGCGACGAACATTTTGTGTTTGATTATTCTATGGCGCTTGAGCGAAAACCGAAGGTGGTTTTATCGCTCGAACCTGATTTGGGCGAGCCGGCGGAGGCGAGATTAGTCGGCACGGCCACGCACCTTGTAATTGCAAAGCTCAATTTGGCAGAGCCGGTGACAAGCCGGGCAATCGAAGAAACGAAGGAAAGACTTTTAGCCGATAACAGCATAACACAGGCCGCTGCAGAGCAAATTAAGACAGATTCGATAACCGCATTTTTTGAAAGCGAGCTTGGCAAAGCGGCCCTTGATTCTGAAAATACCGTTTACCGTGAATGGCCCTTCACGTTTGCTTTACCGGCGTGGCACGGTCATCCTGACCGTGCTTTCTGGGACAGGATGTCCCAGCCACAGCGACGCCTGTCCGCCGTAGCTTCAGCGAAGGCGGAAGCGACGCCTGTCCCGAGCAACGTCGAGGGAAGCGACGAAATCGTCGTTGTTCAGGGCATAATTGATATGCTGGTTAAGAGGCCGGAGGGTCTGGTAGTTATAGATTTCAAGACCGACCGTGTGACGGCGGAAGAGATTAGCGAACGTGCGGAGCTGTATCGTCGGCAGTTGGAGCTTTACGGCAGGGCGGCTGGTGCGATTTTGAAGGACAAAATTCTCGGCAGATGGCTGTATTTCCTGAGGCCCGGCTGTGCGGTTGATGTCAAATAGGTTCATACGCTCATTTAGTTGCAAAGGGGACAAAAAATGGCAAAGTTTATAAATGTTTTTATATGTTATGTATCAATTGGGACGATGATTTTGCCCTGTTATGCAACAAAAGGAGATACAAATAGTCCTGCGGCCGGTGTTTCCATAAAGCAGGAAGCCGGGGAATGGTGGTTAAAAAAACCGATGCGTATGATTCAAACAAACCTGCGTGAGATAGATGTCACGCTGGATGTTAACAACTTTATGCAGCATATAAGTAAGTTTAAGCCGGATGTGGTAATGATAAATGTCGGCGGGATTGTTGCGAACTATCCGACCGAGCTTGAGTATCACTATCGCAATCCGCTGCTGCGAGGTGATTTTGTCGGGACGTTAACCGAGCGGCTGCACTCAAAAGGTATCCGCGTGATAGGACGTTTCGATTTCAGCAAGATAAATGAGGAACTTGCCGGCAGGAAGCCGGAGTGGCTGTATAAAGGCGTTAAAGGCGAAATCGTCAACTACAACGGCCAGGTGCATACCTGCGTCAGCGGCGGCTACCAGCAGGAATATCTTTTCAAAATATTAGGCGAGGCAATCGACCGCTATCCGCTCGACGGCGTGTTTTTCAATATGATTGGGTATCAAACTACCGACTACAGCGGGAACTATCACGGGATATGCCAGTGCGACGCCTGTCGGGAGCGGTTCAGGAAATGGTGCGGGCTGGAACTGCCTGCCCCGCACCAAGCCGAAGCGTCTGGTGCGGGGCCCGTCGTTGAGGACGCTAACGATGAGGCGTTCCGAAAGTATGAGGACTTCTGTCAAAAGACGTCCGATGAGCTGTTCCAGCGGGTCAGGGAATTTATCAAAGGCAGGCGCAGCGACATTGCTGTTTGCACATATACAGATGCGGGAGTCGATATCATCCGCGAGGAATCTAATTCTGCGTTTGACCGGCCTTTACCGGAATGGAATTATTCGGCGACCGACAACGTCAGGACGGCGATGTGTTCGTGGAAGAATAAGGCGATTGGCAACGTGGCGATAAACTTTCCGGATTACAGGTGCCGACATTCGGCGGTCTCGCCTTATCTTACGGAGCTTCGTCTTGTAGAGGATATGCTGAATGGCGGCTGGCTCGATTATTGCGTTATCGGCACGATTGAAAACCAGGAAGACCGGCTGGTGATTGATTATGCTCAGGATATATTTGATTTTCACTCACAAAATGAGAAATGGTTAAGCAATACAAAACCGATGGCTGATGTCTGTCTGATAAAAGGAGCCAACAGGGACGAATACAAAGGACTTTTCAGGATACTGTCGGAAAACCATATTCTGTTTGACGTTATATCCGCCAAGGCGATGACGGCGGGTGAGACGCCGAGGGCGCTGGAGGATTATCAGGTAGTAATTTTGCCGGATGTTCGGAATATGAGTGATGCTTTTTGCGCACGGCTCGATGCTTACGTAAACGGCGGAGGAAAAATCCTTGCGACTGGAAGGACATCGACCTGCGACGAGATGGGCAATCCGCTGGGGGCAATTCGTTTGAAATCGATTGGCGTCAAACCTGCTTTCAAGGTGCATCCGCACGAGCGGGGAACGTATTTTCGCATCAGTGCCGCCGACAAAAAGCAACTGCAAAGCTCGAAGCTGGATGAGTTAGACATAGTATATTTAAATAGCGAGTTTCTTGAGTGTGAGGCGACTGATACAGGCAAAGGGTTTTTTGGTTTTATACCTGCAGCGATGTTCGGGCCGCCTGAGAAATGTTATTACAAAGAGGTGACAAATATACCGGGTCTATTTTACAACCAGAGTGGCAAAGGAATAGCTGCGTTTTTCCCCTGGCAAATAGGAGAGCATTACGAGAAGCGAAGCAATCACTGTCATTACCGGCTGGTGGTGGCTGTGCTTGAAGGGCTTTTGAGGTTTGAGCGAAGTCTGGTAATAGAGGCATCGGAGTTGGTAGAAGTGAACCGCAGGGTAAGTGCCGACGGCAAATTCGAGTGGGTCGGCTTAATCAATCATACTGGGCAGAATGGGACGGCGTTTCATAAGCCAATACAGATATTTGATACTGCGGTGAGAGTAAAGAGCAAGGGCAAGGTTAAGAGGGTTGGTCTTCTGAAGGCGGGGATGAAACTTGAATTTACGCCTGAAGAAGATGGATGGATTCGGTGTTCTGTTCCAAAGCTGGGACGATTTGAGATTGTGGTTTACGAGTATTAATAAGCTCAATTTTGCTTGTCTGGGAATGGTGTGTTTGTATAATAAGCCGACTGTAAATTATGAATAATGCAAATAATTTATGGTGGAGAAGGATATAAAATGGCAAGGGCGAATGCGGTGGTGGGGCAATCAGGCGGGCCGACAGGTGTCATTAACGCCTCATTAGTCGGCGTCATTGAGGAGGCACAAGATGAGAGGGTTGGTGCGCATAAGCGCCATAGCGGCATTGCTCGTCCCTGTTATGGGGGCGTCTCTTGCTTTGGCGCACTATGAGGCGACACACCTTGCCGCCTCTGATGCAAACGCGGATGACAGGTTCGGCATTTCCGTAGCAATCGACGGTGACATCGCTGTTGTCGGCGCTTATCAAAATGATGCAAACGCTCCTGATTGCGGCGCCGCCTACATTTACGAGCTTTCCGGCTCTCAATGGGTCGAGCGGCAGAAACTGGCCGCCTCGGATGCATCATCGGGCGATAAGTTCGGACGTTCTGTAGCCATTGATGGCGATACTATTGTTGTAGGCAGCTACTATGGTGATAACACCGAGCCGAACACCGGCGTTGCATACGTTTTTACCCGCACCGGCGCCCTCTGGACCCAGCAGCAAAAACTTTTTGCCTCCGACGGCGTCTCGAACGACAGATTTGGCATTTCCGTATCTGTCAAGGCCGATTGTATTGTGGTAGGTGCGTATGGTGACGACAAATACACAGGCGCTGCTTATGTTTTTGTCCGAACCGGCTCTGTCTGGAGCGAGCAGCAGAAATTGACCGCTTCCGACCGTGCACAAGGCGACCATTTCGGCTACGCCGTAGCGATGGATGCTAATACAATTCTTGTGGGGGCTCACAAGGACTATGCCGGTTCTGTTTATGTTTTTGACCGTCAGGAAACAACGTGGGTTGAAGGGGATATACTGCGCGCATCCGATGGTAACCAGTATGACTATTTCGGCTGTTCGGTCGCCCTCGACGGCAACATGGCTGTCATCGGCGCGTATGAGTGTGACATCAACGGTATACCTGATGCAGGAGCGGCTTATGTTTTTGCCAAAACCGGCTCCGGCTGGGTCGAGCAGCAAAAACTCGTCGATACCATCGACCCCAACAACGGTGAGGACTTCGGCAGGTCGGTCGCAATCGAAGGAAGCGACCTCTTTGTGGGATGTATCAATGACTCGATTGGCGGCAAAAAAACAGGTTCTGTGTTTGAATTTGTGCGCACAGGCGACGCATGGGTACAGCACGACCGCCTCACAGCCGCCGGGGGTGGGCAGGATGATGAGTTTGGGTGTTCAGTTTCCGCTTACGGCCAATATCTCATTACTGGTGCGCAGTATGCTGATGATAACGGCATCTCTTCCGGCTTGGCCTACATTTTCGCTGCGCTATCCGGCGACATCGACGGTGACAGCGACGTGGACTTCAACGATTATGCCATCCTGACTGCATCCTGGCTGCAAGACAATCCTTTTGTAGATATTGCCCCGCCCCCCGCCGGCGACGGCATCGTCGATTTTGAAGATTTAGCCGTCCTTTGTGATAACTGGCTGGCAGGAAAGTAACTTGCGTTGCTGACATTTATTTGTATAATGCTCCCCATTAAATAATGGTGTTTTTAGGAGCATTTTCAAATGACAAAAGCAGCAAAGGCGGGAGCAAACGCGGTGGTGGGACAGTCGGGTGGGCCGACAGGCGTTATAAATGCGTCATTAGTCGGCGTTATCGAAGAGGCAAAGAAACATCGGGAAATTGCGAAGCTCTACGGTGCGGTCCACGCGGTAGCAGGTATCGTCAAGGATGAATTCATAGATTTGAAAAAGCTGTCGGCAAAAACGCTCAAAGCGGTGGCGGGGTCGACATCCTCTGCCCTCGGCTCCAGCAGGGACAAGCCCGATGCGGAATACTGCGCAAGGATTCTCGATGCCTTCAAGAGGCGCAACGTCAGATACTTTTTCTATATCGGCGGCAACGACTCGGCAAATACCTGCTATATTATAAATAAGGTGGCAGGCGAGGCCGGCTATGAGCTGCGGGCGTTCCATATACCCAAGACGATAGATAATGATTTATTGGTGACGGACCATTGTCCGGGGTATGGGACGGCTGCGAAGTTCGAGGCATGTGCGCTGATGGGCGACGATTTGGATAACCGGGCGCTGCCAGGGATAAAAATCAATTGCGTTATGGGCAGGAACGCCGGCTTTCTAACGGCGGCAACGGCTCTCGGCAAACAAAGAGACGATGACGGCCCGCACTTGATATATATGCCCGAAAAGCCGGTTTCGATGGATAAATTCATCGGCGACGTCGATGGCGTTTATAAAAAGCTCGGCCGATGTATCGTATGCGTCAGCGAGGGAATCTGCGATACCGACGGCGTCGTCTGGACCAAAAAAATTACAGATACCGGCGAGAAGGACGCACACGGCAATATCCAGCTTTCGGGGACGGGAGCGCTGGCGGACTTTTTAGCCGCTCAGGTAAAAACCATGCTAAAAGTCAATCGCGTCCGGGCGGATACGTTCGGATACTTGCAGAGGAGCTTTGCGGGTCTGCAGTCATCTGTCGATTTCAAAGAGGCGCGACAATGCGGAATAATGGCGGTAAAATTTGCGATGAAGGAAACGAGTGGTTCGACGGGGCTCACCACAAGCGGCTCAGTGGCAATAAAACGGCTCAGCGACAAGCCATATAAAATTGAATTGTTCCGCACGGAACTGAAAAACGTGGCGGAGAAGACTAAATCGATGCCCGCCGAGTTTATCAACTCGCAAGGCAACGGCGTGACCGATGCCTTTGTCAAATATGCGCTGCCGCTGACGGGCGGCCTGCCGAAGACGGAATATCTTGGAAGTTATCCGAGAGTATGATTTCAGAATTCGATTGAGTTTATATCAGTGAAAAGTGGGGTTAAATTAAGCGGTTGCACTTGACAGATGTATATTGTTATCATATACTATTAAAAGGAACGACCGATGAATTTGTTTGATTGCACGGGGTTTGACTGGGACAAAGCCAACATCGAGAAGAACTGGCGAAGTCACAAAGTCAGCCCTTTTGAGTGTGAAGAGGCGTTTTTCAACGAGCCGTTCTATGTGTTTGAAGACAAAAAGCATTCTGAAAAAGAAACGAGGTTTTACGCTCTTGGCCGGACGTCCGCCGGCAGATTGCTCTTTGTCGTTTTTACAATCAGAGGCCGATTGATAAGAGTGATTTCCGCTCGGAATATGAGCCGAAAGGAAAGAGAGGTTTATAAGTCGTTATGAAAAGTGGAATACCGAAATTCAAAAGCGAGAATAAAGAGAGGGATTTCTGGGGCAGGCACGATTCGACTGATTTTATCGACTGGAGAAGGGCGAAAAGGGCTGTTTTGCCGAACCTGAAACCATCAGTCAAGACCATCTCGATACGGCTGCCGGAAATGATGCTCGAAGAGCTTAAACTGCTGGCGAACAAGAAGGACATTCCTTATCAGTCGCTGCTGAAGATATTTCTGGCGGAACGGCTTAAAGATGAGCTGGAACATTCATCCTTAAAGTGACCGGCGAGCAAAAGGGGCAGAGAAAACAGAATCAAAGCATTTCTTATCCTCATCAATCAGGCGAACAGGGCTTCGGTGAAGGAGTCGGGGTCGAATTCGGCGATGTCGTCGGTTTTTTCGCCGAGGCCGACAAACTTTACGGGGATGTCGAGCTGGTCCTTAATAGCGACAACAATTCCACCTCGAGCAGTGCCGTCGAGCTTGGCTAAAAATATGCCAGTGACATTGATTGCTTCGGTGAACAATTTTGCCTGAGAAATAGCATTCTGGCCCGTAGTGGCATCGAGGACAAGCAGGACTTCATTTGGTGCGCCGGGGATTTTTCGGGCCACTATGTCTCGAATCTTTGTTAATTCTCTCATCAGGTCTTTTTTTGTGTGGAGTCTGCCGGCGGTGTCGAGAATAAGAAAATCGGCGTTTCGGGCGACGGCGGCATCGCAGGCGTCGAAGGCAACGGCGGCGGGGTCGGAGCCGGATTTGTGTTTTACGATTTGGGCGCCGGTGCGCTCCGCCCAGATGCTCAATTGCTCAACTGCGGCGGCACGGTAGGTGTCGCAGGCGGCGACAATGACTTTTTTGCCGTCTCGGCTGAGCAGGGCGGCGAGCTTTGCGATGCTCGTGGTTTTTCCGGAGCCGTTGACGCCGGCGATTAAAATGACGGTCGGGCCGGTTTGAGCGAGATGCAGTTGTCTATCCTGATGAGGCCAGTAATTTTTCATACGCTCTTTCAGAAAAGGGACGATGTCAACGGTCTGTGCGATTGTTTTTTCGCGAAAAGCGGCGCGGAGGTCCGATACGAGCTTGTCGGTGGTTTCGACGCCGATGTCGTCGCTTATGAGAGTTTCTTCGAGCTTGTCGAGCAGGTCGTCATCGATATCCCTGCGGAGACTCAGCACCGACGAAAGCGAAGAGGCGATTTTGTCGCGAGTTTTTCCCAGTCGACCTTTAAGATAATCGGCTGTCCTGGTGAAAATTCCCATAATTAGCTCCTTATGGACACATAATTTTTTTCTAATACAAGTTTCGCAGATATTGGGGAGGATTTCAAGGGCGGGCGTCAATTTAATTTTACGGATTTTTGCCGCAGGTGGAGGATTTTTCTTTGACAAAGGGAGTTATTAGAATTAAATTGGTTCTGCGACTTTTGCCAGGGAGGGCTTAGGTTCAACGGGAAGGGCGGCCTGTTTTCGGCCATATAAATTTCTAAAAGGGTTGTTATAAACGTGCAACTGCTGTCTGGATAAAAAGTGATTTAGGAAGGAGCATTGTTTGGCAACTCGTGAAGTCGAAGACATATTTGCCGGCATAGTTGAACGTGCACAAGCGCTTGACCCTGTCAATACGCGGCAGTGGTTCGAGAAGCTGACGGTTCTGCGGCTGAGCGGAGGTTCGCTGGATATCGGGTGTCCCGATGAGGCGACGGCGGCATTTTTGCGGGACAACTGCAAAGGCAGCTTCACGCGTGCGGCGCAGCAGATAACCGGCCATCTTGTGACGGTTGATTTCAGTGTTGATGCCCATAAGAAGACACAGCGTCGCAGTCAACAGGGCGATGCGGAGCTTAAACTTCATCCTGATTACACATTTGAGAATTTTGTAGTAGGGCCGGGCAACCGTCTTGCGCAGGCGAGCTGCGTGGCGGTGAGCCAGTCGCCCGGCACAACCTATAACCCGCTTTTTATATACGGCAATTCTGGTCTCGGCAAAACACACCTTCTGCACGCCGTCTGCTGCGAGGCGAAACGAAAGTTTAACAAGGCGGTGATTCAACTATTAAACTGCGAAGGTTTCGTAAACAGGTTTATCGGGGCGATAAAGGAAGGGAACCTGGCGAGCTTCCAGAGACAGTTCCGAACGGTTGATATGCTTGTAATCGACGACGTTCAGTTTTTGCGTGAGCGGGAACAGAGCCAGGAGGAGTTTTTCCACACCTTTAACGTTCTGTATAACAACGGCAAACAAATCATACTGAGTGCGGACGACCCGCCCGGGAGGATTCCATCGCTGGAGAAGCGTCTTATCAGCCGGTTTAACTGGGGATTAGTGACGAGAATCGACCCGCCGAGCTACGAGACAAGGGTGGCGATTGTGCAGAGAAAGGCACACCTTCGGGGACTGAGTATCTCCGACGAGATAGCCGGGTATATTGCCCGCAAGGTGCAGGCAAATATCAGGGAGCTCGAAGGAGCTTTGACGACAATATACGCCGTTGCAATGACCACGGGCAAAGAGATTACGCTCGAACTGGCGCAGACGGCGCTGGAAGGGCAAATCGAAGCGGCAGCCAAGCAGATAAATATTACGGACATAATCGAGGTGGTGACGAACCATTTCGAGGTCCGGCTTACGGATTTGCAGAGCAAGAAGCGCAGTCGCAGTATCGCTATGCCCCGCCAGATATGTATGTATTTGGCGAGGAACCTGACGAAACACAGTCTTGAGGAGATAGGCGGTCATTTGGGGGGTCGGGACCATACGACGGTTATGCACGCCTGTGGCAAGATCGGTCGGGCCAGCGGTTCGGAGCCGCAGATGCACGCACTGCTGGATGAGCTTTCAAGACAGATTTCGCAGAAGCCGCGAGGATGAACAGCTTTACTGTGTGTGTAAAATAAAGGGGCTGTGATGAGATTCACAGCCATTTTAATTTATAGACCAAATCACGAAACTACGGTCTGCGTTTTCTTAACAGGACCAAAGCACCTAATCCAAGGAGCATTATAGTGGCGGGCTCAGGGATGAGCGGGCCTTGGGTTCCGTAAGCAAATTCTTCGAAGCCGTCATCGGCGATGAAATGTTCGCCGCACTTTGCATAAACATAAACGTATTGGCTCTCTAGGCCTGTAAAGAGGTCGTTAGGTATGAGTGCGAGCATATCACCGTGTCCGCTTCCGGGGTTGAGGACTTTATCTAATGTAATCCAGTTATCTTCGCCGGCGTCGAGGTTGTAAAGGGGTGTGCTGAAATTGTCTGGCCATCCGCTGATATTCGGTGCAGCGTCGAGATATATCTTAATATCGTCCACGGACAAGAATCGCTGGCCATCCTGATTGATATCGAGTAGGAATTCTCTGTAATAGATTCCGTCAATATAGGGTGTGGGGACAACACTTAGCTGTATTGAATGTGTGAAGGAAGACATCGTCTGAAATTCGGTGGTGCCATCAGTATTGTATCCTTGTTGAATACCCTTACCCTGAATCCTAAGGAAAGAATCGATGAGTCCGGACCCAGTTGGGATTTCATCGAATTGGTAGAACCTTGCATTATTGATGGTTCCCGAGGAGCCAGCGGTAGTGAGGTCAAGCACAGCGGCGCCTGCTGGAGATAGATTTACTGCGGCAGGTAGTAACAAAACAACAGTAAGCAAAACAAGTTTTCTCACCCTTACTCCTCGATGCTTAAGTTTTCACTCACTCCTCTATTATACTTTTCAGAAGCTGTCACGCAGAAGGTGCTTATTTAAGTAAGTATAAAGATAAATCATACGTCCAATAAAGTCAACAGAAAAATAGAAAATTTTTAAATTTTTTTTAGTTTTTTTCGGTGTAATAAGGTACTTTATCAAAAATCTCGATTTTTGCTGTAAAAAGAGGGTTATTAGCTAAAGAGGGGACATTATTAGCTTTGCTTATGGTTTTTGGATATCCGGTGTTTTATGATATTAGGGCCATTTTATAAATGGAGTAATATGCTCATCTTCTGGTGTCTTTGGGGATAGGGAGTCCAAGTTCTGCGAGGACCTTTTTCATATCCTCCCAGACCCTTTCGCGGTTTTCGCGGGAGTAGTTTCTCAGTAAATAGGCCGGATGGAATGTAGGCATAAGTTTTATCGGGGGACTGCCGAGGCCGGCGTAGTATTCGTGGAATAAACCCCGTAATTGTCCTATCGGCTTATTGGTGTTTAACAGGGTTCTGGCAGCGGGCGCACCGAGCGCAACGATAATGTCAGGATTTATTATCTCAATTTGTCTTTGAAGATAAGGGAAGCAGTTTATTATTTCGTCCGGTACTGGGTCTCGATTGTCCGGCGGACGGCACTTCAAGATGTTGGCTATGAAGACATTGCTGCGTTTCAGTCCGCAGGCAGCGATTATCCTGTCCAATAATTGCCCTGACCTTCCGACGAAGGGTCGTCCCTGAGCGTCTTCGTCGGCGCCGGGGCTTTCGCCTACGAAGAGGATACGTGCGTCGGGATTTCCCTCGCCAGGCACGGCGTTGGTCCGCAGTGAGCCCAAAGGACATTTGCGGCATTGGCGAACTTCATCGGCGATTTTTTCAAGCTCGGCGGCAGCTTCAGCGACGGCGGCGGCATTTTCTTCTTCTTGTTGTTGTGATTCAGGCGGTGCATGTTCACGTTTGATTGTGAAGCCGGCGGCGAAAAATTCATCCATTTCGATATGCTGCCGAATGACTTTCTCAATGTTCACTTCTTTTTCCATCTCGGCGGATTTTAACGACATTTTCAGGGTAATACAATCATTAAAAGGATAAGTCCCTTTCTGGAATAAAAAAGGACGCCTGTTTAGAGCAGGCGTCCCGATTTGAGTCAAAAGTGAGGGGCTGTTTTTTATACCAATCCCTGGTCAAGCATAGCGTCAGCGACTTTGACGAAGCCGGCGATGTTGGCGCCCATAAGGAGGTTGCCGGGCCGGCCATAATCTTCGGCGGCTTCGTAGCACTGCCTGTGGATGGCAATCATAATGGTTTTTAGCCGCTGGTCAACTTCTTCCTGCGTCCAGGAGAGCCGCAGCGAGTTCTGCGACATTTCCAGGCCCGAGACGGCGACGCCGCCGGCGTTAGCGGCCTTTGCGGGAGCGTATAGTATCTTTTTGGCGATGAAAAGCTTGGTGGCTTCAGGCGTGCTTGGCATATTGGCCGCCTCTGCGACGAGGGTGCAGCCGTTCTTGAGGAGCATCTTTGCATCTTCTTCATTGATTTCATTTTGGGTAGCGCAGGGGAAGGCGCAGTCGCATTTGATGCCCCAGGGACGTTTTCCTTCGAGGTATTCAGCGTCGAACTTTTCGGCGTATTCTTTAATTCGTCCGCGTCGAACGTTTTTCAGCTCAAGGACAAAAGCGAGCTTCTCATCGTCGATGCCTCTGGGGTCATAGACGGTGCCGTTTGAGTCGGAGACGGAGACGACCTTTGCGCCGCACTGGTTAAGTTTTTCCACGGTGTACTGTGCTGCGTTTCCGGAGCCGGAGACGGTGCATACCTTGCCGTCGAAGTTGTCTTTGCGGGTTTTGAGCATTTCATCGGCGAAGTAAACGCAGCCGTAGCCGGTGGCTTCTGGCCGGATGAGCGAGCCGCCCCAGTTAAGACCTTTGCCGGTGAGGACGCCCGTAAACTCGTTGCGAAGACGTTTGTACTGGCCGAACATATATCCGATTTCCCGTCCGCCGACACCGATGTCTCCTGCGGGGACGTCTGTGTCGGGACCGATGTAGCGGAAAAGCTCGTTCATAAAGCTCTGGCAGAATCGCATAACTTCATTGTCGGATTTTCCTTTGGGGTCGAAGTCTGCGCCGCCTTTGCCGCCACCCATCGGCAGAGTGGTAAGAGCATTCTTAAAGACCTGCTCGAATCCGAGGAACTTGAGGATGCTTGCATTGACGGAGGGATGGAACCTTAGGCCGCCTTTGTATGGGCCGAGGGCGCTGTTGAATTCGAAGCGGAATCCACGGTTGATATGGATGTTTCCTTTATCGTCCTGCCAGGGGACGCGGAACATAATCTGCCTTTCAGGTTCAACAATCCTCTCAAGTATCCTGGCCTGGACATACTGAGGGCGTTTTTCGAGAACGGGTCCCAAAGAGTCGAGGACTTCTTTGACGGCTTGGTGAAATTCGATTTCGCCGGGATTGCGTTTGAGGACCTCTTCGTAAACTGCCTGGATAATAGCGTTGGCTGCCACTTTTATATACCTCCATCAAAAAATTAAAAATTTCTATATTTTCAGCCGTATTATAATAAGTTAAACTAATAACACTATTATGTAAAACGGCCCTTCGGCAATGGAATATACCATTTTGACGGTGTAATACAAGAGCTTAAATAATAATAGAGTTTATCAGGACAGCTTATAATGCATATAGAGACGCTGAAGATATTTTGCGATTTAGCGGAGCTGCAAAGCTTCTCAAAGACGGCGGAGAAACATTTTATAAGCCAGTCTGCGGTTTCACAGCAGCTTGCGCAGCTCGAGCTGGCGGATAAATGCCAGTTCCTTGACAGGACAAAAAGGCCGCTGGAGCTGACAGCGGCGGGACAGTTGTTTTACAATGCCTGCAAAGATATCCTCGAAAGGTATGAGCAGCTCAAGAACGAGCTGAAGACCCTGCAGAAATCTTCCACAATGAGAATAAATGTAGCTGCGATTTACAGTATCGGTATGCATACTCTGCCGGACTACGTTAAAAAATTTATGGTCAAATACCCGGATGTGAACGTTCATATCGAATATTTAAGCTCGTCGCAGATTTACGAGATGGTTTTGTCGGGCGAGATTGATATTGGTCTTGTGGCGGTGCCGAGGCGGGATAAAAGATTAGATGTGTATGACTTCGAGGATGAACCGCTGGTCCTGGTCTGCAGCCCCAAACATCATATGGCGGGCGAAACGCAGGTTGATATTCATAAAGTGCAGTTCGAAAGATTCATTGCTTTTGAGAAAGATGTTCCTACGCGGGCGTGGATAGACGGGATTTTGCAGCGATATAGTATTTTTGTCAGGCCTGTGATGGAATTTGACAATATTGAGACTGTGAAACGGGCGGTGGAAATAAATTCAGGGATTAGCATACTGCCGGTGACGGCAATAGAGCAGGAGGTCGGCGGAGGGACAATAAAAGCAATCAGCTTCTCGAACGAGAATTTTGTCAGGCCGACCGGCATAATCGTTCGCAAGGACAAGATTCTGAGCCAGGCAGGTCGATACCTTATCGAGTTACTCCATAAAAAAGTGCGATAATAACGGGGCATAAAGGCAGGTCGCAAAGGAATAATGATATGCCGATAAAGGCCGTGATATTCGATTTGGACGGGACGATAACCGAGCCGTTTTTCGATTTTGATGCCATACGCAGGGAGATGGGACTGGCAAATGATTCCGGGCCCGTGCTGGAGTCGATGGAGAAGATGGGGCCGCAGCAAAGGCGGCGTGCTGAAGAAATCCTGCATTTTCATGAGCAGCGGGCAGTAATGGAATCAACGCTGAACAGCGGTACGAGACGGACCCTTTCGGCACTTCGCAAGGCCGGCATTCATATCGGGATATTGACACGCAACAGGCGAAGCAACGCACTTGCTATTGCGAAAAAACACCGCCTTAAATTCGATGCTGTCATTGACAGAGAGGACGGCCCTGTCAAGCCCGACGCCTTCGGCGTGCTGCGGATATGCGAGCAGTTCGGGGTTGCGCCGGCGGAGACTTTGGTGGTTGGCGATTATCTTTTCGATTTACTCTCCGCAAAGGCGGCAGGTGCTATTGCGGTGTTGCTTGCCCCGCACCGAAGCGAAGCGCCTGGTGCGGGGTTGGCCAACCACAAAAGAGCAAAAGAGTTTGCCGGACACGCAGATTATGTTATTGAAAATCTCGGCAAGATACTTGAAATTGTAAAAGAAAAGCAAAAATTAAAAAGTAAAAAGCAAAATGACAAATGAAAAATCAAAATGGTTGATGGTTCGACTATGCTCACCACAGGTGATAAAAGTTTTGTGTCTGCTATTGGGTGTTTCTGGTATTTGCCCGGCAGGGGGGTGCAGCAGGAATTCAATAGGTGCTGAACCTGAAAAGAAAACAATCGCCGATTCTGTTGATACTATTTTAGAGCGGCTAAAAGAAAAAACGGCGGAGCTTAAATCCTACCAGTGCGGGATTGAGTACAGGTTCAGCCAGCCGATACTCGAATCGGAGACGCTGCGAAAAGGCATTTTGTATTATCAAAGGACGGGCGGCAGGTCGGCGCTGCGGATAAACTTTCAGACGCTTAAACAGGATGACGGGGATGAAGAGGAATATATCGAGCAGTATATTTTTGACGGCGTATGGCTTACGCACATAGACTATCAAATCAGGCAGGTCAGGCGTTATCAGCAGGCAGAGCCGAATAAGCCGGCGGAGGCGTTTGATTTAGTCAGGGAGAATTTTCCGCTCATCGGCTTTAACAGGACGGAAGACCTGAGAAAAGAATTTGAAATAAGTTTAGTGGATTCGGCACTTCGACAAGACTCAGTGCAGGCAAGCTCACCACAAGTTGAGCAGAAACCTTCAGTCATTCCTGCGCAAGCAGGAATCCAGGATTTTGTTCAATTGCATTTGAAGGTAAAGCCGGATTCGACACTTCGACAAGACTCAGTGCAGGCAAGCTCACCGCAGGCGGATTCGATTTATAAAGATGATTATACGGCTATTGATTTCTGGATTGATAAGAAACTTTACCTGCCGGTGAAAATAGTCGCCACATCCACCGAGGAAGATATTTACGAAATAAGATTGCTCGATGCGAAGGTCAATGAGAAAATAAATGCTAATGTCTTTGAGGTAAAAATACCTAAGGGTTTTGGTGAGGAAATAATTCCGCTAAAGAAGAAAGATAAGTAAGAGTGAAAAAACACACCCTTCTATATTTCGGTTGGATATTTCTGTTTTCTACAAATGCTCTTGCAGAAACATACCAAAGCAAACACTTTGTCATCTACAGCGATTTAGATCCTCGCTATGTGCAATTTATTCAGGTAAATGCCGAAGCATTCTATGCGAATATGGAGGGTCGGTATTTTAGAACGGGGTGGCAAAAATCTTTGATAATTTACTACACCAAAACTGAGGCGGACACGCAGAAACTTCTTGTGGAACACGGCCATAAAGGTGGACCGGGCTATGGCCACTATATAAGCTCCACGCCGGCAATATATACGCACCGGCTAATGAATAACGGGGAGATTAGCGGCTTGGGCACACTTTTTCATGAAATCACACATCACTTCATCGACCTGAATTATCGTAATCCGCCTGCATGGTTTAATGAAGGACTTGCCTGTTTTTTGGGTGAACGGGTGCGAATTGTCAAGGGCAAGTTACTGGTCGGACAGCCAAATCCCTGGCGGGAACAAATATTGAGGGACAAGATTGAGAAAGGTTTTAAGCCTAATATAGAACGTCTTTTCTCAACCTCAACAAGGCAATTTTATAATTGGGATGTCGGATACCATTTTGCAAGAGCATTTTTTTACTGGCTGCATGAGAATGGCCAACTGGAACATTATCTGGAGAACGTTCAGAAAAAGGGTTATAAACTTTCGGTTCTGGAGGAAACGCTATCCCTGTCTTATGGAAGGATAAATGGGGAGCTTTTAAAGTTTATTAGAAAGGACTGCTATGCCGGAGCGTATCTGAAAGATGGTCAGCAGGATGAGGATAACACTCGAAAAAAAGAGTTGTTCCTAAAAGCCCTTGAGTTAAAGCCGGATTATGAAATAGCCCAGCGTGAATTAGCTTTATGCTATTGCCGCGACAAAGATTATGAGAAATGCAAAGAGTATCTTCAAAAAATTCTAAATGACCCTAACAGCATTGAATATCATGATGCAGCCGAGCTAATGGGATATTGTTACTATACGAAAAAGAATTACACTCAAGCACTTGAGTATTATCAGAAGGCATTGGAATATTCAGATTATTACGAATATAAATTCGAGCTTTATTACAGGATGGCCAATTGCCACCATTACCTGGAAGACTACTCAACGGCTAAACAGTTTCACAAGATGTTCCTGGACGGTAACTGGGAACCGGAAAAATATGAGAAAAAAGTCGCCTATGCTAAGGAATACCAAAAGTGGGATGGGGATAACAGCGGCGAAAAGAAAACAAGCAGTAAACCAAAGGAAGAATAAAGATGTCAATATCAAGAACACTTTCACTTCTTGTCGCTGGGATTTATGTGTTCATTGCTTGTTTCGGAGGCGAAGCTGTGGAAGATTTTGCGGGCGTTCTCGCCGTGGCTTTGCTGTTAGGATTAGGTTGTATCTGGTTTGGGGACGAACTTGGAGAGGGACTAACAGGAGCACGTTTTGGTCTAATCAGTTCTCCATCTCCAGGATGGGCGGTGAAGTTTACCGGCTGGGTGATTATTCTTGGCTTGCCTCTTGCTGTGTTTATATTGAAGAAATATGTATTTTAGAAGCGGGTAAATTATTACACAACTAATAGGAATTTTGTGGCTAATTTTAAGGAGCTTTAAATATGGCGAAGGGGATAGTAATATATTATTCGAGAAGCGGCAATACGAAGAAAATGGCGGAGCTCATAGCCAAAGCGATGAATGAGGCCGATTTGCCGACCGATTGCAAGGGCGTTGATAAGGTGAAGGCTGAGGATTTGCTGGGCTATGACGCCATAGTTATCGGCTCGCCGACCTATTACGGGCAAATGGCCGGGGCGATTAAGCAATTGTTCGATGACTGCGTCGGCAGCCACGGCCGGTTAGACGGCAAGGTCGGCGGAGCATTCAGCAGTGCGGCAAATATCGGCGGGGGCAATGAGACGACAATTATGGGCATAATAGAGGCGATGCTGATTGCCGGCATAATCGTGCAGGGCGACCCGGCGGGCGACCACTATGGGCCGGTGTCCATCGGGAAACCCGACGACAGGGTCAAACAGCAATGCGAACGCCGGGGCAAGAGAATCGCAGCACTAACTAAAAAACTGCTGTCGTGACCGACAAAAAAGAGAAAAACGGTCACAAAGAAGCAGGGAAATACAAGAGGGGTAAAATCAAGGGATAAAGCCCAGTAAGTGCATATAGCATAAGGATATAAGTTAAAGAGGGCATTGCACTTTGGGCGGTTTCTTTTTGCCGGCGGTAGAGAAAGAAACGGTTTTTTTGTAAAAAAAAGCGTTTTTCTTTGACAAAACGATTTTTCAGGGTTAAGTTTTTGGCAATTATAAACTCCAAAGTAGAGGATAGCTTAATGCAAGAGTATGAAAATCTAAAAGTGTTGGTTGCTGAAATCGAGGACGACATTAACAAGGCGCAAGGCGGGAACAAGGCCGCCGGGACTCGTGTCCGCAAACAGATGCAGAAAGTAAAACAGGCTTCTCAGCTTGTTCGCAGCAAGATTCTTGAAATCAGGTCAACCGCTGAGTAAATTGCCGCCGAGCGTCTGACAGCGCCGAAGTTTGAGCCATTTCGGATGAGGTCCAGACTGAGCAATCAGTTTGCCGAAGCCGAAGCGGTGCCGGCCCAGCACCGAAGCGAAGCGCTTGGTGCAGGGCTGGTATTTTGAATGCGCAGAAGGTTTCAATAGCGGGCCAAGCAGATGCCACCGCCATTATTGTTTGACTTATCACAAATAGACCTGAACGCGAAACCTATCTTCGACAAAGAAGCGATTGGGAGGGAAAATCCCCAGCGATTTGAGATGCAGCAGCTCGACGGAATCCTCTGGTATGACAAGGAAAAACTGCAGGTTCTGGGGTATAAGGACGTAAGAGAGGACGAATTCTGGGTTCGGGGGCATATACCCGGTCGGCCGCTGATGCCTGCTGTAATAATGGTCGAGGCTGCGGCGCAACTGTCGAGCTTTTTTGTGAAGCATATCCATAAGCTGGAGTGCTTCATAGGTTTTGCAGGCATAGAATCTGCGAAGTTCCGTTCAATCGTTGAGCCGGGCCAAAGACTGTATCTGCTTTGCCATATTACGAAGTACCAGCGGAGGAAATACACGTGCAGTATCCAGGGCGTGGTGGGCAATACGATGGTCTTTGAGGTGGTAGTGTCGGGAATGAGCGTCTGAAATAGCCCCAAGGGGATTCGAACCCCTGTTGCCGGGTTGAAAACCCGGTGTCCTGGACCTGCCTAGACGATGGGGCCAAAAAAGCTTAAAACTTAAAAGTAAAAGCTCAAAGCCAAAGGAAAAAACTCAAAACTACAAAGTAAAATCTTAAAACTTAAATTATATCGTAGCGATGTTGCCGCTGTGCGGCAACAGGTTCCTCAATTTTTAGTTTTTCGTTTTAAGTTTTAACTTTTGTTTACTCCATACTTATCGCTTCAACGGGGCAGGTGTCAACGCAAATACCGCAATCAACACAAGCGTCGGCATCCACGTCCGCCTTTTCTTCGAGCATCTTAATAGCTTCGCTGGGACACTCACCAACGCAAGATTCGCAACCGGTGCATTTTTCTTTGTCAACTTTAGCCGGCATTAAACAATCCTTTCAAAAAATAGTTAAAAACCTCATCAGCAACAGCTTATTCGCCGGAGACGAGCTCGCTGCGGTGAAGCGCAGCGCAGCCGAGAAGGAATAATACAAAATCATAAATATATTACAATATAAATTTTACCCTGTTCGGCAGGAAAGAGGAAGCCGTCTATAAGATTTTTAATATTTAACGGTTGGTTCGACTATGCTCACCACCGGACGCTCAAGGCGGGCGGTGGTTTTATTCATTTGGTTCTGCGGGCTGCTGCGGACTGACTTGCTTTTGCTGACCTGTCGTCTCTGCGGTTTCGGGGACGGCGGCGCCCAAGGCGACAGCCATATCCTGAACGAATTTGTTTGATTCGTATTTGGCGGTCCAGTCCAACACCTTCGTGAAACCGGCGTTCTGATTTTTGGCAAGGATATAGACAGCCATCATTCGGACCGGCCAGCGCTCATCGTTTAAGTTTTCCGCAAGCGGTCCTAACAGCTCATAGTCAAGCGGCAGCGAAAGCATAGCGGCCATAGTGTGGACCTTAACGACCCAGTCATCGTCGGAGAGGCAGTGCAGCAGCGCCGATTTCAACATAGCAGGCATCCAGTCGGCATACATAAATTGATAAAGGGGTTCGGCATTGGCCAATGCGTTTTGCTCGGCCAGCAGGCCTGTAAAGAGCAGGACAGTTTTGAGTTTTTGTCCCTGCTGACCTTTTGAAAGAGAGCCGAAGCGGTTTCTGAGATACTTGTCTGTCAGGCCAAGGCCCTGTCGTTTTATAACCAGCCCGGCGGGTTTTATGTCCGTGAGCCGGCTGGCCGGGCCGCGGTCGGTGACTACGGGGTCGAGATAAAGGGTAAATTCTATATCAACAGATGCCTGTGGATAGGTAAGCAGCAGTTTTTTTAGTTCAGCGGTGACAAGCTGGACGGGAACAAGAACGAGCTGGCCCTGCTGAATGGGCGAAGCGGGACTGATTTTTAGAGATACGAGGTTCGGGAGCTTTTTATTGAGGTCGCCGGTGACGTTGGCGTCGATTCTGATGTCACCCGTGATTAAGCCGTCATCGCTGATGACCAGCGGTTCCGAGGAGTTGTTGGTTATCACAACGGCGGCGCTGAAAGTGCTATCGTAAGAGAATTTGCTGCCGCGTGCGTTAAGCTGGACCGAGATTGCTTTCTCCGGAGTAATGAATGTCGGGACGAGGGGCAGGCGAAGGGTGTTTCTTAATAATGCCATTGTGGCATCAGCATCAAGCGGCGGGATATACTCTTTGCCGTGCTGTGTGAGGATTTCTCTTGCGCGTTCCGCCTCCAGCGAGCCGGGGTCTCTGGCAATAGAGGACTTTAAGGTTTCAGTTGCGGCGTCCTGCTGTCCCTGCGAGAGCTGGATTTGGGCCAGCGCCAGCTCGGCGATTTGATTGGGCGGATACTTGTCGATGAAAGACTGTGCCCACTCGAACTGGCCGTCCATTACAAGGGCATAGGCCAGCAGAGAAGCCGCTGCCGGGGAGTTTAGCTCCATCGAATACGCCTTATTGGCCCAGTCGATTGCGTTGGTTTCATCGGACAGGGCGAAGCAATAAAACCAGGCCAGTTGCGGATAGTCCGCGGCTTTCGGGTTATCTTTGATGAGCCGGCGAGCGTTGTTTTCGGCGGCCTTCAGTATTTGGACTGCCTGTTCGGTATCGCCTATTTTCGCTGCGGCTTTTCCAGCGATGGCTTCTGCGAACAGGTCAAATCGGCCGGTCTGGCGGATTCGGTCGGCAATTTGCAGGCATAAATGCTGGTTCCTTTGAGTATTGTAGCAGCTAATCATCCAGGGAAGATAAATTTTAGCAGGCAGCTCCTGAGACGGATAAAGATAGGCGAACAGCTCGGCGCAATATCCGTAGGCATCGGCGGCGGTCTGGTAGAACTGCAACTGTTCGGTGTATTCCGCAAGTGCCAGAGCGGCTTCCAGATTATACGGATTTTCGCCTAATGCCAGCCGGAGATGTTCGAGATACATCACCGGCGGTATCTGCGTGGGCGCAATCTCGACGAGCTTTGCGAATGCCGGTTGGTTGTATTTATTTTTGTCGATGGCATATAAAAACTGGGATTGAGCAGCTTCGAAGTCGGCCTTCTCGACCAGCAGGAGGCCAAGCAGGGTGGCTAATTCGGAATCGAAAGCGGCGTTTTTGCCGCCCAGACTCTTTAATGTCTCCTGAAGGAATTGCTCCCGCTGCTCGCGGGAATCGAGCCGGTCGAGCAGATATTGAACAGCCGCTCGAAGCGGCTCAAGGTCGGCTGTTTCGCTCAGGCATTTTACAAGCGAATCATACACTATATCAGAATGGTCCGAGTCGGAACGATAGGCGAGCTTTATGAGGAGGGGATAGACGTAGCCGGCCCTGCTGTCGAGACTGAGGGCGGCATTTAGAAAAGTGATTGCCTGCTCGGTTTGTCGGCCGGCGGTATCTTCGGAGTTAGCCGGCTCATAAGCGATTTCATAGAATACCTGGCCGACGGAAGGCGAAAATAACCGCTCGGAACCTGTCTGCTCGCCTCGGGGCGAAGCCACAGGCAGCGGTTCTGTCCGGCTTTGGGCGGCCTGGTTTCCATCCGCAGGGCCTTGGGCCAGTGCCGGCAAAGAAAGCTGCTGCCCCAGATAGAAAAAAAGTGCATAAATAACTAAAAAAAACCTGCTTTTGAGCATTTATTTCTCCGGTAAATCTTTTGGAAAAAGGGCCATCTAAAGAGTTATTTCGGGCGATTGGCACATTTGCTTTAAGTAATACCGCACCTATTTAATTTTTGCGCCGTTAGCCCCGCACCGAGCCAAAGAGTCTGGTGCGGGGTTAGTATCGTCTAACTCTTTGGCAATCAGGCGCTTATTTTTTGTTGTGAGCGCACTTTTTAAATAGGTGCGGTATAAATGTCATATCTGGTATTACGTTTGATTGGCACAGATGTTTTTGGCGGCTGGATACGAATAATTTTCACAGGAGCGATGAAGCGTTGCGCTAATCGTATAAATCTATATTAGACAGGATGTTATAGCGATATAAGATTATCAGTCATCAGGGGTCATTTACCCCGCACCTATTGTTGTCTAAAACATCATAACCTTTTTTCGTCAATCTCTCCGGCTATCTTCAATAGGTGCGGGGTGTAGTTTTTGACGGCCGGTCAATAAAGAAAGCATTTCAATATGCAAAAGTTTCGCCGCTACAAGGTAAGCTGCCGCTGAAGAGGGAATTACAACGGCTAACTTAAAAAGATTGTTCCAGTTGTGCGTGAATCGGTAGGTAATTACGGCTGCCAGTACGATGCACATCGATGCTAATGTTGTTTTTAATGCAGCCAGGCCGACACCTTCCAGAACAGAGTGACCCAGTCTATAACGAATCACAATGATGAGGATAGCAACCTGCAGGTAAGCGCAGAAGGCGGTGGAGGCGGCGAGTCCGCCGGTGCCGAGGAACCAGATAAGGGTGATGTTAAGCACGAAATTGACACATACTGCCAACAGGCCGGTTCGCAGAGGCGTTTTGGAATCCTGCATAGAGTAGAAGGCCCGTGCCATAATGTGCTGCATAAAATAGCCAGTGATTCCGAGCGAATAGAAAATAAGGGGGTTAACAACCCCCATAATATCTTTTTCCAGGAAGTTGCCGTGCCGAAGCCATACAGATATAAAAGGTTTGGCGATAATTATCAGGCCTAATGAGCAGGGGACGGCGATGAAAATAGAGCTTCGGATACCCAATGAGACCATTTTGCACAAGCCGGCATAATCCTTCCTTGCTGCATACGTGCTCATTACGGGAAAGAGGGCGGTTGCAAGGGATATTCCAAAGATTCCGAGCGGCAGCTGGTATAAGTGCTGAGCGTATCCGAGGTATGAGACAGACCCCCTCCAGAGAGGGTATTTTAGCTGGTGTCCGAGCAGCGTGATGAATTCGCCCTTTTGAGGCGAGCCGGAAAACCACCAGGCAACAAGGTCGTCGGCGAGGGTGTTAATCTGTGTTACTGCAAGCCCTATTATCATTGGCACCATCAGGTATATAATTTTTTTGAACGGCGAGGAATAGATGTCCCAGGCCATTCGCAGGGATACGCCGGCCTTCCGCAGGGGCGGGAGCTGGACAGCCAGTTCGAGAACCCCAGCGATAATTACGGAAACGGCCACTATGAATATCTGTTTTATGGCCGGCTGGTCAAAACTGAATATTATCCGGGTTTTACCCGCTATCGTGAGATTATCTTTGATATGAACAGGGAAGAAATATGCCGCCGCCAAAGCGCCGGCTATTATGCAGAGGTTCATTATAATCGGCGCAATCGCAGGAGCGGCAAAGTGACGGTGCACGTTAAGAATGCCGGCGATGATTGCAACAAGGCAAATCAAAATCATATAAGGCAGGGTAATCGCTGTCAGCGAAAACAGCAGTTGCGTCTCGTCAATACCCTTGTAATACCTGTACAAAAAACAAACGAGGACCTCTGCCAGCATCACGACGCCGGTTAAAACAACGAACATAGTGGTGACAACAGTATTTGCAAGGCGGGCGGCCTCTGCGGGATTGTCGTGCAATTGCTCGCTATAGACGGGGATGAAGGATGCCGACGCCGCTCCTTCGCCAAAGAGTCGTCTGCCGAGATTGGGTATTCTAAATGCTATGAACCAGGCATCGAGAAGCGGGCCCGGGCCAAAGACGATAGCATAAGCGCTGTCACGTGCGAAACCGAGAACCCGGCTTATCGCCGTCAATAGGGCAATTTGTCTAAAGCCTTTTACCATTATTGGGTGCCTGTTGTTTAAGTTTTTCGTGCGACGCTGAAAGGCCGGCGGCGCCCGACATTATTTAATAACCCGATGGACATCATACTAATCAGCAGGCTTGAGCCGCCGTAGCTGACCAGCGGCAAAGTCAATCCTGTTATCGGCATTAAGCCCACCGTCATACTTACATTTATGAGGACCTCGACCGTGAACATTGCAACGATACCGGTGGCAAGCAGTCTGCCGAAGGGGTCGGTGTTCTGCACCGCTATCTCGAGTCCGCAGGCGATGATAATGGCATACAAGCCCAGCAGCAGGAGGCAGCCGAGAAAGCCCCATTGATGGGCGATAATGGCGAAGATGAAATCGTTGTGTCTATAAGTAAGAAAGTTGTAGGTAATAAAAGGGCCGTGTCGAAAGCCGTAGCCGCTGAATCCGCCGGAGGCAACGGCAAATTTCGAGCGAGTCAGGTGATAGCCCCAGTCGTTTTCCCACTGTTTTGCGCTAAATTTTCTGCCAACGAGGATTTTGCTAATGGTCGGATAAAGCTCTGCTTTTTGTCGCAGCCAGGTATTCTGCAGGAGGACGCTGCTTATTCTTGTTCGCTGATAAGGCTCCATTTTGTGCCAGAAGAGGGGGCTTACTATAAGTGCGAACAGTATTATCGTTAAGAGGTGCTTTACTTTGGCGCCCGCAAAGAAAAGCATTGTAAAGAAGACCGGCATCATCAGCATAACCGTTCCGAGGTCCGGCTCAAGCAGGATCAAAACCATCGGCAGGAGCGTCAGGACGAAGGGGCCGATTAAGGCGGAGAAGTTTCGGTAATTGCTGCGATAACGCAGATACCAGGCGAGGGCGAGGATATAGGCGATTTTGCAGATTTCCGAGGGCTGAACGGCAGGTAGGTCGCGGCCTGCGACCTTGAGTTTAATCCAGGCGTGGGTGCCGTTAATTTCCGGAATAAAGGGGATGCTGACGATGAATCTGCTGACAAGGAGCAAGCCCAGCAGCATAAGGACAGAGGCGTAAATCCAGAGGCTTATGGCCCCGAATCGGCGGTAATTAATGAGATTGACCGCTATAAAGCCAGCGAGGCCGATTATGGCAAAGACAAGCTGTTTTTTCCAGAAGATACTCCAATTTTCCGCCTGATAGGCGGGGCTGTACAGGAGGGGGTGGCCAACGGAGTAAATGGCGATAATTCCAATGGCAACCAGCGTTAAGGTTGCTATCAGCAGGATGAATCTGACGGCCATCAGCCGGCCTTTTATAAGCTCATACATAAGGCGTAAGGTAGCAGAAAACGGCTAAAATTACAAAATTTAGATGCGAAATAATGAAAAAGTTATAGTTTTTGCTGCAAAATAGGCCTTTTAGGGGGCAAATCTTATATACCTCCCGAAACAGCCCCCAAAACCTGTCGGACTGAACCGGATTACCGAGGGGCTTCATATAACCATTTTCGCAAGATTCTGCCGGGAGTATTAATTTTTTTGTTTTTTTCCGATTTTTTTCTTGATTTATAAAAGGGCTTATGATAATCTAAAGTCAGCCTTCATTAATTAAGTAATGTAGTGCCTATAGAGTGTTATAGGTACGGATTTTCGCCGTTTGGCGAGAAAGGAGGAGTTGTAGCGAGAAAACAACTGTTACTTGAATCCGGCGAGTCCTGCCGGCCGGATTGCTGTGTCCGAAAACAAAATCCTTTACTATGGAAATGAACAGGCACAGAAAGTTTTTTGATTTTTCAGGCGGGAAACCAAGATTGGCAGAGAGCGTGTCTCTGCGAAGAAGAAAAGATAAAAGAAAGGAACGTGCTATGAAAAAGATTGCTATATTAGCAGTAATGTTAGCACTGGTGACACCGGTTATGGCTGCGACCAGCGTTACCATAGACGCCTGCTCGGTTGGAACTACAGGTAATGTTGCGATTATTTATAACGCAACAGGCGGCGATGTAAGCGGATTCGGTCTGAACATCACAATTGACAACAGCAAGAATCTTACTGCCATCGGCGGTTACCATATCGGCGAGAGCAACAGTACGTCGAAGGGTTATGGTATATTCCCGGGCACAATCGACATCAATGATACGACAGGCAATGTTGACAGCTACGGCAACCCGGTTGCTCCGAGCAGTGACCCTTGCGCACTTGGCGGTTTAGGGACCGGCGGTATCACCATCGAGATAGGCGCTCTATACACGACCGGCAATGCGCCGGGTCGTGCCGGCACGCTTTGCACAGTGATGGTGAGCGGCGACTGCAACCTGACGGTTGCGCTGAATCAGCGCCGCGGCGGGGTTGTGGATGTAAATTACCTCGATGCAACAACGCCGGGCCTGCCAAGGACCCGGCATATACATAAAGTGACTACTTGCACTGTGCCGAACGTTGTTGGCATGTCGAATGCCGCTGCGGCCGCAGCCATTACGGCTGCTGGTCTTGTGCCTAACGGATCCCCGGTGCTAAGCTGCGTTACTCTAAATCAGGTTCTCAATCAGAACCCAGGACCCTCGCAGCAAACGTGTGGTTCGACGGTGAACTATGATTATTCGCGGTATGAGACGACTATGCCGAATATTCTGGGGATGACTGCGGCTGATGCGAATGCGGCGATTACTGCTGCGGGACTGGTGGTTAGTGGTATAACTTGGAATACCAGCTCGACCGTGGACATAAATACCGTGATGAGCCAGAATCCAACCTACGGAACGATACTTTCGTGCGACCCCCACTCACCGAGCTACGAGTTATCGAGCGGGTGCTATCCAAAGGGCAAAGGAGATTACAGCACCTGGCGGGTTCAAGCATCGCCGAACTTTAAGACTCACTGCTGGTGCTATACGAGACAGTGCCATGGTGACACTGACAATGCAACAGGTGGTACTTCGAAGAGTGGCTATTACTATGTTGGGTCAGCCGACCTTGGAGTATTGCTCAGCAACTGGCAGATACTTGATCCACCGTTTGGATCGGGTACTCCTGCTGCCGGTAGATGTGCCGATTTTGCCCATGATCTCGGAGGTACTTCGAAGAGTGGCTATTACAGAGTCGGATCCACCGATTTGGGTGTTCTGCTTAGCAACTGGCAGATACTTGAGCCACCGTTTGGCTCTGGTATGTCTGCTGATTGTCTAAATGTCCCGTAACATAAAGACAGTAAGTTTGTAAAAGAGTTTAAAAAGTTAATAATGTGTTTTAACTGAATGCTACTATTGAAGGAACATTCCTTGTGTGGAGGAGCGGTTCCGGAGGTAGCGAGTTAGATGAAAAGATTAAAGGAGGAGTACTTTATGAAAAAGTTGTTAGTGTTAATGTTAGTTCTTGGAATGGCTTCGATAGCCAATGCCACGGTTCTTAGCTGGAGCACCAGTGCGATTACGATTACAGCCGTTGGCTCGACAGTGGTGGTTCAGATTAGTGCCAATGATAATATGCCTTATGACAAATATCTTGGTGGTAGTGCTTCGACGGTGATTGCTGATATTACGAATGTAGCAAAACGTGCTGCTGCTGGACCGGATGCTGTAGTGACGGCTAACCCGAGCGGCTGGACTGGTAAAGACTGGTGGAGAGTGCAGGCCATTGACTTTACACCGCCGAACGACATCTCAGCCGGCGTCCAGTGGGATGTGACTATCAGCGGTCTTGCTACGGGATCACGCTCAGTCGTTTCGGATTATTATGGCAACCCAACTGGTATGCTGCAAGTTACCGTGCTTCCTGAGCCGATGACAATTGCACTGTTAGGTCTTGGCGGACTATTGATGCTGCGTCGCCGCAAATAAGGCGAACCAGGAACGCAAGTTAAGTAGTAAATTAGTAGTAAAGAGGCAGGTCTTTGACCTGCCTCTTTTTTTTCTTGCCTCAGATATTGCCTTATAGTATATTGCATAAGAAAGAATTAATACCGCACCTATTTAAAAAGTGCGCTCACAATAAAAAATAAGTACCTGATTGCCAAAGATTTAGACGATACTAACCCCGCACCAGACGCTTCGGCTTGGTGCGGGGCTAACGGCGCAAAAATTAAATAGGTGCGGTATAAAGGCTTTCTAATATTATAGAGTTTGAAAATGAAACAGCTTCGTATTTATGCAGACACTTCTGTTTTTGGCGGATGTTTTGACAAGGAATTTGCCGAGGAAAGCAAATCACTTTTCGAGGACATAAAAGCCGGTAAATTTGCACTTGTAATTTCATCAACAACGCTTGGGGAGCTCGAAAAGGCGCCTGATTATGTTAAAAAAGTATTGGCTGAACTGCCGACGGAGAACGTAGAAGTAATTAACTTCTGTGACGAGATAGTCGTTTTGCGTGATGCGTATTTAGAAGCGGGCATACTTGGTTCGGAAGGCAAAGCTGATGCCGAACATATTGCAGCGGCATCCGTAGCAGATGTTGATTTTGTTGTGAGCTGGAACTTTAAGCATATTGTGCATTATGAGAAAATAAGAGGATACCAGGCAATTAATCTGATAAACGGTTATAAAGAGATTCATATTTATTCGCCAAAAGAGGTAGTTGCAAATGAAAAAGGATAAAAAATTCGACTGTGTTGAGATGAAATGGGCTATTCAGCGGCAAATAGCAAAAGAGTTTTCAGGAATGTCTGATGAACAGGCGCACGAGATACAAATGAACAGGGTTATGCAAAATCCAATATTAGGGCCATTTTGTAAAAAGGTGCAGGCATTGAAAGAGACTTCGACAAAATGAGGAATAATTACTAAAAGGGAACTCTTGGAATGGATAAAAAGGCAGTTTTAGAGATTATATCCAGTTTTAGAAAAGCGATTGAGTCTGAAGGGATAAAGATAAGTAAGTTAATACTCTTTGGCTCTTATGCTACGGACAGATACAGGCAGGACAGCGATATAGATATAGTCGTTATTTCCGAGGACTTCAGCGATAAAAATTACTGGGAAAGAATAGATACGCTTTCCAGCGCCATTTTCCAGATTTTCGAGCCGATAGAGGCAGTAGCAATGACTCCTGAGGAATGGGAAAAGGGAGAGTCTATGATTGTCGATTACGCTAAAAACGGGGAGGTGGTTTACGGGTAGCTCTGCCACAGGTAGATAAAAGGATAAGTCGGCCTGGGTTGAATCGGTGCTGAAGCAAAGATGCTTCCAGAAATGGCTCGGCGATAAGAGGTTGGTAAACGGTGAAAACAAAGCAAAAGCTTAATCGAAGGCAGTTTTTGAAAGGGTCGTCCATCGCGGCTGCGGCATTTAGTGCCGGTTTATTGGGAGGGACTTCGTCCTGCAGAGAAAAGAAGCGAACATTTGCCAACATACGAAAGAAAGTAATCGTCCTCGGCATAGATGGGATGGACCCGCGATTGTCCGAAGATATGATGGATAGCGGGAGACTACCTAATTTTGCCAGGATACGCCAACTTGGGGGGTACAGCAGACTCGGCACAAGTATTCCGCCACAAAGCCCCGTGGCCTGGGCGAACTTTATCACGGGAGCCAATCCCGGTACTCACGGGATATTTTCTTTTGTACATCGTGACCCTGAAAATCCGTGTAAGATAATCGATGCTATATCTCATACTACATCTGGTATTGGACTACCTGTGGGTAAGCACCTTCTATTATTAAAGCAACCGAAGAGCGTGCTCGGGCGTCAAGGTGTTCCTTTCTGGGATTATCTTGATGAAGCAGGAGTATCATCTTCAGTATATATGGTCCCCTCAAATTATCCACCGAGTAAATCAAAATATGGTTACCATCGCAGTTTGTCAGGCATGGGCACACCTGATTTAATGGGTTCATTGGGTACATATCAATACTTTAGCGAAGACGGTCCTTTAGTGCCGAGAGAACAGGGGAACGGGATACACAGTAAAGTTGTTTTCAAAGATAATACTGCCGAGGGTGAATTGTTTGGACCTCCCAATTATTCTTTGAAAGAACCGGAAAAAAGCAATATCAAGTTTTTTATACATCGTGAACCACAAAATAAGACAGTGGTGATTGAGATTGGACATCAGAAAATTTTGCTCAAGGAAGGAGAGTGGAGCGACTGGGTAGAATTGGATTTTGTATTTGATATGCCTTTTATAGATAAAAACATAAGTGGTATATGTAATCTGTATCTGAAGGAGATTGTACCAATATTTTGTCTTTATGTGTCGCCGATTAATATTAATCCGGCTAATCCAATAATGCGAATATCCGAACCGGAAGACTTTGCTGTAGAAATAGCGAAAGAGGCGGGGCCATTTTACACGGTCGGATTCCAAGAGGCCTACAAGGCACGGAACAACAATGTCTTTACAGATAAAGAATATGCCATACAGACTGAGATGGTTTTACAAACAAGACTTAAACTTCTTAATTATGCGATGGAACACTATGAGGACGGTCTCCTTTTTTTCTATTTTTCAAGTACAGATTTACAGTCACACTTTTTTTGGTGGGACACAGACAAAAAAAATCCTGTACGATTACCTTCAGAGGCGCGTATGTATCATCAGCATATTGCCGGGCTTTATGAAAGAATGGACACCATCCTTGGAGATATTCTAAAACGTTACGGTGATGAATCTCTAATTATAGCCATGAGTGACCATGGTTTTTCTTATTTCAACAAATATTTTAATGTCAATACCTGGCTGCGCAACAAAGGATACATACGACCGGCATATTGTGCAACCCTGTGTCCGGGCCAAGGCAGTTCTGATATTGGGCCGGACTGGTCTGCAACACGGGCGTATGGCGTTGGAGTTAATGGCGTATATCTAAATCTCAAAGGCAGAGAACAAAATGGAGTTGTTAAGCCTGAAGAAAGGAATGGACTGTTACAAGAATTAGTTTCCAAGCTGGAAGCAGTTCGCGATGTAGATGGCAGCGCTGTGATTCAAAAAGTATATCGTAGTGATAAGGTATATTCAGGAACAGCTATGAAATATGCACCAGATTTGATTCTCGGTTATAAAAGGGGTTATAGAGGACCAGGAATGGAAGGCGAGGACATATTGGCAAGGGAAGAGATAATGGAAAATACAGATGCCTGGAGTGCAGACCATTGTTTTGCTGCCGAGGAGATACCCGGGGTTCTTTTTTCAAATCGGCGAATTCCTGCAAAAGCTCCTTCGCTGGTGGACATGGCGCCCACGATTCTGGCAGAGTTTGGATTAAGCAAGCCAAAAACGATGGAAGGCAGTAACATATTCATTTAATAAAATTAGGCGGGTACAATATTATGAAGCGATTAATAGTTTTACTTGTTTGCGGTTTGATTGTAATGTGTTTTGCGGGCTGTAAGAGTCAAAGCCGAAATGGTGGGGTTGTGACCCCACCCTACATAACTCCCACCCCTCAGAAGGACGGGAATGAGGCGGCTGCTGCTGTAGAAGGCGGGGATGCGTTTCCTGCGTTTCTTGTCGGGACGTGGCGAGCGGAAGACGAAAGCGGCTGGGAGATTACGTTCGAGCCGAACGGCACAATTTCATCGGCAGTTATCGCATTTGGTAAGGTGAGAATCAGGCCTAACCAGAAGACGGAGGTTCACGGACGCAAAGGCGAGCCCGGCATATTCGAGGCGGGCGACTGTGAGGCCTACTATGACCAACTAAGCCGTGAGATGTCGGTAGTAATAGATATGAAACGTATTTATGCAGAAATCGGCGGCGGTATAATAGACGGCACAGCTAAGTATTACATTGCCGGCAGTATCTCGGAAGAGGGAGAAGTATGGGATACGGATGTTTCTACCTTATTGAATTTGACTACAAAACTGCCGGATGCCAATTCAACGAAGGAAAAGCCGACGTTAAAAGAGGCCGGCGTTCTGAAGACCAACCCTGAAGAAGAAGAGCCGACGCATATAATATTTATGAAGGTCAAGGCGGATACGCCTTAGGGAACGCAAAAATCAAAATTAAAAATGCAAAATTGTGGTTTCCCGACTTCGTCGGGATGGCTGTTTTTATTATGGGTTTGCTTTGAACAATTACTCATCACGTAATAAAGTTATATTGGTTTTCGCAATAAATCGGTCAGTTTGAGTGATTAACATCAGGTTGTGAAGGGGGCTGTAGTTCTGCGGCTTTGGTTTTATAATCCTGAAGCTGTTTTTCAAAATACTTATACCAGTCTATCCAGTAATGTGCCATCTCGAAGGCTTTTTTTACCGTAGCCGCCGCCTCGGCGAATTTTCCTGCCGCCTCATAAGCCCGTGCCAAAAGGTCTAATTTTTCCGGCTGTCCGTAGGCGGTAAGCTCACAGGCCCTTGTTGCCAGCTTTACGGCCTCATCGGGATTAAAGACCTGCGTATTTTCGCGTGACATCAGCAGAATCGCCAGTTGGGTGATGGTTTCAGGCTCATCGGGGTTTAATTTTAATGCCTGACGATATTCCTTTACCGCTTCCTCGAGTTTTCCTGACTGGGCGAGCGCCTTTGCCAGGTTATAGCGAGCTTTATCGTTGTTCGGCTCGAGGGTCACTGCACGGGAAAAGTGCGTTACCGCCTGTTCGAGATTACCCTGCGCAGCGAGGGCTGCTGCAAGACCGGTATGCGCTTTGAAATAATCTTCCCTGAGCTGCAGCGCTTTTTTCAGGTATGTGACCGCATCATCAAGCCGGCCTGTTTTAAGGAACAAAGAGCCGGTGTTGTAATAAGTTTCGGCGTAGTTCGGCCTTAACTGTATAGCTTTTAAGTAATGTTCAAGGGCCTGGTCGGTATTTCCGGTATCAGACAGGGCGGAAGCGAGATTATTGTGAACTTCCGGCGAGTCGTCTTTGAAGTCTAAGGCGATTTTGTAATGAGTAATGGCATTATCATAATCGCCTTTTTTAGCCAATGCCACGCCGAGGTTGGCGTGAGCTGAAGGGTAATCCTTTTCGAGGGTCAGGGCGGTGTTCAGGTATTCGACAGCGAGGTCGATTTTGCCGCGTGCGATATTAGCGGCGGCTGCGTTGGCGTAAAGCTCGGCCTCATAGTTGGGCAGCTCTTCGGGAAAGGGACCCGGCAGGCTCGACAGCAGGACCAATGCCGTAGCGCAGATGCATACAATTATGATACTGCGCCAGTATAGGCGGCGCAATATTTTTATAAGAGCGAGAAGACCTGCCGCTGCCGGAATGGTCAGGACCGGAATTATAGGGACCCGATATCGGGAGGCCACGAAGACCAGGATTATCGAAAGCGGATAAAGGAGCAAAAACAGCTTGAGCGGCACAGGGGTCTGCCGCCAGTGACAGGCAAGACCTAATACTGCCAGCGGCAAAAGCACGCCGAAGGGAAAGCCGAATCCATCTGCCTTCCAGACGAGCAGTCCGAGCAGCCGAGACCATTTAGTAAAGAGGTATAAATCGACATTGCGGGGTATTTCCCTGGAATTGAGAAACTGGATGGTTTTGTGGGCGATGCCTTTTAAGAAGGAGTATGGTTCTGCAACTACAAAATTTATGACGAGTTTGTTAAAGTATTTTTCCTGCTCCCACATATCGCCGGTGACGCCGTTCTGTTCAGGCAGAAGGGTGATTTCTTCCCACTCCCAGCCGGGACGTGCAGTCACCGTCTCGGTATAGTTGGGGTTATTTCCGATATAAAAGTTGATTCCGCCTGATGAGGGAAGGATTCCGAAATGGCCGGTTATACGGAGATTTTGAACTGCTACCGGTATTGCTATTAACAAAAATCCCGTCGAGAGCGTCCCAAACCTTAGAATAAACCGAGGCCATCTATCTATAGTTTGGTAAAGTTTAACAGCCAGCCAGATAACTGCAGCTATAAAGAAGGGGAGAAAAACAGGATGGGTCAGGATGCTTAATGCTCCGCAAATACCGATGGACGCGTAAAACCAGAGGCTTTTTGCGGATGATGATTTGACAAAAAGCAAAATGAGGACGACGGCCCAGAATGCCGCCCAGCCGGCAGCCAGCAGCTCAGCTTCAATGAAGATAAGAGGGCCGTATAAGGCGGTCATAACGGCGGCGATAATACCTGTGCGTCTATTAAAAATTGTTTTGCCTAATCGATATATTAACAGACAGGTAATAGAACCCAATAAAATCTGGATAATCTTTGCGCAGATAATCGATGAATTGCTTACTGAATAAACTGCCGAGAGGAATACGGGGTAAAAGAAGGATTGCCAGAAGAATTCATAGTTCATACCCTTACCTTCGGCCATCGACCGCGCCATCTGGTCATAAGTCCCAGAGTCAACGGTAGGCGCTGAAAAAGAAGGGTTGGCAGAACTTTCATAGAGATAAATGAGGCGCACCGACAGAGCCAGGATAAAGATGACGAGGGTGAGCAGCAGCTCTTTTTTTTTAGATTGCACCGGCAATATGTTTACCTCCGGTAATGTATTGCACTACTATTAAGTGGTTCAGTTATTTTTTGAGTTTTAATTTGAGAAGTTTAAGATAATCTTCCAGTTGAGCGGCAGCTTCTCTCTGTCCCTGCTGCATCATAAGGTCAATTGCGTTTTGCAGGACTGTTATTGCCTCATCATATTTGCCCAGATATTCCAGTGACCTTGCGAGGTTGTTATGGTAAAGGGGATTAGCCGGTTCTAAAGCAATGGCTTTTCTGAAGGCATCGGAGGCCTGTTCGAAATCGCCGATTGAGGCGAGGGTGCCACCCAGCCGGCTCCATAGCACCACATCGTCGGGGTGAAGATTTACTTCGATGCGGAACTCCTCGGCGGCATTGCGAAATTGTTCCACAGCCAGGTTGGGTTCATTCATTCTTTGCAAAGCAGCGCCGAGATTGAAATACAGGGACGCTATAATCTTCTCTTTCGCACCGGTTTGCCGGTGGTAGTCGATTGCGTTTTGGAATGCCTGTGCCGCCTGCGGTAGATTGCCCTGATTGGCGTAGATAAGTCCTATTTCGTTGTATGCCTTAATCGACATTGAGGGGTTTAGCTGAAGCGCCTTCTGGTATTTTTCGATGCTCTGCTGCCAGTTCTGCTCTTCTTTGAGTTTTTCAGCCTGCTGGAGATACTTTCGGGCCAGGACTTCTTTTGTGCTCTGGCGGACTACGGGTGCGAGGAAATTTTCAACAGGGGAGTAGTCGTCTGTCAGGACGATGTTATGGGATTTCTCTTTGAGGTATTCCATTTCAGATTCGTTAAGGAGCCAGAACTTAAGGTCCTTGTCATACGCTGAAAAGATGGCCTGAGGGTCGAATGGATATTTGGCGGCGGCAACTACAAAGGTATCTCGAAGAGAAGACAGGTTGATATAACTTGTAATAATATGCACATAAGGAAATGTTTTTCTAATAGTATTGACAATGGAACCGAGGAACCGGCCGTTATCATAAGTATCGATAAGGTTGACCATATACACGCCGTCATCGGCGAGGATTTTAGAGATTTTTTCGTTGAATTCGTAAGTGACAAGCTGAAACGGCACGGAATAATCGTTGATGGCATCTTCATAGATAAAATCATATCTTGTTTTTTCTCCGCCGATGCGTTCCTGTTCAAGCAGCTCATCGACATAATTTCTGGCATCCATAGGAATTGAGTTAATAGAGGTGTTTCTGTTAAGGCCGAAGGCCTGCATAGCGGCTTCGGTGACACACGGGTCGATTTCTGCGACATCTATGCGGCTGCCCGGCCAATGCTTCTCGACATATCTGGGATACACATAGCCGCCGCCACCAATTATCAATGTGGAGAGCTTATCTTTGTCTTTGCTTAGACCGTGTGTAATACCGGCGTAGATTTTGGTGTAGAAATATTGCAGGTCGGTTATGTTGTTCATAACGATTTGGCTGTGGACGAGTTTGTCCTGCAGGAACTCGCGTCTGTCGGGTTTGGCCGAGAGCTGACGAACTGCGATATAACAGTACTGGCTTTCGTCCTCGTAAAGGAGGGTTTTGTCCGGCTGTTTTCTAACGGCGATAGATGAGCCGGCCTTTTCGGCCCAGTTAAAAGGAGCTGTACCCATCGTTACTAAGACGAGGAATATTACGGCCCATAAGTAAAGTATCCAGAGCCGGGCCCAGTATATAATAGCCATAAGCAGCAGTGCGCCGCCGATTGACCAGATAATAGCTATGGTTCCCATTACGGCGATGAGGTAGTAGCCGGCGACGAAGGTTCCCGCGATACTGCCGGCGGCGCCGCAGGCGTATATATCGCCAACCGTTCTGCCGGTCGGCAATCCCCTGTCGAGAGCCATCTTGGCGACCACGGGACTGATAGTGCCCAGCAGTATCGACGGCAATAAGAATGTTAAAGCTACATGACTAAAGACGCGCAAAGGCCAGCTTAACTTCCACAGGAATAACCACTCGCCGACAAGATTGTTAAGGACGACCACAACTACGCAGGCAACTGAGCAAATCGCAAAGAGGACTGCCAGGGTTTTTCCTGCGTTGAAGCGGTCTGCGATTCTGCCGCCTAAGTAATTGCCGATGGTAATGCCTGCCAGCACAACCCCTATTACCGCCGTCCAGGTGTAAAGAGACGAGCCGAGATGACGGGCGATAAGACGGCCTGCGACCAGCTCCAGCACCATAATGCAAAAACTCGAAATAAATACGGTAGCACCGGGGATGAGAATTGAGATAAAACTTCTCGATTTGCTCATAGTATATTTCCTTATTTCACGCCAGGGCAAAAGTATAGCAAAGGGACCAGTCGGCAGCAAGGATAATTTGCCGGTGTGTATGAAGCAGCCGGCTGCTTAATCAGGATTTTTTTGCAGCTTAAGTATGTTGTTCAGTCTTGTGCGGGCGGCTTCGAAGTCGGGTCTGATTCGCAGCGCCTCGGCATAATGTCGGGCGGCTTCGTCGGTCAAGCCCTTTTGCTCAAGTGCAATCCCGAAATTGACGTGTCCCTCAGTATAAATCCTCACAATGGTAGCAAGTTTACCGTATTTAGCCGGCCTGATGCCGGGGTCTTCAGCAGTGTCAGGTATTGGCGGCAGCAGTTGCTGATATAATTCGATGGCTTCATCAAGCCTGCCCTGCTGTATCAATATATAGCCGATGTTGTTCTGTTCGTCGGCGGAGCCCGGTATAAGGCGCAGCACCTCTTTATAGTGTTCGATGGCCTCATCGTATTGCTTATTATTCTGTAAGGTATAAGCCAAAAGCCGATGGGCATACCAGTTGTCAGGAGTCGTGTTTATTGCGTGTTTGAATAATACGATGCTGTTCCGCCAGGTCCTGACCTGATGCCAGGACATAACTGACAGGACTAAAATTACAACTATTGAAGCAGAGGCAAGAATGACCCTGCGATACCGCAGCCGACCGAGAAGGTCGGGGATGCCCCAGGCAGCCATTATCGATAAGCCGATGTGCGGGACATAAGTATAGCGGTCGGCCATCGCCTGGGAGCCGATTTGGACTATGCCGATTACCGGAACGAGTGTGCCGAGATACCACAACCAGCCGACGACAAGATACCGCCGGCGAGCCAGGCATATTACTGCTGCGGATATTAAAATTAGTATCGATAAGCAGACTATTGCCTGGAACAACGACAAGCTGTCAGACTGAAATGAATAGAAGGCGCATAAACGGACTGGGTAAATAAACTTCTCTAAATATTTCACATAAGAAAGAAGGGCATTAAATATGCGGAGATTCAGCGGCAAATCACCTTCTGCGGCAACGGACCCGCCGAATTGCTGGGCGATGTAGATAATAACACAGGCAACCGCCGAGAGAACAAAGAAAGGGATTTTTTCCGCAACTAAGCGACGTATAACCGATAATTGCGGTCGGCTGCTCGGTGATGTTGCAGCAGGATTATTTTCTTCAGCAGAATTTCCGAAATGAAAACGTCCCAGAGGCCAGTAGTCCAGCAGCAATAAAACAAAGGGTAATGTCACTAACATTTGCTTGGACAAAAGACCCAGAACATAAGTGATGAGCGTTAAGATATATCGGCCTGCGTTCGGGCGCCTGGCATAGCCGGTGTATGCCATCATAGTCAGCAGCCAGAACATAGTACTTAGAACGTCCTTGCGGGTCGCCACCCACGCAACCGACTCGACACGAAGAGGATGAAGTGCGAAAACAGCAGCAACAAAAACGCTCGACCATAACCTGCCTGTCATCCGCCTGAATACCGACAGCACCAGGAGACTGTTAACGATGTGAAACAGGACGCTTGTTAAATGATGGCCGCCGGCCTGCAATCCGTAGATTTCGCAGTCCAGTATATGTGACAGCCAGGTCAGCGGATGCCAGGTGCCGGTCTGCTCGATACCTTCTTTAAGACTAAAGGCCCAGATGATGTTTTCGCGTGTCAAGCCGGTTCTGACATAAGGATTTTCGTAGATGTAATAGTTATCGTCGAAATTGAGAAATTCATAGTGACGGACCTGCCAGTAAACGGCGACTATCGCCAAAGCCAGGGCGAGATAAATCAGAAGAACTAATGGCCCTTTTGTCTTTGTGTTTTTTTCGTCCATACGAAAATTTTAGCACAGGATGTGCCTCAAATCAAGTTTAGCACCGTTTCTAAAAAGTTATTGGCATTTTTATCGTTATTGTGTGGGCAGCCGCGTTTTTGGCCAAAAATCGCATTGTAAGCCTTAAAACCACAAAGAGAATTTTTAATTGATGTCGAACACTAACGCCGATAATAATGCAGGCGGTGATATAGAAAAGGTATATCAGAGTATCTGAATAAAAGTCGGTAGAAACGGTATCCAATATTAACACTTTAATATGGAGGTGCAAAAAATGTTGGCTGTAATCGAATGGGGAAATCTTATTGTTGACCCGATCCGCCAAATGTTGACCAAAATAATGGCCTATCTGCCCACCCTGTTGGGTGCGTTGATAATCCTTATAGTAGGCTGGCTCGTGGCCAAGGCAATCAGACGGATAGTTGATTGGGTGCTTAAGACGGTACGCTTTGATATGCTGGCGGATAAGGCGGGTATATCAGAGACTCTCAGGAAAGGCGATTTGAAAATCTCCGCCAGAGAGGTGCTAAGCGGCATAGTTTATTGGCTGATTATTATTATGGTTTTAGTGATGGCAGTCGATGCATTGGGACTGCCTAAGGCTTCCGATGTTCTTGCAAGCTTATTTGCTTACATCCCCAAGGTCATAGCCGCCTTGCTTGTTTTGGTAGTTGCTATGTTCCTGGCCAGTTTTGTCTCAGGGATAGTGCGGATAGCTGCGGGCAACGCCAATTTACCAAAACCGGAAATATTAGCCGGTGTATGCCGCTGGGCAATCATAGTTTTTGCAGTGACGATTGCGCTGGGTGAGCTTGGTATTGGAACGCTTCTCGTAACGGCTACATTCAATATTATCCTTGGCGGCATTTGCCTTGCTTTGGCGCTTGCCTTCGGATTAGGCGGCAAGGATGCCGCGGCAAGGTATCTCGAACAATTAAGGGAAAAACGCTCCGGGAAATACTGAAAAGTTATCCTGTTCCGGCAATAAAAAACTGTTTCTAATTCTGTAGGGTGAGGTCGCACGGCCTTCGTAGCCGTAGGTTGCTACGGCGGAGTAGGCTTACCCCGCCATTTTGTCTAATTTCCCACCTTGTTTTCCTCCCTTTTATAGTTTACAATATCTTCAAAGCTGTAATTTACCTAAAAAACTCAAGGAAACATTTATGAATGAAAAACAAGCTAATGTGGTGGCGGGTGCTTTAGGTGGACAAGCTTGGCAATCTGGCGGCGGTATATGGCTTGTTCTTCTCAGGCAGGGCAATGGCAAGCTTGTGGTGATCTCCGATGAAGCTGTCTGCGAATATGATGATGAACAGCATTTTGAAGAATCAAAGCCCTCGAAAGCTGTAATGCTCCACCAAAATTCCGCCTCGCTTAACTGAAATCTGGTTTGCTTTTATCTCCTCTTATATTGCGAACTTATCGCCATCTCTATTACCGAGATAGTCTTATCATATAGCTTTTTATCATCCCTTAATATTTTTGTGCATACGTGACTTATAGTCCGTTGACGGATTGTCGATATGCGAGTCTTTTGTATATGGTTTTTTGGAGTACGAATATGGCTAAAGAAAACCCGGTATCAGTCCAGCAAAAAATAGGTTTGAGAATCAGGGAATTGCGGAACAAGGCTAAATTCAGTCAGGAAAACCTCGGCCATTATTCGGATCTGGACAGAACTTATATCAACAGCGTCGAAAACGGCCGAAGAAATCTGGAAAACATTTTCATATCTGCACAAGGAGAATTTTATGTCAGATGAATTCGTAACACTTAAGTTACCAAAACTATTTGTCGGCCAAATACTCGATGGCCTCAGAATCCGCGCCGAAAGTTGGGAACACACCAAAAATTATCTTTCCGATGGTGGTATCGTTGACTCGGACTACCCTTATATTGAAGAATGTTATGATGAAATTGAAGCTCGTCAAATTGAAACTTTCTATAGAGAGATAATCAAAGAGATTGAAACCCAACTTGACGCCCAATCAAAATAGTTTTTAATAAATCATATGCTTTAAATTTCAGTGAAACCAATATCTTTAAAATATTCGTAAGTGTTGTCATAAAACTTGGGATTGCGAGTTGGATCATCCGAAGCTCCCGAAGGAACTACGATAACCATGCCTTGACGAGCACGTGTTAGAAGAACACGGTATGCATTCTTTTGATAAATCTTACTTTCTGGCTTATTAATATGAGTCCAGCGATTCCCACGAAACGACCAATGTTTCCATTCATCTTTTGAATATCTTAAATCTGCATCCCATGTAACACAAACCCAGTCGAGTTCTAATCCTTGTATGTGAAATTCTGTGGCTACATCTTCAAGATAATACGAAGAACGCACATCTTCTTTGTCATGCAGAAACCAATGGATAGGGTTTATAGGTGATTTTACAAAGATAGCATGAGGTTTTAAACGTTCTGCTTGCGATGAAACTACAATACCATAACGTTCAGAACCACGTGCTTGTTGCTTTAGCCATTGCTTAGCGGTGGACATATTTCGAGTTATAACAATCGGATATCTTTCTTTAACGTTTTCCAAGGTACAACTCGCACCTTCAACGTCAAAGTCGAGTATCTGTTTGACCAACAAAGAGACGTGCTCAGCACGAAATGATCGCATCGACACCGCAAGATGCAACTCATCTTTATAGATAACATTAGGACGTGATGCCAGCTTGCTTAGCGCGGCCCCAGCGGCGTATTCACTGTCAGTAAGACGTGGCGAAATGTAAATGTGCCAGTCTGGAAAAGAATTATTTAGCGAATCAATCCATTCACCAATTCCAGCTTCACCCGTATTGATTTCTTGGCCACCACCAACAAGACATACAATTACAGCCCAATCCAAATGGCGACCAAGACACGATATTAAAAATTCAGGTTCAGACTGACTAAAGCCTGCCTTTTTCTTCTTCTGTCGCATAAATTTAGATGTCTGCTCTTTATTCCATGCTCGCTGGGCTTCATCAAATAATGCAACGTGTTCTATGGGAGGTTTTTCTTGATCGATAAGGCAATCATCGCGGAAATGATGAACGTTTTGAATAAACATCTTTACTTCGCTCATTACTTCGCCTTTTTTGACTTTTATTCCTCTTTCTTTATTGCGAAGCACTTTATCTCTTGTAAGTGCCTCTCGTAAAATGGCCACCAGTGGACCATTTCCAGAAAGGAAAACGCTGTAAAGGTCGTTAGATTTATCAATATGAGTAGTCGCAATATTAAGTCCTACCAATGTTTTCCCTGCACCGGGAACGCCTGTAACAAAACAGATAGATTTTTTAGAGTTTTCTCGTGAATATCTTATTATGGAAGAAATCGCTTCGGATGTTTTGCCAAGATTGATAGCGCTGGCATCGTTGCGTGATATCTCCTCAACAGAGTGTCCATTATAAAGAGCCATTGCGGCTTCGATGATTGTTGGAGTAGGACAATATCTGCCATTCTCCCAATCTATACGGTTAATTTCTTGACCTTCGGAAAAATTTAAAACGCTTTTAATCACATCGCCAAGCAACCCGGTATTGCACTTAACTGGAAATAACAATTTGTCATTTTGTGGTGTTACACAAATAACAGGATTAACATTTTCAGCTTCCGTAGCAATCAAAATAGGAGCGATAAACTGTTCATGACTTGATTCGTGAAAGTTTTTTAAATCTAAGGCATAATCCCAAACCTGATCGATAGCATAAGAAGCGAATTCTCTCGTTCCAATTTTGAACTCAAGCACAAATATCACAGGGCCAATAAGAAGCACGGTGTCTATTCGTTGCCCCATTCGTGGAATAGAAAATTCAAAATAGATTGCACCCTGATAAGGTTGCAGTGTTTTACGAAGGATATCTATTTCCTCTAACCATGCATCGCGTTGAGATTGGTCTAGGGAGAAGGTATTGCCTATAGATAATTTTCCCAGAATTTCTTCTGGAGTAGATCTTAAGAAATTAGAAATTGATTCCGAGTAATAGGCCCTATTCATATATGGTTATCTCTGCTGGTATTACCACCAATTTGCCGTTCTCTTGTCGGTTTCACTTCTGCAAACTCCTCAAACCGTAATTTTGTCAGATAGAGAGTATTTTCGGCAGACAAGCTCTTGTATGCAAGCAATTTTTGGCAAAGTCAAACCCGCCACACACAAAAAATTCTGGCAGGACAAACGCCGTGGAAATGTTGAACGCGACAAACGCAATCTCAGAAAATTGTGCAAGGCCGGCTGGAAAATCCTCGTCGTCTGGGAGTGCCAGACCAGAAATCTTCAAAAGCTTACTAAAAAATTACAGCGTTTTCTTTCTTCTTGAACAACCCACACCCTACCCAAAATCGTCAAGGTGGCCTACGTCATTTCACCGTCCCATTTTACCCGCAAATTCAAAACCCGCAACCCTTAAATTTTCCGCGAAATCAGCGTCTCGATTAAGGTCTGCAAAATTATGCACAATTTCTATATGGTTTTATATAATTTCTACTCTGTTTGTATATCGTTTTATCTAAATTTCAGAGCGTTTTTGTAAATTTTTGAACGTTTTGCAAAGTTTCCACCCCTATTATTGCACAAACCAGCGTTTTTGACGTGAAAATGACGTATCAGATTGAACAAACCCTCCTTTTTGAAATGTCCTTTCGCAAATTTCCTCCTACCCAGACTCCCCAACTTGACATTTCCCTATAGTTTGGGCAATTCAGGCGGGCTGAAATCACACGAACAGGGCAAGTTCAGTAGTCGAAATAGGTCTTGCCGGCCGAATCGGTTCCGGGCCAGTTCAATCTAAATTCTTTTGTTGCGGGTTTATAAAGCCAGCCGAATGTGTCAGTTTCAACAGGCTGGGAGGGGAAGTCTTCGTTATTGAGGACTATTTTCAAAAGACTTTTACCGTTAAAAGGATTTTCGGGTATTTCAGGCAGATACCTGCCTGTATTAACCATACCTGCAAGAAAGGCGAGGTGAGTAGGAGTCTGAGTGGAGTCGTCGTTGGGGTATCCCGGCGGGACGTCGTTGTGACGGACGGTGTATAATTCGATGGCGTTTCGCAGGACGCGGAGATTATCCTTGGCGGCGGATTCTTTGGCCTGCTGAGTGTGGGACTGAAATGTAGGCAAAATGATAGCTGCGAGGATACCCAGAATCGCGACTACTATTAGTATTTCTGTAAGCGTAAATGACTTCTTCATCTTTGTCTCGGCCCGCTTACCGTTTACCGGAAACAGTTTTTACAAGCCTTTAACCCGCATTTTGACGGCATACAGCGAGGTTTGAGCAGTGATAAAGAGCGTCTGTTTGTCTGGGCCGCCAAAACAGACATTAGCAGGGCGTTCCGGAATCAGGATAGTCTCAATTTTTTCACCCTTGGAGTTGTAAACCGACACCGGATTCGGCCCTGTGTCATAGTGCGATAACGTACTTGATGACATAGACGTCAGGTAGATATTGCCAATATTATCTATCGTCATTCCGTCAGAACTTTCTGCTGCGAAAAGCTTTTTGTCAGAGAGCGTTCCATCGGGGTTTATGGTGTAGATGAAGGTTTTGTCTCCGCCGTGGTCGGTGACGTAGAGGAATTTGCCGTCAGACGTGCCTATTATTCCATTCGGTTTGAGCAAGTCATCGATTACTTTGATGAGTTTTTTACGGTCCGGCGAGAGATAATAGACATATTGACCTTTTTGTTCGAGGTCAGTGGCGGGCCCGTAATACGGGTCGGTAAAATATACGCCTCCCTGCGGGTCTAACCAGAGGTCATTGGGACTGTTAAACTGCTTATTATCATATTTATCAGCCAGTACCGTCACATTACCCTTCGCATCAATGGACACGATGCGGCGTCTGCCTCCTTCACAAGCCAGGAGGTTGCCTTTTTTGTCGAAGAAAAGGCCGTTGGCCCCTCCTGAGTCTTCGCGAAAGGTTGAGAGTGTGCCATCGAGCGACCATTTGTGAATTCGGTTGTTGGAAATATCCGTGAAGAAGATATTGCCCTGTGCATCTGCAGCCGGCCCTTCGGTGAACTTAAAGCCGCCTGCGAGTTTTTCCACTTTTGCGCCTGGTGCGACAAGACTGACATTTTCATTCTGGGTGCCTCTTGGGAAGTGGACCCTAACATCGGGGTGCATAGTATAAAGGCGGTATTGGTGACCATCATTGACTAAGATAGGGCTGTTGGCAACGACGATAGGATTGTGCGGATATTTTTTCCAGTGGATAAGATCTGGGGAGACTGCCACGCTGGTTGTCCAACTACCCCATTCTTGGCCATTGTCACCAGGGCCGATTCCGTGGTAGTAGGCGTAATACCTGTCTTTGTATTTTATAACATGATCTATCGCTATCAATTTGCGGTCGTAAGCTTCCGGGCCAGGTGATAGTACCGGCTCATCCTGGATGTTGGTCCAGGCTTTGCGGTCAGTGGAACTGGCTAACCAAACAGCAATGTCATCGCGTTCGTAAAATAGATACCACGTCTGACCCTCAATCCAGATGGTAGGGGTGCCATAGGGTCCGGGACTGAGTGGCTCACCCGAGGTGTATCGGATGTCGAGGTTCCCGTGGTCCTGCCAGTGGACTCGGTCCGTGGAAGTCAGCATGTGAGCAATGTCATCGCGTCCCTCAGCAAACATATAATAAATACCACCGTCCTTGACGACGAACACATCTTCTACCCAGGACCCGTTGAAAACGGGGTTGTCTGGGTAGCGGGTCCACTTAAGCCCGTCGGGTGAGGTTGCGTAGCCCAGGTACTTGGCGTCTGAGCGGTCATCGTTATACCCGGTATACCACATATAGTAAGTTTCTCCTTCCCGCAGGATGTATCCGCGCTCACGGATATTGCGGTCCCAGGTATCTTTACCGGTGCCGGCGAAGAGTGGATTGCCTTGGTAAGGCACGAAATCCACAAGCTCCTGGGGGAAGTCCTCAGCAGTTGTTTTTTCGTCGGTTAATTTTGATGCTGCTTCTTTTGGTTGGCCTGTTAGAGTGATTGCGACCAACGATACTATTAGAACACTGAATTTGTGGTTCATTTGTTCTTCCTTTCGTATATAAAGTTATTTTGGTTTTTTTATCTCAGTGAGGTTATATTATCATATAATTTGTGACAAGAACTATGATTTTTTCTAAGATTTGGTTGTTTAATTGGCGCAGTTAAGTTTTACATTACTACAAAAGTAAGGTTTCCTCGGAGAGGTTTTGTGAAGGCAGTTTTACTGACGGGTATCAGGCGGATGGAGACGGCGGACGTGCCGGAGCCGAGGATGAGAGCCGATACTGATGTTTTGCTGAAGGTTGAAATGGCAGGGGTTTGCGGCTCCGATGTGCATTACTACGAGACGGGCAGGATTGGTTCGCAGATTGTCGAGTATCCGTTTATAGTCGGGCACGAATGCACGGCGACGGTTAAGGCCGTCGGCAGGGCGGTCTGCCGGGTCAGGGTCGGCGATAGGGTGGTCGTTGACCCGGCGATAGCTTGTAATGAGTGCGACCAGTGCAGAATAGGCAGACGAAATACCTGCAGGAATTTAAGATTCCTGGGGTGCCCCGGGCAGGCGAGCGGATGTTTATGCGAGTATATTGTTATGCCTGAAGACTGCTGCCTGCCCATCGGCGAAAAGATTACCTTTGCACAGGGCGTATTGTGCGAGCCATTAGCTATAGGGCTGTATGCTGTTAAACAAGCCCGTTTGTCAGAAGGCGCAGATACGGCGATTCTCGGAGCTGGGCCAATCGGTTTAAGCTGTTTGGTTATTGCAAAGGCCGAGAAGGCCAATAACTGTTATGTGACCGAGAAAATAAAAGAAAGAATTGAAGCCGCAGAAAAAAATGGGGCGGCGTGGGTCGGCAATCCAGACAAGGAAGATATAGTGAAGGAGATTTTACAGCGACAGCCCGACGGGGTGGATGTGGTTTTCGAATGTGCCGGGCAGCAGGAGACAATCGAGCAGGCGGTCGAGATTCTAAAGCCGGGCGGGAAGCTGATGCTTGTAGGAATTCCGCGCACAGAAAAAATCTCTTTTGCGATTCATCAGATGCGCAGAAAAGAAATCAGTATTATAAACGTCAGAAGGCAAAATGACTGTATGCAGGCCTGCGTTGATTTAATTTCCTGCGGCAAAGTCAGCGTTGATTTTATGCTGACACATAAATTCAAGCTCGAACAAAGCAAGGAATGTTTTGATATAGTTGCCGGCTATGGCGATGGTGTTATTAAGGCGTTAATTGAATTATAGCCAAAGTAGCTAATCCATACCTGTTTTTCCACATTTTCTCCTTCAAAGAATTTTCCTTGTGTCCGAGGTCTCTATAGTCTATAATATAAGCAGAAGGTAGTAATAATGTGAGCTGCGAATAATCCAAACAAGAGGTAAGAAGATGGGAGCCATAAAAGAAAAAGTGATACAAATAATACAACGGTTACCGGATGACGTAACCGTTGACGACATTTTTTCTGAAATCTACTTTAAGCTCCAGGTTGACTCAGGTCTTAGGGAACTTGATGAGGGTAAAGGTATTCCACATCAAAAAGTCAAGGAGCGTATGTCGAAATGGGCGTCCCAATAACAATAAGGTGGGCTCCCCAGGCAGCGTCCCACCTTGAGCAAATCTGCGAATATATTTCACGGGACTCCGAAACTTATGCTTGTATATTTGCAAAGAGGGTTCTGTCAATAGTCGAAGCCACAGCGTCATTTCCCAAGGCAGGCAGGGTAGTTCCTGAGTATAATGACCCCAGCTTGCGCGAGCGAATCTACGGTAACTATCGCATTGTGTATCGTCTGAAAGGCGAGGTCATCGAGATAGCTGCGATTTGCCACGGGGCGATGCCTGTCAAGAAAGTATTGTAGCCAAGAAAGGGCTGTGCACTTCATATAGCGTAAGCCTCGAGAACGCAAAGATGAAAGAGAAAATGGATTCCTGCTTCCGCAGGAATGACAATGTTAAAAAGTCGGCGGGATATGGGAGCTTGGCGGTAAACAAACCTTATGAAAAAAGCGAGCATCATCAGCATCGGCGATGAAATTATCTATGGACAAACGCCGGATACCAACAGCGCATATTTGAGCGGGAAACTGCTTTCGATTGGTATGCCTGTTGTCGGTATCTATGCGGTCGGCGATGATATAGATGCGATTGTGCGGAAACTGGGTCTGGCAGGTGATGATGCCGATGTGGTGCTGCTGACCGGCGGGTTAGGCCCAACGGATGATGATTTGACCCGCGAGGCATTGGCAGGATTTTTAGGTGTCGAGCTGCAATTTCAGGACGAGCTTCTGCAAAAGATACAGGATTTCTTCGTCAGGCGAAATCTGCAGATGCCCGCTAATAATAAACGTCAGGCGTATATACCGGCCGGCGCCGAGGCGATTGCAAATAATTGCGGCACTGCGCCGGGGATTAAAGCTGCGATAAAAGGGAAACTATTTATTGCTATGCCCGGCGTGCCTGCGGAGATGAAACAAATGTTCGAGGAGTCGGTTTTTGCGGAGCTGAGGGAATTGGCCGGCGAACAATCTATGGTTGTGCGGAAGCTGAAATGCTTCGGGACGGGTGAATCTAATATTGCCGAATTGCTCGGCCGGCTTATGCAGCGAGGCAGAAACCCGTTAATTAACTGCACGGTCGAATGCGGCGTGATTACTCTGTATATTATCGCAACAGCGAAAGATAAAAATAAAGCGCAGCAGATGGCTGAGAAAGATGAGAAGCTGCTGACCGGCTTACTTGGTGAGCTGATTTTCGGCAGGGCGGAGCAGACATTAGCCGAGGTGGTAGGTGAAAAATTGGCTCAGCAGAAAAAGACCGTAGCGGTAGCCGAGTCCTGCACGGGCGGCTGTTTAGCTAAACTGCTGACCGATGTCCCCGGGTCGAGCAGGTATTTCAGTTATGGGTGGGTGACTTACAGCGATGCAGCCAAGACCAGCGAGCTCGGCGTGAAAGCCGAGTTGATTAAAAGATATGTCGCTGTAAGCGAGCAGACGGCGGAAGCTATGGCAAAAGGGGCCAGGAAGAAAGCAGGCGCCGATTTTGCCATTAGTATAACCGGCATAGCCGGCCCAGCCGGCGGAAGTGAACAAAAACCTGTGGGGACGGTATATATCGCCATAGATTCCGATAATAACTGTGAAACCAAACGTTTTATTATGACAGGCGATAGAGAGACGATACGGCTTCGAGCGGCCCAAACGGCCCTAAATATGCTGCGGCTGAAACTGTGTGCTTGACTAATCGGGATAATAATGTTAAAATAGGGTTTACCGTAAATTGGAAAATATGGGGCAAATATGGTAAAAAGCCGCAGGCATTTAGGCGAAATCCTCTATAAGGCCGGATTAGTTGATAAGCAGGCGCTTATAGATGCGATTAAGGCCTCGAAGACCGACAATAAACAGCTTGGGCAAATATTGCTCAGCCGGGGCCTTGTGGATGAGGAGACTCTGACCAAAGCGCTCGCCAAGCAATTTGGGCTGGAATATGTGAACCTGGATAAGGTCGCTATTCCTGCGGACGCAGCTAAACTTATCCCTGAAGATATTATAAAAAGGCACAACATCATACCGCTGGGTATGAATAACGGCAAAATGAAGGTGATTATCAGCGACCCGTCAAACCTGGATGTAATGGACACGCTGCGGTTTCGGCTGAACACCGAACTGGAGTGCTGTCTGGCGAACCCTTCGAAGATCAGCTCATACATACAGGATGTTATGGACCAGGCAGAAAGCGAAGAGGACGACCGGTTAAAACACAGTATAGATGCGACAGCCGCCGAGCTTGCCGAGGCCGGCCACGAACTGCAGGCGGAAGTTCTTCGAGCCGAGGCCGCCGGTGATGACGAAGGCCCTATTATCCGGCTGGTAAACCTGATAATAGATAATGCCTGCTTTATGCGGGCAAGCGATATTCACGTAGAGCCAATGGTTGACAGGGTGCGGATAAGATACCGTGTTGACGGCGTCTGCTTTGAAAAAGATACCATTCCGAAGAATATGCAGGCGGCAGTGACAACACGACTGAAGATTCTGTCCGGTATGGATATTGCGGAGAAGAGACTGCCGCAGGACGGTCGTATTAAACGTACGGTCGGGAACCAGGATATTGACTTTCGTGTTTCGGCGCTGCCCGGCAACCATGGAGAGAGTATAGTGCTGCGAATTTTGCGGCCAGATGCGGTCAATATCGGCATCGAATCACTTGGTTTCGAGCAGGACAATTATAAGCAGTTTCTGCGGATAATCAAGCGGCCCAACGGCATTTTTCTGGTGACAGGCCCGACCGGCAGCGGTAAAACCACGACGCTGTATGCGGCCTTACAGGAGCTTAACAAGCCGGACAAGAAAATTATAACGGCAGAAGACCCCGTGGAATACAACTTCGACGGGATGAATCAGTGTCAAGTCAAGGAAGAAATCGAATTGACATTTGACAGGATTCTAAGGGCAATGCTTCGACAGGCTCCTAACGTTATCCTCGTTGGAGAAATCCGTGATGGTGTTGTTGCGGATACCGCGATTCAGGCGGCCCTTACGGGACACCTGGTTTTCAGCACGCTGCATACCAATGATGCGCCAAGCGCTATTACGCGTCTGATAGATATGGGAGTCAAGCCGTTCCTTGTAGCAAGCTCGGTACAGGCCATTATGGCGCAGAGACTTATAAGAACCATTTGCAAGAACTGCAAGGTAATCGATGAAAAACCGGACCAGCAATATTTGCGAGCGCTTAAGATTACGCCGGAGGACATCAAAAAACATCCTGTTTACAAGGGGGCGGGATGCAGCCAGTGCCAGAATACCGGTTACAAAGGCCGGATAGCCATATTTGAAATGGTCGAACTGAACAATGAAATAAGAGATTTGGCGTTTAGAAAGGCACCCACCGCCGAACTGAGAAAAGCATGCCGGGCAAGTGGAATGAAAACGCTCAGAGAAGACGGCGTACTCAAGGTGTTCCATGGAATAACAACACCGGAGGAAGTGGTGGTGACAACCCAATCCGAGGAGGAAGTAGTCCCGGGTTGAACCCCGCACCAATTGGCAGAAGGTGCGGGGGCAGAGGTTTAGATATGAATTTTAAGGGCAATTGGTGCGGGGTAAATTATTAAGGGGTCTCGAATGGCAACAGTTAATATGGATCGTTTATTGCAGGCCTGCATCTCACAGGGCGCCTCGGATATCCACCTTGTAGTCGGCCGTTCGCCTGTGTTGAGAATAGACGGGCAACTGCGGTCTGTGGAGACCAAGGTTCTTGAGCCGGATGATACGGTTGCTTTGATGAAAAGCATTGCACCTGATAGAAATCAGCAGGAGCTGCAGGAAGAAGGCGGAACGGACCTTGGCTTTGCTTATGGCGATGCGGCCAGATTTCGTGTATCTATTTTTCGGCAAAAAGGCAATATCTCGATTGTGCTTCGCCTTATTCCCACGAAGATTATGAGCTTCGAGGAGATAGGTTTGCCCAAGATTTGTGCCGCACTATGCCGCAGGCCGAGAGGGTTGTTTTTGGTGACGGGCCCCACCGGATGCGGCAAAACGACGACATTGGCCTGTATGGTAAACTACATTAACGAGAACTTTGACCGGCATATCGTGACGGTTGAAGAGCCGATAGAATATTATCACACCCACAAAAAATCCATCATTAATCAGCGAGAAGTTGGTGTTGATGTTCCAAGTTTTTCTGAGGCACTAAAACGAGTTTTAAGAATGGACCCTGATGTAATTTTGGTAGGTGAGTTACGAGATTTGGAAACCATTGAAGCTGGTATCAGAGCCGCAGAGACGGGTCACCTTGTTTTCAGTACACTTCATACCACGAGCGCTGCTGGGACGATTACCAGAATTATCGATATTTTTCCAGTAAATCAGCAGGAACAGATTCGCACCCAGTTAAGCTCCAACCTGATGGCGGTTCTAAGTCAGGCCCTGTGTCCTTTAGCTACCGGCAGAGGAAGAATTGCGGCTTACGAGTTTATGGTTGTCACTCCCGCTATTGCCAATCTTATCCGCGAAAATAAAACTTACAAAATTGATTCGAGCATTCAAACAGGTAGAAGACTGGGGATGCAGCTTCTCGATGAGCATCTCTGGAAGCTCTATGATACCGGTAAGATTACTCTGGAGGAGATGCTGGATAAAAGCCGACAGCCGGGTATGCTGCAGGATAAAGCTCTGGCTAAGATGAAGAGCATAGGAGCGGGGGCAAAGGCCGTTGCAGCAGAGATGGAGGATTTAGGACCGATTTTGCGGACGTAGCAGATAGCGAAATAAGTTCGATTTTTCAAGATACCAGCGAGGTAAATGTTCGTAGCTGGTATTTTTTTACCAATATTTTGGGAGGGTGAGGGCGATTTTTGGTCTGATAGACGAGGTTAATAAGACTAAAAAGCGGCTTTTAAGTCCTAATAACTAACTGTCCAATTTGTAATTTGTTTGTCAAGAAGATGTTAATGTTGTATAATACGTTTAATCTAAAAAGAGCTTATTTTAGGTGGGTTCGACAGGCTCACCACAGGTGGAAACAAAAATGGAAAGAATAAAGACCGCCAAAGCCCTCCCTCCAATAGAACAATTAAGGGGTAGAACACTCGGAAGAATCCTTATCAAGATGGGGGTATTGACCAGAGAAAAGATTCATGAATGTCTGACAATCCAGAAGCAGCGAGGAGTGGGTTCGACAGGCTCACCACAGGGGTCTGTGCAGATAGGCCAGATATTTCTTGAGCTGGGATTGATAGATGAAAACCATCTGCGAATAGCGCTCGCTGCCCAGCGTGGTATGGAATACACAAGTCTCAATGGCATTGATATACCTCAACAAGTAATCGAGAAAGTACCGGCCCAAATGGCAAAAACATATCATGTCATACCAATCGAATACGACAAAGAGCAGAACCGGCTGACCATTGTTATTGACCGTCCCGAGAATTTCAGGGCGACGGATGATTTAAGTACGCTGACAGGTTTTAAGGTTGAAGCAAAGATAACCGACCCCGAAGCGCTGGAGAAGGCATTAACCAAGTACTATCAGGCGCAGGAAGAAAAAGACAGCATAAATGAGCTGATAGGCGAGATACAGGAAGACAGTTTCCTTGCAGAATTCGAAGGAAGGAGCCAGAGCATTGACCTTGACGCATTAAAGGAGCTGTCGGAATCGAATCCTGTTAAAAAACTGCTGAACCTGGTTTTGCTGCAGGCAATTCGCGACAAGGCATCAGATGTTCATTTTGAGCCTTTCGAGAACGAATACAAGATGCGTTACCGTATTGACGGCGTGCTTTACGAGATGGTTCCGCCGCCGAAGCATATTGCAGCGGCGCTGAGCTCGCGTATAAAAGTTATGGCAAACCTTGATATCGCCGAGAGACGGCTGCCGCAGGACGGTCGAATATCGCTGACGGTTCAGGGCAACCCAGTCGATTTGCGTGTCAGCGTTCTTCCTACGATGTTCGGAGAGAGCGTAGTGCTGCGTGTTCTCGACAGAAGCCAGGTCAATCTGGATCTGGAGAAACTTGGACTGATGCCGGAAGGCGTTAAGGTCGTGCGTCAGCTTATTCACAAACCCAACGGCATCGTGATTGTTACAGGTCCGACCGGATGCGGCAAGACCACCACTCTTTATGCGGCGCTGCAGGAACTTAACGACATTGAAACGAAGGTAATTACCACAGAAGACCCCATCGAATACGACCTTGACGGCGTTATTCAGGTTCAGATGAAGCCGGATATCGGATTGACGTTCGCAAAGTGCCTGCGTTCGATTCTGCGTCAGGACCCGGATGTCATACTGGTCGGGGAGATTCGTGACCTTGAAACGGCGGAGATTGCGGCCCAGGCTTCCCTGACGGGCCATATAGTTTTTACGACGTTACACACCAATGATGCCCCAAGTTCAATAGCACGACTTTTAGACCTGGGCGTTGAGCCGTTTCTTATTACCGCTACGCTGGAAGGCATAATCGCCCAGCGATTAGTCAGGAAGATATGTGAGAGCTGCAAATCACCGTTCGAACCAACGGAAAGCCAGTTGATGGAATTGGGACTTACGCCGGGCGATGTCCGTGACAAGAAGTTCCACTATGGCCGGGGTTGTCACAAGTGTAACAATACCGGCTACAGGGGAAGGACGGCTATTTTTGAGATTATGTCTTTCAACGATGAGATGCGAGACCTGATTATGAATAACGCTTCGACGGCTGTTTTACGTGAAGCCGCTCAGAAGGCGGGAATGAAGCTGTTACGTGATAATGGTTTGGTGCATATTTATGACGGCATTACAACTATAGACGAGGTAGTAAAAGAAACAATGTCGGAAGTATTATAGTAAGGCCGGTGTCGCAGGATATTGCGCGGCCGATTGTCAGTATAAAGGAGGTTTTTGATATGCCTGCTTTTCAGTATGAAGCACTGGACTCACAGGGAGCGCCCATAAAAGATGAGATAGAGGCGCTGAGTGAGAAGGAAGCGATAAGCAAGATACAAAACATGGGCTATTTTCCCACGAAGGTTCGCGCCAGCGGAGCGGCAAGGAAAGCTGCGGCGAAGGCGGCTGCCAAGCCGAAACCGAGGCGCGGCGCCAGTGGAAAGGTCAAGGTCAAGGCGGTGACGCAGTTTGCAAGACAGCTTTCCACGCTGCAGGATGCGGGTCTGCCCATTTTGCGGTCGCTGCGTATCCTGCAGGACCAGCAGAAATCAGGCACATTCAAACGGGCCCTCGGTTATGTAGGCGATGACATTGAAGGCGGTTCGACTCTTTCGGAGGCGATGGCAAGGTTCCCGAAGGCCTTCAATCGGCTGTTCGTCAATATGGTGGCGGCGGGTGAAACGGGCGGCGTGCTGGACTTGATTTTATCACGTGTGGCCGACTTTATGGAGAAGGCACAGAGACTTAAATCCCGCGTTAAAGGCGCAATGATTTATCCAATGGTGGTTTTGACCGTGGCGTTTTGTATACTGCTGGCTTTAATGACCTTTGTGATACCGCAGTTTGAGACTGTGCTAACCGAGATGGTGGAGGGCAAACTTAATCCTGTGACGACGACGGTGCTCGGGATAAGCCACTGGATAGCATTCAATTTTGGCTGGGCTGTTCTGATAGGGGTGCCGTTTGCGATAGTTTTTCTGCTCAAGATTGTAAAACGATTTCGCGCCGGCAGGATGGTGCTGGACACTATCAGATTGAAGCTCCCTATAATTGGTAAACTCAGCAGCAGAATATCTGTAACGCGGTGGACAAGAACATTGGGGACATTGATTAACGCAGGCGTGCCAATCTTAGATGCCATAAACGTGACTCGAGAGACGGCGGGCAACGAGGTCTTTGCCAATATGCTCGGCAATGTTCACGATTCCATCAAGCAGGGGGATACCTTTGCCAGTCCTCTGCGGCAGTCCAAGACCGTTGACCTTATCGTCTCGAATATGGTTGCCGTTGGCGAGGAAACAGGAGACCTTGACAAGATGCTTTTGAAGGTTGCCGACAACTATGACGAACAGGTTGATGTGCTGGTTGCCGGCTTAATGTCGCTGCTTGAGCCGATTATGATTCTGTGTCTTGGTGCTATTGTTATGACCATTGTCCTGGCGATATTTTTGCCGATGATACAGATTATTTCGGGTTTAAGTGCTGCCGTGTAGGCGGATAAATCAGGTATTTATGGTAATGAGGAGAGCAAAGTGAAACCGATTGCTAAAAAAACAACGAACAAAAAGGCGGCGTTTACGATTGTGGAGCTGCTGACCGTTATGAGCATCATTATAATTCTCATTGGTCTGCTTGTGCCGGCATTGAATATGGTCAAGCAGTACGCCCGAAGGGTAAAGCAGAAGGCCCAGTTCCACAGCATCGACGTTGCGATGGAGCTTTTCAACAACCAGTGGGACGGCTATCCCAGTTCCGACGCCAGGGATGAGGCGAATCAGGATTACTGCGGTGCGATGAAGCTCTGCGAAGCTATGATTGGGCAGGATTTGATGGGCTTTCACCCGAACTCGCATTTCAGAAGCGATTGCACCGATGGTGCAGGAAATCCGCTGTATGCCACACCAACAAACGGTTTTGACCCCTCTGTGACCGACCCAGAGAATCTGAAGGTCAGAAAGACTTACCTGCAGCTTGAGAATGTTCACGCTTACCGGCTGTGGAACATATACGGCACCGGCAACCCAACGTTTCAGGATGATTTGTTTGTTCTGTGTGATGTTTATAATCAGGTAAGGAACGTTGATACCGGCAAAAAAATTGGTATGCCAATACTGTATTACAAGGCGAATACATCGAATACCAAGCACGACCCCAATGGCCCATTTCCGGTGCCGGCCAACGACGGCGATTTTATTTACAATTACTTAGACAATGATGAGCTGGTCAGCTTGCCTTTGCCGTGGGCGCCGACGAAGCAACATCCTATGGCGGGGGCGGCGGGGGCGCCGATATTTTATGAGATGACAAGAGACAAGAAAATTAGCATCGACTCAGGCAGGCCCAACAGGGCTGATTCTTATATCCTGATTTCCGCAGGCCCGGACGGCGAGTACGGCACAAGCGATGATATATTTAATTTCGGCGATTAGCGCAACAGCCGCGGCGGAAAACTAATGGAATGTTAACAAAGGCTAAGGGAACGGATGAATTGGTGATGAAGAAAACATCATTTATCGCAGCAGTGCCGATTATGTTGCTATCGTTACATTTTGCACAAGCCGGCGTAAGCATAGTCAAAAACGGCAGTTTCGAGGATGACGGCTACATAGGCGATATAGATGTAAAGGCCCCTCGATACTGGTGTGATGTTAATTTGCCGAGCGGCAAGTTCGACGGCTATGTAGGCTGGTATGGGGCGACACACGGCGATTATGCATTGACTATTCGCGTAGAACCTAACCCGACTGCAGCCGGGGATATAGCTACGATTTCTCAGCAGGTTTATTTAGAAGGCGTTAATAAAATTATTTTTGATGTGACGTTAAGTTCTGCATTATCGTTTATTCCGTGGGACTCGAAGGTCCGCAGTGCGGTTGTGCTGCTCGATGGAAATGACATTTGGGATTCGAACAATTTTCCACCGAATGGGCAGGGGGAATATTTTAACCAGGAAGTTGATATTAACGGGATTGACGCCGGACAGCATACCTTGTCGCTGGCTGTCAGAACCAATAAAAATAACTCGCCTGTCGTAGATTATTATGCGGACTGGGACTTTGTAAAATTCGATACGTACTGCGGCGGTTTCGGCTACCTGCCGGAAGACTTTGACCAGGACTGCTACGTTGATATGAGCGATTTGAGACTGCTGGCGGAGGCGTGGCTGACGGAAGGGCCGGGCCAGAGGTGCGATTTATCTGAGGACGGCATCATTGATTTTAAGGATTTTTCACTTTTTGCAAAGTTCTGGAAGGCCAACAGCTACTGGGAGAATTGGGGAAATGATAATTGCTATGCGATGGAGCTGCTGCTTAGCGATATTGACGATTCGGGCGAGGTTGATTACGGGGATATTTTAATGTTGGCGGGGGACTGGTTGAATACAGGCGATTGTATCAGAGCGGATTTGAATTTTGACGGCGAAGTTGATTTTAAGGATTTTGCGGTTCTTGCCGGCGATTGGCGGCAGAGAAGCTGGCTGTATTGGGCGAATTAAAAAAATATCGTTGAATGGTTGCGGTTGCGCAGCTCGTATCGGCTATCGTCCTACGGTTGCGTAATTGGTTTTCGATAAAAAGGGTCAGTTTGAGCAGATTTGTAAAAAGGAGTAATTGTGAAATCTAAAAGATTGGCATTTACGTTAGTGGAGTTAATGACGGTTTTAGCGGTAATTACGATTCTGGTGGCGCTGCTTATCCCTGCGCTGTCAATGGTGCGCAGAATGGCAAAGGAAACGCAGCAAAAGGCCCAGCTTACTACAATCGGTTTGGCCATAGCAGCTTTTAGGAATGATTATGGCGATTATCCGCCATCCGGAGCGACGGATTTAGCGAATCTTGACTACTCCGGCGCACAGAAACTCGCCGAGGCCCTTTTGGGGTGGGACCTGATGGGCTTTCACCCTAATTCAGCTTTCAGAAGCGACGGCGAAGATGGTTCCGGCAATGAAATATACCCTGACCCGTTCAACCCGAATAATTCCACCCATATTGATAATCTGAAGGAAAGGGTAGGGCCTTATCTGGAGGCAGGGACAGCCAGTGCGTTTAAGCTGGAGCAATTGTTCGATACCGTGACCAATTTGGAGCCGGATACATTTGTAATCTGTGACGTATTTGGCGTAAGGAGAATAACCACTGCCGGAGGAGAAACTGTCAAGGCGGGCACTCCCATATTGTATTACAGGGCAAATACTGCTTCAAAGGACCATATAACTACTACCAAGTTTAACGAGCGAATTTACAATGTTTTTGACAATAGATTTCTTGTTGAGCTTAAGACAGTGACAATAGACGGCAAGGCCGGCGAGAATCATCCGCTCGGAGACGGCAGCAGCAACTATGAGGCATTCTATGACCATATCACGGATACAAAGGTAGCGGCGCCCTGGCCTTACAGGCCGGATTCTTACATATTAATAACGGCGGGGGCAGACGGCGAGTACGGAACAAAAGACGATATTTGCAACTTTTGACGATTTCGCCTGTCCCCACGGATAATCAGGCAAGTGTAAGCTATGAAAAACGGCGTAAGCCATCCTGACGACTGCAAAGCCAAAATCGGCGTGACATTAGTGGAGATGCTGATTGTCCTGGCCGTGATTACGCTGCTTGTCTCAATGGTGGTCGGCATTGCCGCCCGTCTTGATAATCAGAACAAGGAACGTCTTGCAAAAAATACCTTTGCGCTAGTCGGTGCAGCCCTGGGGCAGTTTAAGGAATATGGTTATCATTACAAATCGGAAAGATATCGTGATTTTGAATTTCCGATAGACTGCAACGGTCTGGACAGAGGCGACCTTGAGAGTGAGTTGGGTGAAGCACTGGGGATGGTGTGTCAGGTATTTGGCGACCATAACGACCCGAATTTTTCAGGAAGCGAAGCATTATATTTCTTTTTAAGGGAAGTTCCGGCAAGCCGTGAGGTGCTGGATAAGATAGACAAGTCTCTGATAACCAATGAGGGTTCCGACAAACGTGAAATGAGGATTCAAATTGGCAACAAGGAATATCCGTTACAGAGGATTATTGACCCGTGGGGCAAGACGGTTCGCTACAGCTATTATGAAAACAGCCGCGAAATCTCAAACGAGCCGCCCGAAGACGAAAGAAGGAATTTTCCAATAATAACCTCGGCCGGTCCTGACCGAATTTTCGGGACGGCTGATGATATTACGAACCGATAAAATGAAAACAGGAACCAGACAATCCGGTCTTACACTGATAGAGCAGACGGTCGTCGTCGCCTGTATAGCAATACTTGTTGTGCTGGGGCTGCCGGCTGGTCGTGCGTTCGTTAAATCGTTCGAGTCGCAGGGTAGCACAAGGGCTATGATAAGTGCAGCCCTGGCATCAGCCCGTGCCATCGCCGCAAAAGAACAGCACTACGCCGGCATCAGGTTTCAGCAAAAATACCAGCAAGACGGCAAGGGCTGCCAGTATATAGTTTTTATTGTGCACGATTTTGACAAGACAGGTTTAGCCAACGGCTTTCGGGCGGTCGAAGGCATAGAGCCGATAAGACTGCCGGAGACGGTCGGTGCAATGGAAGTTGTCGGGAGCGACAATGATATTGATGATGACGACGAGGTGACGGACAAAACCACCTTTTCGGTTATTTTTTCACCGTCCGGCAAGCTGGTAATACACGAGGTGCGGGTCAGAAACAGAGACGGCAAGTATCAGCCAAGCAATCCTCTCGAGTCTCAAGATGATATTTTTAACTCCCCGGGAAATATTGAGAATCATAATATAGGTATGTTTATCCAGGATGATTATGCTGACCGTGGTTTAGGTGCTGAACCAAGCCGAAACAGCTTTATCATTTACGATAGAGACACATTCGAAAAGGTGGATAAAGACAAAAGATATGATGATTATCTGGAGGATTTGGCTTCGCAAGAGATTTACATAAACCCATATACCGGGACAATGATAGAGAAATGAGAATTTTGACTGATGGCGAAGTTGCATAAAAATCAGGGTTTTTCTCTTACAGAGGTGCTGCTGTCTGTCGGCACTCTTGCTGTCGGTATGATTTTCATAGCCGGCGTGTTCCCCGTAGCGATTCATTTTGCGACAGTTGCCACCGAACAGACCATTGCGGCGGTGGTGGCCGATGAGGCCTTTGCAAAGATAAGAATCTATGCCGCGGGTGACTTGGATAACCCAACTGATGGTATTAACCTTGGTGCCTTATATACAGATGAGCTTGCCGATTTTAATGATGTCCTTGACCTTGCCCCGACTGTTGAGCTCAAGAGCCAAGAGTTTGCGTATCCATCAGACGACGATATTGACATTTCGCAGAAGCAGTATTTCTGGTCGGCTCTTTGCGGACTTACAGAGGAATATGATTCTAATAATCCCAATCCGCCGGTGCAGGTGACCGTATTTGTCTGCAGAAGGGTGAACCCTCGCAGTCCCATTCCGGTTCCGGTGAGAATTAACGTCAGGCGCGGCAACAGGAACGATGAGCTTTCGATAACAGAGGCTGGCAAGAGAACATATATCAACGACGGCTGCACAATCGTCGATGACAGGACCGGCCGGCTGTATCGCGTATTAAAGCGTTACCTCCCTCCGGATGATGAAATAATTTTGCTTGACAGGGACTGGGACGATGAGGATTGGGAAGGAAATCCTCACGACCCGGATAAAGTCTGGGTGGTTCCGCCGCCGGTCGGCGGAGGTAAAAACCCCTGCATAGCAATATATCAGAGAGTTATAAGGTTTTGAAAGTTAGCCACGGAGACACAGATAAAAATAAAGAAAAAATTCTAAATTAAAAAACTCTGTGCTCTCCGTGGCAAAAATTATGAAGATGAAAAAGGCATTTACGCTAATTGAGCTTGTTGTAACCGTTGCATTGCTGGGGATGGTTATTTTCTTTGCAAGCGTAATCTTCAGGGTCAGCGTGGATGCGTATCGCACATCGGGCGCAAACGCCGAGATTATGCAAAAGCTGCGTGCGATTACCGACCAGTTGAATGCTGACTTCAGGGGTTTCCGGTGGTCGCCCCTGTTCAAGGTTGACTTCGGCTTCGGTAAATCCGAGATTGACGGTCGGACTGTGGATGTAAGGTCGGACGGGATTTTGTTTTTTGCAAACGGTGATTTCCAATCAACCGGTCAGCATAAGTATAAAGTTAGCGAGGAGAAAACAGTTGTAGGCAATGTGGCGGGTATATTTTACGGTCTGGCGGATGTGCCGTCCTACAGCTCGCAGGACAGGCTCAATCCCAGAAAAAAAATATTGATAAGAAGACAAACGATACTGACTGCCGATTCTGACTGGGATAATTTAAATTTAGACAAGGCTGGCGAATACAGCGACGAAAAGGGTGCGTCTTCCCTGTCGGAAGTGGCCGCAAAGCAGGTATCTGTCGGCGACTGGAATACGCCGGATATGAGGGAGCTTATATCAAAATCAAAACGGAAGTTAAACCCTGCGGATGCAAATGACCTGGTGAAGTATATGGCCAAAGGCGTAGATGACTTCTCGATACAGTTCGTCGGGTGGGAGTATCCTGGTATAAATTTTGAGTTTAACCAGTGGCGGCCGGTAAACGACGAACTCGAAAATGATATCGACTTCTGGAATAGAAATGACAGGAAGATTGTGCCGTCGGCGCTGAAGTTTACTTTCAAACTATACGATTCCAAAGGTATTATAAAAAACGGCAAGACTTTTACGCATATTGTTTATTTAGGCGATTAAGAATGCAAAGATATTGTTGAACGATTGCGGTTGCGCAGCTCGTATCGGTTGTGTAAACCGTCAATCGTTGTTTCAGCCCCTCGGCTTTGCTGAGAGGCAAGCGTAACCATTAGACGATTGACGAAACGAGCAGCGCAACCAATAGACGAGTTTCGATATTTAGTTTTATATTTTATACAGGTTGTAAAAGATGAAAAGGATTGACTTGAGAGCAGGTTCGGCGTTGATTTTGGCGGTGGTTTTGACCAGTCTGCTGGCTGTCGTCGGCGTAATATTTATTATGGCTGCACGTGTGGACAAGGTAGCGACCTCGTCCATAGCGGAAAACAGGGAGCTTAATTTCGCGGTCGAAACAGTTGTTGCAAAGATATCACAGGAACTGGCTTTGGATGTCCCGGGGGCAGGGAAAAACCAGGAGTACTACGATTATCCAGGCCCAAATGACATTTGGCTGGCATCTCTGGAACCCTACGAAGAGAACGGCCAGTATTACTGGAAGCAGGTAAGCGATGTGACAGGATTCCTTGACAGAGAAAACTGGGATACGCAGGATATTAAAATAACCAATAGCGGAGTCAATGACCGTTTTAAAGCGATTATAGAAGACCATAACAAAATAGAACTGGGTAATGATGGCGATTTGGAGGAACAGCTTGCCGATGCCGATGGTGACGGCGTGGCCGATTCGAAATGGATTGAACTGGACAATATAACCTCAGGCAAAGGCAAATCCGTTTACGCAGCCATCAGGGTCATCGACAACGGCGGGATGCTCAATGTCAACACAGCCTATAAATTTGATGCAAACGAAACCGATTCAGACCTAATTGACGGGTCAAGTCAAACACAGATAAACCTATTAGCTCTGTCTGAAAGAGGTTCTAACCCAGACGCCCAAGACAATCTTGATGAAGCACGATACGGTTCCGAGCCTGAAGATCTGGATAATTACATCAATGACGTTGTTCGGCGGTATTATTTGCCGGATGGTGAATACACTCCTTTCGATGTATCTGATGAAATGGAACTGCGAAATCGATTTCTATTAAATCACCTTGATATTGATGCTCGCATCGAGAAAGACCTCTGGACCAAAGCATTTGAGAAGCCCAATTTAGAAGTTCCGGTCGACACGGGTGGCACAAAACTCACAGATTGGTTCTATAGGTCCCAACATTATGTAGTAGGGCCAAATGATATATATTCTTATCGACACATTGCAACCACCTACAATATGGACAGGATAATCGACCGAGTTGGCCGAAAACTAATCAATATCAACAAGGCAACCAATGCCAAGGATTTATATGATGTATTAGTTTCAAGTATTGCCCCGAATATTAGTAGCGGGGACCGCCGGAAGATTAAAGAACGCTTTGCACAGCTTGCCGCCAATATAGTTGACTACGTCGATGACGATATTGATGTAACAGTTTTTGACGACCTTCCTGACCCCGAGGACCACGATAAGGATGAATATTATGGTTTTGAAGCGCAGCCGTTTATCTCAGAGGTTGCTATGAAGATTGATACCTTCCCCGAGATAGGCCCCAGTTATTTTGCCGTTGAACTTTACAACCCGTTCAATGAGCAGATAAGACTGGAGAACTTCGAGCTTGAGCTTTATGACGGCGAGGGGGCAATCAGTTCGGTGACGCATACCGTCACATTTGACAGCGGAGATGTGCTTGAGCCGGGGCGATGTTTTGTAATTGCCAATAATCTTAATCAGTTCGACATTTACGGCGAAACCGATGAAAACACAAAGCAGGACGCCGAGCTTAAATTTTTTGGCGGCTGGATACCGCCGATGGAGGCAGCGGCGCCGCGGGACCGGAGACGCGCCCCGGATGAGAGCCAGCCGCCGCGTCCTACCGGCTGGCAAAAGGACACCTCGCTTCGACTGAGACAAAAGGCAGTAGATGGTGAGTGGATATATATCGACAAACAATTTCTCGACCGGAGCCTGGCGCCGGCTAACGAGCAGCGGGCTTACGGACGCGATGCCCGCGACTGGCATATTGTCTATCCGACCTTAAGAGAAGATGCGGGAGTGCGCCGCGGCAGTCTCGGCAGGAAAAACGATATTGACCCGGGCAGGTTTAGAGACCAAAAGCACAATTTCAGCTTCTTTCTGCCCAGGCCGATAAGCCCCGACCCTCCGATGAGAGAAAAAACCGAATTTGTCACGGTTGGTGACATTGCAAGAATCTTGACAATCGGCAATAACACCGGCCCCGACCAGACTATCGGCGAACAATTAGAGCAGACTTTGAGCGGCAATGAAGACGGAATCCGGCTGGACCTGCAAAATCCCTATTATAGAAATATTTTTCAGTATCTTACGGTCTTTGACCCGACCGCAGACAGCATCGACAATGATGGAGACGGTGACGGTGATGGAACTCAAATAGATAATGATGAGCTTAAAATTCCTGGTCGAATAAATATCAATACCGCCCCGTGGTATGTAATCAAACAGTTGCCGTGGGTCACCGACAAGATTGCTCAGGCAATAGTCGCCTATCGGGACAAACTTCAAACACCCGTAAATTACAAAATCGGCCGGTATGATGCTATTAAAAGCAAAATAAACGGCTCTTTTGACCAGCAGGACATAAGGGAAACTGCCGGTTTTGAAACCATCGGGGAATTAAATTTTGTTATCGGCAGCGATGATGAATACAGTATTGCAGAATATGCGCTCGACGGCGAAGACCTGCAGGGCTTTCCCGACCTTACAACTAACAGCATCGGCGGCAACGACGGGGTCACGAATGATTTCGAGGAGCGGGACATAATCTTCTCGCGAATCAGCAACCTTGTCACCGTCCGCAGTGATGTATTTACCGCCTATATACTCGTGCGAATCGGCGCAGACGGCCCCCAGAAAAGAGTTATTGCCATACTCGACAGAAGCAATGTTTATACCGGAGACGGCAAGGTAAAGGTTGTTGCCCTGCACCCTGTACCAGATCCTCGATGATTATGCGGTCAGCTGCTGAAAAAGGCGAGAAATACGGCATAGTCCGTGAAGTTGACGGTTCCATCGTTGTTTATATCAGACCTGTCGTTTATAATGGCCGCCCCATCTAAAAGCCAGTTATCGACCAGGACAGCCAGATCGAATATATCGACGATACCATCTTCATTCAAATCTGCGGGAACAAACCTTATAACGCCGGGTCCGGATAAACTTGCCTGCGGTGTATTGCCGTAAGCACCCATATTAATCCTGTCGCCGTTGTCCTCCGGTTCGTTTGAGAAATCTGAGAATGGATTGCCGGCGTCAATGCAGGGACTTGTGTTCAGGTCGTTGATGTCATGAAGACCGGTCAGCGGATTCCATCTGCCGTATTCGCTCTTCAGATGATAATCGTGGCGGACGGGATTGGCAAATAAGGGGTCTTCATTGATATTACCTTCGCCGGGCAAGACGAAGGGGTCATTTGGGTCGTTTGGTTCGTAGAGATTCTGAACGTCGCTGTATATGACAGAGACCCAGCCCCCCTCTTCGGTGATAGAACGTCCTGCGTTACCCCAGATGATAGAGTTTGTTATGGATGCTTGGCCGTTTTTGCATCGGACACCGCCGGTCAAATCAGGCCAGTCAACAACATTTTTTGCAATGGTGCAGTTTTCGATTGCTGCGTGGCTTCCGTAGCTTGAAGCTATACCGCCGCCCCAGTAGCCGCTGTTTTCCGCAATAAGACAATTTTTTATATAGCAGTTTGGTGTAATAGGGGGTATGAGACTATTAAAGTCGGGACTGCCTCCGCTGAATATTCCACCACCGCTGGCTTTACAGTCATTATCAATAATACTACAACCTGTAATCTGTGCATTATTACCGTATAATAGGGTGATTCCACCGCCGGAAAAGTTTGCAAAGTTGTGATGTATGTTACAGTCGGTTATCGTCGGGCTGCCAGCTTCGCAGTATATTCCACCGCCATGCTGGCTTTCGTTGGTATCAATATCTAAAGCACCGGGGTTATAAAAACCATAAAGAGCGTAGCATATATTGTCATTTATATCGCAGTGCGTAATCACAATGTTGCTGTCCTTGCAGGCAATTCCGCCACCGGCCCCTTTTTCCCACCATCCTTCAACCCAGTTTTCGCTAATTGTGCAATTGTTTATCGTTGGGTCGGAGTTTCTGCAGTATAATCCCCCGCCGATTTGAACCTGATTTGTGTCGGAGCGGAACGAGCCGCAGAAGTTATAACTTATTTGGCAGTTTGTAATGCAGGGGTCGCTGCCCGCATCGCAGAATATTGCGCCGCCTCCGTAATCGGCTTCGTTGTCTGTTATGATGCAGTCTGCAATCACAGGGCTGCTGCCCGTGCAGTATATTGCGCCTCCGTAGCCATCGGGGTCGTCATTAGGGTCAAAAGGAGGAGTAGGGTCGGCGGCAAAACCGTTTTTGATTGTGAAGCCCTGGATAATAGTATTGGCATCTTCGCCGCTTTGAAAAATAAAGGCACGCCCATTGCTTTGGCAGTCTATGATGCAGTTGGCTGCTCCGTTTTTGGATTTGACTGTTATCGCTTTGCCTTTGGTGTCAATGTCCTGATTGCCGGAGCCGGTGTAAGTGCCGTCATCAACCTCGATAACATTGGGTTCGGGAGCGGCGTCAATTGCAGCCTGAATGTTGTTGTAATCCGCCGGCGGTGCGAATGGGCCGACGGTGATTAACGCCATAGCCGGGGTAGCTGTGCCGCAAGCGAGCACAAGAAGAACAGGAAGGATGCGCTTTATCGAAAACATAGTTTTTTCTGGTATGGCAACTCCATCCATCTGCACATTTTGGCCCTTTTTAATCTTGCCTAAATTATACCACAAGTGCGCTTTGAAAGCTATAGAAAAAACCCTAAAATCCGCAGAAATGGCAAAATATTTCGGACTTATATAATGGACACGTGGTTATTGGGACTTCAAAAAGGCCGATATTTGTGCGTAAACGTTTCTGTTAGCGGCCATTACCTGGAAATCTTCGCCGTCATAGCCGTCCATATTGACTGGAAAGATTTTTCCACCCTGCCAGTCGCTTACAATGGCCCCCGCGGCCTCGGCAATCAGCACGCCGGCGGCTATATCCCATAATTTTGGGCGGGAAGTTATTGCGGCAATGAGACTGCCCTTTGCCACATAAACAAACTGCAGCGCCGTTGAGCCGAAATTGCGATATTTTGTCTTTCTCATAATATCGCAGGCCCAGCCCGGAACCCCCTTGTCAAAATGACTGTCAAGCCCGATGCTCGCAAAACAATTAAGATTTTCTTCGCCGGCGGCAATTCGCCTGCCGTTCAATTGTGCCTCACCGCCTTTGACGGCAGTGAACATCGAGTCGGTGGCCGGCTCAAAAATCACGCCGACAATCGGCTGCCCCTCGTATATTACCGCAATACTGACGGCAAAAAGGAGCAGTTTGTGTGCAAAGTTGTTCGTTCCGTCTATTGGGTCGATGACCCACCAGAATCGCTGCCGCCCCCGCGGCAGCAGCTTCAGTATCCCGCCGTCGCTGCTTTCCTCGGCAATAAAGCCATGGTCGGGGTAGGTTTCTTTAATTCTGTCGATAATGATTTGCTGGCATTGAGCATCGGCCTGGGTCACTAATTCATTGCTGTTCTTTATCGAGACTTTGGTAAAATTGATTTCCTCCATTGCTTTTTGACCGGCAAGCCGTGCCGCCACGAGGGCTGTCTCTAACATCCCGCTTAAATCTTTTTGTTCCAGTCCCATACTTGCGCCTGTTCGTGTATGACCTTGACAGTATTATGACATTATCTTATTTTAACGTTGCTATGCGAGCAGGCCAACTATTAAATGAGCTGAAAAATTTCCGCCGAGCGTCTTCGCAGGAAAGATTAAAAGCCGGGCTTGTTTTCCTGGGGCTGGCGGCTTTATTTGGCTTGCTCGTGCTGGCGGCACAGAGTAAAATTGATATCGGCTGGTGGTTTGGCCCGTGCGGATTTAAGCAAAGATATGGCCTGCCGTGTCCGGGCTGCGGAATGACCGCATCGGCGCTTGCGTTTGGCCGCGGCGAAATCGTTAAGGCATTTTATAACCAGCCCGCCGCCGCTTTATTTTGCTGTGTGCTGGCAATTATTGCATTTTTGGCTTTTTTTATGGCCATATTTGGGGTATATACTGCTTTTTTGAAGCGTTTTTTTACGAAAGTAGGTATAAAAAATATAATTTATGTCCTGCTTGCGGTCACTGCCGCCGGCTGGGCGGTGACGCTGACGCGGGCACTGCTGGCAAACAGCCAGGGCTGAAGAAGGTTATGGTGCGAAAATGAAAAAGTTGGTTATTTATAGTATCACATTGGCTGTAGTTTTTTTTAACGCTGGTTGTAAATATGCTCCCCTTATAGCTATTTTTGGCACTCCGAGTTACAATGAGATAAAGATTCCCGCCGAGTATAATCTCACTGAACATACGGACAAAAAGATACTGGTGCTTGTAAACCAGCCGGGCTGGCTCGGAGCCCAGGTGAACCTGCCTTATTATCTGACGCGGGCAATAAATACGGATCTTAATGTAAAGGTGAAAATTCCGGGCGGCTCTCTTGTCAGCTACAGCGAATTGGCGGAATTTCGCTCCAATCAACCTAATTTTTCGCAGTTTTCGCCCAAGGAAATCGGAGGGGCTTTCGATGCCAATATGGTATTGTTAGTGACGGTCGAAGATTATGAACTCAACGAGCTGGCCGAAACCAAATATTACAGGGGCTTTTTAGATGTTCGTGCGGCCCTTATTGACACGGCGACCCAGGAAAGACTCTGGCCGAAATCGGCGCCAAGCAAGAGTATTAAAGTCGGGTTCGAGGTTGAACGCCGCGGCCAGGAGGTTGCCGTAGCCCGGCTGGCATCTGCGTGCTCATTTTGTCTTGTAAGGCTGTTCTATGACTGCCCCAAAACCAAATATAAAATCAGCGAAGATAAAAGCACTATTGCGGGGCAAGAATGGGGAAGGTAGATAGAAAGAAGTGAAAAGCGTAAACCCCGCACCAGAGAAGCTCGGTGCGGGGTAAAGCGAAAAGTGCAAAACCATAGCGCAAAATTAAAAAGTAAATAAGCCACAGAGAATTTTTAGACAGGATTCCTTCGACAAGCTCAGGATAAATTACGGGATTTTTTAAGGTTTTTTAGGGTGGGGATGTGGGTTTTTGGGGGTGAGACAGATTCGACCCCTTCGACAAGCTCACCGCAGGCAAGCTCACCATAAATTCTTCGACTTCGCTCAGGATAAATTGGGTTTGATTGGGTTCGTTTTGAATAGTTCGTAGTTCGTTGTTCATTGTTATTAGTCATTGTGTATACTGCGGTTACAACCATTTGACTTTTTTTGAAATTGGGTTCGTTTCGCATAATTAACTCTTTTTTGGTTGATTTTTTTGTTCAAGACAGACAATCTCCGTTGCCGCCGAAGGCGGACGAAAGACACAAGACCCCAGACACAAGACGCCAGACCACAGAACTCAGAAGACAGCAAGCATAAAAATCAAAACCATAAAAAATCCTCTCCGCCAGAGGCGGAAAAATACCTCCCTCACTAGTAGGTGAACTTGCGCGATTGATGCGAAAAAGGCGATTGATTCTCGATGCTGGATTCTCGTAACTCGTGCTGGGAAAAGGAGTAAAAAAATTTTGAAATTAGCTGGTTTTTGATGTGGAGGTATGTGCGCATTTGATTGACCCGTCTTCGCTAAAGCTTCGCCGAGGCAAGTAGTTTTTTAGACGCAGATGCCGAAGGAAGCAACCTCTATGAAGCTAAGCTTCGGCATGCCGCTTATGCGGCATTGCCCAGATTAACACCCGGCTTCGTTGAGGAACTTCGCCGTGGCAGGCAGGATTTCTTTAGACGCGGATTCACGCAGATTGACGCTGATATTTAATTGTAGATAGTTGAGGTCGTTAACCAGTAAAGCAAAAAGCAAAATGCAAAAAGAACAGAAGTGTCAGGTTAAGTCTTGACTAATTCAGTTTAACGGTATGTTTAAGTTCTTCAATTCAACATCTATCCAGCGATGAGCGTCTTTTTCGGTTTTCTCAATAGCCATTTCAACGCCACGCTTGGCAATGCCGAGAAGATATTTTGACTGATCCTTTGCGTTATACATTTTGATTATTCTTTGTTTAATATCGCCTTGAACCTTCGCTGGCATCTCAGGCAAAATAACTTTCTTAAATTCATTGTTACTGATAGCGGTTAGAATTGTACCAGAACAGCCCTTCTTAAGTTGCAGTTGGCCGACTAAAGACTTGAGAAGGACAAGCAAGGTTTCCGAATTTATAGCGTCAGAATTAATTACAAAGAAACCGGTAGAACACAAAGCATTATCCAAATCGTCATTTATTAAAGCAATGCTTGACAGCGCCCCTTCAATAGATGAAACAATTACATCTCCGGCATTAACTTTACGTCTTGCCCGGGTAGGCAATTCATTGCCTTTTGCCTCAATAAAGCCGTTAATGTTCCCATTGGCTGAAATATTGGCAAGTTCAACATATCGGTAAGTTATATCACCTTTTGGCATAGAGTTTTTGTCCTTAATTTTTACAATCTCACCTAACGGCTTACACCCATTTTTATACTGTTTGATTCGTTTGACTATTTCTTCATACATCGGCTGGAAGTATTCGGCATCGATGCGGTTGGCAGATTTAGTATCGGAGAAATTTTTAATAAATGAAAGCCTGTGTTTAGGCTTCCAGTCCAAAAGGTCAAGTCCGGAAAGAAGGATTTGCTCGGCTTGTTGATATAACGATTCGGAATTATTAACGAGGCTAAACGATAAATCAAAGATTTTTCGGATACTTTCTTGCATTCGTCCTGAAACAATTGGAATTTTGACTCTTTTTAATTCCTCTGCGTTGATATTCGATTGGTTTATTGAAATGCGGGCTCTTCTTTTTGCATCTTGAGTGCCATACTTGGTATTTAAAAAAGTCGTCAAATATTCTGGCAACACTTTTTCTTCATTCGTTCTGACCCTAATCAAATAAGAGGCAAAAACGATATCTTCATCGGAAAACTTTTTAAAAATACCTGTTCTGCCAACAAATTCCTGTGAATTTGTTCTGTTAAACAACACATCGTTGTGCTTCAGTTTGAATTTTCTGATTTGGGGGCCAGTAATCTTGGCATATTTACTAATTTCTCGGTCGCAAAACATGTCGGATATTTCATTCATTCGATAGATTTTAGTTCCATCGCCTTCTTCATTCATATCTATTGAAGCACCATATTGAGCAAAAGTTAAAATTTCACCGATAGGTTTATAATCCAACATTTTATTTTGATATGGTTCATAACAGATAAATTCACCGTCCCACCGCCAGTCTTCATGCTCGTAAAGTTTTGAGTAACTAACGATACTATTTTTCATCTTCTAACTTTTCCAGAAGCTAATTTTCCCTTTTTTTGCCCAGTCGATAAAAGCCTCGGCGATGCCATCGGGCAATTCGCCGTTGTGATTGTGCAGGTCATGGTCAACGATTAAATGGCCGAATTTATCGAGTTTTGGTTTGCCTTCGCCGTTTTTGAGATAAACGTATTCGCCGGAATTATCCTTGCCGGATTTTTCACTTACGGCAAGAAATATCGGATAATCATCTTTTTTTAGGCAAAGTTCATCGTCCCATTTTTGGATGAATAAAATACTCGTTTTTGTGCCGGTATGCGGTTTAAAGGTATTATTATGCAACCCAACGATTGCCAGAATGCGTCCTTTCTCCGCTACAAATTCCCGAATATCTTTGTCGGATGTGTTGTTAAAACGTCCCTGAGGCAGGACGATTGCCATTCGTCCGCCAGACCCCAAAAACTCTAAGTTTCGCTCAATAAACAAGATGTCACGTCCGAGTTTACTACGCCATTTTCCGGTTTCTTTCCTTGCAAGGTCAAACTGGTGCAGGATTCTCGTATCTTTTATATCTCCTGCAAACGGCGGGTTCGTCATCAACACGTCAAAGTTAAAATATTTGAAGTTCCTTTGATTAAACTTATCCGTCGCAGGGTCGTCTGGAAACCTGCGCAAATGCTGGCGCATTGCCACCCGCACATCTTCAGTCCAGCTACGCGGGTCAAGTGTATTGGCTCGATAAACATTTGTTTTGCCATCCCCTGCAATCAAGTTTAAGGCTTTTGCTATTTTCACTGACCTTGCGTCAAAATCAATCCCGTAAACATTATTCGCCGCGTAGTCTATCTGCCATCGTTCCCATTTCTCTGCCGTGAACTGATTGCCGCAAACATGAAATATCGTGTGTACCGTAAATCCGCACGAGCCTGAAGCTGTGTCAATCATAAACTCATCAACCTTTGGATTCAGCATCTTTACACACATATCTATCACATATCGCGGAGTAAAATACTGTCCTTTGCTGCCTTTGCCCACCTGTATAGCCAAGTACTCAAAGGCTTCATCAATAATTTGCAGGTTCGAGTTGAACAGCTTTATGTCCTCAAGAAAAGAAACACAAGTTAAAAGATGCGCAGGTTCCAGTTCTATCTTCTCATCTCCAAGAAAAACTCCAGGCCATTGCAACTTTGCCTTGTTGAAAAGCGTACTTATCCGGTCGTATAACTGTTGCGGACTTGAGCCGTACAACCTGAATTCAACAAATTTCTTTCCCTTGTAGTTCCTCTGTGCGCTCCACTCATCATACAACTTCGCATAGATAAGTTTGAATACTTCTTCGAACGCATCGACTCCAGCATTAGCCAGAACAAGGTCTTCCATATCCAGAATTATAGACTTAAGAGTAAGACGCTCTTTGACCAGTTTATTTTCGACTGTTAATCGCTCAATATCCCAGCGTTCTTGGAGTAAATCTCCCAACTCCTGGTCTGCGCGTGGTATATCAGGCAAACTGCGAAACAAATTTGGTTCTTGGCGGTGTAGAAACGCGATTTCACCACCGTTTGTCCAAACTCCTATTGGTGACCCCTCGGCATTACAATAAGACTTGAGTTGTTCAATCCCATCTCGCCTATTTGGTTTTTTGCACTCAACAATTATATATGCTGTGTCCGTGTCTCCTTTTTCGCATATTACAATGTCTGCCGCTTTTTCGTGGACAGATGACCCGAAATATACCGGTTTTTCAAGAAATATACGTTCTACTGGATAACCATACTCATGAATCAAACGCCACAGATACAATTGGCGCACAATCTCCTCTGGTTTTGCGAGGCGTTCTTTTGCCGTAGCAAAACATCGAAGATAAATCTTGCCCCGCTTTTCGAACAATTCTATCTGCTTTATCTCTCTCGCGTTGAAGAGGGAAAGATTGTAGTTTGAATCTTTTAGAATTGAAACCAGTGTTATGTCACTTTTACCGTTTGCCATTTTTGCTCCTGCTGGCTGGCCCAATAAAAAAGGGCACCGCTACATCGTGAACCGTCGAGGTCCAGCAAGACCTTTGGGAAACACGCAAGCGATGCCCCTTAGCCCGCAGGCAAAGGAGCACCGACCTTTTTTGCGCATTCCCAAATTACAAAACTTGCTGGTTTCGACGGAAACGCTTAAAAGTTCAGTACGAAACGACCAAACGATATTAACTTGTCGGTTTTGAATTATAGGTTCGGAGGGTGTGCAAATCAAAAGAAAAACCCTGCACCCCCGCACCACCACTTCGACAGGCTCAGTGCAAGGCAGAGTGCGGGGCAAGCAGCGGGGTAAATAGAACCCCCGAAGTCAAGAACTTCAGGGGCTAAATAACCCCGCACCACCACTTCGATTTCACTCCCTCCTTCACCCTAAACGTCAGGGCTACGCAGGGCAGGCAGTGTAGAGAAGGGGGAGTTTTGAGTTTTTAGGGTTGAGTTTTGAGTTAGAAAAAACCCCAGATAAAGGATTTTTGGGGTAAACATAACCCCTGAAGTCAAGAACTTCGGGGGCTAAATAACCCCGCACCACTCCTTCGATTTCACTCAGGACAAGGTTGGGTGCAGGGCGGGCGGCGGGGGAAATAGAACCCCTGAAGTCAAGAACTTCGGGGGCTAAATAACCCCGCACCAATTGGTGCGGGGTGAAGGAAAAACTTGATATTTTCAGTAGGGCGGATACAATTTAGTCGTTAGTCATTAGTTAGTGGTCGATAGTCGATAGTTGTTAGCAAAAAGAGATTTGGAGGACAGAAATGATTAAGGTCCTGATTACAGATAAGCTCGCACAAGAAGGCATTGACCTGCTTAAATCAATGAATGACGTCGAGGTCATCGTTAAAACCGGAATCGGCGAAGAAGAACTATCCAATATTATTGGCAAACACGACGCCCTGATTGTTCGAAGCGATACGAAAGTGACGGCCAAAGTCCTGGCTAACCCCGGCAAACTAAAGGCAATAGCCCGAGCCGGCGTAGGCGTGGATAATATCGACGTTACGGCGGCCACGAGGAAAGGAATCCTCGTTATGAATACGCCCGGCGGCAATACCCTCAGCGCCGCTGAACATACGATAGCCCTTATGCTTTCGATGAGCCGAAAGGTCGTCCCTGCGTGCAATAGTCTCAAAGGCGGCGCCTGGGACAGAAAAAAATATATGGGAAATCAGCTCAACGGCAAGATACTCGGCGTTATCGGGTTAGGCAGGATTGGTATGGCGGTAGCGAAAATGGCAAAAGGGTTTGATATGAAAATACTCGGCTATGACCCGTTTGCCGCACCTGCCAAGGCAGAAGAAATCGGTGTTGAGGTAACCGATTGTTTAGAAAGGATTTTTAAGGAAGCGGATTATATCAGCGTTCATGCGCCGAAGAACGAACAGACACTAAATATGATTGGCGCCGAGCAGATAAAGATGATGAAACCCAGCGTTCACTTAATCAACTGTGCGCGCGGCGGGATTATTAACGAAGATGCACTCTATAATGCCCTTGCTGAGAAGCGTATAGCCGGTGCGGCGCTCGATGTTTTTCCCAAGGAGCCGCCCGAGAACAGGCGTTTTGCGGAGTTCGAGAATTGCCTTGTGACGCCCCATTTAGGCGCCAGCACGGAAGAGGCGCAAATTGAGGTGGCTGTCGAAGCCGCCCAGAATATTGTCGATGCCGTCAGGGGCGGCCCCGTCAGAAACGCCGTCAATGCGCCATTTGTCGGCGGCGCTGCGCCGCTGATTGTCAGCCAGTATGCCAACCTTGCCCGGCGGATAGGGACATTAGTAAGCACTATTGCACCGGGGCAAATCAAGAGCGTTGGAGTCCAGTATCGCGGCGCAATAGCGGCAATGGCGGTCGAGCCGATTACTATCAGCTTTATAATTGGTTTGCTGCAAAAACATTTCGATTTGCCGCTGAATATGGTCAACACGCCGCTGTTAGCCAAAGAGCGAGGCATAAGCATTGACGAGACAAAAAACACCGAGGCCAAGAACGTGGCCGCCAGTTTCAGCGCCAAGGTCGTGACAGACAAGGTCGTACGCACCGTGACCGGCTCGATATTCGGCGAGGCACTGCTGCGGATTATCGAGATAGACGGCTTCAATATAGAGATGACGCCGCAGGGTTCGGTGCTGATAATTTTCAACGACGACAAACCCGGCGTTATCGGGGCGGTCGGCACCGTGTTCGGCAAACATAAGATAAATATATGCACGATGGGCGTGGGACAAAAGCCGGCTGAGCGAAAGGCCATTCTTGCGGTCAGTCTTGACAAGGAACCGGGCGGCGAGGTCGTTAAGGAGCTTGGCGAGCTTGATTTCGTAAATGAAATTTACGTCTGCAAATTAGACTAATTAGCGCATCGGGCTGCGAATATTTTTCAGGGTTATGGCAAGAGCTAAAAAAGTAAAATCAAAGACTTCCCGAAAAGCAAAACGAAGGGACAAAACGAAAGTCCCTGTCGTGGCGAAGACGGGGACGGCCGGCGGGCGAAAAACTGCTGCTGTTCCTGCCACAGCCGAGTCGATGGCTGCCAGGCAGCGGGACATAAGCGTCAGCGAATTTTTCGCCAAGAACAGACACCTGCTCGGCTTTGATAATCCTCGCAAGGCCCTTTTGACGGCCGTCAAAGAGGCCGTTGACAATTCGCTCGATGCCTGCGAAGAGGCGTGCATCCTGCCGGATTTGCTAATCAATATAAAACCTCTTGCGGACAATAAGTTCGTATTAACCGTCAGGGACAACGGCCCCGGGATAGTAAGGCAGCAAATTCCGAATATTTTCGCCCGATTGCTGTATGGCAGCAAGTTCCATAGTTTGAGGATGAGCCGGGGCCAGCAGGGCATCGGTATATCCGCTGCGGGTATGTATGGCCTGCTGACAACGGGCGAGCCGGTGCAGATTATCTCGCGGACAAATCCGCAGAAGAAAGCGAACCATTACCACGTCCAGATAGACACGGCGAAGAACCGGCCTGAAGTTGTCCTTGACCAGGAATGTGAATTTGAGCTGCCGACCGGCACAAGCGTGACGATAACCATCGAAGGAAAATATCAAAGAGGGCGTCAGTCGGTTGACGAATACATTGCCCAGACTGCGATGGCCAATCCCCATGCGAACATTTATTATAATGCTCCCGACGGCGGTGTTTACGAATATCCGAGGCAGACCAAGGAATTGCCGCCTGTGCCGAGGGAAATCAAACCCCATCCCTACGGCGTTGAGATGGGGCTGCTGTATAAGATGGCCCACGATAGTTCCGCAAGGCAGTTGTCTGCTTTTTTGAGGGATGGGTTCTCACGGATAAGCTCCCGCGTGGCACAGCAGATTTGCGAAAAGGCAAAGGTCCGCAGCAGACTTAAACCTTCAGCGATAACATTGAAACAGGTGGAGGCGCTTCATACGGCGATAAATGAAACGAGGATTATGTCACCGGCCACCGATTGTATCAGTCCTATCGGGGTCGAACAGATGGAGAAGGGACTGCGGGGGATTGTAGAGGCGGATTTTTATGCCGCCTGCTCGCGCAGGCCGGTCGTTTACCGTGGAAACCCTTTCCTTATCGAAGCGGCCCTTGCCTACGGGGCCAAAAACAACGATGACGGCGACCCGGACAAAGAGCCGCTGCTTCGGCTGATACGTATTGCTAACCGGGTGCCACTATTATATCAGCAGTCAGCATGTGCGATTTATAAATCGGTTCTGGATATCAACTGGCGGAATTATGCTTTAAGCCAGAGCAAGGGCGCTTTGCCGAGCGGCAATGTTGTGCTGATGGTGCATATTGCTTCGGTGTGGGTGCCGTTCACATCCGAGAGCAAAGAAGCTATTGCCCATTATCCTGAGATTGTCAGGGAGATACAATTAGCCGTCCAGGAGTGCGGCAGAAAACTGGGGATGTATCTGCGGAGAAAAAAACGCATCCAGCAGGAAATGGACAAGCGTCACTACATTGAAACGTATCTGCCCTATATCGGCGAGGCGCTGCAGGAGATTTTGTCTCTGAAGACAAAACAGGTCGATACCGTCGTTGCGAAACTCAGAAGGGTTTTGGAAAAATCCAGGAAGATATGAGGTGCCGTATGTTGGAGCAATTAATAATAACGATCAGCGGAATGAGAGGCATCGTCGGTGAAAACCTTACCGATTCCATCGCCGCTGACTACGGCAGCGCTTTTGGCACGTTTCTGAAAAGAACACACGCCGACAAGAAAGAAAAACTATCGGTGTGTATCGGGCGGGATTCCCGGCCGAGCGGCCAGATGCTGAAATCGGCGGTGACGGCAGGATTGTCCGCCGTGGGGGTTGACGTGATTGATTTGGAGATGGTGACCACCCCCGGGGTCGGTATTATGGTCAGGGAGCTGTGCTGCAGCGGGGGCGTGTGTATAACCGCTTCGCATAATCCGATTCAATACAACGGCATAAAACTGCTGCTAGGCAACGGCGTCGCTCCGCCGGTCGATTTTGCAGAGAAGATTAAGAAATGTTTTTTCGATAAAGATTTTGCTTTCGTGGATTCGCCTCATTGCGGCCGGATAACTTCAAATCAGAATACCGCTGATATACATATAGCGAAGGTGCTGGCGATTGTTGACAAGAAGGCAATCGCAGCAAAGAAGTTCAAGGTTGTTTTAGACAGTGTCAACGGAGCGGGCGGGCCGGTGACCAAAAAACTGCTCGCAGAGTTTGGCTGCGAGGTTGCTGTGATAAACGGTGAGCCGACCGGCATTTTCGCCCACAGGCCTGAGCCGACCGCTAAAAATCTGACCGGTCTTTGCGAGGCGGTAAAGAAGGAAGGGGCTAACGCCGGTTTTGCGCAGGACCCCGATGCCGACAGATTAGCGATTGTCGATGAAGCGGGGACTTACATCGGCGAAGAATATACCCTTGCGCTGGCGGCGAAATATATTTTCAGCAAGAGGAGCGGCAAAGCAGCGACAAATCTTTCGACTTCGAGGATGCTCGACGATGTTGCCGAAAAGGCCGGCGGGCAGGTTGTCCGCACGCCGGTCGGCGAGGCAAATGTGGCTGCGGCAATGCTTGAGAACAATTGCATAATCGGCGGAGAAGGCAACGGCGGGGTAATCGATTTGCGGGTCGGCCCCATCCGTGACAGCCTTGTGGGCATTGCCCTTATTCTGCAGTTGATGGCCGAGACCGGAAAGACAATAAGCCAATTAGTCCGTGAAATCGGCGGCTACTGTATGCGAAAAGATAAATTCGTTGCCGATGGAACACAAGCACGGAAGATACTGGATTTGGCGAAAAAGACGTTTGCCGATGCAAGACTTAATACTGCGGACGGCTGCCGATTCGATTTTGACGATGGGTGGGTGCACCTGCGGGCCAGCAATACGGAACCCGTGATGAGGGTAATAGCCGAGGCGAAGGATAAAGCCGCCGTGCAGAAGTATCTCGATGCGGTTTCGAATATCCGCAAAGAAGTAATCGGATAAGCGATTTTGCGGGGCGACAGACGACAGACGACAGAAGACAGACGAGTCTGAAATCCGAAATTTGAAATTAAAAACTCGAATGGCCAAAATATAAAATACAAAACGAGGGCGGAGAACAAATGACAGGGCAAACCGACCCTGCATCACGCCAGAGGCGGATAAATATGGAAAATCCCAATTCAAGTTTATTTTTGACCGGCGACAAGACGATAAAATATATAAGAAATAAAAAAGGACTTTCAAGGAATACAAGAAAATGGTCAAAAAAGCACTCCTAATAATCATATTGCTTTTCGTCGCGTTTTCCGCAATTGGTTGTCAAACAGTGCAAGGCATCGGCGGAGACATCCGCTGGCTCGGTGGCGCAAGAGACAACGAGTAATGCCTGTTCGAACAAAATCCGTGGAAAACAGGGGACGCTGGGGCTGTTGAAAAAGTCCACATCTATCCGATATAAATTATACAACCCTGTTTATCCGCCTTCGCAGAAAACCACGGCTTTTAGCCGTGGATGAATCCCGCACCTCGCAGGTGCGGGATGAATGCGAAAAGGATAACCCTCCAAATCCTCATGTGCAGGAGGGTATGCTTCGGCGGGATTCCGCCGAAGAGATGTAGGTACCACGGGCTCGGCCCGTGGGGCTCCATAATTATCGCCGGGCAATTTTGATGCGTTATGTGAATATATTTCGCAAAAAGCAAATTAGTTGTTGTCCGCAGCCCATAATAATGGTAGCATAACTTTATGTATATTAATTGGAATGGTTGTGTAATCCGGCAAAATAGCAAAGCCAACGTGGAGTAATATCAGCTTCAATGCCTACCTTTATCATCATTTCTCTTAGTCGGACGTGTCTTTGTTTAGCGAGCTAATTATGCACTCATATAAAATGCCCACTCTTACAATAGGGAACCTGGAAATCAGTCCGCCTATAATCCAGGGCGGAATGGGCGTAAGGGTGTCCAGAGCAAATCTTGCTTCTGCGGTCGCCAATACCGGATGTGCCGGGGTTATCGCCAGCGCCGGATTGGGACAGTTCGAAGACTTCCCCGGCTCTGAATTTATAAAGCTGAATGAAGAAGCTTTAAAATACGAGATTAGAAAAGCAAGGAGCCTGACTAACGGAATAATCGGCGTCAATATAATGGTCGCTCTCTCCGATTATGACAATCTCGTGAAAGCTGCGGTCGAGGAGAATATAGATTTAATAATTTCCGGTGCGGGTCTGCCGCTGTCCCTGCCCAAATACCTTAACGGCAAGGATATTAAATTAATCCCTGTAGTTTCATCGGCAAGAACTTTTCACATTATCTGCAAAAGATGGAAAGGCCATTTTGATAAACTGCCGGACGCTGTGGTTGTGGAAGGCGTCAAAGCGGGCGGTCATCTGGGCTATTCCCAGGAGAGCATTACAAGCAATACCGCCCCTGCGCTCGAACAAATAACTGAAGAAGTAATTAAGATTGCCAATTCTTTCGAGCCGAATATACCTGTTATTGCCGCGGGAGGAATCTTTGACGGCAGAGATATTGCCAATTTTCTCAGATTAGGCGCTTCCGGGGTCCAGATGGCAACACGTTTTGTCTGCACGGACGAATGCGATGCCCATAACAATTTCAAACAGGCTTATTTGGATGCCAGGGCTGAGGATATAACAATCATAAAAAGCCCTGTGGGCATGCCGGGGAGGGTTATAAACAACAGCTTTGTGGAGAAAATCAAACAAGGCCAGACCGTGCCTTTTACGTGTAAATATAAATGTCTCAGAACCTGCGATCCCAAGAAGGCACCGTACTGTATAGCCAGGGTGCTGGCAAATGCCGCACAGGGAAAGCTGGATGAAGCTTTCGTGTTTGCCGGTTCAAACGCTTACAGGTGCAACGAAATTTTACCCGTAAGAAAGCTTGTTGCGAAGTTGGCTGAAGAATTAAGCATGGCACTTGCCGCGGAGAAATATGTCCCGGCATAAAATTTTATCAGGATTATCTAATGCCATTTAAGACTTTTGGTCTTTCCGACCCGCTGGTGCGCGGTATTCTTGCCGCCGGCTATACCGCTCCCACGGAGATTCAGTCGCAGGTGATACCAGCGGTTATTGAAGGCAAAGATATTATAGGCTGCGCCCAGACCGGCACAGGCAAGACAGCCGCTTTTGTACTGCCCATTTTAAACCGGCTCAGTCACGAGAAGACGACCGCAAGGAAAGTTATCAGGTCACTTATCATTACGCCGACTCGCGAGCTGGCGGTGCAAATCGAAAAGGCCATACGCGGCTATGGCCGATTCCTCGATGTGAGGACACTGGCGGTCTATGGAGGAGTGAATATCAAGGGCCAGTTTAATGCGCTTCATCGCGGGGTTGACATTGTTGTTGCAACGCCGGGACGACTCATAGATCACATGCAGCGACGGACCATCGACCTGAGGCATATTGAAGTGCTCGTTCTTGATGAGGCCGACCGAATGATGGATATGGGCTTCATTAACGACGTGCGAAGGATAGTCGGCGCTCTGCCCAAAAAGCGTCAGACGCTGTTTTTTTCCGCCACGGTAACACCCGAGATAAAGGCCCTGGCTGCGGGCATACTCAGGTCTCCCGAAATGATACAGATTGGCCGGCCGCGTAACCCCATCGAAACAATTACACAACATATCTACCCGGTGCGCAAGGAGCAGAAGATGGAGCTTCTGCTGCACATGCTTGGCAACTCACGGATGGACAGCGTCCTTGTTTTTTCCCGCACCAAGCACGGGGCCGACAAGATTAACCGGCGACTCAAGGCCGCCGGCATAGTATCCGTGGCGATACACTCCGACCGCACCCAGGGCCAGCGACTCCTTGCAATGGACGGCTTCAAGGGAGGCAAGTACCAGGTGATGGTCGCAACCGATATTGCCGCTCGCGGCATCGATATTACGGGAATCTCGCATGTCATCAATTATGATGTTCCCGCTTATGCGGAGGACTACATTCATCGCATCGGCCGTACCGGCCGGGCCAAAGCCACCGGCGATGCGATTACGTTTGTTTCACGCGAGGAGGACAAAGACCTTCGTAATATCGAGAAATTCATAGGACGAGAATTCAAGCCGGAGAGATGTAAAGACTTTACCTACGCCAAGCCCGATTCGCCGCAACCGCAACCTGCAGATAAACGGCCGTCAGGGCTGCACAGAGGCAGATTTCCGGCCGGCGGCAGAAGGCCCCTCGCTTCCCAAAGACGACACCGGAAAGGTCCGAGGCATTGAGAACCTGAAAAACTCTCATAACAACCGGCAGAAAAAACAGCGGCAGGCCGGCGTTATGAAGGTGGTTTTGTATTGACATTTATGAAAAATGGCATAACATAAAGCGGTTCTCACTATAAGGATTAAATCAAATCCTGAATGCTCACTAAACCCTTTTGAGAATTTGTTATGTATTCGGATTATATTCGTAATGTAGCGATAATCGCCCACGTTGACCACGGCAAGACGACGCTGGTTGACCAGCTTCTGTACCAGTCGGGGATGTTCCGGCAGGAAGAACTCGACAAGCTGGCCGGCAGCGAACACAAACTGATTATGGATTCGAACCCGCTGGAACAGGAGCGAGGGATAACAATTCTAAGCAAGAACTGCGCTATTTACTATACGGATTCACAGGGTGATGAATATAAAATCAATATAATCGACACGCCGGGGCATGCCGATTTCGGCGGAGAGGTCGAACGCGTTTTGAAAATGGCGGATGGCGTGCTGCTGCTGGTCGATGCCTTCGAAGGGCCTATGCCGCAGACAAGGTTCGTATTAAGCAAGGCGCTCGAACATAAGCTGAGACCCGTAGTCGTTATCAACAAGTCCGACCGCGCAAACAGCAGGCCCGATGACGTCGTCAATGAAGTATTCGACCTGCTTGTGTCACTCGGCGCCGAAGATGAGGCGCTTGATTTCCCGGTTATTTACGCATCGGCAAGGGAGGGATGGGCGACGACGGATTCGCAGGAGAAGGCCGGCGATATGCAGGTCATATTCGAAGCAATCATAAATAGTGTTCCTTCACCGCGGGTCATCCCTGATGCGCCGCTGCAAATGCTGGTGACGAACCTTGAATATTCCGATTACGTCGGGCGGATAGCGGTAGGAAGAGTTTTTGCCGGGCAGCTCACCGAGGGACAGAGAGTGACTGTAATTGACTCCGAAGGCGTGCATACGCAGCAGAAGATTATGCAGATTCATCAGTTTCACGGACTCGGGCGAAAGCAGGTTTCAAGCGTTCAGGCCGGTGACATCTGTGCGATATCGGGTCTTGACCCTGTTGATATAGGCAGCACCATCGCCTGTGCGGACAATCCTTCAAGGCTTTTGGTTGTACCTGTAGATGAGCCGACGATGTCAATGACGTTCAGGGTCAACGACGGGCCTTTTGCCGGCCAGGACGGCAGGTACGTGACAAGCAGGCAGATAGGAGAGAGACTCCAAAAGGAGCTCCAGAAGAATGTAGCATTGAGAGTGGAAGCCGGCCGAACACCGGAAGAATTCAATGTTTCCGGCAGGGGGCTGATGCATCTTGGGATATTACTGGAGAATATGCGTCGTGAAGGGTATGAGGTTTGTGCGGGCAAGCCGAGCGTGATTTTGAAAATAGTCGAAGGACAGCATCAGGAGCCGATAGAAGTGCTTATGGTGGACTGTCCAATAGAGTGCCAGAGTTCCGTGATGAGTCTGCTGGGCGACCGGCGCAGCGAAGTAGTCAAGGTGGATACCAAGAGCGGAGCGAGCGGTTTTGTTCATATGGAATTTTTGATACCGTCGCGAGGGCTGTTCGGCCTTAATGCCCGGATGATGAACGCAACACAGGGCAGAGCGATTATGCATCATTCGTTCGAAAGATACGAGCCGATGCGCGGGACGATACCCCAGCGAAAGGCGGGCGTTATGATTGCAACCACCACCGGGCAGGTGACAGCGTACGCGCTCGATGCTTTGTACAACCGGGGTATTTTTTTTGTCGAGCCCGGTGAAAGAGTGTATGAAGGACAGGTAGTAGGAGAACACTGCAAGGAAAAAGACATACCCGTAAACGTGGTAAGAAGCAAGCAGCTTACCAATGTTCGGGCGGCGAGTAAAGACGATGCAGCCAAGGTCAAACCTGCGAGAAGGATGAGTCTCGAAGAAATGATGGAATACATCCAGGAGAATGAGCTTGTTGAGATTTGTCCTAACTCGCTTCGGATACGCAAAAGACTGTTAAAAGAAACAGACAGACGGCGTCAGGGGCGCAAAGGTTATGAAGAATGATAGAAAAAGCGGGGATTTGATTTTGACGATGGCTGGGTGCACCTGCGGGCCGGCAATACAGAACCCGTGATGAGGGTCATAGCTGAGGCAAAAGATAAACTTACTTTGCAAAGGTATCTCGATGCGGTTCTGAGTATCCGCAGACGAATACCGGGCTAAACCGAAAATGAACAACGACAAACAAAATATCGCCTCAAGACAGCTTCGGCTTGTTACCTATCTCAGTATAGCAGCCAACGTTTTTCTGATTGCCGGAAAGTTCATCGTAGGTTTCATAACCGGTTCGTTATCCATCCTTGCTGATGCCATTCATTCGGTATCGGATATGCTCACCGATATAGCAGTGCTGCTGGGTCTTTACTTTGGCTCAAAAAAGCCCGATTCGAGACACCCGTACGGACACGGCAAGCTGGAGACGCTTGCGGCTATTGCGATTGCCGTGGGCCTGTTAGGTGTAGGACTCGGAATGATATACTATGCAGCTCTTGACATTACAAAGGACAAGGTTGCTCATCCTCGGTACCTGGTTCTGGTAGCAGCCGCTGGCGCTATCGCCATTAAAGAAGTGGTCTATCGTGTCACAAAAGCAGTGGCAATGAAATATCACTGTCCGGCAGCACTTGCAAACGCCTGGCATGACCGAGCCGATGCTTTAAGCTCGGTCGCAGTTATTGTAGGAGTGATTTCGCAGAAATTCGGATTTAACCACGGCGACCAGGTTGCAGCTATCGGCATCGGCGTTATGGTCGTGATAGTTGCCACCAAGCTTATGGGGGACTGCCTCGGGGAACTAATCGAAAAAGCCGTTGACCAGGCGACCATCGAGCAAATTAAAGATATTATTAAGGCCAACGGACAAATCCGTCAGTGGCACCGTCTGCGGACACGCACAGTCGGCAGGGAGGTATTTCTGGACATTCACATTCTTGTTGACCCGGATTTAAGTATAGCCGCTGCTCACGCAATAGCTGACGGTTTTGAAAAAACCCTGCATGAGCAGATTGCACGCCCTGTCAATATTACTGTCCACATCGAGCCGGATATGCCTGAACTTAGAAGTGGATTTGATGAAACTTAAAGATGAATCAGGGCGACAGTGATGAAGGGTTGTATAGTCCCGTGGCTCTGAGTCCGGCAGGGGTTTTTGTATGATTATCATTAAAAGCTTTTAAGATTTCCTGATGAAGAGGATGTGATGAACAATGATGGAAAAAGCGGAGATTTGATTTCAAGAAGATCCACTCTCAAAAGCATAGGCGCTGTCGGCGCCCTTACATTTATCAGCTCAAAAAAAGCCGTCGGCGAGGCGAAAACACCCGCGGAAGCCGACTTAACCAAACATTGTAGCGGCATCCGCAAAAAGATATTTCAAAAGGTTTTTCAAACGGTGTTTATCGACACCCACGAACATCTGCCTGATGAAAGCTATCGGCTCAGCGGGGATTACTACCGATACGGCGGGGCAAGCGATGACTGGACGGCGATTTTGAGCATTTACCTGCAATCCGACATAATCTCGGCGGGGATGTCCGAAAAGGACTACAGGAAATTCCTTTCTCCGGATGTTGATGCTCTGAAAAAATGGACAATGCTCGAGCCTTTCTGGCCGGCTGTCAAAAATACGGGCTACGGCCGGGCGGTGCGCATTGCGGTAAAGGAATTGTATGGCGTTGATGAGCTTTGCGGCAAGACAATCGCAAAGGTGCAGGCGGGGTATGAGAAAGTTCGCCGGCCCGGATTTTATAAGCAGATTTTATGCGATTTGGCAAAGATAGAATCCTGTCAGGTAAATAGCGGTGATGGTTTCCACCAGTCCAATATGCCGATGCTGCTGATGCAGGACATAGGCATTGTCGGGATGCTGGCGGGGCCCAATATCGAGCATTACAGCAAACCTGCGGGGATTAAGGTAAATACACTGTCTGACTGGCATAAAGTGATAGACTGGTGGTTCGATAAATACGGCAAATATGCGGTGGCGGTCAAGTCGCAAAATGCATATGACCGTAATATCGATTACGAGAAAGTGCTGGTGGAAAAGGTCGATGCGATTTTTAATAAGAGAATAAACAATCAGCCATTGACAGCCGATGAGCAAAAAGCACTTGAGGACCATTTGTTCTGGTATGCAGTTGACAAGGCAACACAGTGCCGGCTTCCTGTCAAGCTGCACACCGGCTATTATGCGACGTGGGGCGAGCTGAAACCGAGGATGCCTTTGTCCCGGCTTGCCCAAAATCCCGGTTCGGCTGCGGATTTATGCAGGATGTCGCCGGCGACAAGATTTGTTTTTATGCACATCTGCTACCCGTATTACGAGGAGCTTATTGCAATCGCCAAGCATTACCCGAATGCTTATGTGGATATGTGCTGGGGGTGGCTAATCAATCCTGAGGCGGCCAAAGATTTTTTGAAGAAGTATCTTGTGACGGCGCCAGCCAACAAGATTTTGACATTTGGCGGTGATTACAGCCCCGTGGAGCCGGTCCTGGGACACGCTGTTATCGCAAGGCGAGGGATTGCGCTGGCTCTGTCGGAGTTGGTGGAAGAGAATTGGCTGAGTCTGGATGATGCGATGGAGCTGATTGACCCTATAATGCACGGCAACGCCCGACAAATCTTTAACCTCGCTGAAAAAGAAAGACTTTTGAGAACAGTAAAATGGGGGTGAAAAATGTTTTAACTGGGATTACCCATATTTGTCCGCCGCACTGCTGGCGGATTTATCCACCTCTGGCGGATTAAGTTTGGCCATTAAAAAATTATTGTAATTCGAGGAAGATTTTGATATTATTATGGAATTGGAAGGCCCGGTTGCGTAGTCAGGCGTTTAAACCACCAGAGGCGGATTAATATGGGAAATTTCGGCATAGCTCTTCTTTTAACGCTCTTAGCTGGTGCATCCACCGGCATAGGAAGCGCTATCGCTTATTTCATCAGAAAACCAAAGCCAACGTTTCTGTCATTTTCTCTTGGGTTATCCGCCGGCGTAATGATTTATGTATCTTTTGTCGAACTGCTGCCAACCGCGTTGAAAACAATCGGCCCAATAAACGCTCAGCTTCTCTTTTTTGTAGGCATAATCTTCATTGGCCTAATCGATATGCTCGTGCCTAAAGTCGAAAACCCCCATCACTACACCATGTTTGAAGATTCGCCAACCACCGGCACAAACCAATTACTTATGCGAACAGGATTATTGGCGGCACTGGCCGTTGGAATTCACAACTTTCCAGAAGGCCTGGCTACCTTTATAACCACCTACAGTAACGTCAAACTTGGCTTTTTTATCGCAATGGCAATAGCAATCCACAATATCCCCGAAGGCATCGCAGTTTCAGTACCAATTTTTTACGCCACAGGCAGTAGAAACAAGGCATTTTCCTATTCTTTCCTGTCCGGCCTGTCTGAACCAGCAGGCGCAATCATCGGCTATTTTGTTTTCAGGCCGTTTTTATCACAATCCTTTGTTGCATACCTCCTTGCCTTTGTTGCAGGAATTATGGTCTATATCTCTTTAGATGAATTAGTTCCTGCCGCCCACCAGTACGGCCAAAATCACCTCGTCATCTTAGGTATCGTCTTAGGAATGCTCATAATGGCCACAAGCCTTGTACTGCTGTAAGCCACCCTGTTTTGATAACGTTTTCAAAGGTTTTAATTACCTTTTTTAACCTCGTTGGGGGTCGGGCATTTAGATTTCAGGTCTTTTAAGAATGCTGGATCAATTTTTGCCTTGAAATCTGGGGACACATACCGGGGAAATAGAAGGTCATTTCCTTCGATGCACTCCTTCGATGTTGCTCATGACAAGTACGTTTGCTCAGGGCTTCGTTAAAATATAAAATAATAAATCCGGGATTATTGTAATTCGAGGAAGATTTTGATATAATGCTGCAATTGGTAGGTTTGGCTGCGTAGCCAATCGTTTAATATGGGAAATACCAAATAATAAAAGTTTTTCGGAGGGTGCAAAAAAATGAAAACTGCAAAAATGTCAGCGGTTTCTACGGAGGTCAATCTGTCAGGAGGAGGAAAGAGCACGTTTGGTGAACAGGTAAGATGCGCTTTTGCCGGATGTGTTGTCGCCTTGGCAGTTTTTTCGCTGGCGTCACTGGCACATGGAGAGGAATATCTAACAGCAGCTCCTTCTGGTTTTAATTCATCGCTGTCTGTTCCAGATGGTTTAGAGCCACGTCTCCCTGCTTCAAAAGCGAAAATAATTAAAGTCCCCAAAAAAGGAGTATATAAAGACATAGTGATTGTAAAGTTAGTTGAGGATTCTAAGGTTAGATTAAGAGGCGGGATTTTTGTTTCCCTAAACCCTTCTCTCTCCTCTAACTTAAAGACTTCGTTAACAAGTCTAAATAACCTGTTAAGTAGGCCAGAGGTCAAACAGGTTAAGAGGCATTTCATGCGACCTGAGTCGGAACTGGATGCAGAGAAAGAAAGGGGGGAGCAGCTTTCTCGAAAACAACTTGCAGATTTAAATCTCTATTATGTAATACATCTTATATCTGGCGTGGATCCAGAGCCAATTTTGACTATGCTTAATGCTCTTGATATTGTAGAGATAGCCTATTTAGAACCTATTCCAGAACCTGCGACTCTTAACAACGCCCAAGATATAACCCCCGATTTCCAGTCTCAACAAGGTTACTTAAACAATACAAGCACAGGAGTTCACGCCCGCAATGTCTGGACGCTGGCTGGAGGTACTGGAACAGGCATAAAAATTATGGATATAGAAGGCGGATGGCAAACCACTCACGAGGACCTTCCAACGCTTTTTATACCAATAGATGGAACAAATTCTACGGACCCCGTATGGCGTACACATGGGACGGCAGTTGTTGGAACAATGGTAGCCAAGAATAATGGAATCGGAGTCACAGGCATTGCCTATGATGCCCAATATAGCGCGGTCAGCATTTTTAGTTATTCAGTAGCAGATGCCATAAACCGGGCTTCGAGTAATATCTCACCTGGGGATATCATCCTCATTGAAATGCATGCCCTTGGACCGAGTAGTGGGCTAACCTGTGAATGCAACTGCGACCAGTTCGAATTAATTCCTATAGAATACTGGACAGCGAATTATGATGCCATAAGGACTGCTACCGCAAACGGAAGGATTGTAGTGGAGGCTGGTGGAAATGGTTCTATGAATTTAGATAGTCCTATTTATGGCGGGCGGTTTGACCGAAACACATATGATTCAGGGGCTATTTTAGTAGGCGCCGGAGATTCCTCTAACCGTAACCCTCACTGCTGGACTAACTATGGAAGCAGGATAGATGTTCAGGGGTGGGGTGATAGCGTTGTGACCACTGGTGGTTATGGTGATTTATTCGATGGAGGTGGAAATCCCGACCGGTATTATACAGGCAGCTTCGGCGGAACTTCCGGCGCTTCACCTATCGTGGCAGGAAGCGCGGCTGCTATTCAGGGAAGAAACAAAGTTTTCAATGGAGGAGGTGTCCTATCCCCACTGGCCATGCGTTCCTTACTTAGAAATACTGGGACTGCTCAAGGCGCAGGAGGCAATTGGGGGTCTAGACAAATAGGCCCCCTTCCTAATATAGAGGCTGCTATTGCTATTACAGAAGGACCGATCAATGATATGTTTGCCAACGCAATTACGATATCAGGTACCAGTTGGCAGACTACGGGCAGTAATGTAGGAGCGACAAAAGAGACGGGTGAACCGAGTCATGCAGGCAATTCCGGCGGAGCTTCTGTTTGGTGGAATTGGACAGCACCGTCTAACGGCCAAATGACTATTGATACGTTTGGCAGCAGCTTTGATACTCTGCTGGCAGTCTATACGGGCAGTTCGGTTGGAAGTCTGACATCGATTGCATCCAATGATGATTCGGGCAGCCCGCAAAGCCTGGTTACGTTTACAGCAATTTCTGGCACTACATATCGAATTGCTGTAGATGGGCACAACGGGGCTGCAGGCAATATCACTCTGAATTTACGTGTCGGCGGAGAAATTTTGGCCTGGGGAGACAACGGGTACGGTCAATGCACTGTGCCGTCGCCCAATACGGGTTTTGTCGCCATCGCGGCCTTAGGGGGGCACTCACTTGGCCTGAAGGCCGATGGCTCGATTGTGGCCTGGGGAAGGAACGATTACGGTCAATGCACTGTGCCGTCGCCCAATACGGGTTTTACTGCCATCGCGGCTGGCGCGTGGCACTCGCTTGGCCTGAAACAAAATGGCTCGATTGTGGCCTGGGGAAACAACGGGTGGAGTCAATGCACTGTGCCGTCGCCCAATACGGGTTTTACTGCAGTAGCAGCAGGCGGTTGGCATAGTCTTGGCCTGAAGACCAACGGCTCGATTGTGGCCTGGGGAAGCACCGGCCCTGTGCCGTCGCCCAATACGGGTTTTACGGCCATCGCGGGCGGTAATGCTCACTCGCTTGGCCTGAAAACCGACGGCTCGATTGTGGCCTGGGGGGACAACGGGCAGGGTCAATGCACTGTGCCGTCGCCCAATACGGGTTTTACGGCCATCGCGGCCGGCGTGTATCACTCGCTTGGCCTGAAAACCGACGGCTCGATTGTGGCCTGGGGAGACAACGGGCAGGGTCAATGCACTGTGCCGTCGCCCAATACGGGTTTTACTGCAGTAGCAGCAGGCGGTTGGCATAGTCTTGGCCTGAAGACCAACGGCTCGATTGTGGCCTGGGGAAACAACTATTACGGTCAATGTACTATGCCGTCGCCCAATACGGGTTTTACGGCCATCGCGGCCGGCGAGAATCACTCGCTTGGCCTGAAAGGGTGTCAGTATACTCTAACTGTGGACTCATCCGGAACACCCTCGGTTAGCATTAGCAGCGGCACCGGACATGGAGGAACAACAAATTATACTTACACTGTAACAAGCGGGACGACTGTATCGCTGATGGCGCCTTCGACGGCCAACGGAAAAACGTTTACTGGGTGGACGGGCGACGTAACGAGCAGCAATCAGACTATTTCATTCTCGATGAATGGGCCTAAGACGGTTACAGCAAATTTTAGCCCGCAGTATGAATTGACGATGGCCGTATCGCCTTCCGCTGGTGGAATCACAACACCTTCTGTGGGTTCGACATTGGTTTTTCAAGGTATACCTAAGCCCATCAACGCTCAAGCAAATGCTGGTTACCTTTTCATATCGTGGACCGCCTCACCGTCAGAGAATGTGATTTTTGGCAATGCTAACGCCCCATCAACAACAGCCACCCTCTCAGGTAATGCAATAGTAACTGCAAATTTTTTACCGCCTGTGGACTTAACAATGGCAGCACAACCACCTGAAGGAGGTACAACAACACCATCCGTAGGAACTTCATCTGTCGAACATGGTTTGGCAACACCGATTGAAGCCCATGCAAATGCAGGTTATAGCTTAATGTCATGGACAGCTATTCCAGCAGAGAATGTTGTTTTTGGCAATGCCAGTAGTCCATCAACAACCGCTACCCTTTCCGCTGATGCCACGGTTACAGCAAATTTCAATGCAAAGCCAGTTGCTGATATAAACGCAACAGTAAGCGTGCTGGTGATAACAGATGCTAATTCGATAACTCTTGATGCAACCGGATCAACGGACGATGGGCTTCCGAATCCGCCGGGTGTACTTACATATTTTTGGGAGAAGGCCACGGGCCCAAATACGTGTAGTATTTCAGATCCGAATGCGGCCGTTACAGAGGTTTCATTTTCAGGAACTGGCGTTTTCGAATTCCGCTTAACAGTTTCTGATGGCCAGTTAGAGGACACACAACTTATAACAATAACGGTCGTCCTTGGCGTTGCATATATCTCAACCACCGGTGATGATGATACGGGCTTAGGTACTGCCGCAAGCCCTTTTGCAACAATTCAAAAAGGTATAGACGTAGTTCAGGATAATGGGATGGTGATAGTCCTAACGGGTACTTACTATGAGAACATTGATTTTGGTGGCAGAAAGATTATGGTAAAAAGCGTTAACCCAGATGACCCAAGCGTCGTTGCTAATACTGTTATCGATGCCAACAGTTCAGGGAGTGTTGTTACATTTAATTCTGGCGAAGACGCCAATAGTGTTCTTTCCGGCTTTACAATCACTGACGGTAACACAGAATTAGGTGGTGGAATATATATCAGCGGTGCTTCGCCGGTAATTGAAAAGAACGTTCTGACGGGCAACAGTTGTTCTTCCATTGGTAGCGCCTTATACTCTGTAGGCGGCTCTGCTACTATCCGTCTGAATAACTTTTTGTCTAACAGCGGATTTTGGGCAACCATTATAATACAAGATAGCAACGCTGTGTTTGTGAATAATGTGATTGCTGATAATGTCTCGTACTATGATGCTGGTCTTTACTGTTATGGAGGGCAGCCAATTATTAAAAACAATACCTTTGCAGATAACAAAGTCCTTGATACATTTGAACTCTGCTCGACGGGAATACTTTTGCAATTCAACGATCCAAACAAATCTGCTACGATAACCAATAATATCATCTGTTACGGTGTCAACGGGTCTGGCGTATATGACTGGGGTGATGGAGGATATCCTGTTGGATATGCCCTTGATATTAATCTGTTTACATATAACAATGTTTATGGCAATGAGCTTGGTAATTATACCAGGATAGCTGACCAGACTGGCGTTAATGGTAATATGTCTGTGAATCCGCTTTTTGCTGATACTGACGCTAATGATTATCATTTGCTTCCAGAGTCTCTATTAATTGATGCAGGCGATCTATCTTCAGATTGGAGCAACGAACCTCGGCCTAATGGTGGTCGAATCAATATGGGGGCTTATGGAAATACGTCAGAGGCATCGTGTAGCGTAGCAGGTGATATTACATGGGACAAGAAAGTTGATTTTAAGGATTTTGCAAAACTTGCTTTCTACTGGTTACAAAATGAGCCATCAGTAGATATTGCTCCGTTAGTTAGTGGTGATAATATAGTTGATGTAGGGGACTTGGCGGTTTTGGCTGAACACTGGCTGGAGGGAATTTGATTTGTATTGACAGTCGATTTGAACCATGACTGCGGTGTGGATTGGCTTGATTTAGACTGCTAATCTGGGGACACCATTTTTAGTCCTGAGTTTTTTGTTGATAGTTCGTAGTTAAAACAATGAACAAGAAAATCTACTTCAATTTATTAGGGGCAGGGCACGGTCGGCACGAGTCGTGGTTCCGGGTGTTCAATTAACATAAGACACCCCGGCCTAAGACCTGCCGGGGCAGGCAAGACATAAGACATTTTCAATTCCAATTATTTTTGTGTTTTTTGTCCGCCTTTGGCGAGACCCCGCCCTTTGGCGGGTGCCTTTTCGCGGCTATTGAAGAAGTAGAGATTGCTTCGGCCTCGCGGCCTCGCAATGACGAGCCGTCATTCTATGACGTGGATGTTCTTCTTTTTGCACATATCTTTGAGGATTTTTGGCCAGACGGTTGCGCTGACCTCGCCGATATGGGCCTTTTTCAGCAAGAGCATAAAGGTTCGGGACTGGCCTATGCCGCCGCCGATACTAAGTGGAATCTCGTTGTTAATAATGGCCTGATGGTATGGGAACTTCAGAAAATCGAGCTGGCCGGACATCTCCAATTGCTTTTTAAGGGACTCGGCGTTGACGCGAATGCCCATTGATGTCAGCTCGTGGCGGCGCTTCGTCACAGGGTTCCAGACAAGGATGTCACCATTTATGCCGTGCATTGGCCGTCCGTCCGCGGAGGTTGTCTCGGTGACCCAGTCGTCATAATCAGCAGCCCTCATTTCGTGTGGGTAGCCATCCTTGAGGGGCCAGCCGATGCCATAAATGAAAAGGGCAGGGTATTCCTGGACGATGTTGGTTTCCCGCTGCTTCCGCGGCAGGTCGGGGTATCTTTCCAGTATTTCTTCAGCGTGAAGGAAAGTGAGTTTGTCCGGCAGGTTGGGGTATTTGTCGGTCTTTAGCTGGGGGAAGAGTTTCTGGACGTGTGCTTCAGCGCCTTTTAGGACGAGCCAGAGCTTATTAACTACCCTGGTAAGAAATTTGAGGTTTCGCTGCTTTTCTGTTATAGCGAGCTCCCAATCCCACTGGTCAACATAAGCGGAGTGGTCGTGGTCGAGGAAATAATCTTTTCGGACAGCCCGCATATCTGTGAGCAGGCCTTCGCCGATGTTCATACCGAACTGCTTTAAGGCCATACGTTTCCATTTGGTTGCGGCCTGGACGACCTGTGCGTCGAGGGGGTTTTTGTTATAATCATTTGAGATGTGGAACTGGATTGGGGTGCGTGAGCCATCGCGGTCGAGCAGGTCATTGATGCCGCTCTGGACGTCAACGATAAGAGGCACTGTAACCCTGATTAAATTAAGCTGTTTACAGAGATTTTTCTCGATGTAATCTTTGACGGCGTAAGTTGCAATTTGAGTTTCTTTTGGGGAAAGCAGGGAGCTGTAATCCTGCGGGAGGATTTTTTCGAGGTCGGCGTAATCGCCGATGCCTGGGCCGGCGAGGTCGGCTTTTTTGTCTTGCATTGCGTTAACTCCTTATTATTAAGTTAATTAGGGCGAATTTTTGGCACAATTATATGCTCAATACGTTTATAACAGTGGGTAAAATCTTATGTTAAGGAAAGAGAAAGTCAAGAATGAATTGGTTTTTTTGGGTGTTTAAGTTGTGCAGGTTACCCAGATTGACAGGCAGTTGTGGATTTACGGGGAGAGGTCCTTTGATGGTTCGACTGCGCTCACCGCAGGCTACGCTCCCTACTTCGCCCTTCTTAGCATAAAGCTACGAAGGGCTTCGCAGGGCAGGCAGGATGACGACGCTGGGTCGTCATTTTTGGTATAAAAAAGGGGGTGTAATTTATGAAACTTTGCAAAACGTTGCATAATTTTGCAAAACGATATGAAAATTGCATAAAACGATATACAAACAGAGTGGAAATTATATAAAACCATATAGAAATTGTGCATAATTTTGCATAGCCACAAGTTGCATTAAAAGCAGCCACAAAGAGGCACAAAAAATTAGCCACCTATGAAGAGCTTGAAGTCAAGAAATAAAATCCCTCTTTGCTCACTTTTTACTTCGAGGGCATCCTTGCAAATTCTGCAAGCCGATTTCGATTTTCCATCTGCCCGGATATCTACTT